>Ga0126312_10000177_pt1 | contig 31882 bp, 32 predicted proteins | sample Plot104A_FD_92537 | JGI IMG/M metagenome (GOLD analysis project Ga0126312, IMG submission 92537) | Serpentine soil microbial communities from UC McLaughlin Reserve, CA, USA - Plot104A | ecosystem: Environmental > Terrestrial > Soil > Grasslands | place: USA: UC McLaughlin Reserve, Lake County... | reverse complement strand
ACCATCTTGACCTTCTTGACTCCTACTGCGCCGCCCTTTCTGCCGGTGGTTCTAGTGCGCTGGCCCCTGACTCTCAGGCCGAACATGTGCCTGTAGCCGCGCCAGCTCATAACCAGCTTTTCGCGTTCAACATCGTTTGAAGCTGCAAAATCAAAATCAGAAGTTATCATGTGGTTGCTCAAGCCAGTATCCATGTCCTTCCTCCTGTTGAAGTACCACTGAGGGACGCGTGCCTTGGCAGGGCTGGCAATAGTCTGCTCTATTTCGCGGAGCTCGCTTTCTGTCAGAAACCCGACGCGCTTGTCAGGGCTGATGTTAAGCGACTGAGTCAACACTTGAGCAAAATTGTAACCTACGCCTTTTATCTCGCTGATGGCAACTATCAATTTCTTGCTGCCCTCAATGTCCTTGCCGGCAATTCTGAGGATGTGCTTGTACTCGGACTCGGACAAATGAATCAGTAAACACGAAACAATACTCGGCAATAAAAACCATGCTGAATGCGGCGCGCAGAAAACATGGAATATTTGCAACAAAGGGTTTTCCTCAACGACTCTGGATGTCTAAAATTTATGCAATATCTTGATTCTGCCAAAATTTTTGATTGTATAGTGCGTTTTGATTCATGTAAAGCATTATAAGCTGAATACATTAGTGGTAATAGAAATTAAGTAATGGCGCTAGCGAAGAAACATTCTTTACACCACTCGCAAAAACTGGTTCCTTCCAAGTCGGCAACAGCAGCCAAGACAGAAGAGGAGCTGGCATACGAGGAGTACTTGAAGCAGCTTGAGCTGGCTATCGAGAACCACTAAGTTTTCGGTGATTTTGTCCGTTTATTAAGTTTTGATCGAATTGCATCCATCAAGCAAACGAAGAGCCAAAGAAATCGCCGTCCTCTGCAACTTCCTCAACACCTGCGCCATTCTGGTGCCACGGCTGGTTGCCGGCGGATGTAAGGCCAGCGGCCGAGCCGTAGATCATGTTGACCACACCTACATCGACGCTCCCGATAACTTCACCTAGCACCGCTATAGCAATGTCTGCAAAACCGTCGTTGTTGAAGTCGCCTGTAGTTAGGGAGTGTCCAAAGTTGTCCGCAACTTCAGCTACGTCTAATATGCCTGCACTATTCTGGTGGAACAGCTGGTCAGGAACGGATGTAGCTGAAAGATCGGAAGGGGAGCCGTAGATGATATTCACCGCTCCAGATGTGAAAATATCTCCAATGTCCTCTTAAAAATGCAAGTTTGCCAGCCCGTCTAGCCTCCTTGGCAGGATCAGCCCCTGAATCAAGTTTTCATAAGTCATCTCAACCTCGACTGCCTTGTTCTTGAGAGTGTTTATCTTGCCGGAGGGGTTGTCATTGTTGTCCAGCTCAAAAATTACTCTCATCGGTTCCTCGATCTCTTGAGGCCTCTGCCCTGCGTTTGCGCCTGCTGCTCCTTCTTTTCCTTGGCCTGTAGAAGTGAAGATTCTATCTTAGGATGCTTGTATTTGGGCGCTTTATTCTTGTCTTTGATATATTTTGAAAACTCTTCTTGCGCTACGGCAGCGTTCTAGGCAAGAGGCGATGATGCAAGGGATAACAAAAGAATGAAAGCACAGACGGCAGCCGACAGTAAACGCCCCATTGCATTTCTTACTATCAAGTTTTATAGTATTTGAACACATAACAGCGACATGTGTTTCCTATAGAAATAAACAGGCGGTCTAATACATGGTCACAAAATATTGCCAATAGACATGATGTAATCTTTAAATTTGCGAGAGGAGCGCAAATCCACATTTCAAAAATGAGCGCCAAGGTTGAAGAAGCGATTTACCGCGCGTACGCGTCAAAACCCAAGTACGAAGAGGTAATGCCGGGCGTCCCGGAGGACTACAAGCAGATCAAGACTCTGGGCGACCTTTTGAAGGTAAACTACAAGCATGTGACAGTCGAAGAGCAGATGCGCGGTAACCTAGTTGCCAATCTAAAGAAGGGCGAGCACCCCTACCCAGGAATCATTGGCTATGACGACGACGTAATCCCCGCTGTCAATAGGGCCATTTTGTCAGGCCACGATGTGTTGCTCGTCGGCCAGATAGGGCAGGCCAAGACCAAGATCGCAGAAGCAATTGCAAAGAACCTCCTCTCGCCAATCCCCGTGGTGCGCGGCACGATAACAAATGACATCCCGACCACGATCCCGGTAGACCAGATGATCGCGCTCCTGACAGACTCGGAAATTGTGCGCGCGCAGCCAGAATTCACGGTGTCGCCGGAATGCGAAGAGATCATCAGAGCAAGCAAGCTTGAAACAAAGATCGACTGGATTAGCAGCGCCGACAGGTACAAGTACATACTTTCAACGCCAGACATTTCAGTCAAGGATCTCGTTGGACAGATAGACGCGATCAAGATTGCAAAGAAAGGGGTAGAGCTGTACAGCGTAGAGTCGTACTCTGCAGGGCAGCTATTGCAGGCGCGCCACGGCATCCTGTGCATCGACGAGCTGCCGGTGCTCGATCCGCGCAAGCAGGTTTCATTATTGAGCGTCTTGCAGGAAGGCAAGTTCACGACAGGCGCCTACCCAGTGGTGTTCAAGCCGGACGTCAAGATTATTGCCACTGCAAACCCTATAGACTATACCCACTCGGGCAAGATAATCGAGCCGCTATTTGACAGGCTGCGAAGCCATATCGACACCCACTACCCAAAGAGCGTGGAAGACGAGATGCTCATTATCGTGCAGGAGTCAAGGATTGCCGATACCAAGAACGTCATGCTGCCATCCTTTATTGTAAGGACGATAGCCAAGATAACCCAGATGACCCGCGCGCACCACGACGTGAACCATGACAAGGGCGTCAGCGTCAGGATGTCGGTGCACTCGATGGAAATGATGGTAGGAGAGGCTGAGCGCACCCGCTCTATCCTGCACGGCGTCAAGGCGATCCCGCGCTTTTGCGACATCCATTGCATACACCAGTCGTCCAAGTTTGAGCTGGCAGAAATGGAAGACACGCGTGAAAATAGAAGGAATGTGCTCGACTTAATAATAGAGGGTGCAATGACAGAGATCTCGCTGGAATACATCCAAAAGCTGCCACAGGAGCACATCACAAAAATAAAGAACGAGTTTGCCAAGAACAAGGCGTTTCAGGTTTCGCAGACGATAATTGGAGGAGACGGCAAGAAATCTGCGGATGGCTACGAGTTGCAGTTGTCCAAATTCCCGGCCCTTCGCCAGGCGGTTGACGAAACCATTTCCGCAATAAAGGAGGAGCAAAAGCAGTTGGTAGAGCGCGCCAAGCAGCACGGCATCAGGACGGACGCCATTTCATTAAGCCAGAACCTGAACGGAGAATTCACGGCTTCTGTCACCGAAGTAATACTGGAAGGGCTGCGCCACATCCAGCCTCCGCTGCTTGACAAAAAGGACAACAGCTATGGCCTCGCCCAATAATAATAGCGGCACGCGCGCGGGCAGCAAGAAATACCTGTATTTTCCACTTGACAAGGAAGGGCAGGAGCGGCAACAACAACAACAGCAAAGCCAGGGCAACCGCGAGCTCCCGCGTGACATTCTCGATAAATTATTGAAAGCGTTGGGAAGAGAGGCGCTGAAGGAAAAGACTCCCAGCCTACAGGAGCTTGAGCAGACCCTGCAGGGAGCCATGTCGTCAATGCAACAGCAGGATCAGCAGCAACAACAACAGTCGCAGCAGAGGCAGGGTGCCACGGCCGGCGCGGCGGGTGAAGACGGCGGCGACTCGGGCATGCCATTTGTAAGGCACCTGATGCAAAAGGGCTACCTGAAGGATTCGCCCAAGTGGCTCAGCGCCAAGGGCTTCACCGCAATCGGGGGCAAGATACTGAGCGACGTCATGAAGGCGCTTAAGGCCGGCGAGTACGGCATGCACGAGACGCAGGATCTGGGAAGCGGCTCTATAGTGCTTGACACAAGCAAGCGCTATGAGCCGGGCGATGACATACGCCTGCTCAACGTCCCAAAGTCGCTGCTCAATACCATCCAGCGGACGCTCAAGGACGGAGGCGACGTAAGGCTGCCGCTCAAGATAGATGTAGAAGATTTTGAAGAGTATGAAACGATGCAGGACGTGCGCGTTGCAGTCGTCTACTGTATCGACCTAAGCTCTACCATGCGCTACTCCTCGATGTATGGAGACATGAGCAGGATCGAGGCTGCCAAGAGGGCGCTGTGGAGCCTCTATCTGCTCAACCACAAGTTCTTCCCATCCGACTCGGTCTATATCGTCGGCTTTGGCGCGCTTGCGTCGAGGGTGGCTCCGCAGGACATCCCCTATCTGAAGACGTTTGAGCCCGGCTCGGACTTTCTCCACTACACCAACTACCAGGCCGCGTTCAGGCTTGCAAACAAGATACTGCAAAAGGACGGCGCGAAGAACAAGCGCATAGTGCTCGTGACCGACGGCCACCCAAGCGCGTGCTTTATCGATGACAAGAGCGAGCAGGACAAGATACTCTCACAGAGGCCTTACTCACACTTTTACACGCCAGACAGGCAGACGCTTGACACGGTCAGGGAGGAAAACAGCATGAGCCTGGATGTCGCATCAGGCGAGCTCGTTTACCTCTGCTACCGCTACCGGCAGGTCGATCAGTACATCGGCGAGCGCACTATTGTCGAAGCCAAGAAATGCCACTCGATGAAGATAGACGTCGATACGATAATGATAAGCGAAGAGGACTCGCTGCTTGGGTACGTCAACGAAATGGAAAGGTACGTCAAGGGGCGCTCGTACTACATCAACCCAGCCGACATTGACAAGGTTCTGCTGACCGATTACCTTGACAGCAAAAAGCAAAAGACGATCCGGGCCAAGTCGTGGTAGAACAAACGTGGAGAAGCTTAATATACTCACGGGAATTTGTTTTGCATGAAGCAATACAAGATGCTGATTATCTTTGACGTAGAAGGCGTGCTGTTAAATGCCGAATACCTTCCTGTTCTAGCTCAGGTGATGGGACCGGCGAAGGAGAAGGAAGTATGGGACATTACCAACGCTGGTATCAGAGGTGAAATAAACTGGGAAGAGGGACTGAGGAGGCGCGTCCGCGCATTGAGAGGAATAAAATACGAAGACGCCAAAAAGATAAGCGAAAGCCTGCCGATAATGCCGGGCGCCAAGGAGCTTTGCTCTGCGCTCAAGAAGGCAGGTTGGAAAATGATAGCAGTATCGGGCGGCTTTACAATAATCACAGAAAGGCTGAAAGACGAACTTGGCATTGACAGAATATTCTCGAACGAACTAGTGTTCAGGAACGGCAAGCTTGACGGCATGCTGATGAACGTCACGTCTGACAAAGCGGCAGCAGTCAGAGACACGGTAAAGGAATGGGGCATAAGGAAGGAAGACATTGTCGTAGTGGTCGACGGCGCCAATGACCTAAAGCTGTTCGCTCTAGCAGGCTACACGGTAGGATTCTGCCCTGTCGATGTCGTAAGGGAGAAAGCAGACGTTTCGATAGACCAGCGCGACCTGAGCCTGCTTCTCCACCTGTTAAAAAAAAATTTCGGTGAGGCCGTGCTCATAAACGCCGGCAGCAGGCGTCAGCAGCAATAATAACCGACCTGTTTTTAACTCTCCTTTCTCAATAACTGCTCTGTAGTAGAGTAGGTTGATTCAGATAATTCCAATCAAGGTTTCTGGCGACATCAGGCCACCTGACGAGCTTGACTCGATAGTCCTCAAGGCGGTAAAGCAGAACCGTCAGGAGATCAGGGACGGAGATATTCTTGTCATCGCGCAAAAGGTCGTTTCAAAGGCGGAGGGGCGGACGGTTAGCCTTGCCAATGTCAAGCCTTCAAAGGATGCTGTCAGGATGGCAAAAGAGCACGGCAAGGATCCGCGCGTGACGGAACTGATACTGAAAGAGTCGGCGCAAATCCTACGGGCGCAGAACGGTATAATCGTGTCAGAGACAAAACATGGCTTTGTGTGCGCAAACGCCGGTGTGGACCAGAGCAATATACGGGGTGACGCCGCAGTGCTCCTGCCAGTAGATCCCGACAGGTCAGCCAGTCAGCTCAGAGACGCCATCAAAAAGAAGGCAGGCAGAGAGGCGGCAATTATCATTACTGACACCTTTGGCCGGCCATTTAGAAACGGCCAGACGAACATGGCGATAGGCGTTGCCGGCATCAACCCTATCCGAAGCTACATTGGTTCGCGCGACATGTACGGCAGAAAGTTGAGGGTGACCGAGATAGCAGTGGCAGACGAGATGGCGTCGGCTGCCGAGCTTGCAATGGGCAAGGCCGACGGCGTACCAGTGGCTATAGTAAGAGGGTACAAGTTTGAAAAGGCGGCAAAATCCTCGACGAGACCCCTCATAAGACCAAAGGAGCGAGATCTGTTCAGATGAGCAAGTAGTGCTGCCTCTGCCGCATACATTTAATATAACAGTGCTATAATTTTATTACGTTCGTTAGAAAATGAGTGCCTCTCCTCCTACAAAATCGATTGACGTAAGAGGGCTGTACTGCCCCGAGCCAGTGTTTCGCACAAAGATGGAGATAGAGCGCCTGAAGATAGGTGACGTGCTAAAGATTGTCGCCGACGACCCAGAGTCAGAGGAGGACATTTCAAGGTGGGTCAACCGCAACGGGCACCAGCTTTTGTCAGTTAACAAGAACGAGAAGGACCTTGAGTTCATAATAAAGAAGGCGAAATAAAAGACATGACAGCAGTTGCAAGACCTGACGTCGTCGAGCGCATCGGGCAGACGCCCCTGGTAGAATTAAAGTCGTTTTCAACAAAGAATGTCAAGTTCTACGCCAAACTAGAGTGGCACAACCCGTTTGGCTCTGTCAAGGACAGAGCGGCTTATTGGATGATAAAGGATGCAGAAGAGAAGGGCTTCCTGAAGAAGGACAAGAGTATCATCATCGAGCCGACGTCCGGCAACACCGGGATAGCACTGACAGGCATTGCAACGGCGCTTGGATACAAGATAGAAATCGTAATCCCTGAAAGGGTCAGCGACGAGACAAAGGACATTTTGCGCCACTTGGGTGCCACGCTCCATGAAACCTCAGATGACCTGTGCCCGCGCGTTGGCGCAGGCACCGACCAGAGCATCGCACTTGCCAAGGCGATCTCAAAGCCACGGCCTGACATTTACTACATGCCCAACCAGTACGAGAACGACGCCAACTTTCTAGCGCACTATGAAAGCACTGGGCCGGAGATCTGGAAGCAGACAAACGGCACAGTGACGCACTTTCTCACAGGCTGCGGCACTGGCGGCACGATAACTGGCACCGCAACGTTCTTGAAAGAACAGAACAAGGGCGTCCGCGTCATTGCGATACAGGCACAGCCGAACCACCTCCTGCAGGGATTGCGCAATTTTGAGGAATCGTCGATGCCCGACCTGTTCAAGCGTCGAGTTGGCGTTGTAGACGAATGGATGACGGCAACCAACAAGGACTCGTTTGACGCAGTGAGGCAGCTGGCGGAAAAGGAGAACATGCTTGTCGGGCCGTCATCTGGCTCTGTCATGTCGTCCATGATGAAGGTCGCGCAGAACCTAGACCATGGAGTTGTGGTGGGCATTTTCGCTGACGACGGCAGGAAATTCAGAAGCCTATACACAAGTGAAAACATACTGGGCGAGCAGGAATATGATAAAGCGCTCAAGAATACCAAGCACATATCCAAGCTGGCATACAGCCTGAACTGATCTTATTTCTTGCTGCTTTTGCTGTTGTGCTTTCTTTCAGAAAGCCACCGCTCCACGTCGATGGCTGCCATGCAGCCAAAACCCGCGGCGGTAACCGCCTGCCTGTAACGATGGTCGTGCACGTCGCCGGCCGCAAACACTCCCTCGACGCTTGTCTTCGTGTGGTTCTTGAGCACAACGTAGCCCTTGTCGTCAAGATCCAGCTGGCCCTGGAAAATCTCCGTGTTTGGCTCATGGCCGATTGCCACGAACAGGCCGCCTGCCTGTATCGTCTTTTCCTTGCCGCTCTTGGTGTCTTTGACAAGGACCGTCGCAATCCTTCTGTCTCCCTTGATGTCCGACACGACGTTGTTCCAGACAAACTCGATCTTGGGATTTTCAAATGCCTTTTCCTGCAGTATCTTGCTTGCGCGCAGGCTGTCTCGCCTGTGCACTATCTTGACAGACTTGCCAAACTTTGTCAGAAATGTCGCTTCTTCGATGGCAGTGTCGCCTCCGCCCACGACCACGATGTCCTCGCCCTTGAAGAACGGGCCGTCGCAGGTTGCGCAGTAGGAAACGCCTCTGCCGCTGAACTGCTGCTCTGCAGGTATGCCGAGCTTCCTCGGCGACGCGCCGGTGCACGCAATGACCGCCTCTGATGTATACGTTTCAGAATGCGTAGTGATGGTAAACGGCCTTTTCTTGAAGTTGACCTTTATCACCTCGTCGTCTACAACGACCGCGCCAAACCTTTCAGCCTGCTGGCGCATGTTCATCATCAGCTCGGGGCCGAATATGCTGTTGGGAAAGCCGGGATAGTTCTCGACTTCGCTTGTAGTCATCAGTTGGCCGCCTGGCAGGGTTCCTGACACAATAAGGGTGCCAAGCTTGGCTCGGGAAGTGTAGACGCCGGCTGTGTACCCGGCGGGGCCGGAGCCGATTATTATCACGTCATAATGCTTTTGCGCGGTGCCACCAGCATTTGACTCGCTTTCAGACAAGTTGTGTTACAAGGTGACAAATTCAAGACCTCTTAATAATCCGTTCGGAGCGACTTGGCAAGCGTGACAGGCATGCATGAATTCCAAGGAAATTGCGCAAAGTCCAAAAATTTGGCAGGTAAGCTTCAGTGAGCAAAAACTTTAGCGTGTGCCAATTTTCCTATTAACTTTATTAGCAATGCTCTGGTGCTTGCCGCATAGCGCCGGCTTTTCGATCTGCGTGCGTATGAGATCTTCCTGCCAGTGGGCGTTGAATAGCCTGCAGTCTTTGTTGTCGCAAAATGGCTCGCCATCTGTGACAAAGAAGAACAGCGCCTGCAGGGCATAGCCTGCGGCTGCTAGTGTGATCCTGTCATCGTCGCCATAGTCTATAAACCTGCCGGCAAACTGCCTTTTCAGGCTGTCGACGTCGTGCATTCCGAATTGCGCTAGGTAGAACTCTTTTGGCTTTGCCGGCGCCTCCACTATCCCTGTAGTGGAAATTATCGAGGGTGTGCCACATACGACAGCGCGGCCATGGTAGCGCCAGTCGTCCTCGCTGAAGGTACACGTCAGGATGTTGGTGAGTATGATGTGCATGTGATCCGCATGTCCCTCTGCAGCCGGAATCCTTGCAGCCAGCAACCGCTGCAGGACAAAGCCGTCATAGAGCGGCACTATGCCATCATTTGATTTCTGACTTGGCTGCCTTTCAAACGGCTGCTTGGTGTCTGATATCCTTGCGGGCTCGGCGATCTTTTCAATGTCTAGATCCTTGAAAAAAGGAGTCCTGACGTCTATCTTGCATCTTGGGAAAACCTTTGCTATTTCGCTGGCAACAGCCCTGCCGTCTAGCTTGGGCGCTGAAGAAGCGTCAGGATAAAGGTGGACGAACCGAAAATCCAACTGATTGACACACACACACACATACATAGAAAAGAACGCGTAAAAATAAAAGGTTGCTTACTTGACCTTCAGCTTTGGCGGGTTTGGCATCTCTTTCAGCTTGCCAAGGGCCACTTCGGCTGCCTTTTTGCCCGATAGGAGCATCGCCCCAAACGTCGGTCCCATCCTTGGGAGGCCGTGCGTCTCGGTGACTGACATGCCTGCCGCAACGAGACCGGGGAAGACCTCGCCGGTATGGTTGACTACTGCGTCTTCGCCTCCTTCAACCCACATCGGGTCCATGCCCTTCCACTTTACGTAGCCCCTGTCCATCAGGCGCCTTACAGCGACAGAGTCGTGGCCGGACGCGTCGATAACTATCTTGCTCTCAAGAGCAACTGGATCGACGCAGGTAATGTTCCTTGGCAGCGCCGACACAGGCATCCAGTTCACCACCACTCCGCAGACGCGCTTGTTCTTGAGCACAAGGTCGTCGAATTTTGTCAGCTGCAAAAAGCGCACGCCGGCATCGCAGGCTGCGCTTATCAGTTTTGAGCACGCATTGGGGCCCCACGTGGCATACAGCCCCTCATTTATCTTCCTATATGGAACGCCAAGCTCATCCCATATCTTTTGGGCCGGCGCCCTCACCGTCACCGGGTTCATCATGTATCCGCCGACCCAGTACCCGCCGCCGATGTAGTTGTTCTGCTCTACAATGAGGGTCCTGACGCCTATCCTTGCAAGATCCCTGCCTGCAGTCAGGCCGGCGGGGCCGGCTCCAATTATAATGACATCAGAATCGGTATATTCTCTCATGGTCTCATTGAACATTTCTACTATCGTGCGTGTGATTTCTTTCTCGCTCACGTCGGTGAATATCTTGGCCATGAAGAGCTATGCCTTATGATGGATATTAATAGTTTAAAGTCTCGCAACCTCCGCTTGGTCCGTCCTAACTTTTATCTACTCTTGTGACAATCAGTCGTAATATTATGGACCACATTTTAGCAAGAATTAGAGGAGTGAAAATGGAGGACATTAAAAATGTCCTGGAAGCTGACGCACTCAAACATGCTGAGCGGGGTTTAGTCCTAAGGCATGTATGGAGAAATGTGGATGATCCAGATGAGATTTTATTCATTTTTACTACCCCTGATCTTAATCGTGCAAGGAAATTTATTGAAATGGTGCATACACAAGCCCGTAAAGAAAATCCTAATGCCAATTTGCCCCAAATGCTGTTTTTGAAAGGCGAATGAGTGCGTATCATCAGGCTGGCATAGGACTCAAGCCTCACAGCCTCCAATAACCGAGGCCCAGGCTATTCCTGCTTGAGCCCTTGATGTTTCATCCTCGAGTATCTTGAGTTTTTCCTTCTATTTTATCTGGAGGGCTTTGCGCTCATTTGATTGCGGTAGCGCCCCTACGGCAGAAAAAGTAGTCGAGTCTTTTTGTTTGTCATTTCTGAACAGATAGACAATAATAAAAAAGGATCGACTCCGTCAGATCCAAATTGTGCATTTCATATAAGCGATGAGTATGCAACTGCTCCAATGGTTTTTGGTTCAAAGTTAGAAGGTAGTAACAAACAACAACGTCATCATCAACCATCAGGACCTAGTACTTTGTTGGCCACGGCAATATTATTGCCCTTGGTAATGGTTCTTGGAATTGTACCTGCATTCCAGCTCTCTGCATTCGCACAGCAGTCAGAAACGGAGCAAACAATCGACCAAATAGAATCCCAAGTCCCAGAAGCTCAGGCTGGAGACGAAGACGAAATAAGGCAAGTGCTGGAGCAATTAGCTGACCAAATAGCTGAAAATACAAGCTCGAGCATAGCTGATCGGGCAATCACTCAGCTTGGGTCGCAAGTGGCTGCAAACAGGGAGGGTCAAGTCTCACAGTCAATATTCCAGCTTGTCCAGCCACAGGCAATTGCTGATGAGGAAGGCGACGATAGTGATGATGTCGAGAAGGCTATCGCACAGATCGCCGTGCAGGTAGCAGAGGGTGAAGACATCTCGCAGGCAGTAGTTCAGGTCGTGGAACAAAATGCTACTACTAGCGGAGCAGAAGATGATGAAACAACAAACTGAACAGCACCGCCAACAACTGCAAATGCGACAGATGGCGTTGATAACGCTACTACCGCCACTACTGCCCCCACTGCCGACGTCAGCCAAAATATTACATAAACGGCTCCCAGGTAGCAAATGCAACGGCTTCAGATGAAGGTCAAGTCGAGCGAGTGGCCAGAACAACAACAGCTGCAGAGGATGGCGGCGAAGTATCATAATCGATTGCACAGTTGGCAGAGCAGCTAAGAGCTGGCGAAGGCGGCGATGTGACCTAGGACATTACGCAGGTGGCGAAACAGGTCGCAGAGGGCGGCAATATCTCCCAGATTTTAATTCAATCAGCAGAGCATACCGCCATCGGGTGCCTTAGAGAGATAGTAGTAGCATCGCACAACCTAGAACTAGGGGTGCCAAGCGGCATCCTGTAACCCTGTTCTTTCTATTCGATCAGGTAAACATCTTGGTAAAGCTTGTATACGCCTCGCGGATCTTGTAGGGTTTGGGTGGATTCTTGAAGCCGTATGCGCTTATTACTTCAGAAGCCTTGCCTGCTTTTGCGCCCTTGGCTCTTCCTATAGCCCTGACCACATCCAAAAGGACGTTGCCGGCGTTTGCCCCATCACTTGTCCTAAGTGTCAGGTCCATCACAATGTTGCTCCCAAGGAACCCTTCGCTTGACATCCAGTAGTAGCTGTTGCGAGAGTCGCCTAGAAAGTCTGTGTATTCAGTGGTGCCTGCCACTGACTCGAACCTGTATGGCGCCTCCATGCCTATCGAGCCCGTCTTCATCGAGCGCTTCATCATCCTGATGCGCTCGTCCATAGTGTTCTTGGTCTCTGCGCTGCCGCCGACGTCGAGCTGGTAACTCTTGTTAACGTGCACGCCGCGCTCTACCATAAAGTCGATCATGCCCTTGTGGAAGGCAGTTCCGCCAAACTGGCTCAGCAGGTCGTCGCCTGCAAGCACAAGCCTGCTCTGAGAGAATTTCTTTGCAAGTGCCGCGTTGGTGGCTACCTTGGCCGGCGTGGCATTTACAAATGCTACATTGGCCCTCAGGGCTGCGTTGGCATACTCTAGCGAGGTCTTGTCCGTTCCGGAAGAAATGAGGTTGACAGCTACCTGCGCGCCTGACTTTTGCAGCTCCTTGACAACATCGGCTGCAGAAGCAGTAGACGGGTTCTGCACCTTGTCAATTCTGTCAGCCAGAATACCGCAGCTGATCCTGACTTTAGAATCCTTTACCTCATGGTACTCTCCGCTCGCCACGTCGGCGAGGCTTCTGCCTACTTTCGCCGGGTCGATGTCAAACGCGGCGACCACCTTTACGTCTGCCGGCTTGAAACCTGCAACCTTCTGGTGCCACAAGCCAACCGTGTTCTTGCCGTTGCTGTAGTAATCGATACCCTGCACAAACGTAGAGCCTACGTTGCCAACCCCAATGACGGCAACCCTGATCTCTGCTGCCATACTAAATGATATGCAATAAAAAGTGTAGATTTAATCGTTATGTAGACTCTGTGCTGTGTAGATACTTCTCTAATCTATCCAGTACGCGGTCACAAGGGGAGAACTATTCATGCTAGCTGAAGAACAACAACAACAGCAATCGGCGGCATTGACCCAATGTGAGAAGCAGCTGGGATACACCGAAGAAAGCAAAGGCGGCAAGATGTGTAGCGTAGGTCCTGGCTGAGCTTGTGCTCGCAGTTGCTTTCCGGGACAGATATTTCTGGTGTATCGACTCCTTTTGCTTCCCACTACACACACTTGCAGCGGCAGCGATTCAAACATACCTCCCTACTTGCCACTGGCACATCAATGTCTCCTGACCGGCTATCAGCTCTATCACAAATAATTATGAGATTCAAGGAGCATAAAGGGGCACATATAGGCGGCGGATGTAGAAGCTTCGATTTGAAAATCTGACAGACTCATTACATTATTGGGACGACATTTGATCTTGGAATAGGAATCTTCAATTTAACGACACCGTCAGTATATGTTGCCGTTCCAACCGCCTTCTCGCCTTCTCCTTCTCTTGTGGAAAAGGGCAAGATTATTCTTCTGTCTATCTGAACAGGTCTGTGCCTGTAATGAACAATACCGTGGTATTCTTCATCTCTCCTCGTTTCTTTCTTTCTTGCCTTTATAGATAGCACATCGTCTGTGACTCTGAGAAAGATGTTCTCCTTTGCAAACCCTGGAAGGTCAACCTCTATAACCAAATCATTTCCGTCCTCATACCTGTCTATAGATGGCAAGACAGACTCATAGAACTCTCGGGATCTTCTGTCAAGCTCTCTTGACAAGTCTTTAGCAGCACTTTCTATGATGCCCATAATAGAGCCTTCGTTATATCTTTTGGCATAAAATGCATATTTACGTTTTTGCGAGACTATCTGTTTTTGCAAGGGCCAAGGCAAAAAATTGTTCTTCGTTTGCTTAACTTGTACATGGTGCGAAAAAAGAAGCATTGAAATTTCCTATAGATATATACACACACAAAAAAATGCAAGTTGAATTCAAATACTACTATACGATGCTGGTGTGTGTGTTTTTTAATCTTGATTGGCCAATTTACGGCATATTATGCAAAGAAGAAAAGGCAGAGATATACACCCATTTACAAGTTTGGTTCTTGGAGCTGCAGGGATCGCATTGTTATCAGAAGCCTTCACACGGTCTCCTGTATTGTGGATAGAAGCTCGGCGCAGTATGATATCCAGCCCAATGTGAGGGGCTGCATTTACGAAGGTAAAAAAGATACTAGCTGAAACAAGCATAGTAATGCATCTTAGATTGCCTGCTGGTTTTATTGCTATGAAATGTGGCTGGCACGCTAGGGAGGGTGCCTCTAGAAATGAAGTTGCACTAGGGAATGCTGTAGGCACACCGTTTATCTGCTATGAAATCCATAATATATGCGACAATATGTCAAGTGCTGAAGACGATGCAAAGGATGCTGCCGACAAGGTTCAAGCGGCAGCCAAGGCAGCTGCAAAGAAGGTGGCAGACCCCGGGCGAGATACAGAATGGGAATACAAGAAGGAAAAGGCTAAGGAAAAATTAGATAACCTCTAGCAATATCAACCACAAACTAGTCCAAATCGCTGCTGCCTTAAACTACTTTTTTGTGCGACCAGATATATACATGAAGGAAGAAGAAGAAAAAGCTCAGCAAGCGATTAACGAATCACAGGAATTAGCGCTTCCAGATGAAGTCAAGAACAAGCTTGCTGCAGCCGAATTTGATTCGAACAAGATAACGAATCATATCAAGGAAGCTTCCCATCCAGACCTAATGGAGATATAGAGAGAGCTCGCATCTGAGCTGGCACTGAAGGGCTAGTCAAAGAAAAGGCCACAAAACATTCTATCTTCAGAATATGATGGCTGGCGGCTGAACCAACTAGCTAAAGAGAAGCTTGGGGATGCCCGGGCAAGCTCTCTGCTTCTTCTGTTTGTTCCTGAAATCCTTACTTTACTTTCAAGACTGTACGAAATAATTATAGTTCTAAGTTGCATTATACCTGTTTGTCCACCGATAGGAACAAACGAATAGAAGAATATAGTCGAAAAATAAGAAGCCCTTGATTGATCTACTTGATTTTTTTTGCTCTGTCCTTTATGATGACGAATTGACCTGAGATTATAGATGAATTGGACAGCATCACTTCCTTGCTGTCATCATCAGTTATCAGCGAGCTGAACCTCGGAGTAATTTTACTGACTGTACCCACGTATCTGTCGATACTTGAACCGACAACCTCGATGTGATCGCCTTCATTGAATGGCAGCTGATCTTTAATCGTCACCCCTTCCTTTATCAATCTTACATTTCCCTGCACTACGGCATTGTTTGGAACAAAATATTCCGTCCCTGCATCAGTAATCACCTTGATATACAGAAGATTTACTTCTTCGATTACGCCACGAATGTTGTCATTTACAATGAAAACTGCATCGCCGATCTTAGACGGAAAGGTGGTCAACACCAACCCTCCAGACAAAATGTTGCCAACTATTGCAGACATAGCAATGCCTACAACTATTGCAATCACCCCACCTCCAATAAGTATAGTCCCTGGATCAAAATTCCACAGGTGCATCAGCACTATAATGGCGATGAGCGAGATTAGTATGATAACAAAGGAGGAGATGACTGCCATCATATGTTGGCTAATCATGGGTACGCTCCTGTGAATGATGCGCCTGATCGTGGCGATAAGCACAAATGAAATTGCAATCGTGGCAACACTTCCGCTTATATGGATTTGCAGATCCGTTATTCCCAAGTATTGAGCAAGCACTGAATCAAATAGGTAAAGGGCTGCCCATGTCACTATTACCACTATAGTTGTCCTGATGGCCAAGCTGACCAACTCGTGCCTTAACGTCTCAGCCTTCGGATCTGCCTCAGATAATCTGGAGTTTGTAGAGGGCATACGCAAATACACATGGAGGGTCTTAATAAACACTGAAACTCAGAGCCGAGCTTTCAATCTTGTCGTATAGGGATGTAGCTAATGGCAATTTGATGCAAAAATTCTCATTAGCTGATATAACGTCCTAAGGGCGACTGACTGCCTTCATTGTGAGCTCTGTTAAGGAGAATAGTAATAGAAGTCTTTTTCATTTTGCCACTCCGCCTATATACTTATGGTAATTGGGATACGTCATGTCAAAAAAGAAGCCACCTGTTCCATCTAAGAGGCCAAGCCTTGAGATTCTTCAGGAATTTACAAACTCTTATTTTAGGCGAAACCCTCCAAAAGTTCAAGGCGCAAATTAGATCGGCACGGACGACATGTTGCAGGTATGGCTGTCCGCAAAAGGAACAGGATTTACTTATACCCCGAAATGACCAGAGACTCTACTGGATGTATGATTGTCCGTGATTTTTACATACATAAGACTCAACTACGTTTGACGGAAGGCGAGCAATATTTTTAGACTCACTTGCACGAGATAGGACATTTCAAAATAAAGAAAGGGCATGGATACAAGATGCCTGCCGAGTACAAAAAAGTAGAGAGACTACTAAGAAAAGAGCACCCAGCCACAGAGAGGCTCAACTGTACGCGGTCGAGGATTACATGCCAAAGAGGCCAAAAGAAACTAGTAGACAATGGTTTGCACCCATTGAATCATTTAAAGCGTTCTCCTTGGCGACGCTTTTGAACATCATGGATATGTTGAAGACTGGGCAAAGGCTGAGTTCAAGAGAAAACGAAAAGAAATTGCTTCGCCACTATAAAAGTAAAATAACACCATTCTCGATAACAATAGACAAAATACCCTCTGCCTATTGAACTACCGTAGCTGTTTAGGAGTCGCCATCGAAAAAGCTATATGCCGCCTTTTTTTAGAAAGCACTATGCAAAAGAGATTTAATCTTTTGGAGCCTTGCTGACCGGGCCGCTCCTGACCTTGCCATCAATCTTGGTTATCAGATCGACAAGTTCGGTCTTGTGAGCGTTAAGGTATTCTTGGCCTCTGTCCTGCAGCCTTATCTTGTAGAGCCTTAGGTCGCGGTGTTCGTCAAAGAATTGCTCGACCATCGCGCTTCCATGCTTGGCTGGGTTGAGAAGCTGGTCAAAACAGTCAAGAGTTGCTGCGAGGTCGCCCTGCTCGATGGCCTCTTTTGCCCTGCTGAGGACCTCGCTGATGTCCTTGAGCTGCTGCATCGGGGCTGAAACCTGCTTGCTGCTGAAAAGCCCGGTGCGCTTGGTCACGCCCACCCTGTCGGCTATTTCTTTTGAGAGCTCGTAATATTCCTCCTTGCCAGTAAAGCTCCTCCTCTCGTGCTTTATCACAAGGCCCTTCATGGCAAGCCTCATAATCGCGTCCTCAACTTCTACCTTGTCCATGCCGGTGACCCAGACTATCTTGCCGACGTAGTCGTAGCCCTGCCTTATAGACTCCAAGACTACGACTTCAACGATCCTGCGAAAGCCCTCTTCTGCACGCGCAGTTTCAAAGTCCCTATCCTTGACTGCCTTGCGGGCGTTCTGGATGTCGATTTCTATGGACCGCTTGAGCGCGCCAAGGCCCTCGTCTACCTTGCCGCTGAGCGTAAGGTAGCATGCCTTGTTGTACCACGACATGCCGTCGTTTGGGTTGATGTCGACTGCCTTTTCGCAGCACTCGATCGCCTTATCATAATTCTTCATCTTGTAGTAAGCAAGGCCCTTCAGGTTCCACGCGGAGGCGTTGTTGACGTCCACTTCAAGGGCTCTGTCATAAGAAGCAATGGCGACGGTGTACTCGTCAAGATGGAAATGGGCGTAGCCTCTTTCGACCCACGCGTCGACGAACGTCGGGTCAAGCCTCAGCGCCAGATCAAAACTGCGTATGGCGTCAAGGAATTTCTCGTTGGACATCTGGTTGCGCCCCTTGTTATAGAGGTCGCGTTTTTGAAAATCAGTATCGTCGTAATCGGGTTCTCCTATCTCTTCGGAAGGGTCCTCCTTCTCCTCATCGTCCCTTCCAAAAAACCTGCCCATCAGGATAAATGTCTTGATTCGCAGATAAATAGATTATGATAACGAAAAAGCCTCTAGTCACGAGGCTTCTATAGTCTGTGCTGTACACTTTTATGCGTATGAGCAGCAACTCTGGCGCGCCTGATAATAAAATAGAATTCAAGATGTTGGATTATTCAGTTGTCGACAATGATGATACAGTGTCGTTAAGCTTGAGGACTGCACTATCGTGAAGGTCAAGGTCGGCATAGAGCGAGTCGGAGTGGCCACCAACTACCGCAATCCGGACGGCTCGCTCCACTACGCAGTCAACACCTCGGTCGGGTTGTACATCATACCGCAGACAAGGGGGACATGCTTTAAAAGAGCCAGATCAAGGGGAGTGGCGCTTCAGCAGAGCAACAGCTGCCGCAGGGCAAAAAGTCGCTGCCCAGCCACATCGCCTGAATGTAGTTATACATCTTATGGTTCTAGAGTCGAAACGATCTCCTCTTTTATCTGATATTTGCCCGGCTTGCCCCAATGAACAAGCCATGGACTACTGTATGGCAGCGATGTTTGTAGTTGCTCTGGAGCTCCCAGGTCTTTTTACTTGGCCGGGGCTCAGGAACAGAATGCGACCGACACAAGCGCGACAGAAAATGCAGAGGTCACGCTTGGCAGCACGTAGGTTCAATCAGGCTCTACGCTGGACGTGAATGGCAACAATTTTGGTGCCAATTCCGACGTCTCAATTTACATGATGTCTGCATTGCAGGCCGAACTGGAAGACGGCACGGCGATCATCCTGCAGGAAGCGGCAGCAGGCAACGAGCGCGCGACGAGAGCCGAGATTGAAGAGTCGGCAGGTGGCAATTTCCTTGATGATGCTTCCAATACGCTCAGGGGATTGCTGGGTTTTGGAAACAGCGATGACGATCAGGCTGACGCCAGCGTAACTACCCGGAACGGCAATGCAACAACAGGATACCCGCTCGTAGTGCTCGATCTTGAGCTGGAAAACGGTACGCTAACTCTCGAATCTGATGACCAAGATGCCGCAGAGGACGCTGTCAACGCGGTCAGCAACCTTGTCAACCTTGCAGCCGCCGCCAGCGCGTACGACGGATGCTCGATTTCTCTAAGTGACGGCGACAGCGTTGTTGATGCATACGAGATCGGCAGCATGGCAATTGCAGCCGACTCTCACGAAGGTTATCTGCGAGAGGCGGAGATGACCTGACGCCCGCAAATGTCGAGATAGAGTTCCAGGGCGAGCACCGTTATTCGGCTGCAAGCAGGCTTGACACGCTGTATGGGGCAGTGACTTGGGGCTTCCAGTAAAGAGCAGAAAGTACTTCTTTTTTCTTCTGCCCAGCAGCCTTTTTATTTTCCAGCTATTATTACGTAAAACGAATGCTAACTGCAGATCAGCGATTGCTTTATCGCTAGCGTCATTCTTGCTTCTGCTTTTGCCGAGTGTCCTATCTACTTCAGCAGCACGTCCATCTGATAATAACAGTAGTGAAGAAGACGAACAGAAAACAGTCTATGCCGTTGGCGAGTTTCTAAATTCAGAGCTGCCAAAACCAGACCAGATATTCAAGTTCCATTACAGACTCATAAATGGAACGATGGAGAGCCTCGATATACGAGAACAAATAGTCGATGACATCTTTATGGATAATGGGATTACTGTCAAAGTCAATAATAATGACGACAACAACAGTAGTAACGGAGTATTGGAAATAAAGTATCCGCGAAACTTTCCCTATGACAGCAGCATTCGCAGTGGCGATGCAGGGCTTTTGAGTTTTTCTTAGTGGGATAAAGATGGAAGAGGCATTGAAGGTGATGATAGGATGGCAACTGAATGCTTCTTTGTCTTTTCAATTCCCTTTACAGGCAGCAGTATTGAAACTGAAATAGGAACAGCGTCGATACTCATCAAATCCTGTATCAACGTGACAACATTTCAGATAGCTGCATACGTCAAACGGTGGTTGAAGATGTACCTACAAGAGAAGATGATGGCACGATTGATTGATTGCACTGCTGTATCAATTTAAGGCAGGAGTTGCAGCTGAAGATGTTACATGTGGAGAGGACCTTTAACTTGTCATAAATCCAAAAGGAAAGCCATATTGTGCGACGCCATCTGCAGCAAAAATATTGATTGAGCAGTGGAATAATTAGAAGAAGAAGGTATAAACAAACGCATGGCGCCTGAAATATCACTAGTCAAGAAAGCTCCTCGATTTGACATCATTAGAAGAAGATCTAGACTAAACTTTAAATCCGCACCAACCATGCTTTTCTGCAGATGCAACAACTTGCGCTGATAAAGCTGGGCGGCTCTGTAATCACTTTCAAGGACAAGCCTCTGGCAGCAAACATCGATGCTATTGACGGTATTTCGCGCACTCTAGCGCAAATAAGGACGCCCTGCATTATAGTGCACGGCGGCGGCTCGTTCGGACACTACTGTTCAGTGAAATACGGCATGCACACCAAGCCGGCTAGCTATGATACGCATAGTGTTTCGGCGGTGCACGAGTCAATGGTGGCGCTCAACTACATAATCACCAATTCGATGATAAAGGCAGGGCTGAACCCATACGCCATACCGCCGTCCGTTTTCACTATGGGTCACAAGCCAATTGCGACAAAGATAAAGCAGGTTCATACGATGGCTAAATCCGGGGTGCTGCCAGTGACATTTGGCGACGTAGTCCATGTGGAAGGAAGTAAATACTCAATACTCTCTGGCGACGCTCTCATGACGATTCTGGCAACTGCATTACGGCCTTCAAAGGTAATCTTTGCGACCAATGTTAACGGCATCTACAGGGACATGGCAAACAAAGAGCTTGTCAGCGAGATACAGGTGGCTGGAAAAAAGTCGATCGAGTTCTCAAAGGCGGCCGGCGCCGACGTCACAGGCGGAATGCAGAGAAAGGTCACAGAAGCATTTAAGATTGCATCCCGCGGAATGGATGTATTAATGGTAAACGGGCTAAAGCCAGAGCGAATCGCCCAAGCTATCGAGGGCAGGCTAGAGGTGGGCACAGTGGTAAAAAAGAAGGGGAGAAGGAAGTAGTTGCCGCCAGATACCTCTGACGTGCCTTCTGACATTGAGATAATCAAACAGCGCAAAAAGGACGGCATCGGGATACCGCTCAACAAGAACGTGCAGGCCAAGGTGACATCGACGTACCTCGAATATGTAAGGCTGCTGCACAACGCGCTGCCCGAAATCGACTATGACGACATCGACACCTCGGCCAAGTTCCTTGGCAAAAAGTTCTCTGCGCCGATAATCATCGACTCTATGACTGGAGGCACCGATGAGGCGACCGTCATAAACGGCAGGCTGGGCGAGCTTGCCGAGAAATACGGCTTTGGCATGGGACTTGGCAGCCAGAGGGCCGGCCTCAAGAGCGAGGAGCTCGCTGCCACATACTCAATAGCGAGAAAGAACGCGCCAAACGCGTTTTTGATAGCAAATATTGGCGGGGCGCAGCTTGCCAAAGGGCTGACGATAGATGAGGCACGAAAGATAGTAAAGATGATCTGCGCAAACGCGCTGGTGGTGCACCTCAACCCGCTGCAGGAACTCGTGCAGCCAGAGGGCGAGCCGCGCTACAAGGGCCTGCTGGGTAAGATTTCCGAGCTTGCCAAGACAATCGACGTGCCGGTGATAGTCAAGGAAGTAGGAGCAGGCATATCAAGAGAAGTGGCAGTCAAGCTGGAGATGGCCGGCGTGTCGGCGATAAACGTTGCCGGCGCGGGAGGCACGAGCTGGGCCGGCATCGAGAAGTTACGGGCGGAAGCGGCAAGCAACGAACTCAAGACGCGCCTTGGCGATATGTTCTGGGATTGGGGCATTCCGACTGCAGTGAGCCTCTTTGAAGTCCGCCGGGCAGTCAAGCTGCCTCTCATTGCGTCAGGCGGGTTGCGAAACGGCCTCGAGGTTGCCAAGTGCATTGCTCTTGGGGCCAGCATGGCAGCAATGGCCTACCCGTTCCTGCGGGCGGCCGCAAAATCGCGTGAGAGTCTGTTTGCGTTTGGGGACGCGCTCTTAGCGGAGTTCAAGGGCACGATGTTCCTTGTGGGCGCCAGAAACGTCAATGCGCTTGCCGGCTCAAGATATATATTGACAGGAGCGTTAGCACAGGAGGTTAGTAGTAGCCGTACATGAAGGCAAGCAGCATCAAAAGCGAGCTGGAATCTCATGCTTCAACAGTAAACGAATTTCTCCTCTCATACCTTGAAGGCAAGCCCAAGGAGCTCTACCAAGCGTCGTCTCACCTAATACGCACGGGGGGCAAGCGTCTGCGCCCGTTCATGGTAATAAAGGGCTGCGAAATGCTCGGCGGGACTCTAAAGAGGGGTCTTCCGGCAGCCGCGGCAGTCGAATTGGTGCACAACTTTACGCTCGTCCACGATGACATCATGGACAACGACGAGATGCGCCACGGCACGTCCACAGTGCACCGCTATTACGGCATGACACTTGCAATTCTTGCCGGCGACATCCTGTTCTCAAAGTCATTTGAGCTTTTGACGTTTAATTGCAGAAAAGTGGGGATCTCTGACAAGGCGATAACCGACATGGTGGGCAGGCTTTCGCTTGCCTGCACTGAGATCTGCGAGGGCCAGGCCATCGACGTTGGTGTGGCATCAAGCAGCGCGTTCCCAAGCGGGCCGGAGTACATAGACATGATTGGCAAAAAGACGGCTGCGCTCTTTGAAGTCTCGTGCGCGCTTGGCGCGCTTTCGGCGCCAAGCCACACCGGGCGCGACGTCGAGAACCTCTCTTCGTTTGGCAAGAACATTGGCATTGCGTTCCAGCTGGTGGACGACCTGATTGGTGTGTCGGGCGATCCCAAGCTGACCGGCAAGGCGGCCGGCAACGACATCAGGGAGGGCAAAAAGACCTACCCAATCCTGCTTGCGCTAAAAAGTGCCAAGGGAGGAGAGAAGGACAAGATCCTCAAGGTATTTGGCGCAAGAGACAAGGCTTCAAGCTCTGACATCAAAGAGGCCGTCAGGGTGATATCGGACATTGGCATCGAGCGGGATGTGAGGAACGCGGCCAGGAAATACATGTACGACGCGCTAAATTCGATTGAAAGTTATGGCAACTCTGACGCCAAGCGCTCACTGCAATTTTCGGCGGACTTTGCTGTAGGCAGGAGTCTGTAAGGTACGTGCCAGTCGACGTGGAAACAGAGAAGTTCATCAAGGTAATAGCGCTGAAAAATTCAGTCGAGCACGAAGGCAAGGCGCAGGTAGATGCTGTCGTTGCCAAGTTTATCGGAAGCCGGCCGGACCAGCGCAAGCAGATCAAAGAGCTGATACCTGAAATCAAAAGGATAGTGCAGGAAGTAAACTCGCTGATGCTTGCGGAACAAAAGTCGCTCCTTGAAGAGCTTGCGCCCGGCGAAACTACTGTTGCTAAAAAACAAAGAGGCGACCAGCAGCTGCTTCAGCTGCCTCCGCTTGAAGGCGCCGCGCAGGGCAAGGTTGTCACCCGGTTTCCGCCGGAGCCAAATGGCTACCCTCACATCGGGCATGCAAAGGCGGCAATAATTGACGAGGAGTACGCTCGCATGTATCACGGCAAGCTGATCCTGCGGTTCGACGACACAAACCCGCTCAAGGAAAAGCTGGAATACTATGACGCGATAGCCGAAGGGCTGGGGTGGCTCGGCGTCAGGCCGGACGTCGTCAAGAATACCTCTGATGACATCGAATTGTTGCACAATTACGGCAGGAAATTAATAGAGCTGGGCGGCGCGTACGTCTGCACCTGCAGCCAGGAGAAAATGCACAACCTGCGTGCAAAGGGCGTCCCGTGCGAATGCAGGCGCGACCCTGCGACCGCACTTGACAGGATGGAAAAGATGTTTGGCGGCTCGTACAGCCAGAACGAAGCCATTGTGCGTTTCAAGGGAGATATGGCTGATCAGAACACTGCCATGCGTGACCCTACATTATTCCGGATAATAGAAGGCGATCACCCAAAGCTGGGCGGCAGGATTCGAGTATGGCCGACCTATGACTTTGCGGCACCCATAGAGGACAGCGTTGACGGAGTGACGCATGCCATGAGGACAAAAGAGTACGAGCTCCGTAACGTGCTGTATTTTGCGATACTTGACAGGCTTGGCTTACGAAAGCCAATGATGATCGAGTTCTCGCGCCTCGAGTTTGAAGGGATCCCGGTTTCAAAGCGAAAGATAAGGCCGCTTATCGACAACGGCACTATCAAAAGCTGGGACGACCCGAGGCTCCCAACACTTGCCGCCTTTCGCAGGCGCGGCTTTGTGCCAGAGGCAATACGCAAGTTCGTGCTTTCGCTTGGCATCACGCTGGCAGATACAAAGCCGCCCTTTGAGACACTTGAAGCGTTCAACAGGAAGATAATAGATCCAATATCTCCAAGGCTGTTCTTTGTGAAAAACCCGGTTGAAGTGCACGTCAGCGGCGCCCGGGAAAAGGAGGTCGTGCTTAAGAACCACCCGACTGACGTCAGCCTGGGGACAAGGAAGGTAAGGGTATCGGACAGCGTGTACATAGCCGGCGATGACGCGGCCAACCTGAAGGTTGGCGACGAAATCCGCCTAATCGAGCTGTACAACATCAAGATAACTTCCGAGGATCTAGATGTTGAGGGACATCAAGTTATAGAAGCGGCAGCGGGCGGCGACGAAATCCGGCAGTCGATGCCCAAGATCGAGTGGATTGCAAAGAATGATATAGTTGACTACAAGGTTATGATTTCCAAGGAACTCTACGTAGGCGAGGAATACAACACGAACAGCCTCGAGATCGCGCAGGGCTTTGCAGAATCCTTCGTATCCACCCTCAGGCCGGATGCAAGAGTTCAGTTCGTGAGGTTTGGGTTCTGCAGGATCGACGACAACAGCAGCAGTCACACCGCGATAATGACGCACAGGTAAAAGAAGTGGACAATGAAGATAGCGAGAATACGGGACAGCAAGGTAAAGGAGACGTACGGCATTATTTCCGATGACGGCAAGCACGTCGCCACAAAAGCCGAAATACAGCAGCAGACAGGCATACCTGTGCCATCCAACATCAAGGATTTCATGTTCAAGGGCTGGCTTGACGAGGTCAGGCAGCAAAAGGGGAGGCTCAAGTACGAGCACAAAATAGGCGATGTCGAACTCCTAGTGCCGATTCCAAATCCGCCCAAAATAATCTGCCTTGCATTCAACTATTACGATCATGCCCGCGAGGCAGGGCTCACGCCATCAGACGAGCCTGTGATATTCATGAAGCCCCGGACCGCGCTGAACGAGCCCTTCAGGGACGTGATATGCCCGTCGTTTGTCACTCGCCTTGACTACGAGGCCGAGCTTGCAGTCGTCATTGGCAGAGAAACAAAAAAAGTGCCGGAGGACAAGGCGCTTGATTCCGTATTCGGCTACATGATACTACACGACGTTTCTGCCCGTGACATTCAGTTCAAGGACAAGCAGTTCACCCGCGGCAAGGGCATCGACACGTTCGCGCCATGCGGCCCGTGGATAACCACGCAGGACGAAGTTGCAGACCCGCAGAGCCTCCAGATAATGACCAAGGTAAACGGCGAGGTGCGCCAGAACTCTTCCAGCTCAAACATGGTAATACCCGTGCGGAGGATAATATCGGCGCTCAGCGTGACCATGACGCTGGAGCCCGGCGACATCATTTCAACCGGCACGCCAGCCGGCGTGGCAATGTCTATGAAGGAGCCAAGGTACCTGAAGCACGGCGACATGGTGGAGATAATGATAGAAAAGCTGGGCATAATAAAGAACCGCATATTATTTCAGTAAATTTATACAAAGTCGACTCACTGGCAAAATACAACACCAACAACAGGATGATCTCGCCGCGGACGTTCTTTGCTCGCATGAATGAGGGCAGGCACGGATGGATGACCGAAGGGCAGCTGGTAAAGGGTTGAGAGGAATTCTTCAAGTCAAACGGCTACGACCAACTGAACATGACAAGGTCTTTGACCAGGGCAATAAGGTTTTCAACTCACTTCTGGTCGGCTCTAAAGGAGATGGTGACGACAGGGAAACCAACCATAGCCACCTATTTCCGGCCAAAAATAGATATGTACGACATCAACTTTTTCGCCCTGCTCGAGTCGATACTCTACGACGTACTGGACAATTATGAAAACACGAATCTGATGCTCGTAACAGACTCGTTATCGTATGCGCCAATAATAAAGATAGAGGAGCTGGGAGTGGCTGTTGAAAACCTGATGGACGAGGGGATGTTCCTGCTATTCATGAATGAAAGATCCGCCCACGCGCTCTGACGGGTTCAAGAAGCTGTCGATGCCGATCCCGATATCTGACTAGGGCTTGTTTGTTGACCTGCTCAGCCTTGTTATTTCGCGCTCGAGCATCCTTGCGTAGTATTCGTACGACTCGGCAAGCTTGCCCCTGACGTTTGCAAGCTGCATCGATAGGTTGAGAGCGTCTAGGCACGTTTCAAGCGACCTCTCGGTTGCAAAGGCGTTCATTGCCCTGTTGAACTGCGCCACGATCTTTCGCTGCTCGTCACTCTGTTCGTTTATGGTCTTGGTAAGCTGGTCTATCTCGTCGTCAGAACCTCCAAAGCTCTTACCTTTGGGCCAGTCCGGCATACGCACAGAATTGCAGTCAAAATCCAATTAAAACTTGCCTATTCTGTCTATAATAGCGGTTATTGATACATACCGGGAATTAACAATGTATTTATTTGCCGGTTTGCGAACCTCTCAGACATATGGTAGTTGACAATAAGGCCAAGGTCTCCTACGTCGAGATAATGAAGGAGGATCTTGGCGTTTTCCACATTACACCGGATAATGGCCCGATCCCGGACTTTAAGGCGGGCCAGTTTGTCACCCTCGGCCTTCACGTTCCAAGCGAGGGCAAGACAATACGCAGGGCTTATTCTATTGCGTCGCCCCCGGAGCAAAAGAGGCGCTTTGAGCTGTACGTACGCTGGGTCCGCAAGCCGGTGCCCGGCAGGCTCACGACTGAGCTCTTCAACAAGAAGGAAGGCGATGAGATCCTATGGGTCAAGCCCACCGGAATATTTACGATAAGTGAAAAGATGCCTGATGGCCGACCTGATGATAGAAGGATGGTCCTCATCGGCGGAGGAACCGGTCTTGCGCCCTTTGTGTCATATTCGATGCACCTCAAGACGATTGGAAGCAAGCGCGAAATCGTCATCCTGCACGGCGCCAGCTATGTCGATGAGCTGGGCTATAAGGACCTACTGACGTCGCTTGAAGAGGAGAGCCTTGACAAGGGCCGCGACAAGTGGAACTTCTGCTACCGCGCAAGCATCAGCAGGCCGCAAGAGTGGTTCAACAGGACATGGTCGGGTCAGAAGGGCAGGGTAGAGTCTTTCCTCAGACCCAAGCCTGGCAAGGACCTCTCGCCTCTTGAAGAGCTAGTCGGCGAAAAGGTAACGCCAGAGAACACGTCATTCTATATCTGCGGCTGGCAGGGAACGGTTGACGGTGCGCTGGACTACCTCATCCCGAAGGGCTTTGTCACCGAGCGCAACAAGCGCAAGGACGGCAGCTACGATATCAAGTTTGAGTCGTACGGCTAGCCCCCTACTTTTTAAAACCTTATATTTTCGACAAATGAGAATGAGAGTAGAATGAAGTTTGAATTTGAGGAATTTGCCACGGTGGAGGACGTTTTTCTCTACCTTGTCTCTGTCGCACCATACATGAAGCAGGTCCTGCCAATCAGCTCGTACAAGGGGTACATCTTTTCAATCGTGCCGCTGACCCCACTTTCAGGCGAGATCCTGATGATGATATACACAAAGGGCAAGCTCGAGCCGGGCCTTGTGGAATTCGACATATCGACGAAAAAGTTCAGGCCGGTGACGGCAGTCGAGCGTGCCGACAGGAATTACTTTATCGTGCTAGCGCCCAAGATTGCGACGCTGGCTGACGAAGCGCTAAAGGCACTGAAAGGATAAAAGAATTTTTTAGAGACGTGGCGGCGGTGTAGTCGTCACGGATCTCTTGCCCGAGTACCTTGCCACAATGTCTTCTGGGACCTGCCCGTTGAAGAGCTCCTTTGACAGGCCGCGTAGGTATCGCATTATTGCCCATGTGCCGGCCTTGATAAGCGCGGCCATGAACACCTTCATCGCCGGGCCATATGTCTTGTTCCTAATTATGATTGGTATGATGTCGTTAATTACGCGCAGGTTGTGTTCCCAGCACCTCCAGAACAGCGTAAACTGCGCCTCGTTGAGGTTGCCAAAGTGCATTGAGTTCTTCTCGGAAAAGTCTTGGTAGAGCAGTGGTGCCACAAGGCCGCGCATGTTGGTCTCCTTAAAGTCCTCGATGAGGTCGATCGTGTATTGAGTTTCGTCTGGCGTTTCGTCAGGCCACCCGATTATGAGCGTAAGCGCCGGGAACCAGTTGTTGTGGTTGAGTACCTTGCAGCCTTCCCTTACGACCGCACTCCACTCTTCTGGCTGGAACGGCTTTGTCTTGACGCCAAGATGTTTCTTGACCATCCTCGGCGCGACTGTCTCGACGCCTAGGTTGGTCGCTAGCCACCTGCCGCCGGCGACGTTCATTTCATTGATTTCAGACATCTTTTTCATAAGGTCGGGTGAAGACGCAACCGCCGAAAGCGTCATATGGGTGGTGCCGACAAAGCGGGCGCCCGTTGATTTCAGGCCGCTCCACAGTTCCGTAATGGCGTCTGCGTTTGGAATAAATTCTTTGTTGTCGCAGCCATAGAGCAGCATCTCGTCTGACTGGAGCCATATCGAGTCAAAGCCATAGTCGAGGTTGAGCTTCGCTTCCTTTTGTAGGCGCTCAAGCGGAAAGTCCTTCTTCGAGCGCTTGTTTACGTCGCAAAAGTCGCATCCCCTGCCGCAGCCACGCATAGCTTCAATGAGCGAGTTGACCGTGGGCCCCTGCATCATTGGGACGTTCTCGATGTTTCTGACAAATGTGTGCAAGAGCTCTGGCGCGTCGCCGGCTTCAAGGTCGCGGAAGAGGTCGAGCGCAAGCTCATCTGCCTCACCAATGACCACTGTGTCGATGCCATGTATCTTCATCCTGTCGGGCTTGGCAAGCTCCCACGAGCCGTTGCCGCCTACGACGACTTTAAAGTTGTATTTCTTTTTGAGCTGGATAATGGAAGCGCACATCTTTTTGAACTTCATGGCGACGTATGATAGTTTTTCAGGCGACATCGTAGTAGTTACGGGTGCCATGCCAAGCGGATCCATGACGTTGATGCCGACTACCTTGGTATCCGGGCCGACGCACTTGTCCAGCATCTCTGGATGAGCGAGAAAGACCTCGTCGCGCTTGTACTCCTTGAAAAGCGCGCCTTCAATTCTTCTCAGACCGCACTGCGCCACCTTGACCTCGCCGGTGTTCTGGTCAGTCTCGACGCTTGGGCAGAACAGTTTGTCAAACACAAATTCTGGAACAAGTTCGTACGGGCCACAGGCGATAAAGCCGTAGAGGAAATTGCCCCTATAGTTCGTCATTAAGCTGCGGTCTGCGGTTAAAACTATCCGTTTGCCACCTGCTGATGCGACCATGCTGTATGTATCACATATTCGATACCCGCAGGCTATAAATCTATTACCATCACTGCGGGTAGGTTTGTTGGACTAGTACAGGCCCTTCATATGCCCCTTTGTCAGCACAAGCTTGAGCTTGGCGTGGTCGAGCAGGTTCAAGGCGTCGAAAAGGGTCACCCATCTAAAGTCGGCGTGCTCGTCAGAAATCTTGACCTCATGAGTAGGCGTCGTAGCAAAGTAAAACCTGACCTCCTTATCAGATTTCATACCGTCGCCCTTGAAATATGAATACTGGATCTTGCCGATGTATGACTGGATCTCGAGTGCCTTGATGCCCGTCTCCTCGAGGACTTCCCGAACCAGCGTCTGGATCTCGCTTTCCCCTTTTTTCTTATGGCCCTGCGGAAAGCCCCAAAAGCCCCTCCTGTTCTTCAAGAGCAGGAATTCTGAAGAATCCTCGTGAAAGGAGGAGGATGAATAAGGTGACTGGTACTTGATGACGGCGCCTATCGATCGCTCAAGAGCCACGTTGCGTTATACTACCAGCATCAAAAACTACGGGCAATTATAATACTGTTTTTCTGCTTAAACTATATTAGTATCCCTATCAAACTTGGATTGTTACACAGAGGGCCGGTCGTCTAGCCTAGTAAGATACGGCATTGGCATTGCTGAGATCGTGGGTTCAAATCCCACCCGGTCCATTTCTTCCTGTTGTACAACTACGGTATTGTTTCGAGATTGTTCTAGGAGGTTGTCGGACAAATTCGCAGAAATACACTGCTGTAACTCGCAGCATCAGCAACATTCATTCTTCCATGTAACCCATTTGTGGTTATACCAGTAATTGCTGTTTTACCTCTTTTTGCTTCACTACAGCTATAACTAACAACCGCTCCTTACTTTAACTACTATGTCTTTCAAAAAATTGCATTACCTTTAAGGTAAAAAAGTCGCCGGATTTGAAATCGTCGTGACTAACATTAGGGATAACTATCTGCTCTGTATTATTTGGCATATTCTCAGAAAGAATGTCTACTATTCTAAGAAAGTATTTGGGACTGAGTTCTCCCTTTACTAGAAGCGTGGGAATTGTTGTTATCTGTTTGACATCTTCAATGGTATAGGATGTCGACATTGCAGATTCTAATTCACTTTCAAGGCTTTTTGCGTTATCTATTAGGAACTGCTTGCCTTCCTCTGGAAGCTGACCAAAATAGTTGTCTATATCCATGATTCCATCTATTGCGACTTGCGCTGTTTTCCTAAAGTCTCCTACCCTGGATGCATCTTGAGTTGGGCTTAGGACACGAGTTCTGAATGTCTGACGCAATTCAACATCCTCTTTCAGATGGCTTCTTGCAAGAAATTCCATGATTGGAGGTTCATTGAGCACCATTGTCTTAGCTAATTCTGGATTCTTTGATGCACAGTATAATACAGTAAATGCTCCATACGAAGCGCCCACCAAATGTACTGGTGCAAGGTCTAGTTTTCTTATTAGTTCAGCCAAATCTCTAGCATTCTCTTCGATGGTATTATCTTGAGCAATATTGCCTATCCATTTGTTTGGATAAGCAAACCTTCTACTATAGGAGATAGTACGGTATTTTCTTGAAAAAGAGTCCATTTGATATTGCCAGCATCGGTAATCATCAAGTCCACCATGAATAAAGATAATAGCTGGTATATGCCTACCTCCTCCTCGGTCTACATAATGCAACTGCCGTCCGTTTATTTCGATGCTCTTAGGATTATTGTTGGACATTGAAATGATATCACAATCTCCTGTATTATTAGATGAGAACATCAAGTAGGTGTAGAAAAGGAATTAAAGTACCAAGTCTACTGGAATGTCTTGGCCCATTGCATTGCTGAGATCGTGGGTTCAAATCCCACCCGGTCCATCTTTTACTTGTTCTGAAACTACGGCATCAATATGAGCTCATCCAGTTCATTTGTCGGACCCACGTCCTCATCAATGCCAATGCCGTATCCTCCAATTTGTCCGACAGAATCCTGAAAATATTTCAAGAAATGTCGGGCAAATCCGTATTGATTGATGGTCAAGTTGGCTGGCTATGAATGATGTGATTGCTGCGCTTCGGATGTCCGCAAGAACGACATTATAAATAAAAAGACAGTACCAAAATCTGGTTTGCTAGATTT
>Ga0126312_10000176_pt1 | contig 31973 bp, 31 predicted proteins | sample Plot104A_FD_92537 | JGI IMG/M metagenome (GOLD analysis project Ga0126312, IMG submission 92537) | Serpentine soil microbial communities from UC McLaughlin Reserve, CA, USA - Plot104A | ecosystem: Environmental > Terrestrial > Soil > Grasslands | place: USA: UC McLaughlin Reserve, Lake County... | reverse complement strand
TTTCCCTTCTACTGGCTAGTCAACGTCTCGCTGAAGAGTGGGGCGGACCTTTCGAAGTCCGACCTCTTCCCGCCGAGCCCGACGCTGGACAACTACAACTCGATCTTCAACAACTCCGACTTCACATCCGCGCTGCGAAACAGCGCGATCGTGACCATCGTTACGACGACGCTGGCGCTCGTCGTGGGCTCCTTCGCCGCCTACGCGCTTGCGCGGCTGCGCTTTCCGCTCAAGTACCTGCTGCTTGCAATCATCCTGTCGATTACCACCTTCCCGCCGATCGCGATCGCGGCCCCCCTCTTCAAGCTCTGGACCGACATCGGGCTCTACGACACCAAGCTTGGCCTGATCATCCCGTACCTGAGCTGGGCGCTACCGCTCTGCGTCTACATCCTCGCCTCGTTCTTCAAGGAGATCCCAAAGGAGCTCGAGGAGGCGGCGCTGGTGGATGGCGCCACCCACTTCCAGGCGTTCCGGAAGGTGATCGTTCCGCTCGCGGCGCCCGGGCTCGTGACCGCGGGGCTGCTCACCGCGTTCTTTGTCTGGAACGAGTTCCTGCTGGCCGTGACGCTGACCAGCTCGTCGAGCGCACGCACCGTGCCCGCCGCCATCGCCTTCTTCACCGGAAGCCAGAAGTTCGAGGTCCCGCTGGGCACGATCAGCGCCGCATCCGTCGTGATCACCATCCCGCTTGTGGTTGCGGTGGTCATCTTCCAGAGGAGGATCGTGGCCGGGCTGACGGCCGGGGCGGTGAAGGGATGACGGCGACGGCGACCGCGTCGCTCCGGGAGTTGCTCGCACCGCAGGGGTGGCCCTACGCGTCCGCCGCCTCGCGCGGTAGCCCGGATCCTGGGCGCTTCCACGCGCTCTTCGGCCGCGACTCGCTGATCACTTCATTGCAGGTCCTGCCGGAGCAACCCGACGTGGCCAGGAGGACGCTTCGTGCCCTGGCGGCGCTGCAGGGCGTGGTCGAGGACCCTGAGACCGACGAGGAGCCAGGGCGGATCGTGCACGAGCATTGGCCGCGTGCCCCCGAGTGGTTGCGAGCAGCCGGGTGGCCGGTCCGCGATGGCGAGGTGCGCTACTACGGATCGGCGGACGCTACCCCGTGGTTTCTCGTCGTGCTGGCGGCGCTGGACGACCAGGAGCTGACCGATGAGCTCGATGCAAGCTGGCGGGCGGCTGGGGGCTGGCTCGAGAGGGCTCTGGAGCGGGGAGGCGGCCTGCTTCGGCACGGTGCGCGACAGAGCCGGGGCGGGCTCAGGCAACAGGGCTGGCGCGACACGGTCGATCCGCTGGAGCCGGATACCCCAGGGGGTGGGATCTTGAGGCCCGATGGAAGCGAGCCACAGCCCCCGCTCGCCGTCGCCGACTCGCAGGCCGTCGCCCTAGTCGGGTTGCGGGCTCTTGCCCGCCTGAGCGGCGAGCCCCGCCACCGGGACGCCGCCGAGCGACTGGCTGCGCTGATCGAAGAGCGCTTCGGTCCCGAGACGATGGCGATCGAGGCCGACGGCAAGGAGGTGGCGGGGGCTGGGTCACAGCTGGGCTGGCTGCTGTGGGCCGGCGCGCTTCCTCGCGAGGCCGCCGAGCGGGGAGCGGAAAGGCTCTGCCGGCCCGACGTGCTCACGCCGTGGGGGATCCGGACGCTCTCGTCGGAGCACCCGCAGTTCGACCCCATGGCCTATCACCGTGGCGCGGTGTGGCCGTTCGATAGCTGGTTCGCCTTCGGGGGGCTACGGGCGGCGGGACATGTGGACGAGGCGGAGCGACTGCGCACCGGCGTGCTCGAGGCTCTGGAGGTGCTTGGAGGCGCCCCGGAGCTCTACGCGATCACGGAGGCTGGGCCGAGCCCCATCCCGTTCGCCAATCGCGTTCAGGCATGGACCGTAGGCGCCCGGTTGGCCCTCGAGCGGCGCTGGGACGGGCGGGCTCAGCCTTCGAGAGGTCCAGGGCAAAGACCACTTGAGCTGGCTGGAGGAACCTGAGATGGCTCAGATAACGCTCGACAACGTAACGAAGCGCTTCGCCGACGGATACGAGGCCGTGCGCGACATGAACCTGGAAGCCGCCGACGGGGAGTTCGTGATCCTCGTCGGCCCGTCCGGCTGCGGGAAGAGCACGGCACTGCGGATGATCGCTGGCCTCGAGGAGATCACCGAGGGTGAGCTCCGGATCGGCGACGAGGTGGTCAACGACCTGCCGGCGAAGGACCGCGACGTGGCCATGGTGTTTCAGAACTACGCGTTGTATCCGCACATGAGCGTGCGGGGGAACATGGGATTCGCCCTTCGCCTCCGCGGCGTACCGGGTGACGAGATCGCGAGGAAGGTCGAGGAGGCCGCGAGGATACTCGACCTCACCGAGCACCTGGAGCGCAAGCCCTCGCAGCTCTCCGGCGGTCAGCGCCAGCGGGTGGCGATGGGCAGGGCGATCGTCCGCGACCCGCGAGCCTTCCTGATGGACGAGCCGCTCTCGAACCTGGACGCGAAGCTCCGAGTGCAGATGCGGACCGAGCTCTCACGCCTGCAGCAGCGCCTCGAGACGACGACGATCTACGTCACCCACGACCAGACCGAGGCGATGACCCTCGGCGACCGCGTCGCCGTGATGCGAAGCGGCGTCCTGCAGCAGGTCGGCTCCCCGATGGAGCTCTACGAGCATCCGCGGAACCTGTTCGTTGCCGGGTTCATCGGGTCCCCCGCGATGAACTTCATGGCGGCCCGCGTCGACGGCGATTCCGTTCACCTGCCCATCGGGGACGTCACGCTGCCGCAGGTTCGCGAGCTGGTTGGGGATCGAGGGCGATCCCTGATCGCGGGGATCAGGCCCGAGAGCTTCGAGGACCCCGCCCTCGTGAGCGAGGCAGGCCACGGGATGACCTTCAAGACCCGGCTGGACGTCGTCGAGTCGATGGGCTCGGAGGTCTACGCGCACTTCGCCGTGAGCTCAGACGAGCGGGTCGACTCCGAGGAGCTGCGGGAGCTGGCGGAGGATGCCGGCGCCGGAGAGGTTCCGGGCGGCGATGAGGAGCGGGTTACCGCGCGCCTCGACCCCGCCACGGGGGTGCGCGAGCGGGAAGAGGCAGAGCTGTGGTTCGATCCCCGCCGGATCCATCTCTTCGACCCCGACAGCGGTGAGAGCTTGACCGCCCGGTAGGTCGCGAGCGGCGGATCATCGAGCGGTCCTACGGACCGCCGACAGTATCCTGCCCTGGCCATGGCGGTAGCCACCGACACCTACATCGAGAAGACCGACGAGCAAAAGGCGATCACCGAGATGGTGCGCCAGTTCGTCGACAACGAGATCCTCCCGGTGGCCGAGGAGTTCGATCACGAGGACAAGTTCCCAAACGCCATCGTCGAGCAGATGAAGGAGCTCGGTCTGTTCGGGGTGACGATCCCGGAGGAGTACGGCGGCATGGGCCTGGACCTGACGACCTACGCGATGATCGTCGAGGAGCTGTCCCGGGGCTGGATCTCCATCTCGGGCGTCGTCAACACCCACTTCATCGGCTCCTACCTCCTGATCAAGTTCGGGACCGAGCAGCAGAGGGACTACTTTCTGCCGAAGATGGCGACGGGTGAGATCCGCGCGGCGTTCTCGCTGTCGGAGCCGGAGGTAGGGTCGGACGTCCAGGGGATCAAGTCCGCGGCCAAGCGGACCGCGGCCGGGGACTGGGAGCTGAGCGGCCAGAAGATGTGGGTCACGAACGGCCTGCTCTCGGGCGTCGTGTTCGTGCTGGCCAAGAGCGATCCCAACGCCGATCCGCCCTACAAGGGCATGACCTGCTTCATCTGCGAGAAGGAGCCGGGGACGGAGAAGCTCCCCGGCCTCCGCATCCCGCCCAAGATCCGGAAGATGGGCTACAAGGGCGTCGAGTCGACGGAGCTCGTCTTCGATGGGTTCAAGGTCGCCGAGGAGCGCATCCTCGGCGGACCCGAGGGCGTCGGGCAGGGCTTCATCCAGATGATGGACGCCCTCGAGGTGGGCAGGGTCAACGTCGCCGCCCGCGGAGTGGGCCTGGCCCAGCGCTCGCTCGAGCTGGCCCTTCGCTACAGCCAGGAGCGGAAGACCTTCGGCAAGCCGATCGCCCAGCATCAGGCGATCACGTTCAAGCTCGCCGAGATGGCTACTCGACTCGAGGCGTCACGGCTGATGACGCTGAAGGCGGCGCGCCTCAAGGACGCGGACCAGCGCTCGGACCTCGAGGCCGGGATGGCAAAGCTGTTCGCATCGGAGGCCGCGAAGTCGAATGCCGAGGAGTGCCTCCGGATCCACGGCGGCTACGGGTACTCGAAGGAGTACGAGATCGAGCGGATCTACCGCGACGCGCCGCTGCTCCTGATCGGCGAGGGCACCTCCGAGATCCAGAAGATGGTGATCGGCAAGAAGCTCCTGGAGCGCCACAGGAGCTAGATGCCGGCCTCCTTCTCTCCTTTGCGTCCGCTGCGTCCGGATTCGGTATGCCACGCGCCACGGAGCTGATCGCGGTCGCCGTGCGTAACCTCGAGCGCGAGGTCCCGGCGCTCGCCCGGCTGACGATCCCCGTGCGGCTCGAGCTCCGCGGCCGTGGCGACGTCCAGGTGTTCCGAGTCCGGATGCCGGCGCCCGAGGTGACCAAGGGTGAGCCCGAGGACGCGCGGCTGGAGGTCGCGATGGCGCGCTCGCATTTCAACCAGCTCGTCGAGAAGGGAGGGCTGGCGGACTGGCGCCGGGCATTCGATAGCGGACACATTAAGGTGAGCGGCGATCGCGAGATCCAGCGACTCCTCGCCACGGTCATCGAGCGCCAGATGGCCCGCGCGAGGCTGAAGCGGGCTCACTGACGGGCCAGGACGGGATCCGACGATTGTCAACGCAGGCCATTTGCGACAGCACGGCGCTCAGCGAGCTTGAACCCTCGTTTCGAGGCGAGCTCGTGCGTCCCGGGGATCCCGGCTACGACGACCACCGCAAGATCTGGAACGGCTCGATCGACCGGTCCCCGGCCGTCATCGCCCGGTGCGTCGGCGTCCCCGACGCGATCGCGGCGCTTCGGTTCGCGAGGCAAACCGGCCTCGAGGTCGCGGTGCGGGGCGGGGGCCACAGCTTCCCCGGCCTCTCTCTTTGCGACGACGGCCTGGTCGTCGACCTGTCGCCGATGAAGGGCGTCCGCGTCGACCCGGACTCGCATACCGCCCGCGCGCAGGCGGGAGTGCTGCTCGGGGAGCTCGACCGGGAGACGCAGGCGTTCGGGCTCGCGGTCCCGGCCGGCATCGTCACGCACACCGGTCTGGCCGGCCTCACGCTCGGCGGTGGCATCGGTTGGCTGATGAGGAAGTACGGCCTCACGATCGATCAGCTTCTCTCGGTAGACGTGATCACCGCCGACGGCGGGCTGGTGAAGGCGAGTGAGGACGAGAACCCCGATCTGTTCTGGGGAGTGCGAGGCGGCGCGGGCAACTTCGGCGTGGTCTCCGAGTTCGATTTTCGCCTCAACACGCTCGGCCCGGTGGTTCTCGCGGGCCCGATCGTCTGGCGGCTGGAGGACTCACCGGAGGTCCTGCGCTTCTATCGCGACTGGATCACCGACGTGCCCGACGAGCTGACGACGATCGTCGTGCATCGCCGCTCCCCCTCGTTGCCGACCATTCCTGAAGAGCTTCACTTCACGCCGGTGGTCATGGTCGGTTGCTGCTACGCGGGCTCGGTCGAGGAGGGGGAGAGGGTTGTGCGGCCGATGAGGGAATTCGGCTCGCCGGTCCTCGACCTCTGCGCCGCTAAGCCCTTCCTCGAGCACCAGGCGATGTTCGACCCGACCTTCCCGCACGGCCGCTGGTACTACTTCCGCTCGCGCGACGTCGCGGAGCTCAGCGACGACTTGATCGACGTCGTCGTGGAGCACGCAGAGCGGATCGACACGGCGCACACGAGCTTTCCGATCTTCCACCTCGGAGGCGCGGTGCGCCGCGTTGGCGACGACGAGACCGCCTTCAGCGGCCGTGGCGCCGGGCACACGATCAACATCAACGGCATCGCCGAGACGAGCGATGGCTTCGAGGAGCAGCGGGAGTGGGTTCGCGACTTCTGGTCGGCGCTCGAGCCGTTTGAAACCGGCGTCTACGTGAACTTCCTGATGGACGAAGGGGAGGAGCGCATCAGGGACGCCTACGGCGCGGAGAAGTACGATCGGCTGAAGGCGCTGAAGCGAAAGTACGATCCCGGCAACTTCTTCCGCCTCAACCAGAACATCCCGCCCGCCTAGGGACGGAGCGATCCTCGAGCGCATCTTCATCACCCCGATCGAGGACCCACCGTCGGGGGCGAGGCTCGCGGTCAAGGACATATTCGACACCGCGGGCGTCCGGACCACCTACGGATCGCTGATCTTCAAGGACCACGTTCCCGATCGAAGCGCCGAGTCCGTGCTGCGCCTTGAGGCTTCGGGCTACGCCAATGTCGGGAAGGCCAACCTGCACGAGTTCGCCTTCGGGATGACGTCGGAGAACCCGCACTACGGGACCGTTCCGAACCCGCTTGCCCTCGGTCGGATCGCGGGGGGCTCGAGCGGGGGATCGGCGGCGGCGCTCGCGGCGGGCCTGGCGGATGCCGCGCTCGGCTCGGACACCGCCGGCTCGATTCGGGTCCCGGCCGCCTGCTGCGGCGTCGTCGGCTTCAAGCCCACCTACGGGCTGGTCGCGATGGAGGGTTGCTTTCCACTCGCGCCGAGCTTCGACCACGTCGGCCCGATGGCGCGAACGGTCGAGGAGTGCGCGCGCATGATGGCCGCGCTCGCGACCGAGCTGGATCCCCTTCCCACGCTCTCGGCCGCTGACGTCGAGGTTGGCGTCTCCTGGCTGGGCGACGCCGATCCCCTGGTTCGCTCCCGCGTGGAGGAGGCGTCCGCGAGCTTTCCTCGTCGTCGCGAGCTTCATCTGCCGGGGATGCCGCAGGGCGTCGCCGACGTGAGGATGCGTGAGACCGCCGAGACGCACGTGAAGCTGTTCACGGAGCACCGCGACCTCTATGGCCACGACGTGGCGGAGAAGCTCGATCGCTGCCTCGCTGTCACCGACGTCGAGTACGAGGCCGGCCTCCGGACGCGCGAGCGCTACCGCGAGCGACTCGCGGAGCTCATGCGGGGCGTCGACGTGCTCCTCACGCCGACGCTGCCGATGGTCGCCCCGCCCGCGGGCATCGGCGACCTGGCGCTTCGCGACCGCCTGACCCGCTTCACGTATCCGTTCAACGCGATCGGTGCACCGGCGCTAGCGGTTCCGTGTGGCCTGGCCGAGGACCGGCTTCCCGCTTCGGTTCAGATCGCCGGACGCGTGGGCATGGACGCGCTGGTGCTCGCCGTGGGTGTCCTGCTCGAGCGGCAAGCAGCAAGCAGCTGAGGGTGGACAGCAGGCAAAATGCGCCGCGCCACAGCCTGCGAGCTGCTCGCTGCGAGCTTGCTTGAAGGATGATGCGAATGGAAGAAGTGAACGAGACCGACAACCACGAGCTTGCGACCGACCAGGCGGCGCGCGAGGCGTCGGGCGCCCACTCCTACGGCCGCTACCTGGAGGAGTTCGAGGTCGGGGCGATCTACAAGCACTGGCCTGCGAAGACCGTCACGGAGGCAGACGACCACCTCTTCTGCCTCTTGACCATGAACCATCACCCGCTGCACATCAACGACGTCTACGCGTCGCGGTCGCAGCAGGGGCGAAACGTGGTGGTCGGCCCGCTCGTCTACTCGCTCGCGCTCGGGATGTCGGTCGACGATGTCTCCGGCAAAGCGATCGCCAACCTCGCCACCGAGGAGCTCAGTCACCCGGCTCCGGTGTTTCACGGCGACACGCTGTTCGCCGAATCGGAGGTGCTGGAGGCACGCCCTTCCGGCTCCAAGCCCGACCGCGGGATCGTGAAGGTCCACACGCGCGTCTACAAGCAGGACGGGACGCTGGTCGCGGAGTTCAAGCGATCGGTGCTGGTTCCCCGCAGCCCAGAGGCAATCTCCGGCGGCGGCGCGACGGCCGAAGGCCCGGTCGAGTAGGCCGCCCGCGGCTGGGGCTCCGGGATCCGGGCGGCTGGACGCCGCCGCCGAGCGGATCCTGCTCGGCTACGCGTCGGCGATGACGGGAGTCGACCTCCTTGCGGTGCCCCTCCCAGAACGCTGCTGATAAACGTCCAGGAGAATGGGAGCCGCAATCGACGGCATGCCAGCCCCGGACACGCGGCGCGCGCTGAGCTCGCTCATGTTCTTCCCGCGCGGCGGCTCAGCGCACGCCGCCCGGGGGCTTGCGCGCGAGCTGCCGCGCCACGGATGGTCGGTGAGGCTGCTCAGCGGCTCCCGCCGGGACCTCGGCCCCGAAGCCGACGCCCTCACCTTCTATCGGGGCCTCGAGGTTCGGGCGGTGGACTACACCGAGGCGGTGTCGAGCGAGCGGCCGCTGGAGCACGGAGATGGCGATGGAGGCGTGCCGATGCACCCCTCCTACGAGGATCGACCGGGCGCGCCGGACAAGGTGTTCGCGACGCTCGACCAGCGGGCCTTCGAGCGCCAGGTGAGGGCCTGGGGGACCGCGCTCGAGAGCGCCGGAGCGCGGTCGTGCGATGTGCTGCACCTCCACCACCTGACCCCGATCAACGAGGCCGCCGCGCGCCTGGCGTCATCCGTGCCGGTGGTCGGTCAGCTCCATGGGACTGAGCTCTTGATGCTCGAGCGGATTGCGGTCGGCCCGCCCCGATCATGGACCCACGCCGGCGAATGGGCGGAGCGTATGCGGCAATGGGCGCACCGATGCGAGGCGCTCCTGGTCTCGCCGGGCGGGCTCGAGCGCGCGGTCGGCCTTCTCGGCGTGGAGCGCGAGTCGTTGGTGCCGGTGGCGAACGGCGTCGACACCGACCGCTTTCAGCCGCGGCGGATCGACCGGCTCGCTCACTGGCGCCGCCACCTCGTCGAGAGCCCGCGCGGCTGGGCACCCGGACAGAGGCCGGGGAGCGTCGCGTACGAGGAACGTGATCTCGCGCCCTTCAACTCGGGGGTCGTCTTGGTCTACCTGGGGAGGTTCACCGAGGTGAAGCGGCTGCCGCTGCTGCTGCGAGCGTACTCGCGGGCGCAGGAGGAGTTCACAAGCCCCGCCGCGCTGGTCCTGCTCGGCGGGTATCCCGGCGAGTGGGAGGGCAAGCACCCGGTCCAGTTGGTCGCGGAGACCGGCGCCCGCAACGTCTTCCTGGCTGGCTGGCATGACCAATCGGAGCTGCCACCGTTTCTCGCGGCGTCCGACGTGATCGTCCTTCCTTCGGGTCAGGAGCAGTTCGGGCAGGCCCTCATCGAGGGGATGGCTTGCGGCCTGCCCGCGATCGCGGCGCGCTCCTTCGGGGCGCAGACGATCGTGGAGGACGGGCGCTCGGGCTGGGTCGTGCCGGCGGACGACGAGGGGGCCCTCTCGGGCGCCCTCGTCGAGGGCGTCAATGACGACGTTGAGCGCCGCCGGCGGTCCATTCAGGCCCGCGACGCCGTGCTGAGGCGGTACTCCTGGCACCGGATCGGCGCGCGCGTTGCGGCGCTGTTCGAGGCCGTGGCGGACGCCCCGCGGCGTGAAGGGGAGCCGCTTCCGGAGACCGCCGAGGACTGAGCGGGAGGCTTTTCCGCCGCCCGGGGCGGGAAAGTTCACGCGGTCGCTACAACCTGCCCGGCGACTTGGAGTAGTACTCGGCTTCGTCATGGGCTTCTCCGCCGCCATGCATGCACCCCGCCCGCTCCCGGTCGAGGTCCCCGCCCGGGGATATGAGCGGCGTCGGCTCCGACTGGCCGACGGCGCTCAGACCACCCTGCATCTCGCCTGGTTTCACCGAGCGGCCGTGCGGTTGAGGGTGACGCAGACGAGCTTCCCGGGAACGCTGCTTGCGTGGTGCCGCGCAAACGGAGCTCCCGACGCCCTGGTGGGCGGGTTCTTCGTCCGGCCCGGCCGGGCGCCCCTTGGCGAGCTGCGGATCGACGGCGAGCGCCGCGAGAGCGTGCCATTCGACTATCCGTGGGGGCTCCTGCGCTCGTCCGTGCACGTGTCGGAGGGCGACGTTCGCATCGCCCGCCGGCCTGAGATCGCGCTCGAGCCCGACGGAGACCTCGTGCAGGCCGGTCCCCTGCTAGTCGAGGGCCAAAGGTCCCTGATCCTCGACGGCGGGGACCCGGAGGGGTTCTCCGCAGGAGCGCATCAGTTCGACTCCGACATCACTCGCGGCCGCTACCCGCGCGCTGCGCTGGCCATCGCAGGTCCGCACCTGATCGCCGCCGTGTGCGACGGGCGATCCGGCGTCGATGCGGGCATGACGCTCCAAGAGCTTGCCGCCGCCCTCGTGGAGCTCGGGGCGAGGACAGCGATCAACCTCGACGGCGGAGGCTCCGCCTCCCTCGTCTACGGCAGCCGGCTACGGAATCGGCCGCGTGAGGAGCACGGGATCGAGATCCTGGGCGGCCGGCCAATCTCCACCGCGCTGATCTTCGACGCTTTGCAACCGATCAGTGCGCCTCGTCTGCCGCGTGGGCCGGGGGGCGCGACTCCTCGGCGAGCGAGGTGATCTCGAGGGTCCCCCTGGCGGCCGACTCGAGGACGTCGATCGCTTCCTGCTCGGACCGGGCATAGAGCTCGACCAGCAGGTGAACCATGATCCGATCGTCGTCGTGCTTGTGGAAGCGCACGTGGGTGAAGAACTCTCGCGTGCCCGATTCTCCGAGCGAGCCGAACGTGAGGCTGTCGGCAGCCTCGGGCCCCGAGCACGTCTCCACCTGATCCTGGTCGACCGTGACCGTGCAGGAGGCGACGAACGGCTTCCCCGCAACCATCCGCTCCCAGCGGTCCTCCACCGGGACGACGCGCGCATCCTCCACGGTCAGGTGGGGCTGGTCGTGCATGCAGTCGAGGCACTGAACCACGGCCTCCTGGATCTCCTCCACACGGTCGGCGGCCTCGCCGGTCTCGGAGTCGACCTTCAGGATCGCGTCGTAGTGCACCTGGGCCTCCAGCCGCTGCGACCAGCAGCGGTAGCAGCGCAGCCAGGCGCTCCGCTCGCCCGGAAACCCGTCGTTCATCGTCACTCAGCGTAGCTCGCCTGGAGATCCAGCTCGGTTCAGGCGGACTCGTCACGCAGTAGCGAGTACATGGCCACGTCGTGGCGTCCGTCCTTGAAGGCGATATAGGAGCGCAAGATGCCCTCGAAGGTGAATCCCGCCCGCTCGGCCACAGCGCGCGAGCGGGCGTTCTCCACGGCGGCGAGAATCGAGATCCGCTCGAGCGGGAGGTTCTCGAAGATCCATCGTGAGAGCAGGCCCACGGCCCGCGTCATCACCCCGCGCCGGCGGCCATCCGCTGCGAGCCAGTAGCCGAGCTCGCAGCGGGAGTCCTCCCAGTCGATGTGGACCAACCCGATCCCGCCCAGGAGGCGGTCGGTCTCGGCATCGACGACAAGCGTCCCGAGCCCTTCGGCGCCCTTGCGAAGGTGGCCTCCTGCTCGAGCCACTGACGCGCCTCGGAGTCGCCGTACGGCGAGGGGATTCGGGTCCAGCGCGGGATCTCGGGATCCTGAACGGCCTCGATGAGCTCCTCGAGATCCGCCTCAGAATGGAGCCGCAGCCGGATCTCGCCGTCGGTGATCCCCTCGACCGGGAACTCGATCGGCGCCGTAGGCTCAGACATCGGCAAAAGCCGAGCAGGGGATTTTCCATGCATGTGATGGACAATCACCCGTTCGACGCCGTGGGGGCTGTCGGCGGTCCTCGGGACGCGTGGGTAAGCGCCTAGCGCTCAAGCCGGCGTTGCGCTGGAAAGCGCGTGCCGCTCGGCGAGCAGATCGGCGATCTCGCCCATGATCCGGTTGAGGTCGAAGTCCCTTGGCGTGTAGACCCGAGACACGCCCGCCTCGCGGAGCGCCTCTGCATCGACCAGCGGGATGATGCCGCCCACCACCACGGGCGCATCTACGCCGTGCTCGCGGAGCAGGCGGACCGTCTCGGGGACGAGCTCGCGGTGAGAGCCCGAGAGAATCGACAGCCCGATTACGTCCACGTCCTCGTCGCGCGCCGAGGCCGCGATCTGCTCGGGCGTTAGGCGGATCCCCTGATAGATCACCTCCATGCCGACGTCGCGTGCCCGCACGGCGATCTGCTCGGCGCCGTTCGAGTGCCCGTCGAGCCCGGGCTTGCCGACCAGGATCCGCGGCCGGTGGCCGAGCTCAGCCGCGAGGGCCTCGACCCGCTTGCGCACTGCCGACAGCAGGTCCCAGTCCGCGATCTCGGCTCCCGCGCCGACGCCCGTCGGCGCGCGGTAGTCGCCGAACACCTCGCGCAGAACCCCGGCCCACTCGCCGGTGGTGGCGCCCGCCTTGGCCGCCGCGATCGTCGCCGGCATGATGTTCGCCGACTCGTCACGCGCCACGTCGGCGAGGCGCTCGAGGGCGCGACCTGTGGCGGCGGAGTCGCGTTCGGCCTTCCACCGCTCCAGCGCCTCGCGGCGCTCCTGCTCGACCTCCGGGTCGGGAGTCAGGATGCCGCCGTCGGCTCCCGCCGTGAGCGGCGAGTCCTCGGTCTCCGTGAAGCAGTTCTGGCCCACCACCTTGATCTCGCCGCGCTCGACCTTCGCCACCCGCTCGCGGTGCGACTCGACCAGGCGGGCCTTCATGTACGGGACGGCCTCGACCGCGCCGCCGTGCTGCTCTACAACGGCCATCTCCTCGCGGGCGCCGTCGGCGAGCTCCGCCACCAGGCCGTCCATCACCGCGGACCCCTCGAAGATGTCCGGGTAGGAGAGCAGGTCGGTCTCGTTGGCCAGGATCTGCTGGATGCGCAGGCTCCACTGCTGATCCCAGGGGCGCGGCAGGCCGAGCGCCTCATTCCACGCCGGAAGCTGGATCGCCCGGGCCCGGGCGTCCCGGCCGAGCGTAACGGCAAGCGCCTCCAGCACGATCCGCGGCACGTTGTTCTCCGGTTGGGCCTCGGTGAGCCCGAGCGAGTTCACCTGGACGCCGTAGCGCAGCCGGAGGTACTTCGGCTCGGTGACGCCGTAGCGCTCGTGGCCGATCTCCTCCCACAGCCGTCCCATCGCTCGCAGCTTCGCGTGCTCTTCGATGAACCTGACGCCGGCGTTGACGAAGAACGAGATCCGGCCGAATACCCGCTCGAAGTCGCCGTCGGCGATCTGACCGCGGCGCCGCACCTCGTCGAGCACGGCGATCGCGTTGGAGAGCGTGTAGGCGATCTCCTGCACCGGGGTCGCCCCGGCTTCCTGGAGGTGGTAGGAGCAGACGTTGATCGGGTTCCAGCTCCGCACCTCGTTGACGGTGAACGCGACCGTGTCGGCGATCAGCCGCATGGAGGGCTCGGGCGGGAACGCGTAGGTGCCGCGCGAGAGGTACTCCTTGATGATGTCGTTCTGGGTGGTGCCCTTGAGCGCCGCGCGCTCGATTCCGTTCTCCTCGCTGACCGCGACGTAGAGGGCGAGCAGCCAGGCCGCGGTCGCGTTGATCGTCATCGAGGTGTTCATCTCGTCCAGCGGGATGCCGTCGAAGAGCGTGTGCATGTCGCCCTTGTGCACGACCGAGACCCCGACCTTGCCGACCTCGCCTCGAGCGAGGACGTGGTCCGGGTCGTATCCCGTCTGTGTCGGAAGGTCGAAGGCGACCGAAAGGCCCGTCTGGCCCTTGGCCAGGTTTCGCCGGTAAAGCTCGTTGGAGCGCCGGGCATCCGAGTGCCCTGCGTACGTCCGCATGACCCAGGCCCGATCGCGCTGCTCGAGGCGATGCTGGCTCATCTCAGAGATTCTAAGGTTGGGCCACGAGACCGCAGGCAGCGGATGCGATTGAAGATCGTCCCGGTGGAAAACCTGCTGTCTGCAAACCGCTGTCTTTTGTCGCAAGGCCCATGACCCACCTGATCGACTGCATGCATCTCGGCCACGATCGCGTGATCGGCGCCTATGAGCTCGACGGGCTGATCGTGGATCCCGGCCCGTCTAGCTGCCTCGAAACCTTGCTGCCGAGCCTCCACGAGGAGCCTCGCTCCCTGCTCCTGACCCATATCCACCTCGACCACGCCGGCGCCTCGGGCTCGCTGGTAGAGCGCTTCCCGCGGCTGCGCGTGTACGTCCACGAGGTGGGGGCTCCCCATCTCGTGGACCCCGAGAAGCTGCTCGAGAGCGCGGCGCGGCTCTACGGCGACGACATGGAGCGCCTCTGGGGGGAGGTGCGCCCGGTGCCGTCCGGCAACGTCGTCCCCCTGCGCGGCGGCGAGGAGGTCGAAGGCTTCCGCGTCGCCTACGCGCCGGGGCACGCGCGCCACCACGTGGCTTACCTCCACCTCGCTACCGGCGACGCCTACGTGGGCGACGTCGCGGGCGTGCGGGTGCCACCGCATGAGTTCACGGTCGCCCCAACGCCGCCGCCCGACATCGACGTCGAGGCGTGGGAGGGCTCGCTCGAGAAGATCGCCGCCTGGCGCCCGCAGCGGCTGTGCCTGACCCACTTCGGCCGCGCCGACGACGTTGGACAGCAGCTCGAGCGGCTGCGGCGGGCCCTCCGGGGAGAGGCCGAGCGGGCGCGGTCCGGGGGTCGCGACAGCTTCCTGGAGGCGCTGGAGCGGGAGACGGACGACGCGGTCGATCCGGAGACGGCGATGCGTATCCGCCAGGCTGCGCCCCCGGATCAGCTCTGGTTGGGGCTCGAACGCTACTGGCGAAAGCGGGCGGAACGCGCCGCTTGAGAATCTCCGTTCGATGCAGTGGCTAGGCTGCACTGGCTCGGGATGGCTCTGGATCCACGCACAGTCCAACGCGTCGCCCTGCTCGCCGCTCTCGGGGCCGCGGGGCTCGTCGCGGCGACCGCGATGGCAGGCGTCACCGTCTACAAGAACGACTTCTCCAGCAAGCGTGAGTCCCGCGACCTGCGCCATGCCGAAGGCAAGAACTGCAGCGAAAGGTGGAGGCGCAAGTCTGAGGCCGTCCGCATCTCGGTCAAGGAAGGACCGGGGGTGTGTGGCTACCGGCCACCCGTGGAGGGAGACACGGCCGGCCCCGATCACGACTTCCGCGCCACCATGAGGCTGCTCAAGGACACGCCGAAGGCCTTGCGCGACAGCGCCTACCTGGCGGTGGCGGTTCGGTCCGACAAGGGCTCCGGCTACGAGCTGCGGGTGTTCTCGAGTCGGCACAAGTTCCAGGTCATCCGGCGGCCCACGGACGGCGGAAGCGACTTCCCGGCCAAGGGAACCGCGTCCGCGATCAAGAACGTCGGCAAGCCGAACGTGCTTCGGCTCTCCGCCTCAGGCGACCAGGTGACGGCGAAGGTGAACGGCACGCGGGTTGCCCGCGTGACCGACTCGAATTCGGCCGAGGTGGACGGCCGCAAGCTCGAGGTCGCGGTAGCCACCAAGAAGCGCTCGGATCGGGCGGTGCTCGCGACCGTCGACGACCTCAAGCTCCAGGTCCCCAATCCCTAGGCTTTCCCCGAGATGGCTACTGAGACGCTGGAGCGTCCCCGCACGGGGGCCCCCGGCTCGCGGCTCGGGGGGAACTGGCTCGTGATCGTCCTAAACGACGATCACAACACCTTCGACCACGTCGCCAATACGCTCGCCCGGGTGATTCCAGGCGTAACCGTGGAGGAGGGCTACCGGTTCGCCGACCGGATTCACAACTCGGGCCAGGCGATCGTCTGGAGGGGGCCGAGGGAGCCCGCGGAGCACTACTGGGAGCAACTCGACGAGGCAGGACTCACCCTGGCCCCGCTCGAGCAGCACTGATCCGCTGGGCGCCGCGTCTCCGCTAGAAGGGTGGGCGGTGCGCGATCAGCCAGCGGGGGGGCGCCGGGGGGTGAGCCGGCGAGCGCCAGTCTCCCCTTGGGGCGGAGGAGGCGGCGCCGAAGCCGTCCGTCGCGGGCGCGGTGGCGAAGCTGCGATGCCCGAAGCTCCAGCAAGGCCCGCAGCTCGGCGCTACGACTGAACGGGTCGGCGACGGTCTCGCCCGTGGCGAGCGAGGTCGCGGCGAGCAGCCGCCCCTCGATCTCCGCGCCGAGCAGCGCCCCTTGGGGGGGCCGGCGAGAATCGAGCTGAGCGAGCCTCTCGACCGCCGGCAGGTCGCCGCCGCCGAGGCGCCGGATCCTTACGCCGCCGGGGATCTCCTGGGTGGGACGCGAATTCGTGTTCATGGTCACCTCGGCCGAAAGAGTTCTTTATGAAGGAACGCCGGCGGTCCGCCGGTTCGTGATGTCACGAGGATGTCCGATGGCAACTATTAGCGCAACAGGAAGTACTTCTAGGTGTGATAAGGTGAGCTTATGCTGGACGTGAAGCGGCTCCGCCTCTTGACCGAGGTGGCCCGCCGCGGATCGTTCTCCGCCGCCGCAGATTCGCTCTATCTCTCGCAGTCGGCGGTCAGCCAGCAGGTCGCGACGCTGGAGCGGGAGGTCGGGATGCCGCTCCTCGAGCGGACCAGCAGCGGACCGAAGCTGAACGACGCGGGCCGCGTCCTGGTCGGCCACGCGGAGGCGGCGCTGGCGCGGCTCGAGGAGGCGGAGCACGAGCTGAAGGCGATCGCGGGGCTGCACGGCGGCGAGCTTCGGATCGCGAGCTTTCCGAGCGCCAGCGCCACGCTCCTCACCGAGGCGTTGGCCGAGTTCGGCGACCGGCATCCGAACGTGCGCCTGACGGTCACGGAGGCCGAGCCGGAGGACTCGTTGCCGAGGCTCCGTGCGGCTGAGGTCGACGTCGCGGTCGTCTTCGACTATCCGATGCTTCCTCGAACCGAGGAGCGCGACATCGATCGGATCCTGGTGCTCACCGAGTCCATGTACCTGGCGCTGCCCCGGGACCATCCGCTGGCTGAGAAGCACATCGTGCGGCTGATGGACCTCGCGAATGAGACCTGGCTGTGCGGCGTATGCCCGAGCTCTTGCGGCGACGTGGTCAAGCAAGCGTGCCGCGAGGCGGGCTTCGAGCCGCGAATCGGGCTCGAGAGCGATGAGTACCAGGTCCTCCAGGCCTACGTTGCCGCGGGACTCGGCTTCACGCTGCTGCCGGATCTGGCGCTGCCCGCGCTGCGAGGTGACCTGGTGATCAGGCCGACCATACCCCAGGCCCCGAAGCGGCAGGTCTGGGCGGCGACTCGGGCGGAGGGCGCGAGGTCCGCGGCCACGGTGGCCATGGTCACGGTCCTGCGCGAGCTCGGCGCGCGGTTCGCCACACCTAGCACCGCCGCCCTCGCCGCCTAGGCAGATCGGGGGCGCCTCAACTCGGCGTCTTGGCCGGCGACGCGTCGAACGTGATCGTGTGCCAGCTCGGCAAAAGCGGCTTGTTGAAATAGTTGAAGGCGGCCTCGCGCAGCGCCGTGACCTCGTCCGAGTACCAGTAGCGATCGAAATCGGCATGGTCGTCCCAAACCGAGACCTGGCGGAAGTGCAGGGGATCGTCGAGGTCGCGGCTCAGGTAGCACGACTTCGCGCCGAAGGCGAGGGCCCGGTCGAGTGCAGGGCGCCAGATCTCGAGCCAGCGGTCGCCGCGAAAGGGGTGAATGTGCCAGTCGATGAAGTTGACGTCGGCCATGCGGCGCCGGCTAGGTCCCAGCCTCGGCCCAGATTGCCCCCGGGCCAGCGGCGAGCTTGCCCTCTTCGCGGTCGTTCGTGCCGACCATGATCGAGATCTTTCCCAGGTGCTTGTTCTCGTGCAGGAGCTGGTGCGCCTCCGGGACACCGTCGAAGCCCATCGCCTGCCATAGGACAGGCCGGATCTTTCCCTCCGCCATGAGCTGGTTCGCGCGCGTGCATTCGTAGGCGTTCGCGAAGTGGGAGCCGAGGATCTCCTTCTGGCGCATCCACAGGTAGCGGACGTCGAAGTCCAGGTTGTGGCCAGAGGTCGCCCCGCAGATCACCACCTTCCCGAAGGGCTTTACCACGAGCACGGAGGTGGGGAAGGTCGCCTGGCCGACGTGCTCGAAGACGATGTCGGGAGCATCGTCCAGGACTTCCTTGACGCGCTTCGTGAATGCCCGTGAGACCTTGTAGCGTTCCTTCTCCTCCTCGGGCGACTCACCCCCCTTTCGCATCATGCCCGCGAACTCGTTGCGGTTGATGTAGTCGACGGCGCCGAGCCGCTTCACGAGCTCGCCCTTGTCGTCAGAGGAGACGATGCCCACGGCGTTCGCCCCGCTCACCGCGCAGAGCTGCGTCGCGAAGACGCCCAGGCCCCCTGCAGCGCCCCAGATCATGACGTTGTGTCCCGCTTGGAGCTTGCAGCGGTCGATCAGCATCCGGTAGGCCGTGAAGTAGGTGAGGCCGTAGGCCGATGACTCGACCCAGGAGAGGTTCGGCGGCTTCGGCAGGAGCTGCTGGGCCTGGACCTTCGTGAATTGGGCGAACGATCCCCAGGTGGTCTCGTAGCCCCAGATCGTCTGGCTGGGGGCGGCCAGCGGGTCCAGGCCGTGCACCTCTACGTCCTCGTAGGAGGCCTGATTGCAGTGGATCACCACCTCGTCGCCGGGCTTCCACTTCGTGACGCCCTCGCCGACCTTCCACACGACCCCTGAGGCGTCGGAGCCGCCGATGTGATGGCCCCACTGGGGGTGGTCGCCGTAGTCGAACACGGAGACGGGCCTTCCGAGCGATGCCCAGACGTTGTTGAAATTGACGCCTGCGGCCATCACCCGCACGATGACCTCGAACGCGCCCGGCTCTGGAACCTCGATCTGCTCGAGTTGGAATGCGTCCTTCGGCTCGCCCTCGCGCTCGGGACGGATCACCCAGGCGGCCATCGTTTCGGGCAGGTCCCCCGGCTCGACGTCGAGCCTGGAGACCGCGGAGAGGTCTACAGCCACGGTCCTCCTTCGGGGTTCGCTTGGACCGGGCGCATCCTAATCGCTGTCGCGAGCCCGCTCGAAGGTGCCTCTCGGCGCTCGTGAAGCATTTGCCGCCCGATGATGCGGGGGGAATCCTTCACCTGTTGGACGGCGCCGGTCGTCGTCAGCTTGCTGTCCGGCGCCGCGACTACCTTCGTGGGTCCCATGGAGGCATCGAAGCGGCCACAGCTACCGGTTGACGGGCTCGCGGAGGAGCGCGGCGGCATCGTTCGGGCGCTCGACGACCGCCTGGTGATCGAGCGGCTCACGGTCAACGACGAGCGTGCGGCACGCGTGGTCAGGGAGCGGGCGGAGGCCGGGCAGGCGCCGTCAGGCACGGTCGCGGACGCGATCGAGATCGGTGCCCGAGTGCTCGACCGCGAGGATGCAGCGGTCGAGGTCGACTACGTGCGAGCGGAGTTCGAACGGCATGCCGGCGAGCTGCGGGAGCGCCTTGTGAGGTCGATCGAGGCCGGCGATGAGAAGCTGACGGAGCGGATCGCCCGCAGCTTCGACGGTCGCGAGGGCTCGGTGCCGCATCAGTTCCGGGAGGTGCTCGCAGGGGCCCTGGAGGAGCAGCGGACCTCGCTGGTGAGGCTGTTCAGCGCGGAGGAGGGCGCGAACCCCCTCTCCGACTTCAAGGGCGCCATGGTCCGCGCCCTGCGCGACCTCGGAGCCCGCCAGCAGGTCGACAGCGAGGCAAACCGCAAGCGGATCGAGGGCCTGACTCGCGAGCTCGTGGAGCTCAAGGAGCGCGAGGAAGGGAACCGCCGCGTCGCCGAGGCGGAGGGGGCGGGGACGCGCAAGGGGCTCAGCTTCGAGCAGCGGGTCCACCTGGCCATCGAGCGGATCGCGCTGTCGCGCGGCGACTGCGCCACTCATACGGGGGGTGACCAGGCGGAGGGCGGTGGCCGGAAGGGCGACACGCTCGTCGAGCTCGGCGCCGCCGAGGCCCCGTCGTCGGGGCGGATCGTGTTCGAGGCAAAGGACAAGAGGCTCTCGAAGAACCAGGCTTGGGGGGAACTCAACGAGAGCATGGACGCGCGCGCCGCGAGCTACGCCGTGCTCGTCGTCGCCGGCGAGGAGCGGGTCCCAGCCGGCCGCGAGCAGCTCCACGAATACGAGGGCAACAAGCTGATCGTTGCGGTCGACCGTGAAGACCCCGACGGGCTGGCGCTGGAGACCGCCTACCGGCTGGCGGCGGCGCGCGTGAAGCTGGGACGGGACGCGGACCTTCAGGTGGACGCCGCCGCCGTCCGCGACGCCGCGGCGGAGGCGATTTCGACTCTCAAGCAGGCGCAGGCCATCCGATCGGCGCTCACCGGCATCAAGACGAGCTCGGACAAGGCGCGCGGAAGCCTCGACGCGATGGTCGAGGCCGTTCGCGGCAAGCTCGAGCGGATCGAGTCGCTGATCGCCGAAGCGGACGAGCCCGCGCCTCCAGGCGAGCGCTAGGCGCTAGGGCAGCAACAGTCGGTTCTGCGAGCTCTCGCGCTCTGGGCCGACGGTGAGCGTCGCGGGCTTGATCCCGAGGCCTCCTCCGGCGGTCACTTGATAGTCGCCCTCGCGAAGGTTGACCTTGAGGTTCGCCGGGAGGCCGGGCTGGATCTCGGGCGTCGTGGCCTCCGTCTTCTGCCCGCTGACGGTGAAGCGGATCGGCGAGTCCGAGAGGTTGGCGACCGTGAATACGCCGAGCCCCGCACCGATCCGATTCGGCGAGATGACGACCTGCTTGTCGTCCACCTTCGCGCTGATCTCCCTTGGGGCGGGCGGTCGCGGATCGTTCGGGAAGTCACTCGAGCCGCACGCGGTGAGGGCAAGCGCCGACAGCACCACGATGGAGGCGAGCAGCGTCGTTCGAACGCTTTGGGCAGCTCTCCGCGCACCCCAAGTGCTCATCGGCGCAAAGCTAGCGAAAGGGCGGTTACGAGGCGAAGGTTGGAGGCTCAGAAGGGAAGCTCTGTGACCTCGGCGCCGATGGCGCTGTCCCCTACCTTGACGCGGGCGCCAGGCTGGGCCTCGCGGCGGATCACGGCCAGCGCGAGCGGGCCGAGGGCAGGGGACAGGACGGCGGTTCCGATCCGTCCGATCTCGCGGTCTGTGAGCGCGATCGCTTCCCCATCCGCGACCGGTGCCTCGAGGCGAAGCCCGCGCAGGTGCCGGTTCGGCTTGCCTTTGTAGTGCAGGCGGGCGACGGTCTCCTGACCTATGTAGCAGCCCTTGGTGAAGCTCACGGCGCGGTCGTCGATCCCCGCCTCCTGCGGAATCGTCGCGGTCGTCATCTCGTGACCGAAGCGCGGGCGCCCCGATTCGACCCGCAGGATCTCGGCGGCGCCCTCGCTGACCTGCGCCGCGCCGGCCTGGACGAGGGCGCCGGCTACCTGCTCCGCCTGCCCGGCAGCGCAGATCAGATCGATGCCGAGGTCGCTGGCCACGGCGCGACAGCTCGTCCCCGCGATCTCCACCTCCCGGTGGGCATACTCGGGCGAGAGCGAGTCCCCTCCGCACAAGCTCGCCGCCCGTGGGCCGATGAGAGACAGGATCGCGCGTGCCGCGGTGACGTCCTCGACCTCCGCCTCCCGGCCGATCCTGTACATCGCCAGGTGACGGAGGACGGCCTCGTCGGCGCCTGGCTCCGTATCCAACCAGATCGTCTCCTCATCGAGCCGCAGAACGCGCAGGTCGGCCTGCATGTGACCCTTGCGGTCGAGCAGCGCCGCATAGCACCCGTGCCCGGGCGCCACCGCCTCGATGTCGTTCGTGAGCTGGCCCTGGAGGAAGTCAGCGGAGTCCGGGCCCGCGACGGCGACCTTTCCGCGCTGGGAGCGGTCGACGAGGCCGACCTCCTCGCGCAGGGCCCGGTACTGGCCGTCCAGGTCGACTCGAGCGGCAGCGTCCATACGAACCGATTCTGACAGCCGCCCACCCCGCGCCCGTCCTTTTGGTGTGGCAAAATCTGGATTGCGATGCACCTAAAGCTCAGCCGACGCAGGCTCCTGGCCGGCGGGGCTGCGGCGACGCCGGCCCTCGCCCTGCTGCACGAGGCGATCCCTCACGAGGGGCTTCACCGGGCACTCGGCGGTGAGCAGACGACGCGTGCGGAGGCGGTCGAGGCGGGAGCCCACGTCAGTCATCACGCGCGGCGGACGCCGCACGCCGGATTCGCCCCCGATCGGCAGGTAGACCATCGGGCCAACGGCTTCAACCCCACCGATTTGCTGCGCGACTACGACCACGGCAAGACGCGCCGGCTGGCGAGCGGGCGCGTGCTTCGCGAGTGGGAGTTGGTCGCTTCCGAGACTGAGATCGAGGTCGCGCCGGGAATCAGGTACGAGGCCTGGACCTACAACGGACGCGTGCCCGGGCCGACTCTGCGGTGTCGCGAGGGCGAGCGCTTGCGGGTGCGATTCGCAAACGGCTCCGAGCACCCGCACACCATCCATTTCCACGGGATCCATCCCTCCTGGACCGACGGGGTCCCGGGCGTCGGCGAGCGCCGGGGCGGCGGCCTGATCGAGTCCGGCGAGAGCTACGTGTACGAGTTCGAGGCCGCGCCCTTCGGCCTGCACCTCTACCACTGTCACGTCACTCCGCTCGCCTCGCACATCTCGAGAGGGCTCTACGGCGCCTTCGTCATCGACCCGAAACGGGCACGGCCACCCGCCGACGAGCTGGTGATGGTGATGAACGGCTTCGACACCAACTTCGATCTCGAGAACGAGGTCTACGCCGTCAACACGGTCGGCTTCCACCACCTCAACGATCCGGTGCGCGTAAGGAAGGGCGAGCTGGTGCGGATCTACCTCGTCAACGCGCTCGAGTTCGATCCCCTCAACTCGTTCCACGTCCACGCGAACTTCTTCCACTACTACCCGACGGGAACCTCGCTCGAGCCATCCGAGTTCACCGACACCGTCGTGCTGGGGCAGGGGCAGCGGGGGATCCTCGAGCTCCGTTTTCCCTATCCCGGCCGCTTCATGTTCCACGCCCACGTGAGCGAGTTCGCCGAACTGGGCTGGATGGGCTTCTTCGAGGTGGCCTAGTGGAGGCGAGGGCGACAGCCAAACGGGTGCCGCCGAGCAACCGCGTACCCGTCTCGCTGCTCGTCCTGGTGCCGCTGCTCTTGATCGGCGCCGCGATCGCGACCTTCGTGGCGCTCGGCGGGCCGGGGCTCGGCGAGCGCACGGGCCCGCCCGTGGAGGAGTTGGCGGTCGAGCGCACCGTGCTGCGCCCGGACACGATCGCGCTCACTGTTCGCAACGAGGGCGCCGATGCGATCGAGATCGCTCAGGTGGCCGTCAACGATGGGTACGCGCCATTCACGGCGACCGACGGACGCGTCGTGGGCCGGCTCGGGTCGACCACGCTCGAGATCTCGTATCCATGGATCGAGGGCGAGGCATACCGGATCTCCCTTCTCACCTCCACAGGGGGCACGATCGAGCACGAGGTCCCGGTCGCGGCCGAGACCCCCGCGGCGGATGTGAGCTTCTTCGGGCTGATGACGCTGCTCGGCGTGTACGTAGGCGTGATCCCGGTCAGCCTCGGCATGCTCTGGCTGCCGTTCGCGCGCCGGGTCCGGGACCGGTGGCTTCGGATCCTGATCGCGTTCACGATCGGCCTGCTCGCGTTCCTCGGCATCGACGCCGCCGTCGAGGGGCTCGAGATCGCCGACCAGGGTGCTGCGGCGTTCGGTGGCGCGGAGCTGGTGTTGCTGGGTGCCGTGTCGTCCTACCTCGCGCTGGCGGGCATCGACTCCTGGCTCTCGCGGCGCCGAGAGCTGGCGGCACGGGAGAGTGGCGCCCACGCGCTCGGTCCTTACCTGGCGCTCATGGTCGCGGTGGGCATCGGCATGCACAACCTTGGGGAGGGCCTCGCAATCGGCTCGGCTTACGCCACCGGGGCGCTGGCGCTCGGCGCGTTCCTTGTCGTCGGCTTCGCAATCCACAACACGACGGAGGGGCTTGCGATCGTCACCCCGCTTGCGAAGCGATCGCCGGGCCTTCGACGGTTGATCGCGCTCGGGCTCGTGGCCGGTGCGCCGGCGATCTTCGGCGCGTGGATCGGTGCCGCCGCCTTCAACCCCAGCGTCGCCGCGCTCTTGCTCGGGGCCGGCGTCGGGGCGATCGCGCAGGTCATCTGGCAGCTGGTCCCGGCGATGCGCGACGGCGATGGCCGTGCGCTTCATCCCGGGGCCGTCGGGGGGCTTCTCGTCGGGATCGCGGCCCTGTACCTCACCGGCCTCCTCGTTTCGGTATAGATGAGCGGCCCCGCGGGACACGCCCACTCCGGGTTCAGACGCGAACCCGGGGCCGCCAACACGGAGGCGGTGGAGGACTATGCGAAGGCGATCCACGCCCTCGGGCGGCGGGAGCACCGACCGGTTGGGACCTCCGCGCTCGCCGAGCGTCTTGGGGTCTCGCCCGGGACCGTGACCGCGATGCTGAAGCGGATGGACGACATGGGGCTGGTCGAGCACGAGCCCTACCGAGGCGTGACCCTGACGGCTGCGGGAGAGAAGGTCGCGCTGGAGGTGATCCGTCACCACCGGCTGCTCGAGGCCTTCCTGACCGACGCGCTCGGGATGCCGTGGGATCGCATCCACGACGAGGCCGAGGTCCTGGAGCACTACATCTCCGAGGAGCTCGAGAGCCGGATCGCCGAGAAGCTCGGCAACCCGGTGCTCGATCCCCACGGCGACCCGATCCCCACCCCGGAGCTCGATCTGGCGGCCGACCGGACGACCGCCCTGGAGCGGCTCGAGGTCGGGAGGACCGCGACGTTCGCGCGGGTCTCGGACTCCGATCCCGAGATGCTCCGCTACCTGGCCGATCGGGGGATCCGCCCGGGAGCGCGGCTGCGGGTCATCGGCGTCCAGCCCTTCGGGGGCCCGCTGCTGGTCGACGTCGACGGTCGCGAGCACGCTCTCGGCGGGAAGCTCGCGCGGAAGATCCGCGTCGAGCTCGAGGTGGAGGGCCGATGAATCGGGCGCTCGACACGCTCGCGCCACCGCGGGGTCGGAGCGAATCACAGGATCTCCCCGTCGAGGATGTCCTTCCCGGCGAGGCGGCGGTCGCGCGCGCTGCCCGATCCTCGCTCGAGGGCCGGGCACGGGGCGTGGGGCGGATCTGGCCATTCCTCGGGCCCGCGTTCATCGCGGCGGTGGCGTATGTGGATCCGGGCAACTTCGCCACGAACATCTCGGGCGGCGCCAAGTACGGCTACCTGCTGCTCTGGGTGGTCGTCGCCGCGAACCTGATCGCGATGCTGGTCCAGACGCAGTCGGCGAAGCTCGGCATCGCCACCGGGAAGAACCTCCCCGAGCTCTGCCGCGAGGCATTCTCGCGGCCCGTCTCGCTCGCCCTGTGGATCCAGGCCGAGATCGTGGCGATGTCCACCGACGTGGCTGAGGTGGTGGGCGCGGCGCTCGGGCTGTATCTGTTGTTCGGGATCCCGCTGTTCGCCTCCGCGCTGATCGCGGGCGCGGGCGCCTTCGCAATCCTTGCGCTTCAGCAGCTCGGCTTTCGGCGCCTCGAGGCAGCGGTCTCCGTCCTGGTCGGGGTGATCGTCCTGTCGTTCGGGCTGGAGATCCTCTACGCGAACCCGAGCGGCACCGAGATCGCTCGGCATCTCGTGATCCCGGGCTTCGGCGACACGGAGAGCGTCCTCTTGGCCACCGGGATCATTGGGGCGACGGTGATGCCGCACGTCGTGTACCTGCACTCGGCGCTGACTCAGAGGCGGATCGTGGGCCGCAACGAGCGGGAGCGTCGCCGGATCCTCGGCTTCGAGAAGGTCGACGTGGTGATTGCGATGAGCCTGGCGGGGGTCGTGAACCTCTCGATGATGATCATGGCGGCGGCGCTCTTCAACCAGAGCGGGCTCGTGGGCGTGGACAGCATCGAGGGTGCGTTCGACGGACTCAGGCAGCTCGTCTCGCACAACGCGGCGGTAGTCTTCGGCGTTGCCCTTTTGGCCTCGGGCTTCGCCTCGTCGTCGGTCGGGACGATGTCGGGGCAGGTGGTGATGCAGGGTTTCATCCGGCGGCGGATCCCGCTGTTCCTGCGGCGGGCGATCACGCTCGCGCCGGCGCTGGTCGTGATCGCCATGGGCCTCGATCCGACGGACGCGCTCGTGATCAGCCAGGTGGTGCTCTCGTTCGGGATCCCCTTTGCCCTGGTCCCGCTGATCATCATCGCGCGCCGCCGCGACGTGATGGGGTCGCTCGCCAACCCACGCTGGCTGACGGCGCTCGCCGCGACTCTCGGCGGCCTGATCATCGCGCTCAACGTCTTCCTGCTGCAGCAGGTGTTCCTCGGCTAGCTCCGAGGGGCGCATCTAGTGCTTCGCCCCCACCCGCCAAGCGCGATCGCATTTGCGGTGGGGAGCACTAGTCTGTGGCGGATGGGCCTCGCGGATTCGTTTCAGGAGATCCTCGCTTCGCTGCCGGACGACTGGACCGATCTTGAGATCGACCTTCGCGTCTTCGACGAGGGGCGGTACGTGGACGCGGCGGTCCTGCTAAGCCAGGTCAACGCCCAGCCCTATTCGAGGGCCGACTGGCACTGGCGGCTGCTCGTCGCGCACAGGTTCGGTCACGCGGCCGCGGCCGAGACCGTGAAGGGAACCCTCGCCCTGCTCGACGGCGAGGGAATCGAGGGGGAGTTGGTGGTGCGTGAGGTCCGCGAGGGACGCGCCGAGGTGGTGCCGATGTGGGGCCGGCCGGAGAGCGTGCGTCAGGACTTCCGCCGCCGCCGCAGCTTGTAGCCCTTGGCCAGGGTGGTCGCCGTCGGGTCGGACCTGATGCTCGCCAGCCGGATCGAGGCCACCCTGGTCGCCGCGGGGCACGAGGTGGAGCTCTCGTCCTCCGTGTCGGAGGCGATGGGCCTGAAAGGGGCGGACTTGATCGTGGCTGACCTCGACCGTGAGCCGCCCGACGCGGTCGTGGGCCTCGGCGTTCCGGTGCTCGGCTTCTACTCGCACACGGCCGTGGAGACCCGGCAGCGCGCCGAGGCAGCTGGCGTGGACCTCGTCGTTCCGCGCTCTCGCCTGGCGCGGGAGATGCCGGAGCTCGTGGAGCGGTTGCTCGCGGACTCCTAGCCCGCCGCGAATGCCCTATTGACCTCGATCGGTCGCTCGAGGATGCCGTGCGCCGCGTCCCAGCGACTCCAGGCCGCGAGCGTGGCAGGTCGGAACTGCCCGCCCGGCGCGAACGCATGCGCCTCGAGGAGCGCGTTGAGCTGCGCTCCTTGCTCGTCGCGGTCTAGCCCCGAGGCGCCAGCGAGCAGGTCGTCGAGGGCGATCGGCGGCTGATCGACTGCGAGCGAGTAGCCGCGCGCGGTCGCTTCCACCAGTGAGCGAACGAGCTCGGGCTCATCGTGCAGGATCGTCCGGGTCGTGGCCAGCACCAGCTCCGGGTAGCGGGGGGCGCCGTAGTGGTCGACGCGGAACACGCGGATTGGGATTCCGCGCCTGCGGAGCGCGACGCCTTCGGCGTTCCAGAACGCCGTCGCCGCCGCGACCCTTCCCGCCGCCAGCGAGGAGACGGCCTGGAAGCCGATCGTCACCTCGTCGACGGCGGCTGGGTTGCCACCGTCGGCAGCGAGGACGGAATCGAGCACCGCCTCGTCGGAGGGCAGACCCGTGACCCCGACCGTGCGACCCTCGAGGTCGCGCGGGCGCCGCACCTCGGTCCGGTCCCCGGCTATCACCGACGCGAGGGGCCGGTCAACGATCGGCGCGACGCCCACAACGTCCAACCCGCGCTCCCGCGCGATCCCCAGGTCGTGGATGTCCAGGATCGCGAACTGCGCCCTGCCTGCCTCGAGCAGCTTGGGGGCATCGGTTGACGCGGAGGGCTCACGCAGATCGAGATCGATGGCGGCGTCCTGGTAGTACCCGCGCGCGAGCGCCGCGTAGATCCCGGCGTGCACGGCGTTCGGCTGGAAGTCGAGCACGAGGGTCGCTCGCTTCGGAGCGCCCGGTTCAGCACCGTCCCCTCCGCAGCCCGGTCCCCCGAGCGCGAAGCAGACGGCCGCCAGCAGCGCGACGACCCTCTTCATGGAAGCCGCCAGGATAGCCTTGCCCTATGTCGCCCGCGCAGGGAGCCGAGCTCCTCGCCTACGTCGAGATCCCGAAGGGCAGCCGCAACAAGTACGAGTTCGACGAGCAGCTCGGCGAGCTGATCCTCGACCGGTTCCTCTCCTCTTCGACCGTGTATCCGACCGACTACGGCTACCTGATCGGTCACCGGGGGCGCGATGGCGATCCCCTGGACGCGATGGTGTGCGTCTCGGAGCCCACCTTCCCGGGCTGCGTGATCCCGGTGAAGCCGATCGCGCTGTTCAAGATGCGCGACGAGAAGGGCGAGGACGACAAGATCGTCTGCGTCCCGCTGAAGGACCCGGGCTGGAATCACGCCGAGACCCTCGAGGACATCCCCGAGGCCCTTCAGCGCGAGATCACGCACTTCTTCTCGATCTACAAGGAGCTCGAGGGAAAGCACGTCGAGGTTGAGGGGTGGCGGTCGCGGGAGGAGGCGGTCGGGGTGATCGACGACGCGAGGCGGCTTCAGGAACGGGCGGACCGCAAAGCCGGGTAGACTCCCGCCGCCTTCGATCACCGAACCCGCTTCCGACGCTCCTACCCGGGAGGTAGCCCAAGTGCAGGATCGAGGACTCGCTGCCTACATCGCAGAGCTGGTCGGCACGCTGATTCTCGTGTTCGCGGTCGGCACAGTGGTCACCCTCTTCGTCGCGACCACGACGCAGGCGCAGACGGGTTCCGACTTCGCGGTCGTGGGACTGGTCCACGGCTTCGTGCTCTTCGGGCTGATCATCACCTTCGGGGCCGTGAGCGGGGGGCATTTCAACCCCGCGGTGACCCTGGGCGCGGCGCTTCTGCGGCGAATCGATCCCGTCGACGCGGCCGTCTACATCCTCGCCCAGCTCTCCGGCGGCGTGCTCGGGGCGCTGCTCGTCAAGGGGCTCCTCCTCGACGAGGGCCGCGCGGGCCACTACGGCGCGGTGACGATCAGCCCCCTGCTCGGCGGCGATCTCCAGGGGGCGATCGTCGAGGGGATCGGCACCTTCCTGTTGGTGCTGGCAGTCTGTGCGGTGGCCCTCAACCCGCGGGCGCGGCATGAGTGGGCGCCGCTTGCGATCGGCTTGACGCTCGGGCTCGACGTGATGATCTTCGGCCCCCTCACCGGAGCCGCGGTGAACCCGGCGCGGTGGTTCGGCCCCGCGCTGATCGGCAATGAGTTCGGCGGCACCTGGCCGTACATCGCCGGGCCGATCGTCGGCGCGGTCGCGGCCGCTGCCGTCTACAGGTTCGTGATCGCCGGCGCGCAGTACGCCCTCGGGCCCGAGCCACCGACGACCGGCGCCGAGGTGGTCGAGAACGTGGCCGCCGACGTCTCCACCGCCGGTCGTCGCAGGTAGCCCGCTCGGCATCCCGGCCCCTGGTAGCTTGGGCGCCGTGCGGCGCGTCACCTTCTCTCGCAACTACACGCTTTCGGTGTCGCGCACCTGCCGCTGCTACTGCAAGTACTGCTCCTTCGCGACCCACCGGGCGCACCTGTACGAGCCGGAAGAGGTAGAGCGCCGCCTCGACGCCGCGGTGCGGCGAAACGCCAAGGAGCTCCTGGTCCTCACGGGGGAGCGACCCGAGGTCAACCCGGTCGTCGCGCAGCGGCTGCGCTCCTGGGGCCACGAGGACTTCGTCTCCTACGTGGTCTGGGCATGCGAGCGCGCCCTCGAGCGGGGGCTCCTGCCCCATACGAACCTCGGCGTCCTGAGCCGGGAGGACCTCTCGCGCCTCCACGAGGTCACGGCCTCCCAGGGCCTGATGTTGGAGTCGATCTCCGAGCGGCTCATGGAGACCGTGCACGCCGGCTCAGCCACCAAGCATCCGGCCGAGCGGCTGCGGACGATCGAGGCCGCCGGCGAGCTCAGGATCCCCTTTACGAGCGGGATCCTGGTCGGCATCGGCGAGACGCCCGAGGAGCGGATCGCTTCGCTCGAGGCGCTCGCCGAGGTCAACGAGCGCCACGGCCACATCCAGGAGATCATCCTCCAGAACTTCGTGCCTCACCCGCGGTACTACCACCGTGAGGTCGCTGAGATCGCGGATGAGGCCGCGCGCGAGCGCTGGTCGGGTAGGGGCGTCGAAGGTCCGGCCGGCTTCGCAAGCGAGGATGTGCCGACACGATCGTCCGGGTTCGCTCGCCAGGATGCGCCGGCCGGGCGTGTCGGCACATCTCGTGAGCGATCGCCGTCCGGACCTTCGACGCCCCAGGCCGCCCGGGATTCGCTGCCCGACTGGGCAACACCGATCACGCTCGAGGACATGAAGTTGCTCGTGAGGGAGTGTCGGAGGCTGATGCCAGGCGTCGGGATCCAGGTGCCGCCCAACCTCTCGGACTGGTGGGTGGAGCTGGTCGAGGAGGGGGCTACGGATCTCGGTGGGCTGTCGGCGAACGGCGACCACATCTCCCCGGAGCAGCCATTCCCGAGCCCTCATCAGGTGCGAAAGCTCCTGGCTCCGCGAGGCTACGCCCTCACCGAGCGGCTCTGCACCTACCCGCAGCACCTCGATCCCGAGTGGATGGAGCAGAGCGTGCTCGACGTGGTGAAGCTCAAGTACTGGAGCTTCATCCCCCGGAAGGGCTCCGGCAGGCGGTCCGAGCGGACGATCGCAGCAGGCCTCGCGCCGCGCGCGATCGAGAAGGGCCGGCGGGGCGAGGCCCTGTCACAGGACGAGCTCACCGCCCTGTTCGCCGAGACCCGGCCCGCGGCGATCGAGGAGATGCGCCAGGCGGCCGACGAGCTGCGCGCCGAGCTGGCTGGAGACCTCGTCACCTTCGTAGTCAACCGCAACATCAACTTCACGAACATCTGCGTGGTCGGCTGCGCGTTCTGCGGCTTCGGACAGGGCAGGCGCTCGCCGGACGCCTACCACGTCAGCGAGGAGGACTTCCAGGCCCGCGTCGCCGAGGCAGTCGACTACGGAGCCACCGAGATCTGCATGCAGGGCGGGATCCACCCCGACTACACGCTCGAGCACTACGGCCGCTGGCTCCGCTTGGTCAAGGAACTCGCGCCGCGGATACACCTGCACGCCTACTCCCCGATGGAGATCCACTTCATGTGCGAGCGCTCCGGCAAGTCCCCGGAGGCGGTGTTCGACTACCTGCACGAATGCGGCCTCGGGTCCACCCCGGGCACGGCCGCCGAGGTCCTCCACGACGGCGTCCGGGCTCGGATCTCGCCCAACAAGCTGCCCGTGGCGCGGTGGGTGGAGATCATCGAGGCCTGCCATCGCTCCGGGTTGCGCTCGACCTCCACCGTGATGTTCGGCCACATCGAGGAGCCGTGGGAGCTCGCACAGCACATGCAGGTGGTTCGCGGACTCCAGGAGCGAACGGGCGGCATCACCGAATTCGTGCCGCTCAGCTTCATCCCCTACAACACGCTCCTGGGGCGCACCCACGGCGTGGAGGAGATCGCCCGCGACGAGAACCTGAAGCACACCGCCGCCTTTCGGCTCGCGCTCGGGAAGACGATCCCGAACCTCCAGGCGAGCTGGGTGAAGATGGGCCTCGATGCAGCGACGGAAAGCCTGCGCTGGGGCGTGAACGACCTCGGCGGCACCCTGATGGAGGAGAACATCTCGCGGATGGCGGGCTCACGGCACGGCGTCCGCCTCGACCCGCCCGAGCTGATCGCCGCCGCGCGCCGTGCCGGCCGCCAGCCGGCTCAGCGCACCACCCTCTACGAGATCGTCGACACCTACTGAGCCCTCGGTCGGGGGATCAAGCCCGAGCCGCGCGGATCTCCGCTGCTTGCGCCCTTTTCCGCGCTGCGATCATTCGCGGGTGCGCGCGATGGTCCTCGATCGCCAGGGCGCGCCGCTTCGCCAGATGGAGCTGCCGGCGCCCGAGCCCCGCCCCGGGCAGGTGCTCCTGCGCGTTCGCGCGTGCGGCGTCTGCCGCACCGATCTGCACGTGGTGGACGGCGATCTGCACGAGCCCAAGCTGCCGCTCGTCCCAGGCCACCAGGTCGTCGGCACCGTCGAGGGCGCGGGCGACGGCGCGCGCCGCTTCTCGCTTGGCCAGCGCGTCGGCCTGCA
>Ga0126312_10000175_pt1 | contig 31977 bp, 25 predicted proteins | sample Plot104A_FD_92537 | JGI IMG/M metagenome (GOLD analysis project Ga0126312, IMG submission 92537) | Serpentine soil microbial communities from UC McLaughlin Reserve, CA, USA - Plot104A | ecosystem: Environmental > Terrestrial > Soil > Grasslands | place: USA: UC McLaughlin Reserve, Lake County... | reverse complement strand
GCCTTTATCGGCCGGAAGCCGAGGGCGATCAGCATCACGGCGCTGATGGCCACGGGCGTCCCGAAGCCCGCGAGCGCCTCCATCAGGGCGCCGAAGCAGAAGGCGATGATCACCGCTTGTATGCGCTGGTCCTCGGAGATGGCGCCGAACGACCTGCGGAGCACCGCGAAGTGGCCGGTCTCCACGGTCATGTTGTAGACCCAGATCGCCATCACCACGATCCACATGATCGGGAAGAGCCCGAACACGGCGCCCTCGCTGGCGGACAGCGCCGTCTGGTCGACGGGCATGCTGTAGATGATCATCGCGACGAGCATCGCGACGCCCAGCGAGATCAGCGCCGCCCACTGAGCCTTCATCTTCAGGCCGCCGAGCAGCACGAACAGGGTCAGGACGGGCAGAGCCGCGAAGATCGCGGTAAGTCCGAGCGAGTCCGAGACCGGGTTGAAGTCCTGGGTGTACACCGAAAGCCTCCCTCGTAGCTCCCTGCCGCCGCCCAAGCGTGGCTTGGGTGGCGGCGCTACGCTCGGATTGCCCGCCATCGGCATCGGGGAAACTCAAGAAACGGTGCGCGTCGGCCTGTTCGTTACCTGCCTTGGGGACACGCTGTTCCCGTCCACCGGGCAGGCCGTCGTGCGCGTGCTCGAGCGGCTGGGCGTGGAGGTCGAGTTTCCGGAGGAGCAGACCTGCTGTGGCCAGATGCACCTGAACAGCGGGTATGCCGACGAGGGGCTCGCCCTGGCGAGGCGGCTCGCGGGCGTGTTCGAGGGCTACGAGGCGGTCGTCACACCGTCGGCGTCGTGCGCCGGGATGGTCCGCGAGCAGCTTGGCGCGGACGCGCCACCCGTCTACGAGCTGTCCGAGTTCCTCGTCGACGTCCTGGCGGTCGACGAGGTGGGCGCGTACTACCCGCACCGGGTGACCTACCACCCGACCTGCCACTCGCTGCGCGCCCTGCGCGTGGGGGACCGCCCGCTCAGGCTCCTGTCATCGGTGCGGGGACTGGAGTTGGCGGAACTGCCCGACTCCCTGGAGTGCTGCGGATTTGGCGGAACCTTTGCGGTGAAGAACGCGGATGTATCGACCGCGATGCTCTCGGACAAGGTTCGGAACGTTCTCGATACAAAAGCCGAGGTCATCTGCGCGGTGGACTCGTCCTGCCTGATGCACATCGGCGGCGGCCTGGCGCGCGGGCGCACCGGCGTCCGCACCGTGCATCTCGCTGAGATCCTGGCCTCGACGGAGGACGCGCCATGGCCCTGACGGGGTTCCCAGCCGCCGCGCGCCGCGCGCTCGCGGACAGCCAGCTGCGCGCCAACCTGGCGCGGGCCACCTCGACGATCCGCGACAAGCGCGGCCGGGTGGTGGACGAGCTTCCGGACTGGGAGGAGCTGCGGCGCGCGGGCGCGGCGATCAAGGACAGGGCCCTGCTGCGGCTCGACGCGACTCTCGAGCAGCTCGAGTCGGCCGTCTCCGCCGCCGGCGGCATGGTGCACTGGGCGCGGGATGCCGAGGAGGCCTGCTCGATCGTCGCCTCGGTCGCGCGGGCGCACGGCGCCGACGAGGTGGTCAAGGTCAAGTCGATCGCCACCGACGAGATCGGCCTGAACGAGCGGCTCGCGGCCGACGGGATCATGGCGGTGGAGACCGACCTCGCCGAGCTGATCATCCAGCTCGACGGCGACTTCCCGTCGCACATCCTTGTTCCCGCGATCCACCGGAACCGCGCCGAGATCAGGGACATCTTCAGGCGCGAGCTCGGGCTCGACGACCTGACCGACGACCCGGCCGCGCTGGCCGAGGCGGCGCGCCTGCACCTGCGGGCCAAGTTCCTGTCGGCGCGCGTGGGGGTGAGCGGCGCGAACTTCGCGGTGGCGGAGACGGGGAGCGTCTGCATCTTCGAGTCGGAGGGCAACGGCCGGATGTGCACGACGCTGCCCGAGGTGCTGGTCAGCGTCATGGGGATCGAGAAGGCGATCCCGGCCTGGCGCGACATGGAGGTCTTCCTCCAGCTGCTGCCGCGCTCGTCGACGGGCGAGCGCCTGAACCCGTACACGTCGGTCTGGAGCGGGGTCGCGAGCGGCGACGGACCGCGCGAGTTCCATCTCGTGCTCCTCGACAACGGCCGCGTCCGCACGCTCGCCGACGAGGTCGGCCGCCAGGCGCTGCGGTGCATCCGCTGCAGCGCATGCCTGAACGTGTGCCCGGTCTACTCCCGCGTCGGCGGACACGCGTACGGATCGGTCTACCCCGGCCCGATCGGAGCGATCCTGACGCCGCAGCTGGTGGGGATCGGCGACGCGCCCGGTTCCGGGGACGGACCCTCGCCCGAGCGCGCCGCCGCCCCCGAGCACGCGCCCTCGCCCGAGCATGCCGCCGCCCCCGAGCGCGCCGCCTCGCCCGAGCATGCGGCCGCCCCCGAGCACGCGCCCTCGCCCGAGCATGCGGCATCCCTGCCGTACGCGTCATCGCTCTGCGGAGCCTGCGGCGAGGTCTGCCCGGTCAAGATCGAAATCCCGCGCCTCCTGACCCACCTGCGAGCCCGCGAGGTCGCGGCACGGAGCCGCCTCGACCCCGAGAAGCTCACGATGAGGGCCCTCTTCCACACATTCTCGTCACGGACCCGTTACGAGCGGGCACAGAAGCTGGCCCGCGCAGCCGCCCGTCCGCTGACACGCGGCGGCCGAGCGATCACCAGGGCGCCCGGACCGCTCGCCGGCTGGACGATGTCCCGCGACCTCCCGGCGCCGGCGACCGAATCGTTCCGCGACTGGTGGCGCCGCACCCGCGGGCCAAGCGCGGCCAGCCCGACCGCTGCGAAGCCGGCCGGTGCGGCCGCGAACGGATCGACTCGCGGTAAGGCGTTTTCCCTTGCGAGATGGAAAGGAAAAGCGCCTAACCCGACTGCTTCGGCGCTCGAAGCGGTGTCCGGCGCCGCGGGTTCCGGCCGCGCGGGGCTCGGCGACGCCCGTGGCCGCGCGGAGGCGGGCGCCGCGGGGACCCGCGGCGACGCGCGAAGCGACATCCTTCACCGCATCCGGGCGGCGCTCGGCGACGCCCAGCCAGGTGACATCCCGCGCGAATACCGCACGGAAGACGCGCGGGAGCGTGACGAGATCGTGACGCTGTTCGCCGAGCGGGTCGAGGAGTACCGCGCGACGGTGCATCGGGTCGGCGCCGGCGAGGTGAGCGAGTGCGTAGAGCGGATCGCGAAGGAGGCGGGAGCGCGGCGGATCGGGATCCCCGCAGATTTGCCGAAGGAATGGCGGCGGGCGGACCCCGAGCCGGGAGGCGCCGAGGCCGGCCCTGGAGGATCGGAGGCCGGCGCTGGGGGATCGGAGGCCGGGCGCGGCGGCGTGGACTTCGTCGAGGACGCTGCGCTTTCGGTGCGGGAGCTCGATGAGCTCGATGGCGCGCTCACGGGCTGTGCGGTCGCGATCGCCGAGGTCGGGGCGTTCGTCCTCGACGCTGGGGTGGGGCAGGGGCGCAGGGCGCTCACGCTCGTGCCGGACCTTCACGTCTGCGTCGTCCGGGAGGATCAGGTCGTGGGTCTCGTTCCGGAGGCGGTCGCGCGGCTCGGGGAGTCGGTTCGGGCCGGTAGGCCGCTCACGTTCGTGGCGGGTCCGTCCGCGACCTCGGACATCGAGCTCGACCGGGTCGAGGGCGTTCACGGTCCACGCGTGCTGCACGTGGTGGTCGCCGCTCCCTGATGCGCACCGTCGACCTCGGCACCTCAGACTTCGCCGCTCCCTGATGCGCACCGTCTACCTCGGCACCTCCGACTTCGCCGCTCCCTGATGCGCACCGTCTACCTCGGCACCTCCGACTTCGCGGCCACAGTGCTCGATCGCCTCGCGGTCAGCGCGCACCGGCCGCAGCTCGTGGTCACGAGGCCGGACTCCCGCCGCGGCCGCGGCCAGAAGCTCGCGCCGCCGCCGGTGGCGGAGCGGGCGGCGCTGCTCGGCGTCGAGCTGTTCCAGCCGGAGGATGTGAACTCCGAGGAGACGCGGAGCACGATCGCCGCCGCCGAGCCGGATGTCGTGGCCATCTGCGGCTACGGCGCCCTGATCAAGGACCCGCTGCTGTCAGAGCAGGAAATGCTCAACGTGCATCCCTCGCTCCTGCCGCGCTGGCGCGGCGCGGCGCCCATCGAGCGCGCTATCGAGGCCGGCGACGAGGAGACCGGCGTGACCATCATGCGCCCGACCGCCGAGTTCGACGCCGGGCCGATCGCCGTCCAGCGCGCCGAGGCGATCCGGGCCGACGACGACTACGGCTCGCTCGCCGCCCGCCTCGCGGCGCTGGGCGGCGAGCTGCTCGTGGAGGCGCTCGACCTCCAGCCCGCCTTCCGCGCGCAACCGGACACCGGGGTGACCTATGCGGAGAAGATCGGCCCGGACGACCGCAGGCTCGATCCCGAGCTGACCGCCGACCTGCTCGAGCGTCGCGTTCGCGCGCTCCGCCCGCACATCGGCGCCTATCTCGACCTCCCCTGGGACGAGCGCCTGGGCGTGACCCGGGCGGCGCTCGCCGCGGGAGACGGCCCGCCGCCGGGCCGGCTCGCGGCGAGCGACGGCCGCCTGCTCTACGGCGCGGCCGGCGGCGCGCTCGAGCTCTGCGAGGTCCATCCCTCGGGCAAGCGGCCGATGGACGCGGACGCCTGGATCCGCGGCTATGGGGAGCGGCTCGGCGCTTGAGCCGCTAGCGTTGCTCAAGCTTCGTCAAGGCATTCCGTTGCCGACCGAGACCGAACAGAGCACGCAAACCGGGCCCGAGTGCCCCTCCTGCGGCGAGCCGTGGCTGCGCGGCACGAACCTGCCGGGCCGCTATCGCTGCCTGCACTGCCTCCATCGCTTCGAGCTGCGCTCTGAGTGCCCGCACTGCGGCGCCCACTCGACGATCGCGCGGATGTCAGACACCGCCAACGTGATCTGCCGCAACTGCGGCGGATCGATGCTCCAGGCCATCTGACCCCACCGCCGCGGCCACCTCGACCGGGATGCCGTTGAGGACCGCGTTGCCCGAGAGCGGCTCGACCTGCGACTCGTCCGCCAGCACGTTGCTGTTGACGCCCGCGTGCGACGACGCCACGTTCATGCGCACCCCGTCCGCGTCGTGCCCCCACCCGTGCGGGATCGACACGACGCCCGGCATGATCTCGTCGGTCACCTCGACCGGCGCCTCGAGCGAGCCGGCCGCCGAGCGCACGAGCGCGCGGGCGCCGTCGGCCAGCCCCAGCCGCTCGGCATCGTCGGGGTGGATGTAGAGCGTGCAGCGCTCCTTGCCCTTCACGAGCGCCGGCAGGTTGTGCATCCACGAGTTGTTGGAGCGGAGCTGCCGCCGGCCGATCAGCACGAACCCTCCGTTCCGCTCGCGCCCGAGCGCAGCCCGCAGGCGGTCGGCGTCGGCCATGATCGGCTCCGGCGCGAGCTCGATCTTGCCTGACGCCGTGCGAAGCACCTCGGGCACGCGCGGCGACAGCGGGCCGAGGTCGATTCCGTGCGGGCTTCGCTCGAGCAGGTCGAGCGTCAGCCCGTCGGGGTCCGTGCCGAAGCCGTCGCCGTAGGGACCGGTCCGGAGGAGGAAGTCGAGCACGCGCTCGGGCCCGCGGCGCGGCTCGAGCTCGGACAGCAGCTCGGCAGGGTCGCGCCCGGCCACGCGCGAGCCCTCGGCGCCGACCTCGCGCTGGATCAGCGTCTGGATGACCATGTCGTCGAACGCGGCCACGTCGCCGTTCGGGCCCTGCCCCGCGATGATCCCGGCGAGGCGCATGTAGAGCTCCCACTCGGCCGGCCCCTCATGCTCGAAGACGGCTGGTGAGTAGTTCGCGATGTTGCGCGTGGACAGCTGGTAGAAGGCCACGTCGTAGTGCGACTTCTCGAGCGGCTCCGGCGCGGGCAGGATCACGTCGGCGTGACGGGTCGTCTCGTTTACGTAGATGTCGATCGAGAGCATGAAGTCGAGGCCGTCCACGGCGCGCTCGAGGCGCCCGCTGTTCGGCGTGGAGACGATCGGGTTCCCCGCGATCGTGATCAGCGCCCGGATCTGGCCCTCGCCGGGCGTGTCCATCTCCTCTGCGAGAACGGACACGGGCAGCTCGCCGTAGTACTCCGGCAGGCCCCGCACCCGGCTCGTCCAGCGCCCGAACCTCACGCCGCGCCCGCCGCCGCCCGCACCGGACGAGTTCCTCTGACCCACGGCCGCGCGCGGGAACAGCGCGCCACCCTCGCTGTCGAGGTTGCCGGTCAGCACGTTCAGCACGTCGACCAGCCAGCTCGCGTGGGTGCCGAACTCCTGGGTGCAGGTGCCGATGCGGGCGTACACGGCGCCCCGCTCGGCGGCAGCCAGCTCGCGCGCCATGCGGCGGATCTCGCCGGCCTCGATCCCGCAGGCGCCGGCCACGGCCTCCGGCGGGAAGTCGCGCACCAGCGCCCGCACTTCGTCGAGCCCGTTCACGTGCCCGGCGAGCTGGCCTGGGTCGTCGAGCCCCTCCTCGAGGATCGTGCACGCGATCGCAGCGAGCAGCAGCGCGTCCGTGCCCGGCCGGATGAAGTGGTGCTCGCTCGCCTCCTCGGCGGTGCGCGTCCGGCGCGGGTCGATCACGACGACCTTGCCCCGCTCGCGGATCCCGCGCAGCCGACCGCGCATGTTCGGCGCGGTGAGCAGGCTCCCGTTCGAGACCAGCGGGTTCGCGCCGAGGAGCAGCAGGTGGTCGCACCGGTCCAGGTCCGGGATCGGCACCGACAGCATCGTGCCGAACATATGGCCGGCCGACACCTGCTTCGGCATCTGATCGACCGTTGAGGCCGAGTAGACGTTGTGCGACCCGAGCACGCGCAGCCAGGCCGGGCCGTGCGTGATCGCCGAGAGGTTGTGCGCGTTCGGGTTCCCGAGGTAGACGCCCACGGCGTCCTTCCCGTGCTCGGCGAGGATGGGCGACAGCCGCCTGTCGATCTCCTCGAAGGCCTCGTCCCGGCTCGCCTCGACGAGCTCGCCGTCGCGGCGCACAAGCGGCGTCGTCAGCCGGTCCCCGTCCTCGTGCAGCTGCTTGATCCCGTACGCCTTAGGGCAGATGAAGCCGCGGCTGAAGACGTCCTCCGCGTCGCCGCGCACGGACACCACCTCACGACCCTCGGTCTCGATCTCGAGCCCGCAAGTGGCTTCGCAGAAGGGGCAGGTCCGGTAGTGCGTGGCCATACGCGGACCCTACTGCGCCGCCTCCCGGAGCTCGATCCACAGTGCGCGCGACGCGCACGTGAGGAAGCCCTTCGAGTCGTACAGCGCCGCCGCGGCCCAGTGCTTGCGGCCGTCCTCGCCGAGCGCCCACGAGAGGATCGTGTGCGGCTCGCCGATGCGCGGCCGGCAGCCGAGCCGCACAGTCAGGCTCGCGAGCACCATCGCCGGGCCCTCGCCGAAGTTCGCGACCGGCGCGCTCGTCGGGCAGTCGAGCGCGGCCCACACGAGCTCCGGCCGTACGCGGCCGCTGCCGTCGTCCGCGGATTCGTGTGGAGTCCAGGCGGCGCCGAACAGGCCGTCGCGGCCGGGCAGCGCCACGGGGGTGATGCCGAACCCGTCCTCGCGCGCCGGGCCGCAGACGACGCAGGTGGGGAAGGGGTGGCCCTCCGCCCAGCGCGCGCGGCCCGCCTCCTGAGCGGCGTCCACCTCGGCGGCCGGCACGGCCTCGGGCACGTCCAGGAGCAGCTCGCTCGGCTTCCCCTCGGCGACGAGCGTGTCGCCGTCGCGGAGCGTTACGCCGTCGCCGTCGCGCTCCACGTCGAGCGGGGTGTCGAGCGGCGGCGGCGAGCGCAGCGACACCTCGGTCACCTCGGCGCCCACCAGCTCTGCGACGCGCCCGCACGTGTAGCCGCCGTTCCCCGACGTGGGCGGCCCGTTGAACCACGCCGGGATGGTGAGCGTCTCAGTCACGCATTGCCGTCACGCCCGCGACGGGACCGACTCGAGCGCCTCACGCAGGTCGTCGACGCTCTGAAAGTCCAGCCCGAGCAGGTGGTCGTGCCTGTAGCGGACCACGCCGTCCTCGTCGACGATAATCGCCGCCCGCTTCGTGCCGACCACTGGAGTGTGCGCTCCGTACGTTTTCGCGACCTCGCTGTCCTCGTCAGCCAGCAGCGGGACGTTCAGCCCGTGCTCGGCGGTGAAGCTCTCGTGCGAGTCGACGCTCTGCGACGAGATGCCCACCACGGTCGCGTCCAGCGCCGAGAACGCCTCCGCGTTGTCCCGGTATGAGCAGAACTGGCGCGTGCAGACCGGCGTGTTGTCGCCCGGATAGAAGAGCAGGACGACGCGCTCGCCGCGATGGTCCGACAGCCGGAATCGGCGGTCGGTCCCCTCGAGCTCGAAGTCCGGAGCGGGGTCGCCGACGTTCGGATGCTTGGCCATCCCGACCAGGATGTCAGGCGCGCCTGTAGAGCGCATGAAGAGAGCTCGACAGGACCGCCGCCGCGCCGACGAACGCGACCTCGACCTGGAGGACGCGGTCGTCGAACTCGACCAGCACGAGGAACAGCACGAAGGCGGCGGCGGACGCGACCCAGCAGGCGGCCGACTGCGCCGCTCGCTCGTGGGCAAGCAGGGCCTGGTTCAGCGTCGCCGCCGACAGGTACAGCCCCATGCCGAGCGCCACGAGCACGAGGCCGCCGCGCTCGTAGTCGAAGTCGCCGCCGAAGAGCAGGTCCATCACCTGCGGGCCCGCCGCCAGCATGACGAGCGCGACGAGTCCCGCGAAGCCGGCGATCGCGGTGAGCGTGAGCCGCACGCTCCGCTCGAACGGATCGGTCTCGCCGCCCGCCCGCAGCCTCGTGAGGTGGGGGAGGATCGAGGTCTGGACGGCCTGGAAGAGCTGGAGCGGGGCGCGCGCGATCAGGAGCACGTTGAAGGTGAAGCCGGCGAGCGCGGCGCCGCCCTCGTCCGCGGTGGCCTTCACGAGCAGCGGCCCGGCGTTGAGGAAGGTCTGCTCGCAGAGCATCACGAGCAGGACGGCAGCCGCGAAGCCGGTGCCCCGAGCCAGTGTGAACTCGGGCTCGCGGGCGGCGGGCTCGCTCCGGGCCGCCGCGTCGAGCTGGCCCGGATCGGCCTCGCCGGGCGCAAGCCGGCGCGCCAGCGCCGGCGGCACCACCGCGAGCGAGACGATCGGCGCGGCCGCCATGCCGAGCGCCACCGCCGACTGCCCCTCCGCGATCCCGACGGCCACCGCGAGCGCGAACAGGCAGCGCGAGCTCGCCTCCATCAGGACGAGCCCGCCGTAGAGCGGGAACAGGCGGTGGCCGGCCAGGTAGCCGCGCGCGAAGTAGCTCGCGGCGTACGCGAGCACGGCGACCACGAGGATCCAGTAGAGCGTCGAGGACCCCGCGAACAGGTCGTCCTCGATCGGCCCCCGAAGCGCGAGCGCCACCACGACGAACGCCGCGCCGAGCGCCAGCTGGATCGTCGCCGCGACCCGCAGGTGCTCCATCCCCTGCACTCCACGCGCGTCGTGGTCCGCGATCGTCCGCGACAGCAGCTGCTCCACCGGCCGGTAGAGCACGGACACCGTGATGAAGATCGCCGACCAGAGCAGCGTCACCCGGCCGTACTCGTCGTCGGGCAGCGCGTGGCTGGCGAGCGAGAAGTAGGCGAACGTGATGAGGCCGGTCGCCCCGATCCCCACGGTGAGGATCGCGGCGCCGCGCCCGTACGACCGGCTCGGAGAGGATCGCGGCGCACGGGGCACCGCCCCGTGCTTGCGCTTAAAGCCGGACAAGCAGCATGGTCCAGGGGAAGGGCGAGCGCGCCTCCTCTACCGCGCCGTAGCGCGACAGCAGCGAGACGAACCCGCGCTTGGACCAGTGGTTCACGTGGCCGGGGGTGTTGCCGAGGTCGCGCAAGTAGGCGCCGCGCGCCATGTTGAGGCCGCGCCAGAGCGGCTCGCGCGGCACCGACACGAGCAGGTGCCCGCGCGCGACGCGCGCCATCTCCGCCAGCGTCGCCTCCGGGTCCGGCACGTGCTCGAGCACCTCGATCGCGGCCGCCAGGTCGAACTCGTCGTCGGCGAACGACAGCCGGGTCGCCTCCTCGGCGCGGAACTCCAGGTTCGGCCGCTCGCGGCGCTCCCACTCGGCGCGCAGCTTCGGGTCGTCCAGGTCGATGCCCACGACCCGCCCGTCGCCGAGCCGCTCCGCCCACTCGACGGTGAGCACGCCCTCGCCGCAGCCCACGTCGAGCACGGACGACGGGGCCGCACGCTCCCAGAGCTCGTCGAGCTTCGCGTGGAAGCCGGACATCAGCCGCCGCACGACCGGGTTCTGAGATCCGTACTTGTCGAACGTGTTGCCTGTCGGGACCTCGGTGGCCGCCGCGCCGCTCACAGCTTGAGCTCCTCGCGGTCCTCGGCCTTGCCGGTGGCTCGGCCCGCCTGCGCCCCGGTGGTCGCCGGCTGGCCGGTCTCGGTGGCGCCGGGCTCGTAGTGCGACGGCTCCACGCCGAGGTGGAGCTCCATCCGCCTGACCCGCTCGAGCACGCGCTGCTGGAGCACGCGGGTGCCGGCCAGGATGTCGCCCACCACGCCGAGCGCGACGAACTGCACCGCCACGATGAATAGCGTCGAGCCGAGGATCAGCGACTGGATATGGCCGCCGCTGTTCCCATTCACCACGAACCAGACGAAGCGCAGCCACCAGAATGCGCCGAACAGCGCGGTGATCACCGCGGCCGCCAGGAACACGCGCAGCGGCTCGTACAGCGTGTAGATGCGGAAGATCGAGCCGGAGTTGCGCCGCACGTACGCCGCGGTCGACGGGAACAGGCGCGACTCGCGCGTCTGCTCGTTCGTCCGGATCGGGACGTGGTCGACCGCCACCAGCATCTTGCCGGCCTGGATGATCGACTCGAGCGTGTAGGTGAACTTCGACACCACCTGCATCTGGAGGGCCGCCTCGCGGTTGTAGGCGCGGAAGCCGGAGGTGGTGTCGGGCACGTTCGTGCCGGAGGCGCGGCGCACGACCGCGCTTCCGAGGCGCTGCAGCCACTTCTTCACGGGCGAGAAGTGCTCGATCTGGTCGGTCTCCCGGTCGCCGATCACCATGTCGGCCTCGCCCGCGAGGATCGGCGCGACCAGCTTGGGAATGTCGCCGCCGAAGTACTGATTGTCGGCGTCGGTGTTGACGATGATGTCGGCGCCGAGCTTGAGCGACGCGTCGAGGCCGGCCTGGAAGCCGGCGGCCAGACCCTTGTTGTTCGTGAGCCGCACGATGTGGTCCACGCCGTGCTCACGCGCGACCTCGATCGTCCGGTCGGTCGACCCGTCGTCGACCACGAGCCACTCGACCGTCTCGATGCCCTCGATCTCGCGCGGGAGGTCCGCCAGCGTCGCCGGCAGCGTCGCCTCCTCGTTGAAGCACGGGATCTGAATGATGAGCTTCATGGGCCGACGGGTAGGGTAGTTGGACCGGCAGTTGCAGGCTGCAATAACAACCCGTTTACAAGTATTCCCTCTGCTAGCCTGCGCTCCCTTCTCAATCCCGAGACACTCGGAGCATCCACGACCATGACCACCGTTCTCGCATACCTGGATCCCGGCAGCGGGAGCATGATCCTGCAGATCATCGCGGGTGGACTCGCCGCCGTGGCCGTGACCGCCAAGCTCTACTGGAACCGGCTCCTCAAGTTCCTTCGCATCAGGAAGGACGAGCCGGAGACCGCCGAGCCGGATACCGCGCGCGGCACAGACGCCGCCTGAATCGGACACCGTCCGTCCAAACGGACGCCGCCTAGCTACTTTTCCGCCGGGTGTCCACCTCATCTCCGTCCGCGGGCCTCGAGCCCGGGTCGTTCCGTGATCCCGAGAGCCGGGTCTTCTACGCGGGCGACGACGTCTTCCGCGCACTGTCGGCGGACGGCCTGAGCGACTTCGAGGCGCTCGAGGCCACCGGCCTCCTCGACGGCGAGCGGGTGGTGCCCACGGAGCGCGCCGACGGCGCCGTAGCGGCCGAGGGCCTCCTCGTGCACGAGCCCGCCGCGGTGCTGCGCCACGAGCGCATCCCGTTCGTCTCGTATCCGTACGAGTGGACGTTCTCGATGCTGAAGGACGCCGCGCTGCTCCAGCTCGACCTGCTGCTCGCGGCGCTCGACCACGACATGGTCCTGAAGGACTCGACGCCTTACAACGTCCAGTTCAAGGGCGCGCGCCCGGTCTTCGTGGACGTCGGCTCCTTCGAGCGCCTCCGCCAGGGCGAGCCGTGGGTCGGCTACCGGCAGTTCTGCATGCTCTACCTGTATCCGCTGCTGCTCCAGTCGGCGAAGGGCGTGCCGTTCCACCCCTGGCTCCGAGGAGCGATCGACGGGATCACGCCGCCGCAGATGCGCGGGCTGATGTCGTTCCGCGACCGCTTCCGCAAGGGCGTCTTCACGAACGTCTTCCTGCACGCTCGGCTCGAGGCGCGCTACGCCGACCGCCCGCAGCAGGTGAAGGACGAGGTGAAGCGCGTCTTCAAGAAGGAGCTGTTCGTCGCGAACGTGCGGAAGATGCGCAAGCTCGTCGCGCGGCTCGACTGGAGCCCGCCCGAGGGCGTCTGGACCGCGTACGGCGAGCGCAACAGCTACACGGACGACGACGCGCGGCGGAAGGACGACTTCGTCCGCGAGGTCGCGACGAGCCGCGACTGGAAGCTCGTCTGGGACATCGGCTGCAACAACGGCCGCTACTCGCGGATCGCCGCCGAGGGCGCGCGCACCGTCGTCGCCGTGGACGCCGACCAGGGCCCCGTCGAGCTGCTCTACCGCGACCTGCGCGACGAGGGGAACGAGCGGATCCTGCCGCTCACGATGAACCTCGCCGACCCCTCGCCCGGCCTCGGCTGGCGCGGGCTCGAGCGCCGGTCGATGCCCGAGCGCGGCAAGCCGGACCTGGTCCTCGCGCTCGCGCTCGTGCACCACGTGGCCATCAGCGCCAACGTGCCCGTGAAGGAGTTCGTGGACTGGCTGGCGTCGCTCGGCAGCGCGCTCGTCATCGAGTTCCCGACGCGCGAGGACCCGATGGTGAAGCAGCTGCTCGCGCCGAAGCGCGACGGACTGCACCCCGACTACGAGCTCGACTTCTTCGAGCGCACGCTGAAGGAGGCGTTCGAGGTCGAGCGGAGCGAGCGCCTCGAGTCCGGCACCCGGGTGCTGTACCACGCGCGTCCGAAGAGGTGACCGCGACCCGCGAGGAGGTGACCGCGACCCGCGAGGGCGCGAAGGCCGCCGGCTGGGCGTACCTGAACCTGGCGGTGCTCTGGACGTTCGCCGTCGCCCAGCCGCTCTTCGACCTCCTCAAGGACAACCCCGAGTTCTTCGCTGCGCGCGGGTCGTCCGGCTTCGACATCGTCAGCTTCTCCGTCCTCCTGGTGGTGCTGCCGCCGGCGATCCTGCTCGCGATCGAGCTGCTGCTGGGGCTGATCCGGCCCGAGCTGCGCCAGGGCGCGCACTTCGTCTTCCTCGGGGTGCTGGTCGCGCTGATCGCGGCGCAGGCGCTCAAGGAGGCGATCGACGCCTCGGACGTCCTCCTGATCGTGCTGTCGGTGGCGATCGGCGCGGGGATGGGCGTCCTCTGGGCGCGCGCGGAGCCGGTGCGGTCGTTCCTGAACGTCCTCTCGCCGGTCCCGCTCGTCTTCCTGCTGCTGTTCCTGCTCAGCGGGCAGATCTCCGAGCTGGCCTTCCCAAGCGAGGCCAAGGCGCGCTCGGTCGGCGGCGTGGCGCGCGCGCCGATCGTGGTCGTGCTGCTCGACGAGCTGCCCTCGAACACGATCGTTGACGAGCACGACAGGATCGACGCGAAGCGCTTCCCGGGCTTCGGCGAGCTCGCCAGGAGCGCCACCTGGTTCAGGAACGCCTACACGGTCTACGACTCAACCGAGCGCGCGCAGCCCGCGATCATGGACGGCGACCTGCCCGAGAGGGACAAGCAGCCGATCTCCTCGGACCACCCGAACAGCATCTTCTCGCTGTTCGCGAAGACGCACCGCATGAACGTCGACGAGGAGGCCACCGCCGTCTGCTCGCGCGACATCTGCACGAACTCGATCGGCGACGAGCCGTACGGCAAGCGCATGTCGTCGATGGCGGAGGACCTCGGGCTCGTGTGGCTGCACGTGGTCTCGCCGCCGGACATCGAGAACGACCTCACCAGCGTTTCGGAGAACTGGGGCAATTTCGGCGGCGGCGACCAGACAGAGGCGCCGTCCAGCACGCGGGCACCGGCGCTCCACACCCGGGCCAACCTCAACCGCGGCCGCTCGGCGCGCTTCCAGGAGTGGATGCAGAGGATCGTGCGTGGGCACCGCCCGGCCCTGAACTTCAAGCACACGCTGATGCCGCACGTGCCGTGGCAGTACCTGCCGACCGGGCGCCTGTACCGGCGCCAGCCGAACGATGCGATCCCGGGCCTGTCGACCCAGTCCTATGAGGACCAGGGCCAGCTCGACGTGCTGCTCCAGCGGCACTTCCTGCAGACCGGCTTCGCCGACCTCGAGCTGCAGGAGCTGTGGAAGCGGCTCAAGTCGGAGCGGCTCTGGGACGAGTCGCTGATCGTCGTGGCGGCCGACCACGGCGTTGCGTTCCCGCACGCGCGCGAGCGACGCCGCCTGAACCGCCAGACCGCGCGCGAGATCGCGCCTATCCCGCTGCTGATCAAGGCGCCGAACCAGAAGAAGGCGAAGGTCAACGACGCCGGGGTCGAGACCATCGACATCCTGCCGACGATCTTCGACATCCTGAACCTCGACCCCCGCGTGAAGATGGACGGGCGGTCGGCGTACAGCCCCGAGGTCCAGAAGCGCGACACGCTGCGCTTCGAGATCCGCAACACGTTCGAGACGCTCAGGATCCCGGCGGAGACGTTCGCGCGCGAGCGCCGGCAGATCATCGAGCGCAACCACCGCCTGTTCGGGTCGGGCGCCGACGGCCCCGGCCGCATCTACGAGATCGGGCCGCATCCGGAGCTGATCGGCCAGCCCGCCTCGGCCGCCGGCCCGAGGCTCGACGTGGACCTCGCATACGCGGACGAGTACGCGCACGTGGACCCGGCGTCCGGCTACGTCCCTGCCCACATCGTGGGCAGCGTCAACGGACCGGATCGCCACCCGCGCGACATCGCGGTCGCGGTCAACGGAACGATCCGGGCGGTGGGCAACACGTTCACGCTGGCGGTGGGCGACGCCGGCGAGTTGGTGTCGGTGATAGTGCCCGAGGCGGCCTTCCACAGGGGCCGGAACCGGGTCGAGGTCCTACAGGTCGGCTAGGCAGACCTCGACGTCGTGGAGGACGTCGTCCTGCGGCTTGCTCGTCTCGGGCTTCACGAACAGGAGCGCCGCGCCGATCTGCTCGGCGCCCTCGCCGCGGCCGCGGAACTGCTCCGCGATCGCCTCGTCGGCCGTGAGGTAGAACTTGATCTTCGGCCCTGAGTCGAGCACCAGCTCGTCGCCGTTCTCGCCCGTGCGGGTCGCCGCGATGTCGTTCTGCTCGAGGCACTCCAGCGCCGCGCCGGGGGTGTCCGACTTGTCGGCGCTCCCGCCGGCATCGCTCGACCCGCAGCCGGCGACGGCGAGCAGCACGATCGGTAGGGCGAGCAGCGGGCGCTTCACGGGCGGCGCAGGCTAGCGGAGGGGCTTCGTGCGCCTGAATAGCCGCGCGACGTCGAGGAACACCGGCTTCCGCTGGTTCGTTTCCTCGATCAGGCTCTTGTTGTGCCAGGGCGGGGTCGCGTACTCGGCGGGCGCGCCGCCCTGCCAGGTCTGGTGCACGCGGAAGTCGCGCAGCGCCCAGTGGATCGACGCATTCACGAAGCGCTTCGAGCCGTGTATGGCCAGGTGGTCCATCACGAACTTGCGCTGGAACTCGTACGTGCCCTTCTGGTCCAGCGGCCCCGAGCGCGACCCCTCCGCGCCAAACTCGGTGATCACGAGCGGCAGGTCCGGGTTCGCGGCGTGCAGCTGGTCGAGGTAGGCGCTGAGGTCCGCGGTCGTCGAGGCCGGAAGGTCGGGGCGGTTGTCGATCACCGCGCGGTACCAGCCGAAGTAGTCGTTCACGCCGAGGACGTCCAGATACTGGTGAGCCGGCGTGGTGAGCGGCTCACCGATCCGCGACTGGCGGTCGAGGCCCACGAGCCGCGTGTCGTCGAGCTCGCGGATCTGGTGCGAGGCGTCGCGGACGTAGCGCACCAGGCCCGGCCCGTAGGTGCCGAGGGCGCTCTCCTCCGCGGCCGGCTCGACCGCCAGCGACCACGTGAGGATCGATGGGTGGTTGATGTTGTTCTTGACTGTCAGCGTCGCCGCGCGCCTGGCAAGCGACTGGACGCCCGGGCGGGCCCACATGCTGTTCGGCACCTGATAGACCGGCGTGTCGACCCAGTACATGATCCCGGCGCGGTCGAGCGCCTCGATGAACGCGGGGTGGAGCGGGTACTGCGAGCGCGTGATCGTGGCGCCGAGGTTCTTCAGGCGGTTGAGGAGGAGCTCGCGGGTGCGCTGCGAGAGCGCGCCGCCCTCGTGGATGTCGTCCTCCATGATGCTCGCCCCGCGGAGGTTCAGCGGTCTGCCGTTGAGCAGGATCACGCCGCCCGGGCGCGGGTCGATCTTGCGCACCCCGAAGGTCGTCCGGTAGGTGCTGCGCTCCCTGTGCGCCGCGATCGCGCCGACCGTCATGTCGTACAGCTCCGGGCGGCGCGGCGCCCAGAGCCGCGGCCGCTTGATGGTCACCGTGTAGGTGAGCAGGCGCCGGCCGAGCTTGGGCACGGTCTCGGGGTCGAACCGCAGGACCTGGCCGTCGACGCGCAGGACCAGCGACACGTCGCGGTCACGCTTCGTGAAGTTGCGCAGGGTCGTGCGCACCTCGACCTTGGCGCGCCCGCCGACTCGCCTCAGCCGGGGCAGCACCTCCACGTCCTCGACGTCGACCATGTCGACGCGGCGCATGTAGACCTCGCGCAGGATGCCGCCGAAGTTCCACCAGCCGCCGGTGCCGTAGCCGTTGAAGGCGGCGGGGCGCCAGTGCGTGAGGTCGGAGTTGCTCCGGAGCGAGGAGACCTCGGCGACGAGCGTGTTGCGCCCCTCCTTCAGGTCCTTCAGCAGGGCTTCGAAGGGGAAGTAGCCCGTGACGAACGCGATCCGCTTCCCGTTGAGCCACAGCTTCGTCCTGTAGTTGTTGCCTTCGAAGCGGACCTTCCAGAAGTGCTTCGCCTTCTTGGGGGAGGGCGGCACGGTGAACTCCTTGCGGTACCAGCCGACCGTCGGCCGGTTCTCGGCGGTGTCCATGGCGTTCCAGTTGTGCGGGACGGTGACGGGGATCCAGCCGGCGAGGTCGTCCTGGGCGAACCAGCCCTCCTGCTCGCCCACGAACGTGTCGTCCTGGCGGAAGTACCAGGTCCCGCCGAGCAGCTCGCGGTTCACCTGGCCCTCGCGTATAAGCGGCGTCCCGCCGGGCCGCTCGACGCGCAGCTCCGGTCCCTGGGGCTCCGGGGGCGCCGCTACCTGCGCGTGCGCCGGAAGCGGGGCGACGACGGCGACGGCCAGGCACGCGAGGAGGGTTCGGAGGAGCAAGCGCCGGAGAGTAGCGGCGTATCAAGACGCCGTTCCACGGGTAATGGCAACTGCTACGGTGCGCCCGCCGGGCTCCTCTCCGCCATGAACCGCCGTTTTGCCCTACTTCAGGCTCTGGTATCGCTCGTCGCGCTTGCGGCCGTCGTCTGGTGGGCGACCAAGCAGGAGTCGCCGCACATCCCGACCGGCGGGGACGCGCTCGCCTGGATCGTGGCGGGGGTCGCGCTGTATGTCCTCGCCACGCTCGTGCGCGCCGAGCGCTGGCATCACATCCTCGAGCACACGGGCGTGCGCACGAAGCGGGCGGACTGCTACGCGCTCACGACAGTCGGCTACATGGGGAACAACGTCCTGCCCGCGCGCGCGGGAGAGGCGCTCCGGGTGGTGCTCATGAAGCCGCGGTGCGACGCGAGCAAGCGGACTCTGATCAGCTCGATCGTGGCCGAGCGAGTGCTCGACGTGATCGCGCTGCTGACGATCTTCGTGGTCACCGTCTACGGCGTCCTGAGCACGGCTGACGTGCTCCCGACCGATCGGCCGCTGCTCGTGACGGCGATCGGCATCCTGCTCCTGCTTGCCGGAGCGGTCGCGATCTGGGTGCTTCGCAAGCACGATTTCTTCGAGCGGGTCCGGAACTGGCTGCGCCCGCTCGCGGACTCCCCGCGGGCGCTCGTGTCGCGCTGGGGCCTCGTGCTGCTGGCGGGGACCTTCCTGCTCTGGACGATCGAGGCGTCGGTGTACTGGACCGTCGCGCGGGCGATCGACATGGACATCAGCATCAGCGGCGCGCTCTACCTCGTCGCGCTGACGAACTTCGTGGCGGCGCTGCCGGCCGCGCCCGGGTCGCTCGGGACCTTTGACGCGGCCGTCGCGTGGGGCGCGCAGAGGCTTGGCGCGACCGGCTCGGTCGCGCTCTCGTACGTGATCCTGATCCGATTCGTCCTCTACGTGCCGATCACGATCGTCGGCCTGGTCGTGCTGGTCACTCGCTACGGAGGCTGGTCACGGCTACGGTCCGCTACCCGGCTCGAAGCTTCTCGGGCGTAAAGCCCTCGACAGCAGCGCTCGAGCGCCACGGCACCCAGATGGTCCTGATCATCGTGGGCTGTCTCGCCGTGTCCGCGCTCACGCTGCTGTTCCCGTCAACGCCGACCTACGACCCCTGGGCGTGGATCCTCTGGGGCCGCGAGATCGCCCACCTCGACCTCGTGACCGAGGGCGGGCCGTCGTGGAAGCCGCTGCCGATCTTCTTCACGGTCCCGTTCTCGTTCTTCGGCCAGGATCTGGCGCCCTACCTGTGGCTGTGGGTGGCGCGCGCGGGCGGGCTGTTCGGCTGCGTGATGGCGTACCGGATGGCGTTCCGGCTCGTGGGGGGGACGGTGTCGCACCCGGCCGGAGGCCGGTCTCGATCCGTCTACGGCGTGCTCGCCGGCCTGTCGGCGTTCGCCGCGCTGCTCTCGTCGAACAAGTACGTGCGCGACGCCGCCCTCGGCAACTCCGAGCCGATGCTCGCCGCGGTCGTCCTGTGGGGGTTCGAGCGGCATCTCGACGGTCGCCGCGACCACGCGCTCTACCTCGGCGTGGCGGCGGCGCTGCTGCGCCCGGAGGCGTGGCCCTTCCTCGCGCTCTACGGGCTGTGGCTGTGGTTCTACGAGCCGCAGCTGCGCAAGCGGCTCGTCGCCTTCGCGGTGCTCGTGCCGGCCTGCTGGTTCCTGCCCGAGTGGTGGGGCGCGAACGACCCGTTCCGGGCGGGGTCGCGCGCGAACGCGCCGAACCCCGGGAGCGCCGCCTTCGCCTCGCATCCGGCCTGGGAGCTGTTCAAGCGCTTCGCCGAAAGCACGGTGGCGCCCGTGGAGGCGGGCACGATCGTGGCGGTGGGCTTGGCCGCGGTCGTGTGGGTGCGAAGGCGGGCGCAAGGGGCGGTGCTTGCGCTCGCCGCGCTCGGCTTCTCGTGGTTCGCGCTTGTCGCGGTGATGACCGAGGCCGGCTTTGCCGGCAATCAGCGCTACCTCATGGTCACGACCGCCGCGGTGTCGGTGCTCGGCGGCGTGGGCGCGGTGCGTGTTCTCCAGGGCGTGGAGGTGCTCGGCGCGCGGCGGCTCGGCAGCCCGCGGGCCGGGGCGCGCGCGGCGGCGATCGCGCTGGTCGCGGGCGTCGCGATCGCCTCGCCGACGATCGTCGCCAAGGCGGACAACACCGGCCGCGTGCAGGGCGGGATCGAGCACGAGGCCTACCTCTGGCACGACCTGAAGGCGCTGATCGACGCGAACGGGGGGAAGGAGCGCCTGCTCGCCTGCGGCGGCGTCTTCAGCGGGCCCTTCCAGACGCAGATGGTGGCCTACGAGCTCGGGATCCACGGGATCAACGTCGGGTGGAAGGTCACGCCGCCGCCGGGCGTGGCCTTCCGCACCCGCACGGTGCCGGACGGCCCGCTCGTGACGAAGCCGACCGACGACCGCTACCGGCTCGTCGACCAGCAGGGCAAGTGGCGGCTTCTAACGGTGCCGCCCGACGGGAACGACCCGCGCCGCGGCTGCCCCGCGGCCGGCCCCAACGCGCCCACCGCGCCGCCCCCGGAGACGTCCGGGCCCGGCCAGCGGAAGGTCGAGGTGATCGGCAAGTGACGGTGCGACCCGTGATTTCGACCGCGGGCGCTCACTAGGATCGCCCGGTGGCAAGCGTCGCTTCCCGCCCACGAGCCCTGCCCAGGCTCGGCTCCCTGCCGAACAGCTTCGTGTTCCCCGCGCTGGTCTTCCTCGGACTGCTCGCGGTGTCGGCGTACCTGCGCACGAACTCGCTCGGCGAGTCGCTGTGGATGGACGAGGGGCTGTCGATCGGGATCGCCTCGCAGCCGCTCTTCGACATACCCGGCATCCTGCGGATGGACGGCTCGCCGCCCTTCTACTACATGCTGCTGTCGGTCTGGATGGACGTGGTCGGAGACGGTCCGGCGGACACGCAGGCCCTGTCGGTCGCGATCTCGCTGATCGCCATTCCCGGCGGGCTGTGGGCGGGCTGGAGCCTGTTCGGCCGCCGCGCCGGGCTCTACTGCGCGGCGCTCTGCGCGGTGAACCCGTTCCTCACCGCCTACGCCCAGGAAACCCGCATGTACTCGCTCATGCTGGTCATGTCGCTGCTCGCCACGGCGGCGTTCCTGAACGTCTTCGCGTTCGGCCGGCGGGGCTACCTGCCCCTGTTCATGGTCCTGCTCGCCGGGATGCTCTACACGCACAACTGGGGGCTCTTCCTCGGCGCCGGCCTGGCGCTCGGGCTGATCCCGTGCTGGTACGTGTCCGAGGTGCGCTCGAGCTTCTGGAAGGACGCGCTGATCGGGTTCGGCGCCGTCGGCCTCCTGTACCTGCCCTGGGTGCCGACGCTCTTCCACCAGATCCAGCACACCGGCGCGCCCTGGCTCAACCCGCCGAACTTCGGGGCGCCGGTGCAGATCACGAAGTCGCTGCTCGGCGGCGGCACGCCGACCGTCGCGCTGGTGCTGGCCGGCGGCTCGGGAATCGCGGCGATCCTCGCGCGCCGTGTGGAGGACAAGGAGCGGACCGCGCTTCTGTCAGGCGCCACGATCGTGCTCGGAACGCTCGCGGTGGCCTGGATCGTGTCCCAGGTGTCGCCTGCCTGGACGACGCGCTATCTGGGCGTGCTGCTCGGCCCGATGCTCCTGCTCGGCGCGCTCGGGCTCGCGCGCGCCGGGAACCTCGGCCTCGTGGCGCTCGTGATCATCGTCGGGATCTGGGCGATCCCGAAGAGCTACGGGCTCGAGAACAAGTCGAACGCGTCCGACCTGCGCAAGGACTCCGTGCCGGAGCTGCACGCGGGCGATCTGGTGCTCTCCATGCAGCCCGAGCAGGGCCCGCTGCTCTGGTACCACCTCGAGCGGCTCGGCGGCGCCCCCGACCTCCGTTTCGGCAACCCGATCGGGCTGGTCAAGAACGACCAGATCATGGATTGGACGGACGGGTACGACAAGCTGAAGGACGCGACTCCATCGGCGAATCTCGACCCGCTGATTGATAGCCTGCCGCAGGGCGGGCGGGTCCTCATCGTGTTTCCCGTGACCTCACGTGCGGATGACTGGGACGCGCCCTGGACGGAGCTGGTCAGGCGCCGCGGCGCGCAGTGGGGCGCAGCGCTGGCGAGTGACCGGCGGCTCAAGAAGGTGAAGGCCGTGCCTCTGCGGTACCGCCGCGCCACGCGCATCGGAGTACGTGGCGTGATCTACGAGAAGACCTGATGAACGAGAACAACCCGAAGCCACAGCCCCCCGCGAACCTCGCCCGGCCTGACATGGCCGAGAAGCCGACCGTGATCCTCGGCGGAGGGCCGGCGGGCCTGACTGCCGGGTACCTGCTCGTCAAGAAGGGGCTCCCGGTCGTCGTCCTCGAGGCCGAGGACCAGGTCGGCGGCATCGCGAAGACGGCCGAGCGCGCCGGCTACCGCTTCGACCTCGGCGGCCACCGCTTCTTCACGAAGGTGAAGGAGGTCGACGACCTCTGGCACGAGATCATGCGCGAGGACTTCCTGGAGCGCCCGCGGATGTCGCGCATCTACTGGCGCGACCGCCACGGCCGCGCGAAGTTCCTCGACTACCCGCTGCGCGGCCCGGACGTGATCAAGAAGCTCGGCCCGGTCGACCTGACGAAGGCGCTGCTCTCGTACATCTGGGCGGCCCTGAAGCCGAAGGGCAAGGAGGACACCTACGAGGAGTGGGTGGCGAACCGCTTCGGGCGCTGGCTCTTCAACCAGTTCTTCAAGTCGTACACCGAGAAGGTGTGGGGCGTGCCGACGTCCGAGATCCGCGCCGACTGGGCCGCCCAGCGCATCAAGAACCTGTCCTTCTTCCGCGCCGCGTGGTCGGCCTTCTTCGGCAACCGCGACAACAGGGTCACGAGTCTGATCTCGAAGTTCAACTACCCGCGCTACGGCCCCGGCCAGATGTGGGAGACGATGACCGACGACATCCACAAGCTCGGCGGCCAGGTGCTCCTGAACCACCGCGTCACGCAGCTTGACTTCGAGGGCGAGCGCTGCGTGCGCGTGCACGTGGGCGACAAGGTCTTCGAGCCCTCCGCCGTGATCTCGTCACTGCCGCTCCGCAACGCGGTGGGCATGGCGAGCCCGCACCCGCGCTCCGAGGTGATCGCGGCAGCGAAGGGGATGCGCTACCGCGACTTCCTGACGGTGGCGGTCGTGCTCGACGGCGAGGACCTGTTCCCGGATAACTGGATCTACATCCACGACCCGAACGTGAACGTGGGGCGGATCCAGAACTTCCGCTCGTGGAGCCCGTGGATGGTGCCGGACCCCTCGAAGGCCTGCGTGGGCCTCGAGTTCTTCTGCTTCGCCGGCGACGAGCTCTGGGAGATGGACGACGACGACCTGGTCCAGCTCGGCATGCGCGAGCTCGAGAAGCTCGGTCTTGCGAAGCGGAGCCAGCTGGAGTTCGGCTTCGTCGAGCGGGTGCCGAAGGCCTACCCGATGTACGACGCCGAGTACGACAAGCGCGTCACGACAATCCGCTCGTGGCTCGACGGGCTCGACAACTACATCCAGGTCGGCCGCAACGGGTTGCACAGGTACAACAACTCGGACCACTCGATGCTCACGGCCATGCGCGCCGTGGACAACCTCGTGACCGGCGCCGACCACGACATCTGGGCGGTGAACGCCGAGTCGGCGTATCACGAGGAGGAGAAGCAGGACGAGCAGCAGCCCTACATCGAGGCCCCGGAGACCGAGGCCATGAAGGAGCCGCTGCACTCCTAACGCCAAACCGGCGGCAGGATCGAAGTTTCGCGTAGCTTCCGCGCGTGCCGCTGTCCGCCGTCGCCCTCGCGCTTGGCGCTGCGTTCCTGCATGCGGGGTGGAACGTGGCGCTTGCGGGGGCGCGGGACACGCGCTCGTCCGCGGCCGGCATTCTCGTCTGGGGAGTCGCGCTGCTCGCGGTGCCGGCCCTGTTGACCGGCGGGGTCTCGTCCTCGGCGGTGCCCTACATCGCCGCCTCCGCCGTCCTCGAGCTTGCCTACTTCGTTCTGCTCGCGCGAGCGTACGACGGCGGTCAGGTCTCGGTTGTCTATCCGGTTGCGCGCGGGTCGGCCCCGGTGGTGGTGCTGGTGTTCAGCGCCATTGCATTGAAAGAGGGCGTGCCCTTCGGCGCAGTCGTGGGCATCGTCGCGGTGGCCCTGGGGGTCCTCCTTGTCGGGTTGGGCGTTTTTCCTGGGCAAATGGCCAGGGAAAACGCCCCACCCCTTCGGGATGTGGCGTTTGGCCTGGCGATTGGGGCCGTCATAGCGTCGTACACGCTCGTCGACTCCGAGGGCGTGGAGCGCGCCGATCCGATTGCGTACCTGACCCTGGCCATCGCGCCGTGCGCGCTCGTTTACCCGCTTGTGGCGAAGGTGCGGCCCGATGTGGGGATGAGGTCTGCCGCGACCGCCGCGGCCACCTTCGGCGCCTTCCTCATGGTGCTGGCCGCGTTCCGGCTGGCGCCCGCGGCGCCGGTCGCGGCCGTGAGGGAGAGCAGCGTGGTGATCGCCGCCCTCCTCGCCGCAGTGGTCCTCCGCGAGCCGGTGGATGGCCGAAGGCTGGCCGGAGCGGTCGCGGTGGCCGCCGGAGTGGCGGCGATAGCGCTGAGCGGCTGACGCCGCGAGCGGCCTCCCTCACTGAGGGACGCCGCGAGCGGCCTCCCCAGTGCCGCGCGCGACCCGCACCGACCCGCGCCCTACTCGTAATACGGCAGCGGCCCGCCGACCGCGTCGAGGATCGTCCCGTACAGGTCGCTGCTCACCCTCGGGTTCGCCTCCACGACGTTGTCGAACTCGTGCGGGTCCGCGCGCAGGTCGCAGAGGGTCCGCTCGTTGCCCTGGTTGTCGCCGATCAGGACCCACTCGTCCGTGCGGATGTAGAAGCGGTTGTACATGCCGCCGTAGTGAAAGTCGCGCTTCTCGGCGGGCTCCTTGCCGTCGAGGGTCACGGCCAGGTCGGTGCCGCCCATCCAGTCCGGGGCGTCGATGCCGACCATCGACAGGACCGTCGGGCCCACGTCGTGCGTCGAGGCGAAGTACTGGCTCACGGCGCCGGCCGCGCGATCGTCCGGGTGGACGATCAGGAACGGCACCTGAGCCAGCTCGGGGTGAAGCTGCGAGGGCACCTTGCCCGTGTAGCCGCGCTCGCCGAGCAGGTAGCCGTGGTCGCTCAGCAGCACGATCACGGTGTTCTTGTGGAGCCCGAGCTCGTGGAAGCGCTCCATGAAGTGGCCGAGCCAGTGGTCCGTCATCGTGACCTCGCCGGCGTAGGCCGCGTGCAGCCGCCGCAGCAGCTCCGGGGTGAAGTTGCGCGCGAAGCCGTACGGAGTCACGCCGACCTCGGGGCCCTCGTAGCCGGGGTCGCCGTACAGGTCGAGGTACTTCTTCGGGGTGCTCCACGGCTCGTGCGGGTCGAAGCAGTCGACCGTCAGCGCGAACGGCTGCCGCCGCCGGGCGTCGTCCAGGAGGTCCCGGGCGCCCATGAACACGCGCGCCGCGCACGTCTCCTCCTCGTCCTTGCCCTCGCCGGTGTTGGCCAGGTACTTGCGCATGCCCGGCACGTAGCGGTCGTCGCGCAGGAAGGGCGGGAGCCAGTGGTCGACCGTCTCCATCGAGACGTTCTTCGGGTCCTGCCGGAAGCCGGACTGGCCCACGATCGTCCGCCACTCGTGGAACGTCTTGCGGAACGGGTCGAACGCCGTCATGAACGCGGTGAACGGGTTGTCGCTCACCTGCGCGCTCCAGTAGCCGTTCTCCTTTAGGACGGTGGTGAAGGTCTTCTCCGGGTCGTCGATCGGCAGCCAGCCCGGGCTCGTGCCGATCTCCTTGTTCGGCTTCCAGTTCCGGAACGGGAAGATCCGCCGGCTGCCGAAGATCGAGCGCCGCGCCGGCACGGTGACCATCGCTTCCGGGAACGCGCGGTTGAAGCGCACCCCGCGGTTGGCGAGCGCGTCGATGTTGGGCGTCTGGATCTGAGGCGACCCGTACGCGCCGACGTGGTCGGGGCGCAGGGTGTCGATGATCAGCACCAGGACGTTCAGCTTGCCGTCGTGGGCGGATGCGTCGTCACCCGTGTCGCACCCGGCGGCGGGCAGGATCGCGGCTCCGGCGGCGCCTGCGGCGCCGGCCTGCAGCAGTCGCCGGCGGCTCAGGCGCGTATCCACGCGGCGGGAGAGTAGCGGGGCTAGAACAAGCGTCCAGGGGGTCTAGTAAATGGCGCGGCATCTGCCGATCACGAACGTGGGATGCGTCTTCCCATCGTGCTTCTCGCGTCGGCGTTGGTCGCCGCATTTCCGGCCTCGGCGGCCGCCCAGGTCTACATGCCTGGGCGCCTTGTCGATCCCGCGATGGTCGAGCCGCCGGCGTCGGTGCCCGCGCCTCCGCGCGGCGAGTACCCCGAGGACTGGGCCGAGTGCATCGCCGAGACCCACCCGGCGTGGCCGACGGCCCCGCCGGGGATCGACCCGAAGGGCGTCGACCCGTCGCTCCCCAACCCGCTGCTCGGGCAGCGCTTCTTCCTCGACCGCATGGAGCCGGCCTACATGCAGTGGGCCCACTGGAGGCGCGCCGGCGAGAGCACGAATGCGAACCAGCTCTGGAAGCTGGCGCGTGAGCCGCGCTTCCGCTGGTTCGGCAAGTTCACCCGGCCGCGGATGCAGAAGAAGATCCGCGGCTACCTCGACCGCGTCCAGTGCGACCAGCCCGGCACGGTGCCGCTGATGGCCGTGATGCGCCACCAGGGCAAGGGCTGCAGCCGCAGCTACCGCGCGGGCGGCGAGGCCGAGGACCGGCGGACGATGAAGTGGTACGACGACTTCGCACAGTCCGTCGGCAGCGCCCGCGTCGTGATCGCCTTCGAGCCCGACTCGCTGGGCACGGTCGACTGCCTTGCGCACGACCGCCGCAAGGACCGGCTGGACGTGCTGCGCTACGGCGTCGACAAGTTCTCGCAGCTCCCGAACGCGACCATCTACCTCGAGGCGGGTGCCTCGGACTGGGAGGCCGCGTCGCGGACGGCGAAGCAGCTGCGCTACATCGGCATCAGCAAGGTGCGCGGCTTCATGCTGAACGTGACCCACCACGACTGGACGCGCAACAACATCCAGCACGGGCTCCAGATCTCGCGCATGGTCGGCGGCAAGCACTTCATCATCAACACGTCCTACAACGGGCGCGGCCCGCTCCACTACAAGAAGTGGATCAACAAGGCGGCGCACAAATGGCGCCGGATCAACGTCTGGTGCAACCCGGGCCTCCGCGGCCTCGGCCCGGCGCCAACCACGGCCACCTCACACCCGCTGGTGGACGCGTACATGTACATCAACCGCCCGGGCTACTCCGCCGGCTCCTGCAACGGCGGCCCGCTGCCGGTGGGCACCTGGTGGCCCTCGCGCGCGCTGATGTACGCCACCTACGCGACCGACTGGGTGGCGCCGCCGAGGGGCACCCTCTACGGGCACTTCAAGCACTACTCGCTGCGCCAGCTCGGCGCCTTCCGCTAGAGCCCGAAGGGCGCCGGCTCCCTCGCGCGCGGTATCCGGATGATCGGCGGGCCGGTCGCCTGCCGGCAGCGGTCGAGCCTGTTGATCTGAACCGTCGGGCCCGGGCGGTGGTACTCGGGCGGGTAGTAGTTGTAGGAGAGGTCGAAGCTGAACGGGACGGGGTCGGCGCCCTCGTCGTACGGACTGAAGGTCTTGACGACCCGTGACTCGCGCGCCAGGCGGTCGTAGTAGGCGCGGGCGTCGCGGTCGCCGGTCTGGAGCGCGCGGTCGCGAACGACGTCGACCGTGGCGATCAGGCAGTACCCGTACAGGCGGTAGTCGTCGATGACGCCGGGATCGAGCACCGCATGGTAGGCGGACGCGCGCACCCCGCCGTCGGGCCGGGCGACGAGGCCGGGCTTGTACTGCGCGCAGACGCGCGCGCCGCCGGCGGCGAGGTAGGACCAGCCCGGCTCGGTCCAGCCGTCCCGCTTCGGACAGCGGGACAGCCAGCTGGGCGCGGTCCCCTCCGGATTGGAGCGAAACCAGCGCCCCGGCACAGCCGGTTCGACCGAGGCGCGCAGCTCGGGCGGATAGCGAGCCTCGAGCCAGTCGCGCGCCTGCTGGCGGGTGTCGTCGCGGCCAAGCACCTGCCCGCTGCGGATGTCGGCGGCGAGCGGCTGAATCAACACGACGGCGGTGAGGGCGGCGGCGAAGGCGGCGCGCGCCCACGCCGGCCGCCTCCGCCACCCCTCGCTCACGAGCTCGGACGCCTGCCCGATCGCGGCCGCCGCCAGCATCGCCAGCGCCGGGTAGGCGGGCAGCAGCCAGCGGCCGAAGTAACGGGACTGCGCGCTCAGGTAGACGAACAGCGCCAGCGGCACCGCGATCAGCATCAGCCCGCGCACGAGATTGCGACGCAGCTCGAGCGCGGCGCCCGCAAGCGCGGCCACTGCCGCGGCCCAGCCGAGCCCCCAGGTCAGGCTGTCGAGGTAGTACGAGACCCCGCCCGACTCCTGGCCCGGCTTCGGCTGGTCGGCCGCGACCTCCGCCTGGCCGCGGAGGTCGCTCCACCACGCGTCGAGCGAGCCGAACAGGTACGGGTTGAGCGCGACGAAGACCACCGCCGCGAGAGCCGTGCCGAGCGCGAGCCCGCCGAGCGCGCGCACGCCATCCACGCGAGCGCGTCCGAGCGCGGCGATCGCGAGCGGCAGCAGAGCGAGCCCGGCGGTGTATTTGAACGAGACCGCGAGCCCGGCGGCGGCCCCGGCGAGGGCGAAGTCGCGAAGCGGGCCATCCCCGTAGGCCGGGCCGCGGGCGCGGCCGTCGCCGTAGGCCGGGCCGCGGGCGCGGCCGTCGCCGTAGGCCCGAACGGCGAAGCCCATCGACAGCGCCACTCCGATCAGCGCGCCGACGTCGGTCACCGCCACGCGCGAGTACGCCACCGGCAGGAAGGCGAACGCGAGCACCGCCGCCGCCACCAGTCCCTCGCGCACGCCCCACAGCCGTCGCGCCGCCCAGTAGGTCGCCGCGACGCCGCCCATGCAGAGCGCCGCCGCGAGCGTTCGCGCCGCTATCCAGATCTCCGTCGGGTTCTTGTCGAACTGGTCCGTGACGTTCCCGAACGGAAGGTCGAACAGGAACCCGAGCGGCCCGTACATCACCCGCAGCACCAGGTAGATCAGATACGTGTACGCGGCGGGGTTCTGGTAGTAGCCCGGGTCGAGGTCCTGCCAGAACATCTCCACCGCGCGGCTCGTGAAATGCGACCCCTCGTCGATCGAGTAGACGAACGGGAGCCCGTAGTCGATGTTCCACACGCGCAGCGCGAAGCCGGCGGCGAGGATCAGCACTAGCACGAGGCGCTGCACGCGGCCGCACGTTAGTCAGCGCCCAGCCCGGCAGGCCGGGAACTTCCCGCTGGTACGGTGTTTTCGGGATGCCGGACACCACCGCGACGGAACGCGACGCGCGTCATCTGATGAGGACCATCGAGCTCGCCTCACGCGCGCGCGGGCAGACCAGCCCGAACCCCATGGTCGGCGCGGTCGTGGTCAAGGACGGGCGCGTCATCGGCGAGGGCATCACGCAGCCTCCGGGCGAGGAGCACGCCGAGGTGATGGCGCTCGAGGCGGCGGCCGGGAGCACGGCGGGCGCGACCATGTACGTCTCGCTCGAGCCCTGCTGCCACACCGGGCGCACGCCGCCGTGCACCGACGCGATCCTGTCGGCCGGCATCGCCCGCGTCGTCATCGCCTCCGACGACCCGACCCCGAAGGCCGCCGGCCGCGGCCCGGGCATCCTGCGAGACGAGGGCGTGAAGGTCGACTTCGTCGACGGCCAGATCGCGGAGACCGCGCGCCTGCTGAACCAGCCGTTCCGCAAGCACGCGCGCACCGGCCGGCCCCTGGTGATCTTCAAGTCCGCGATGACGCTCGACGGCAAGGTGGCCACCCGCACCGGCGACTCGCAGTGGATCTCCGGCGAGGCGAGCCGCGCCCGCGCACACCGCTGGCGGGCCGAGTCCGACGCTGTGGCGGTCGGCATCGGCACGGCGCTGGTCGACGACCCGCGGCTCACCGCCCGCATCGAGGGCGTCGCGCGCCAGCCGCGGCACGTGGTCTTCGACTCCGAGGGGCGCCTGCCGCTCGACTCGAAGCTCGTCCGGGGCGTGGCGGACGTGCCGCTGACCGTCGTCTGCTCGCGCGCCGCCTCGCGCACCTCGGTGCAGGCGCTCGAGTCCGCCGGCGTCGACGTGATCATCGCCACCGGCGAGAACGAGGGCGCGCGCGTGGAGAACGCCCTCGACGAGCTCGGCGCGCGCGAGATCCAGTCGCTCCTGCTGGAGGGCGGCCCGCACCTCGCGGGCGCCTTCCTCGAGGCCGGCGAGATCGACGAGGCGCGCATGTTCGTCGCGCCGCTGATGCTCGGCGGCGCGAAGGCGAGGACCGCCGTGGAGGGCATCGGCGTGGGGGACATCGCCGCCGGCATGCGCGCGGTCGCGCTGGAGACCGAGCGGATCGAGGACGATGTCCTGATCATCGCCCGCCTGAAGGAGTGGTGAGGTGTTCACGGGGCTGGTGGCCGGAAAGGGAGTCGTCCGCGGGCTGAGCGACGGGCGCCTCGAGGTAGAGACCGCGCTCGCCGCGGAGCTCGCGCCGGGCGACTCGATCGCAGTCAACGGCGTCTGCCTGACCGCGGTCGAGCGGAGCAACGGCTCGTTCGCCGCGGACGTGATGCCGGAGACGCTCCGCCGCACCTCGCTGGAGCCGCTCGCCAACGGCGACGAGGTGAACCTCGAGCTGCCGCTGCGCGCCGGCGACCGCCTCGGCGGGCACGTGATGCAGGGGCACGTGGACGGCACCGGGACGGTCGAGTCGGTTAGCGAGGAGGGCAGCTCGCGGGTGGTGCGGATAGGGGCGCCCGCCGAGCTCCTGCGTTACGTCGTCGAGAAGGGCTCGATCGCCGTCGACGGCGTGTCGCTTACCGTTTCGGCCGTGGACGAGGACGGATTCGAGGTGTCGCTGATCCCCGAGACGCTCGAGCGCACGACGCTCGGCGCGGCCGTGCCCGGCCGGACGGTCAACCTGGAGGTCGACGTGCTCGCGAAGTACGTGGAGAAGCTGAGGGTCCCGTGACGAACCCACCGTTCAGCAGCATCGAGGAGGCGATCGACGACATCCGCGACGGCAAGATGGTCGTGGTCTGCGACGCCGAGGACCGCGAGAACGAGGGCGACCTCACGATGGCCGCCCAGTTCATCACCCCCGACGCGATCAACTTCATGGCCACCCACGGGCGCGGCCTGATCTGCCTGGCGCTCACCGGCGACCGCTGCGACGAGCTCGGCCTCGACCTGATGGCTGCGAAGAACGAGTCGCCCTTCCAGACCGCGTTCACGGTCTCGATCGAGGCGCGCGAGGGAATCACGACCGGCATCTCGGCACACGACCGCGCGCACACGGTGCAGGTGGCGATCGACCCCGCCTCGCGGCCGCAGGACCTCGTCCAGCCGGGCCACATCTTCCCGCTCAAGGCGAAGGTCGGCGGCGTGCTGGAGCGCACCGGCCAGACCGAGGCGGCGGTGGACCTCGCGCGGCTCGCCGGGCTCAACCCGGCCGGCGTGATCTGCGAGGTGATGAACGACGACGGGACGATGGCGCGCGTGCCCGACCTCGAGCGCTACTGCGCGAAGCACGGGCTGAAGATGATCACCGTCGCCGACCTGATCGCGCACAGGCGCCGGCACGACAAGCTGATCGAGCGCGTCGTGGAGGCCGGGCTGCCCACGAAGTTCGGCGACTTCCAGGTCGTCGGCTTCCGCTCGCTCGTCGACGACAAGCACCACGTGGCGATGGTCAAGGGCGAGATCGCGGGGGAGGAGGACGTGCTCGTGCGCGTGCACTCCGAGTGCCTCACCGGCGACGTGTTCCACTCGCTCCGCTGCGACTGCGGCCAGCAGCTCGAGGACGCGCTGGCGCGAATCGAGCAGGAGGGCCGCGGCGTGCTGCTCTACCTCGCCCAGGAGGGGCGCGGGATCGGCCTGCTGAACAAGCTGCGCGCGTACAAGCTCCAGGAGTCGGGCCTCGACACGGTCGACGCGAATATCGAGCTCGGCCTCCCGGCCGACCTGCGCGACTACGGCATCGGCGCCCAGATCCTCGTCGACCTCGGGCTCAGCTCGATCCGCCTGCTCACGAACAACCCGAAGAAGATCGTCGGCCTCGAGGGCTACGGGCTCGCGGTCACGGACCAGATTCCGATCGAGCACGCGCCCGGCGACCACAACCGCGAGTACCTGCGCGCGAAGAAGGAGCGGCTCGGCCACATGCTCCACCACCAGGGCCTCGCGCTCGACGAGGAGATGATCCACGAGGAGCGCATCCAGGACCG
>Ga0126312_10000174_pt1 | contig 31988 bp, 35 predicted proteins | sample Plot104A_FD_92537 | JGI IMG/M metagenome (GOLD analysis project Ga0126312, IMG submission 92537) | Serpentine soil microbial communities from UC McLaughlin Reserve, CA, USA - Plot104A | ecosystem: Environmental > Terrestrial > Soil > Grasslands | place: USA: UC McLaughlin Reserve, Lake County... | reverse complement strand
TTCTGCAGCCGTCGGCTACGCGTCTATCCGCATCCTGATCAAGCTGGTAATAAAGGGCAAATTCTACCTTTTTGCGTTCTACTGCTTTGCCATAGGTGTTGCAACACTGCTTTTGCTATAGCCTGCCAACGCAGCGCGGCCCAATATAGAATCCTTAGATCAATAGAGATCGTATATTGAACCGATTTATAGCATAGCTTATTGTGCTTTGCATGGGCAAAGCAAACCCTTTCTATTTGACAGCAATTCTTGCAGGCGTGTTTTTGCTGCCGCTTGTTACGACAGGAAGCGCTTTTGGCCAGCTTCCTCCTCCGGGACAGCTACAACAACAACAGCAGCAACAGCAGGGCAGGGTCACAATTGATGGAGCGGGCGCAACTTTTCCGTTTCCATTGATCGATACTTGGCGCGTTGAATACCCGACAGTCAGGCCGGACGTGAGCATCAATTACCAGTCGATTGGAAGCGGCGGAGGCATCAAGCAGTTCACCGAAAAGACTGTGGACTTTGGTACAACCGATGCTCCCTTAACGGCAAATGAAACGCAGGCAGCCCCGGGAGCAGTGCATATACCGGAAACAATCGGCTCTGTAGTAGCCGCCTACAACATCAATGGGGTGCAGGAAAAAGGGCTCAGGCTGACCGGCCCTGTTCTGACGGGCATCTTCCTTGGCGAGATAACTAGGTGGGACGACCCGCAGATTGCAGAACTAAACCCTGACCTGCCGCTGCCTTCCGAAGACATCGTTGTTGTCCACAGGTCTGACGGCTCTGGCACCACCTTTGTCTGGACAAGCTATCTCTCTGAGGTAAGCCCTGAATGGAACCAGGCGATAGGGGCAGGCAAATCGGTGTCGTGGCCTGTCGGCCTAGGAGCGCCAGGCAATGAAGGGGTAGCCAACACGATCCAAAGCACCCCCAATTCGATAGGATACGTAGAACTTGCATACGTGCTCACGACAGAAATGGACTATGCATTTTTGCAGAACCAAGCAGGAAACTTTGTAGAGCCTTCGCTCGAATCCACAGGGGCAGCAGTGGCAGCAGCTACAAACAACAACACCCAGACATCTAACAACAGCACTACTGGCGCGAGCAACACTACGTCAACCAACCTGCCGGCCGGCGACGCGTCATGGGAGACAGTCTCGCTACTCGACGCTTCCGGCGCAGACTCGTACCCAATTGCCAGCTTCTCGTACCTACTGCTGTACAAGGAGCTAAGCGACAACCCAAGGATAGACAGCATGGAGAAGGCAAGGGCGCTTGTCGACTTTGTAGATTGGGCGATCACCGACGGGCAGCAGTTCGCAGGAGAGCTTGCATATGTCCCTCTGCCTGACAGCGTGGTTCAGCACAACCAAGAAACGCTAAGGTCGCTGACCTTCCAAGGCGAGCCGGTACTGCAGTAGTGACTGGACGCCGCCAACTTTTTCTTATATCTCTAATATAATAGCTCTAAAAGAATCACTCTATAGTTATTTTTACAATTCTATTATGCGATAAAGTTATTATCCTAATGCTGATGGCAACAGACGGAGAGCCATTCCCTCTCAATTTCATAAACAACGCGCTATCTGTAGACACGGACCTTGTCATGTCCGTAGTAATCCGGACCATAATGGTGAGCCTTTTTGTGCTATTTGCAATACGGTGGATGGGTCACAAGGGCCTGGGTCAACTGAGCATGTACGAGCTGATAATACTTATAGGGCTTGGCTCGGCCGTAGGCGACCCGATGTTCTACGAAGATGTCACGCTGGCGCAGGCCTTTACCGCTATAGTAATCGTGATAGCGCTGTTCAAAGGATTTGATTTCATAACAGCAAGAAGCAGAAGGTTCAGTAGGGTGACCAATCCCCGTCCCACGCTGATAGTAAAGGACGGGCAGTACATAGAGGACGGATTGAAGGAGGCCCAGCTCAACGAAGACGAATACAAATCCTACATGCGGCTGCACGGCATCGGCGACGTATCAGAAATCGAGCTCTCGTACCTAGAAATGAATGGACAGGTCAGCTTTATAAAAAAGAAAAAGGAAGATTGAAAAAAGAAAAAAGGGATCATGGTATTGGAGGGGTTATTTCTCTAACACTCAGGTACTTGAAGTTCCATGTTATGCCGTCGGATCTCCAGGCTGCGAAATCCTACTACTATATTCTGCGTGCTGGTTCCTCTGGGCTTGCTCAGTATTTCGCCCCTGTTCCTGCCGCAGGAAGATTCAAAGTCGCTCTCACGCGTCCCCCATCCTCCCCTATCCTCTACCACCGACGCCAGCTTCCAGTTGTTCCTTACAACCAAGTTGCCATTAGTAGAGTCTATCATGTCGTCGTCTATGTACAACTCCATTCTTACGTACATCTTGCCATTTTCAACAAAGTTGTACATGACTGCCTTGAAGCCGACCCATCTTCCTTCAAGCGGCTTGTTTGAGACATCTACGTTTCCGCGGTTGCTCGTATATGCCGGGTGCGTGACTTCCTTGGTCCATGCCGCCTCGCCATCTCCATACAGCCGGGCCCTGTACGCGCTTCCAAGGCACTCGTTGCTTGGTGGCCTCTGCGGGAATACAGCTGCAGGAGCTCATTTGACCCGCTCTCGATCTTTGCGTACGCTGTTATCTCGACGTTGAGCCACTTTTCGCTGGAGACCATGCCTCCATCCTTATCTGGTCCGAAGACACCCGCTATGAGCCGTCAGAATTCTTTGCAAAGCGGACATCTTCTAGATTCCTGAAATTCGGATCGCTCTCGGGATCATCCATGTTGACGCCTTTCCTGAGCCATTTGAATGCCAGAGCGATGATGTAGTGGGGAACCTATTATAGTAGAGGCCGCTACACCTATTCTCTCTCTCTGTATATAACCCCGCATTCCTTTTTTGCTGCTCATCAACTTCATCACGATCCATTCATCAACTTGAAGTGCCAAAATGCCAATCTCATGCACATGGTTTGCAGATAGCAAAATGGTCAGGGTCGTGATGAAAGTGATGAGTGTGATGATATAAAGTAAAAATGATGATTTTTGTGGTAGTGGTAGTGGTGGCCATGCAGTAGATATATCCCAGTGCTCAAGGATTTCAATATAAAATAGGTCAGCTCCAGAAAGGCGGCGAATCCCGTTCTTACTAGTGTATAATTAATTCAGAAATTGATCAGTGTACTTTCTTTTTTTAGCAAGCGTTTGTCGCATGGCTGGCGAGGAGGCCATATTTGGCGGCAGCAGCCCCTGAACCTAAAAGATCTCCTCGTCCTTCCTGACGCCGCCAAGGCCCGTCTTGATGCCGGCTGCGCACTCAAGGCACACGCTTGCCGAGAATGGAAAGTCCTTCATGCACTTTTTGCAGGTAGGCCTGCTGCACTGTGGGCAGGGTGCCGAAGCCGTTCTTGTATTGCAGATATAACAGAGCGCCATATGATCTAATAATGTAACCGGTGGTGTAAAAGGTTATCCGATATCGTTAAATCTGCTTGCTCAAACACTTTTTCTCTAGATGGATGTCGGGTACATATTCGCCTGCACCAGCAAGAGCGAGCAGGAGTGCTTTGACCGTATGCTCTTTGCGACCAGCAGAGTCTACGGCGAAAGCGTTCTGAAGATAAAAAAAGGCGACATGCTTTTCCTGCTCAATCTGGACACCGACACGCTGCACGGCACCTTCAGGGCAAAATCTGCCGGCGCAAAAGACATTGTCCCCAATGCCTGGAAGGGTAGGTACCCATACCAGGTGCAGGTGTCGCGCAACAGCAAGGTTTACTCACTCAAGGGCGCAAAGAAAGTCCTGTCTGCAATTGGGGTCAGCAGCTGGCGCGACGCCCTTGGCGCAGAGCAGACGCAGCTCCTCTCAAGATACATCGAAAACCCCGAAGGCGTTGCCCTCAAGGTTGTCAAGAAGAAAGAGGAAGATGCTATTACTACTGCTGCTGACGACAAGCCCCGGCTCGAGTCTACCACGCTGTGGGACTATCCCCGCCAGAGCTACGGCAGGACTCCCAAGGGCAGCAACAAGTATGCAGGCGTCACACCGGCGTTCGTCATTTACAACATGGTCAAGCGCTACACCGAACCGGACGACCTAGTGCTCGATCCAATGGCCGGCAGCGGTACAACAATCGACGTGTGCAGGGAGGAGGGCCGCAGGTGCATGGCGTACGATATTTTGCCTACCCGGCCTGACATCGTGCAGAACGATGCGCGCAGGATACCACTAGAAGACGAAAGCGTCGACATGGTATTCATCGACTCGCCCTACGGCGACAACATCGACTACAACGACCAGCCCGGCAACATTGGCAGGATTTCTGCCGAAGCGGAAGAATTCTACGAAGCGCTTGACAGGGTGATGGCCGAGGTCTACCGGGTGCTCAAGCCCGGCAAGACGCTTGGATGGCTCATCGGCGACCAGTGGGTGAAGAAAAAGTTCACGCCTGTAGGCTTTCGCGTCTATGAGCAGCTGTGCAGGCATTTTGAGACGGTCGACGTCATTTGCGTCGCAAGGAGGAGCCAGACATCCAATACAGGAATCTGGCACAACAGGGCTCTCCGCTTCAACTTTTACCTACGCGGCTTCAAGTACCTGTTCATAATGAGAAAGCCTGCTGCTGACGAAGAGCAGGCGACGAAAAGAAGGGCCAGCTGGACGCAATACCAGAGGTAGCACAGCTATTATTTATCATCCGTATGCGTCAGCATGTCCGGCGCGTCTTCATGGCTGCAGCATTCGCACTTCATGTTGATGCAGCCGTCCTAAGCTCGTGCGAGCAGTCGGTGCAGAGGCACGTCATGGTTTCCATGGACGACATATGTATATTATGCAGCAAGTAGCGGTAGCCAAGGATGGCCGCATTCTGGCCGCATATGCAGTAGATGCCAAAGCCTTACCTGAACGTGAATATACAAAAGTAGCTGCGCAGTTCAGCCCGCCAGTCAGCGTGGCAGGAAACTTTGACATCCTAGTTTTATTTGAGGGAGATGGCGGAGTTGTCGCTCACAGAGAGACCGAAGACATCACACCAGGCAACTTTTTCAGTGTTCACAGCGAGAGTATGCGGAATACGACTTGCTCTATGAAACCCACCGACCCTTCCTTTTTCTTTTTTGCCGCCAACCTTAGCATATATCTATACAGATAGGTTCATTTCTGAGACAAGCAATTAATTCTCTTCTTGTTAGTGACAGCAGTAAAATCTTATTTAAGACTTTTTTCGTTTTGACAATGTCACACTTGCGAAGCGGATTTACGAACTGATCACGTTATGATATCTATGCAACAATGCTGCAAGCAGCACTGGAAGGTTCAGATCAGGCTGGGATAATAAATGCAGTATATCTATGCCGTAGTATTCGCTAGTGCGAAATCTGAACATCCTTTTGAGAAGCGGAGTGATAGAATATGATACGACAGATGATGTTTACCGGACAACCAAAGAGGGCAAAGTATTCATGAACAAACACAAAAGCTTGCAGCTCATCTAGAAGGGAGTTTGTGGAGCTAGATGGCTATAGCACTACAATACATATATCTGTCGTTCTAGTCTAATTAGCTGCTTCGGTAATAGAATATCCTCTTTCCTATCGCTTTCTTGGAAACATGTTTTTGATCTTCGATCATCTTCCTAATATGTGGAAGATGGTTTGGCACATAGGAAACGCTCTCGAGCAGGTTCGAGAGTGTTCTTGGTTTTGCAGATAACTGCTTGTTGACATGGTCAAGAATTTCCTTTTTCTTTGCATCGCTCATGTGTGAGATCTTTTGGGAGGCCGCTGCCGGCATCCTTTTTTGCAGTAGCTGATGGGACTTGCGAGCATTCTTGCGCGTCCTTTTGCTTCGGGTTGTTGTATTTGCTTTAAGACTGGCGTCATTGTCCTTGACAAATTTTGATAGGCTGCGAACGATTTCCTTTGCTTCCTTCAAATCTATGGTTATTCTCTGCCCACCCTTTTCTAGCTCCAACGTAATGGATGGATTTATCCTGACCATACCAGATAACTACTCTAGACATAAAAACATCTAGCTATATAACTATATAGAGGAAAAGAAAAAGAGAATCAAAAGTTCTGACCGTGACTGCGAGTCCCTCTGGGTTCGTAGTTTTTATGAAAATGAGGTTGGCTGGATACTAGTAATTTGAAGGGAGATCGTGATACACAATTCCTTCGTAAAATTCATAGCTCATCTCTTGTAAAGTTACCAGAAATAAGAAATGAATGATGGTCAAGAACATATGCCTCATGTACAAGCAGCTCTGCTATACTACAATATTCCGTTTGAAGAGAAGATAATAATCGCGGACGAGAATTCTTGTCCTGTTTGCTGGAAGGTCAATATCATAGCGTTTACCAATGAGTGTATATTTAGCTATCTAGATGGTCTTCTTACCCATAGATAGAATATGCGCATTGATAGTATTCCTCTTCTGTCAAATCACCATCAGATTCTGCCTCCCTTTTCCAGCTCCTTAGGCGGCTGGCGAGGGTCTTGCTGCTGACGCCCTTGAGCGTCTTTTTGAACTGCTTGTACCTCACCGGCTTGGTAGAGCAGCAGAGCGGTATCAAAATTTCTTCTTTATATTATTTTTTCAAAGATCAAGAAGTGCTTTCACATGCCCATAACGTTTGTATTCGTCTGTCAGTCAGTACCTTGGCAAGTTTCCTTGAAATATCCGTAACAGAGAGCACGCCAGCCATTGATCCATCGTGTCCAAGCACTACCAGTCTCTTAACCTTATTCTTAGCCATTAATGCCCTGGTCGTTACGTTCTTGCCGAGCTTCCCATTCGTATGAGCACTTTAAGATGGGCACCATTTCAATACTAGGCTAGCTAACACCATTTAGTGTACAATCCATAGGAATGCAGTGCGATGCACAATATTCCACCAAGAAGATATATTGTTCAAGAGGCATATTATAAAATGAACGAAAATGGCTTCAAGAAATGAGGGCGTGGATATGACTTCTCGAGTAGAGGACTACATGGACACCAAGATGGTTACCCTTAGTTCTAGGGTCAGTGTCTTGGATGCTGCCAAGGCAATGACTGAGAGGAACATTAGCTCCGTGGTGATAACGTCACAGGATGATGGCAGTATCGTTGGTATACTCACAGAACGCGATATCGTAAAGATCATTGCAAATGGCGCGCCTGCTGATGGAATTATTGCTAGCTCGCTGATGTCTTCGCCTGTCTTGTCGATAACAAAAGATGCTATGGTTGAAGAAGCTGCTAGGTTAATGATTCGACAAAGGGTGAGGCACCTTTTGGTCGTAAATTCTCGGCAAGAAGTAGTAGGTATTATTACTGCTACAGACTTGGCAAGATATCTCAAGCAAAAACTCGCTTCGACTATTATTTCTGCCAACGTCGGTGATGAGGAGTCTTCGCTAGCAGAAGTGTGGGAATTATTCTTTTAAAGTCTGCGCAGTACAAAAAAGAGCCTCTCTCCCATTATCTTACACTGCAACTCAGTGTAACTACACTGGTAATGTTTGTAATAAAATCCACAGTATCTAGCAAGATCGCAGATGGTATTTCCTTTCCTTTTTCAACAACTCTATGCAAGCATTAGTAGCTTTCAGAACTTTCTTGATAATGTCATGGTCTTTTCTGAGGCCTGCAGTAATTTGATTTTCCTCTGCTGACGAAGAATGAGGAAAGAAGCTCATAGCACCAAATTCATCGCCGATCAAATTTTTTCTTATTTTAGGTTTCTAAACAATAGCTGTGCGTTGTCTTTACCCACCTTGCTTCTCATCGCCGTTATGAGATCTTTCAAATTAGATTCCTTTTCTTCTGTAATGTTTGAGAGTTCTGCTATTGAGCCTGGTGATTCTTCCACTATTGTGTACAGGATTTTCCTTTCACCCTCATCAAAGCTGTTCATCCCAATTTGATGGAGTTTATGTAGTATCTGTTGCTTGGGAGCATATAGGTCGTTAAGGCGTGATTCAAGACTAGAGATTTCCTCTTCTATGTCAGCTAGGTTTTCTTGGAGCAAAGATAGCGCCTTCCCAGTCTCTTTGGGCACTGAATCAAAAACCTTGTAGTATTTCTTTGATTCCTTATGTCGAGATTCTACAATCTTTTGCTTTTTCATGGTAAAGTCGTCTACAGATAGGGAGATAGTCAAGATGAATGATTCATTGAGTCGGTAGTGTTTCCTGTCTGGTGCTCCAAACTCGCTTTTTTCAGAATATGCTTCGATAAGCCCACTGTCTTCAAGTGCTTGTAAATGTCGAAGTATGGCTTGCTGGCCTACTCCTAATTCTTTTGCAAGCTGGTTAAAGTACATTGGCTCGTCGGAAAGTACGGCCAGTATCTTTCGTCTTGTATCGTTTCCTAAAATATCCAAGATTACATCAGAATCCATTTCTGCTTGCTTCACCAATCTTCATGTCACCTTGCCAAAATAAAAAGGAAGAGTTGAGCATTTTGTTACATGTCATGTCGCCGCCCATACCGTCACCACTACCACCAGCAGGACCACCACTGGGCTTGGGCATGTCCTTGGGCTTTGATGCCGATATGACGTCGTCTATGCGCAGGATCGTAGACGCTCAAAAGTTTCTCTGGACCCCAATCATCACTGGTAACAGTTGTTGTTGCTACCATAGTATCAGCATCTTTATCCATCATCAGAGCTGGATTGTCACAATTTACTAGTTATACATCGTATAACATTCTTATCACTTGTTATATCTGTAATTTTTGAGTTCCTCTCTCATAATCTCCTTTAAACAAACTAGAAGAACAATGGCAGCAGAGGATATTGGTAACTTTGCGAGAGATGAGCTATGAATTTTACGAAGGAATTGTGTATCATGATCCCACTCTCTTTCTCTGTCCAAGTTAATGGAAAAGAGCTCTTACTGGCCATTCCGCAAAGAGTTTACAGAATCAAACAGCATATCATTCATAATCATGATTGACGAGTTGACACCTAAATTAAAAAATGAAGAGATATGATAGATCGCTTGCCAACATTTCGGCCGGGCAACGTTCCCTGCAAGAATTTCAAGAGATAGCCGCAAAGTTTCTACAAGTCACTTCGCATTACGCTTTTAATGGGTTGAACCCTGGTGGAACCTACAAAGGAATATGGACAAGAGACGCCTCATTCATTATTGAGGATTGGTTCTGTTCTGGAAAAGACATGCGCTGTCTGCTGGATGCAATTTTGCATGTTTGGTCGCACCAGATAATAACAGCAAATAGCGTTGATAATTGCACAATCCCTGTTACCAAGGCTGGAAGCAAGGTAATCTATGGCCGAGGCTCGCCAAATCTGCGCTACTGTAGGACTGATTCTACAGTGCTCTTGCCCAAACACTCCTTTGAAGGAGCCCTTCCGACAACAATATTTCAGGATTTTGCTGAAGTGTACGGTGAAAAACCAGATATCGATTCGACTGCTCTAATGATCTCGACAACATCATCAGTATTGACTGGCCTGATTGAGAAATGTATGGTGAAGAAAGGAACAGATTCCAAAACTCATTATACGCAACCACACGATCATCATGGTGATGGTGACGGCAGCAGTCATAGCAGCATCCTTGTCTCATATGATTGCCTGCTAAGAGCCATTGATAGTCTGATCCCTTGTCTGCTTCAAGCTGTAAAGTATCTCGAGCGTCAGGACGTTGATGGTGATGGCCTGCTAGAGCAGGGGCATAACGAAGACTGGATGGATACTGCCCTGCGATCTGGAAAAATTGTATATAGCCAGGCATCTTGGCTATTGGCTCTCGGAAATCTTTACTCTCTGCTATCTATCCTCGGGTACTCTGAGCAGGCCAAAGAGGTTATTGGGTTGGCAAAGAAAACAATTCATGCTGTGGAAAAGAAACTGTGGTCAGAACAAGTCGGATGCTACTTTGATTTGTTATACTTGTCTCCTAATTGGAAAGAAGACTCTACTACAAGGAACGGCCTGCTCACCCAAGATGTCTGCTTGTATCTAGTTGCGTTATCTGAATACCTCCATATTGATGATGATAACTCAAAGCAATTCCTCGCACAAAGCCGAGAATATACGTTTGAGAGTATTGAGTTGAAGCAGATTCACGAGCATGTACACAGATCCCTTGATGCTATTCAAAGCAGAATTTGGTCAAAGAATGAATTTGAATGGCCTCTGGTGACAGAGAATGTCCTTGAAAAAACAGGCCCTAGGTTACTTGACAAGAACGAGTACCACAACCATGCTTTCTGGCCTTGGATAACTGGAATAGAAATGCTTGCAAGATCGAGGTTTGGCAGGCTAGATGAATGCCTGTCGCTTCTATCAATAGTTATATCTGAAGAAGGACCGAAAGATTATTCATTTTATGAATGGATCGATCCAAATACAATGATTGGAAAAGGTGCTGTGCCATTTAGAACTGGAATATCTTCTTTAAGATTAGCTATTTCTGATTACATCGCACTACTGAAGCATTGATTTTATAGAAAAATCACATTGCGCGCCCCATATTGCCAAATCTCATGACCTAATTATCCCGCTTTTGCCACCATTTTGCAAAAGGACATAGTCGTAGCAACTGAGAGAGAGACGCGGCAAAACTAGAATACTTGGTTATGCCGAAAGCCTTTAAAATTGCAACTCCATATTGCATTGTCGCTATCTAACGGCGATAAGAAAAAGAGAAAAAAATATCAACACCCTTACCTTGATGATAAGGAAATAGAAAGACTCGCAAGATACTTTAGAGTAGATGGGTATCCAATTTTTCAAGCATTTCTCAAAAAGATTAGCACTGATTGACGACTTGAATGCTGACGAGGGCAATGTAATTGCCCTGCACCACAAAGGAGTATCCTGGGAAGACTGCACCGGTGACGTAAACGAGGGTGCGAATACTGTAACCTGCGAAGTCAGCTCGCTATCGCCATTTACAACAGGTGTTTCAGAAGAAGATGATGATGATGGTGTAACAAGAGGTGGTGGCAGAAGCAGCGGCGGTGGAGTTGCTGCAGAGACATTCCCGCCAAGCTACTTTGAGCTCAACCCGCTGGCAAAGATCCAGATAAGAAGTTCAACATTCCTCAACGCAGCAGGAGTTGGCATATTCCAGGCCCAGGCAGGCCAGCAGGTAAGCCTCTTCAGCCTGTTCAGGAACCTCCAGCAGAGCTCACAGAATTATATGCGTACATTGTGCAGACAGTCAATGAGGACGGCTTTGCCACCGACCTGAGCTGGCAATTGGGCGTCATTGAAAGCGGCAGGTCGGCAGAGCTGTCGCGCGCTTGGATACCTGAAGAGTCTGGAACCTACACGGTCAAGATATTCATATGGGACAGCATGAGCGAGTCGCCGACTGCACTGTCCGAAGTCACCGTCAAGAACATCAAGGTAAACTAGGCACTAGCGCATACACACTTTTCATTTACACCAAGCTAGCTTTTGCCTGCTTGCGTGTTGCGTCATGAATTATCACGCCACCTGGGCTCAAGCCGTAAGGATGATTTAGCCACCCATTCCTTGCGGACGAACGGTCCCTGCGGCGCAATCAACTCCCACATTTTGACAGAACTTCTTATAAAATATGTAAATAGCATGCTATCTATGTCTAGGACATCAAGACCGATGGACTCCAAAACATCCTCATAGTAGACGACGAAGAGGATATAGCTATGGTTCTTAAAGAAACGCTGGAGAATAGTGGTTTTGATGTTGATACTTTCACCAACTCTGAGGAAGCACTCCAGCATTTCAAGTTTCGCGAAAAGAAATACTCTCTTGTCATAAGCGACATAAGGATGCCGGGCGTGTCTGGGATTCAACTAGCTAAGAGAATTAAATCGATTGATCCAAGTATCAAAATAATATTGTTAACCGCATTCGAAATCAATAAGTCAGAATTTGACAAAGTTATGGACTCCAAGAACGTGGATGGTTTTATTCAAAAGCCAGTATCAATGGAGCGGCTCAATAGGGAAGTATCAAGATGTCTTGGAGGGAGCATTGAAAGTGGCTAAATTAATTACTGTTAATTCAAATGAGGCTCCTGAAGTACTAGCTGTTCCCGAATTTCTCGAACACTCCATATTGATATATCCTAACCTGTCCGCATTAAGAAAAGTATATTCCCAATATGCCAAGAAACGATTAGAGGAAGCCAATGAGATATTATTGATAATTCCATATTATGAAACGACCGACTCTGTTCGAGCTGTCCTAAGAAATGTAGGCGTCAATGTGTCAAAGTATGAGAAAGAAAACGTATTAGTCATTATGGACAGTGAAAAAGCATATCAAAAATCAGAAGGTGTCCATAACTTCAATCTCCTGCTCAACCTATTAACAAAACGTGCAGATGCCTTGGGCAAGAAAGGTGTTTCTATTTTCGCTGATGGAGGATTATTTTTCTTGTATGAGAGGGAAGAGGAGCTTGTTGCAGATGAAATGAATTTGCCGACAGAGTTTGATACAAAATGTAGATGCTTTTGCACTTATCATTCAGAAGATTTTAAGAATTTTTCAAAACAGCAGGAGGAACAATTACTCAAACATCATTACCGATGCTTCTATGTTAGAGAATAGCGGTGCATCAACCTAATTTACCACTCGACCTAAAATAAAACCACGTGTATGTGTTGCAACAGTTTGGAAAATGAGCTATACCACGAGCCTTTGCAATAGAACTAGTTCTGTTGATAGCATTGTCGGGCTACTACAGAGACTTGAATGAAGATAGAAAAGAGGAGAACAGACAACAACAAGCGAAAGAGGGTCTTTGGTCAAATTGAACAGGTGATAGACGATGATGATAACGATTGGGATGCATGATGTTCTTTGCCTAGATAAATTTCTCCATAGAGCCCATATCAAGTCACTTGCTAAACATGTCTCTTCACGAATGTCATGCTCATAATGAGTTCTTTTTTTGATCCTCTTTCGCAGGAGTGAGTGCCTTCTTCCACAACATTTCAAAAAAGTTCTATTGTTGCATCATATTTTTATCCCACAAGAAACCAATGGGATAGCTTTGGCTTAAAAACTAAATGGTCTTAAAGGATGTTTTTGATAGATCTCAGTATTAATCATGACGACGATTCTGGCTGGAATGCAGGATTCGCTTCTTGTACTTAAATCTTCAAAGGTTGGGTGGAGGGTTCATGAGTCTTTGGTGGGGACTAATCCAGAATGCATATCACTTGATCCTCTTAATCCAAGCAGAGCTTATTGCGGAACATTTGGCGGAGGCCTATGGAAAACAGATGATAGTGGACAAAATTGGAATAAAATTGGAAAGGATTTCATCTCCAGTCCGAATGTAACCTCGGTTTCAGTTAGTCCTCTAGAAAGGGGAAATGAAGAATTCAACGTAGTGTATGCGGGAACTGAGCCAAGCGAGTTTTATAGATCGGATGACGGGGGCCAGTCTTGGGAAAGAATGATTAACCTAAATAATCTGAGCTCATCTCAATCATGGAGCTTTCCCCCGAGGCCCTGGACTCATCATGTGCGTTGGATTGAACCGGATGTCAATAGTCCAGGTTATGTTTTTGTTGCAATAGAGGCAGGAGCACTCGTTCAAAGTCGTGATGGCGGCAGAACTTGGATAGATAGAGTTAAGCAAGGGCCATATGATACTCATACTCTAGCTACGCATCGGAAGGCTCCTAAACGGCTATACTCTTCGGCAGGCGATGGCTATTTTGAGAGCTTTGATTATGGAGAAACATGGAACAGGCCGATAGCGGGGCTTAAGCATCATTACCTTTACGGACTTTGTGTCAATTCTGAGGATCCTCAAACTGTAATCGTATCCGCGTCTTCAGGAGCTTGGCAAGCTCATTACGCAGAAGATGCCGAGTCATTTATGTACAGAAGATCTGAAGACAGCGGACAGTGGAAACTGATTTCAAAGGGTCTTCCTGAACCATGTGGAACAATGATTGCAATTCTGGTCGCAAGTTCGAAGAATGCTGGAGAGTTCTATGCTGTCAGCAACCGCGGAATATTTTGCTCTACTGATTCAGGCATCTCATGGAAGGCGCTCGATATCTCATGGCCAAAAGAATATCTTTCACAACATCCGTGGTCGCTAGCAATAGAAGAAGAAGAAGAATAGAGTATGTATGTAGTACAACATTGTATTTAGCCATAGAAAATTAAATAGCCGTAGAGGAAGTATATGCCAATTGCCTAATAATAATAACAATCCATAGCTCTATAGCAAGTGATATCATAACATTACGTGCTCAAATGACACTTTTGACTTCAGCATTAATTCATAACATAGCAGATCTGAAGACCTTTTTTCATGATTGGTAAGGCACAAGCTCGATGTTTCACCGATAGGGTGGCCTTCTAGGATAAAGCCTTAGTAACTTGTGTTACAGTTATACCAATAGCCTATGTTCCTGAAAGAGGCTGAAAAGGTAGAGGTTACCTGCCTAGTTGACAACAATGTTGATGTTCTTTTACCAAGTAACGAGGTGGCTCATCGGCCAGTCTTGGTAAAGAATTGGTATCTCAAACCACTGATTGCTGAGCATGGCTTTTGTGCAGCTTTGACTTTACATGTTGATGGTGTAAAGCATAGGCTATTACTTGATTCTGGCTTAGATCCTCTTGCCGCTTCTCATAATGTCGATGCGCTTGGATTTGACTTATCTTCTTGTGAGTCATTGATTTCTAGCCATGGGCATGTCGACCATGCAGGTGGCTTATTCAATATTAGAACCAAGATGAGTCACACACAGCGAATCCCGCTAGTTATTCACGAACATGCCTTTAGAAATAGATTAGTAAAGTTTCAAGATGGTAGAACAATAAACCTACCGGCTCCAAGCCGATCTCTATTAATGGATGCAAGGTACGAAATTTTCGAAAAGAATTCACATAGCTTGTGGATCGATGATACAGTCTTAGTCACAGGAGAAATTCCAAGGACCAATAATTTTGAGAAAGGATTTCCTAGCCATTATTCAGAGATCGAGAATGGAGAAATGGAAGCTGATCCACTAATCAAGGATGACCAAGCGATCATTGTGAATGTCAAGGATAAAGGTCTAGTTATTCTAACAGGATGCGGACATGCAGGGATAATAAACACCTTGAATTATGCAAAAGAACTAGCCCGTGAAGATAGGATTTATGCTGTAATTGGAGGGATGCATCTATCAGGGGGATTATTTGAGCCAATAATTCCTATAACTGTCGAGGAATTAGAGAAATTGAAGCCAAGATATGTTGTGCCATGTCATTGCTCTGGCCTGAAAGCTGTTACCGAAATAGCCAGAAAGATGCCTGATGCTTTTATACAAAACAGCGTCGGAACAAACTATATTTTCTGAATTACTTATTGTAGATGGCTTGCGTTAATACGCCGAAGACCCATGGATGCTAGCTACTCTAGGTTATTAGTTTATATTGCATTTTCATAGTTATGTTCTTGCACAGTGCCGGACAGTCCAGCACTGTGCAGCTAATGAATCAATATGCCGACTCCCAAACTATGTCTGTATTACTTGTGGACGCTCCTTTACGACGGCTAGAAGTGGCCGACGCCATATAGCAGATGTCGAACATGGCATGGTTACGTTACAACTGACGCCGATTACAGAGTTCTTCTTCTGACCGGTAGGATTCCATCACCTTTACCAAAATTGATCCGTCAAAGCCTTCAGAAAAAAAGGAAAAGGATTTGCTTGAGGTAGCTCAAGAGGAGTTCCTAAGGGGTTTCTACCATCGGATGGGTGTTCGAACGTATGACGAGCATGCCAATTCGTCTGAAATGTTTAACATTAAGAAAATGCTTCTTATGAGATCCATGTTTAACGTTACAAAATAATAACCTTTGAAGCATGCAAGGTTAGTTTGGTAGATGATGATATGGTCTAGCAGCAAGACTTTTGCTGTCATAGGCGCAGGCTACCCAGCATAGAAGGAAATTCTATTTCAAATCATATTATCAAATTTTCCAAGCTTGTCAGGTCTTATGGCTTTGTGGTCATATCCAAGATGAGGATATATGTTCAAAATACTTGCTCTGATAGTTGGGGGGATATCTCTAATGAATTTGGGTATCTATTTTCTTAGTATCGCAAATTTGCCAGCATTTCAGTTGCCAACGATAAATGTCAATTGGGCAGTTGTCGGGTTTGTCGCAATTGTTGGAAGCATTGTTGCCCTTGGTTCGGCATTTGTGGTCAGTAAACTAAGCTAAGGAACTACCAATGTGCATGGTCAGTATAATATAGATGAGTGCCGGCGTCGAAAGAGAAAACACATAGTCGAAAAAGAGTGCGACACAAACAAGGTATTCTTGGAGCAAGGGCTTCCCCTGAGCCTCAAAAATGGCCAACGACAAGAGAACTTGCTTTTTTTAAAAGAAAAGAAGAAGAATTACACAATCATATACCACTTAAGGTCTTTTGGATATCTTTAGGCAATTCTTTGGAATACCTCATCGGCCTCCATTTTATTTATTGCCCATATCACTACTTCTTTTCTTGAAATCTGATATCTGAAAAGTAGCTGCGGCATCAAGAAATCGATTGCTGTTTGCGAATCACTACTACTATTACTATTATCACTATACGATCTCTGACGCTTTTTGTTTCTTGTAACACTCTCGAAGGGAACAATGATCGATGTTGGCACTTTTGCTTCTTCTTCTTCTTCTTCTTCGCTTCTGTTGTTGTTGTCGTCGTCGTCCTCCTCTAGAATACAAACAGATTCTGTCATGGCAAGAATCAGTATATGCATACTCACAACTTTTGCATAGCCAACTAGTTTTTACAATCATCACCAAAAATTCCTCTTATACCAGTTTCGCTAGTAGTAAAAGACGGGTCGGAACAAACAAAAAATATGGGAGGTAGGCAAATGCGCGCATCATTATCTCTACAGGAGAGAGACATACACACATACATCTGCCAGATCCGTTTCTTTCTTAGAACACTTCCTCTAGCATCTCAGCAGTTGCTGCAGCCAACAGGACAAAGAACATCTTCTTACTAGAAAGTAGGAAGAATCGATTCTTGCTATCCAATATTTGAGATAGGAAGGTCTGCAGTGCAGGGTAGCCAGATGCTCCTAGTGCGTTCACTATACGCGTGGCCAATGCAGAAAAAGACTGCATATTCCATCATTTTCAAGAGTGATATAGGTAGAAGTGGCGTATAATTCAGATCGAAATACTGGAATTAGGTGCTATATTGGTAAAAGGCGCCAGAGGGACTACTACATCGTTAGAAAAATGGGGTTCTAATATACCAAGAGAGCCTTGCTGTGGGATGATGATAGCATAGGGACTTTTTGCGTCAGATTAGATTGAGCATTTGCGCGCATTCCCTGTGGTAGTATCTCACTGGTCTACCTCCTCTACATACGATTAGTTGACCCTCCGATACTTATCTTCCGCATTGATGGCACAAGCCTGTTTCTGTCTGGTCCGGACATTGGCAAATACTTGAGGATAACCAGCCAGCTTCATCTGGACTAACAACTCGTACTCCTGTAGATAGGATTTTGGTTGCATTCCGTGTATAGCTGTTATTATCCACTTGTTCTGACCTATGACAAATCCGCTACCGTAGAATTAACAACAGTGTATCATAGAGGGTGACTGACTATTCTCAAACTTTTTTTTAGCAACAATTCAATATGCCCAAAGTTCTAATCGATTGTGGTCTAATCCTTAAAAGTCAAGTCTTTTCACTTGATGTTACAATTCACGTAGTTCCAAAAAGATGACGAGGTCAGGCTGGGAGAATCTGTTCTACTAACACTGCCTCATGCATTAGAATATCTCTCCCCTGATCTCAGAGATTCTTTTTCAGCTCTTGGCACCTTTTTAGACTATGATAGAACCAAGATAGTGATCCGTATCACTATCATAAACGGTGTTCATGATTTCTTTGAAGCAGTATCCGATCTTCTTCTTTTTGCTGTAGAGAAAGGAAGAATACTCCCCCAATAATCGTGGTATGTGCCTTGCAGGAACGTTTGCCTTGCCTACAAAGCTAAAAGGCAGGAGCACGGCAGCTATTATGGTAATGGCTACAAACGGTGCAACGAGTGCGAATTGTTTTTGAAATGGGACGGCAATAGGTGTCCTTGCTGCAAGAAAATATTGCGGGCGCGACCCCACAACACAAAGCTCAAGGCGCGATTGCGATAAAATTATTTATTTGCCGTACCTGCGCACCCTGCGCTGGTACGTCCTGATGGCTCGCATCAAGTCTATCTTGCGGAACTCGGGCCAGAACACATCCATGAACATCAGCTCGCTGTAGGCGCTCTGCCATATCAAAAATCCACTCAGCCTCTTTTCACCCGAAGTCCTCAGGATGAGGTCCGGCGACGGCTGTGGCAGGTGCGATGTGTAAAGGCAAGACTCAATTGTCTTTTCATTGATCTCGTTGACCTCGATCCGACCCTGCTTGGCCATCTGCGCTATCTTTCTAATCGCCTCAATAAGCTCCTTCTGCCCTCCGTACGCGATCGCGATGTTGAGGAACATCGAGTCATACCCGGCTGTCGACTCTTCAAGCCTTGTCAGGATCTCCTGTAGCTTGCGGGGCAACATCTTTGTGTCACCTATCGCCTTTATCTTCATCCGGCGCTTGTGCACGCGCTCGTCATTGTACAGCTTTTCCAGCTTGACCTCAAGCAGCCTGTAAATGTTCTCTAGCTCCTCGTCCTTTCTTTCCAGATTCTCAGTCGAAAGCACGTAGAGCGTAGTTATCTTGATGCCTATATCGTGTATCCAGTTCAAAAGCTCCTCGGCCCTGCCGGCTCCATGAAAGTGCCCCCTGCCAATGTCGAGCAGATGGTACTTGGCCCACCTCCTGTTGCCGTCAAGCACTATGGCAATGTGGCTTGGCAGCGGAGACTTGACTATCTCGGACTCTAGGCGCTTCCCGTAAAACGAGTAAATGCCGCTTGCCTGGAGAAATGTCTCCATGAGCGCCTTACCTCCCCTATCAATGTCCGTCTGAAGCCCCATATCTATTAGCTATTGCTGCATTGGTTATCAGCATTTCCATATATTTGCAATGTGTCGCTAATTTTGACGCGTCTTGTCAAAACGTCAGAAATACTTCCTGCACGGGCTCCCTCACGCCCATGGCCCTTACCGACTTTTCGAATTCATGCTTGCCATCTGAGACCAGAATCTGCAGCTTGCCATTGCCACTCTTTTTTGCCATCCTGTAAAAGTTCAGGAACTTTCTCACATCCCTTGCCACTATTTGCGCCGGGTCGATGAACCTGACTGTGGGCAGGAGCGCGTTGAGGTAGCTCTTCACAAACGGCAGATGCGTGCTTGAAAGCGTGATAACGTCAATCTTTTCGTCCACGTCGTCCCCGAGCGCCCGCGATATCACGTCAAACGTCCTGCGCTCGTTCTCAAGATGCACTCCCTGCTCTATAAGATCGACAATGGGCGAGGCGTTGAACTTCGTGATTAAAATATGCTGGGGCACCTCCTTGCGTATCTGGTTCTCAAGCTCCCTGCTCCTTATCGTCCCTTCAGTGGCCATGATGCCGATGTGCTTCTTTTTGGTCATCCTTGCGGCCTCCTTAAGAGGGGGCCGGACGCTAATTATCGGCACGTCGGTAATGGTTCGCCTCACCTCGTCGAGAACCTGAACCGAGGGCGTGTTTGAGGCGACAACCACCAGCTTGGGCTTGTAGCGCCTGAGGTAGTTGACGCTGTTGACGATTATCTCGCGAAGCTCGCCGTGAGACTTGCTGCCGTACGGAAAGTGTGCCCTGTCTGCAAAGTATAGAAGGTCCTCGTTTTGCACCTCGCGCCTGAGCTCTCGTATTATTGAGAGCGAGCCAATGCCCGAGTCAAACACGGCAACAGGGTTATTTGTCAACTGCTATACTGCTTGGCCGCGATGTAAAATAAATGTACACATCTTATATATGTGCTGGCGCGACATTCCCCCGCCACAAATTAACAGAACTTGTAGCGCAGCGTTAAAAAGACGCGTGCGGAGTCAATCCCGCTAGCTTGAGTGTCAAAGCAGCGGTAGTAGTTGCAGCGGGAATCGCTCTCATTGCTGCGATCGTCGGAATTCTCGCGTAATTCTTCGTCAATGTTGGAACAATTCTCAAAAAATTGTTATCGATAAACTCACGGCTGCTGTCCTTACACAAAAATTTTTTAATTCTGTAAGTCGCATTGTGCAACACTTGGATCTTCAAACCGAGCGCAAAAAGTACGGCCACCCGGAGTACAGCGAGCATTAGATAGACGGCCCCATGCAATATTTCACGCTTGACACATACACGACGAATTCCTGGACTTTTTGAAAAGGTACAAGAGCGAGTAGTAGTAGCTATTAGCTATTTACGCCACCTTTTGAGCAAGGGATCACTTTTCTGGACATCTCAAACGCACTGTCATGCAGAATGCTAAGTTTTTGGTCATAAAAAGTTCATCAATATGCGCACCATGTCGTCCACGGTAATATCTGGCATCGTGAAACCGATATTTTGAAAGCAGAACTTGCAGTACTCTTTGTTTGTAGTGCCACCATCCTCGTTGGTGCCAAAGAATCCTTCTGCGCCCAAAGACATGCCGCAGCTCTGGCAGCTGAGATCAGCCATGATGTTGCATGCACATGCTGCTACTTATGTTGTTGTCATTATTCAACAACAGACTCTCTATCTTCTCGATATTTTCCACATGCTGTCAAAATAGTCGCTGAAGTGATCGGCGATCTCTGTTGAAGAGATCAGGATGCCCGTCATATTTGCCCACGATATGATGATAAGCCTGTCGCGAAGTGTGTCCATCGTAGCCGGCAGCGGAAAGGGCACAAAGCGCATGTTGATGTCTTTTGGGAGTTTCTCGCAATGTTCGGACTTTTTGAAGCCAAGTGCGGCTGTGCCTTTCTGATCTATTTTCTTTTGCTTCTGGGACAGATGCATGCGCAAGTAGTAGAACGGGCTTGCGACAGGGCGATGGCCTTCAAACGGATAAAGGTAGCGCAGCACGTTGCCCTTTGCTGCGTTCTTGAGCAGTATTTCATAGGCTGCGCGGAGCCCGCTGTCGCTGACAAAAATCTCGGCGCCGCTCTTTCTACTTTTCGTCGGCTAGCCTGTCTACCGGTTCTCCAGTCGGCAGCGGCGCATTTCTGTCAACCTTGTACTTGAACACATCCTTGTAGTCCGTGCCAATAATTACGTTCCTGCCAACTGCGATTATCTTTGACTTTGGCACGTCAAACCTCCAGTCGTAATGGCCCCACACTACAATCTTGTCATCGGTTTCCTTCATTACGTGGCCGATGTGCTCCTCGTCCTGCGTCCTGACTCCTTTGTTAAAGAGCGACTTTGGGTACTGCCTTTCATAGGCCGCCAAGTCAATGTTTCCGGGCAGCGTCCAAGGGTCCTTGACGTTCTTGCCTGCCGGCAGCGGCTCTTCCCTGCTAACCTTGTATTTCTTGACAATTTCATGGAACGGGAGATCGATAAGCACGTTACCGCTGACAAACCTTATGGCCGATTTTGGAATGTCGTACCTCTCGTCCCCTCCGCCGAAAACCACAATCTTGTCATCCGTTTCCCTCACCACGTGCCCCACGTGTGGCGAGTCGAGCGCCCTGACGCCCTTGTTGAAATACTGTCCAGATACCATATACAGGTGGTGCTTAACGGGAGAACCTATTTATTTTTAACAGGATAATTGTTATATAGAACTGCATCTTCTGTTGCCAAGTCAGTGCAGGCACCTGACTGCTAATCCGGCGCCTAGACGATTCTTGTAGCAGCAGATTACACATCTTCTCTTATAACCTACATTCCAATAGTACAGTTGAGAGAGTCACAGTTGCCTTACAAACACATGAAGATCGTGGTAAATGATCTGAAATCTACTTCAAAGGCCTGCAGGTGGCTGTTGGGCGCAAGAACATCGAAGACGCGATTGAATACCATACAAAAATGAGAAAAGAGATTGACTATGGCCTCCAGTCGCTCGCGCCGATGAGAAAGGAGTTGGACGAAGTAGGAGTCCAAAAATCAAATATCGAAAAGGCTCTAGCGGACTACCGCTCCAAGGTACAGCAGCTGGAAAAAGAGCTGAAGAAGCCCTGAGGCTCCTTGACACACGCACCGAGTGCAATACACACACAAAAGTTAAATCGTCTATTTCTGATTTCCATTTGTTGTTATGATTGTTGTCCATAACCAATGGTTTGGCGTTCTATCTGAAAATCTCAGAATCTGATGTCGAAAAGATGATGGGATACGGCTTGACTAACAACAACAGCAATCGCCAGATTAATGTGAATCCAGCAGAATATTGATTCAGAGCTATATAGAATTGCAGATTGCAAGCAGCAAATAATAGCGCAAAATCATCTCTAGCGCTTATATCCCATAGTTTTTCGTATAGTCCATGCCAGGAGCAACATCTGCTGGCGGGGGATACACGTGCCAGATATGCGGCACGACATTTGACACAGAACAACACCTCATTGAGCACGGCAATGAGCAGCACCCAGGCAAGGCTGTTATCTGGGGAGCAACAGATACGACATCAACAGCAGCAACATCAACAGAAGAGGCAATTAGGACTGAAGGAAGATCCGGGATGGAGAAGGCCAAGAGTGGCATGGAGGATATTGGTGACAAGATGAAAGCTAGCGCAAAAGCGATGGGCAGCAAAATGAAAGACCCAGACAAGGATCTGGGAACGGAATACCAGCAGAAGAAGGCAGAAGAAAGCATGGAGTAAGAAGCGGCAGCAGGCTTGTTGTTGCCGCTTGCCTACTTTTTTCACCACCTAATGACTGCGCAGAAATGGATTAGAATGAAGAAGCCAATATTCAATAATCTTGTCTGCCTATATTATGTGTGAGCGTAGGGAAAAAGAAGAAGGACATTACCAAAGAAACATTGAAGCCAATTACCAAAGCCAATTCCAAGTTAGACAAGGAATTGCAGGAACTGGAGGTCGAATCGACCAAAGGCGGAGGGGACCTCAGCCAATAATTTTGATTTTCAAAAGAGAGCTTTGTGATCCCGCAAATTAATAGCCTATCAATCGTTCAGTTAATTGAACAGGACCTGAATGAATAACCTTTTGAACGGGTCACTGTACCTTAAAGGTGATTGCCACATCGTCTAATAGGCAAAGTTACTAGCGCTTGTATGAACAATGTTCTTCCTGCCCTACTTGCTCATTCTCAACATGTCAACTTGGCCGCTATGAAGCCAGTCCTTGAGCTCTTCATGTGTTGGCTCTAGGTCATGCCTGCATTTACTTATTTTAGGTAGGACTCCGTATAGTATAGTCGATGGCGGGCACGACAGAAACAGTCATCACCATTCAGTACAAGAATAACTTGCCGCTGGTCAGCATGGCAATCATAGACGCAGGCAGTAATAAGAAAATTGTTGTTGATGCTCATCTTGATTTTGCATCTTCAAAGACAATTATACCTACATACATCGCAAACGAGATGAATCTTTCATTTGCTGGGAGCGACGAGACAGTAACAGGAGCAGGAATAATCCAGATCCCCTATTATGAAGTATCTATCGAGGTATTTGGCAAACTGTATGACAACATGCATGTAGGATGCCTTGATTTGCCAGAGCGCACACCAGCTACGGCACTTTTGGGCCGGGACATACTTGACGATTACAAGATATGCCTTGATGGAAGAAGAAAGGAAATTAAAGTGTCCTGAGGGGAAGCAAAAGATGCTGTGTTATAACGTCATGGCAAGATGAAACATACCAAGAAAGAAGTTGACGCTGCCAAGTATATATGCAAAAACTAATATCATAAATGTTGGCTAACTATCATTACACGTAGATAATAACAATGTCGCTTGATGAAATGAAGTGTGAGCCTTGCCGCGGTGGTGTTCCTATACTTACTGATGCAGAAATTGATCAGTACTATCGTGAGCTGCAGCGCTGGTCAGTAGTGGAAAGGAACGGGATAAAGCGACTTGAGAGATCTTTTGATTTTAAAGATTTCGCAGAGGCGCTGGCATTCACTAACAAGGTTGGAGAGCTTGCAGAAAGGGAAGGACACCACCCTGATATTCTGACCGAATGGGGCAGAGTCACAGTTACTTGGTGGACCCACAAAATCAAGGGGCTTCACAAAAATGACTTTATCATGGCTGCCAAAACGGATGCTCTCTTGACAGCATGATTCTCAAGGTTCTATTCAATCTTCGGGTGACTGACAGACGCTGTTAAGGCGCGGGTGGGATGGATCTACTGTTCAGACTGGAATTTAGCAATCCTTCCCTTTCGATACTTTAGAATCCAAATGCCAATCACAACTGTCGCGGTAATGCTGCCAATATTTGCAAGAATCTCTGCTAATGTGAAATCTAGGATGATACATACCAGTGTGCCCACTGTTTAATCAAAGGGCTTGGCAATTGCATCAGTTAATAGAAGGACTCGCCGACCGATAAAGCTATAGGTACGTCAGAGTAAACATTATATTATTTTAGCTTATTAAAGTGGCTCAAAAAGAAGATGGATGCCCCAATACTGAGGCAGGCTACAGCTCTATTACAATTACTTTAATAAGCATAAAGGGTTAGCAGGAAAATTATGAGATGGAATTTGATCCGACACAATAACCTGACAGAACGTCTCAAAACTAGTTAGTTCTACAGCTTGCTTGCGTTCTGGATCACTATGATCTCTGCTTGTTCTTGCCTTCAACCCTGAAGCCCGCGATCTCTACCGGCGTTTTTCTATCTGACGGATACTTGGCATATCCGGTTCCTGATCCAAAAGTTCTCTAACGCGGTGAAATGCATACAGGAAAGCAATTCCTTCACTTGATGTTTTATAAGTTCTACTTCTTTCTCCGTTTTCCACCTCGATATAACCTTCGTTTGCCAAAATAGAAAGATACCTTTTGAATTGATTACCAGACAAACCTGACATAAGCAATATTTTTCTTCTAGTTGCTCCACCATTCGCAGCGTCCAAAATAGATGCAATAATATCGATTCTATCACGGTTAGAAGTATTTGTTAATGTTTTAGCCATTCATATATCGATCTGTGATCTCTAGTACAATGATAACTTCCGTACTGCTAAAGATTTGAACATCTTGTCAATTTTTCTTTATAGCTATCATTTGCAGCAGATATATACACACACACACTTCTTTAATTCGGCTATACAAAGAGCCATATGATCGATCTATTTTTTCTCAATGCTCAATTAGACAAGGCATTGCCGAAATATCGGTAATGCTGACGACTGCTCTTCTCGTGAATCGCCTATCTCCTGAAGATTCAGCAGAGAACTTTAGATAATGATTATCATCACTAATATGTACATACTTCTTCTTGACAGCAGCATTATTGAGAGGTCTTCTTGTGCTGCTGTTGTAGTACCTTTCTCCGTTTCTTACCTCACTAACAGAGATCTAACTAGAATTCTTTCTTCTTAGTTACATAACCAGATCCGGAAATACTGTCAAAGTAAGCGTATGGCATTACCCATTACATAAATACTTTATCCCATGCTTTTTCTCAATATGGAACCCAATTCCATGAGTCACTACGCCGCAACAGTGGTCATGCTTCTGACCATATGCGCGGCCGCCGTACTTCCGACCGTAGTGCTGCCAGCAGCAACAGCAACAGAAGAAGAGGCAGAGAAGAATGGCAAAGAGACGGATTTTGTGAAGCCCCTTGAGGATGGCGAAGGCTCTTTGAGCACACAGGAAATAGAGCAGTATGCATCGAATGACGCAGTTGTCACCCGCGAGGATAAAGACAACACCATGGATAAAGACAACACCATGGATAAAGACAACACCATAGATCTTCCAAAGTCGTCTGGAAACACACCGGCTTGCGGAGTAGTTGTGAAGGAAGATGTGACGTTATATGCTGACCTAAGTTGCGATGGAGATGGGCTCATAGTAGGGAACAATGGCATAACTATAGACCTCAATGGCCACACGATAAAATATAACAGACACCACGATGCAGTAGATTTATCGGTGAACTTTGGCGATGACAGCGGAATACTGGTCCCAAAGGCGAAGGATGTGAAAATAATCGGCCCAGGCCTAATAACAGGTTTTGACAGAGCAATAACGTTTACAGGCAGCTCAGGAGGAGAAGTGTCAGATTTGATCTTGAGAGACAACAAAGTTGCAGTATTGGCATCTGGTTCAAGGTACATCGGAATAAACGCAAACACCATCGATAATAACAAGTATGCAGTAGTATTAGAATCCAGTGTAAAGGGGCTAGTAGCCTTTAACCTAATAGCGGCCAATGAGAAACAGGGGATTGTCCTTTTGAACAGTGACTATTACAAAATACTTACAAATAGCATATTTGGGAATGGTAAGAATGGCATATTCCTAGATGCACAGAGTTTTGACAACGATGTAGACTTCAACAGCGTATTCGTCCACAAAAAAGCAGATATCAACAATGCCAATGGAGTGCCTCCTAACATAAACCAAAATAACTTTGGAGAGAACAATAACTGCAAAGTCAGTCTACCAGATGGCCTCTGCTGAAAAATCAAGGAGCGTCCAAGCAACAGATAAAAGAGTAAATAACGGCAGCAACTCTTTCTTTTTTTATCTTTATTTTTACTGATTCTTTGAGGAGAGAAATAGCCACCATTATGAAAGCATAGTTCTTCATTTTTCAATACTATCCATCTCTATTGCACTAGCAACTTTGCAAAGGATCCTCATTTTATGAAAAGAATTGTTAGGAGGGGAATACCCATTCTATATATGCATGTACAAATAGCTTTTTGTTGCGAGCGTGTGATAACTGGCCAAATATAAAAAGCCTATGCTTGCAACAATATTGGCAGCAATAGTAGCATTGACCGTATTATCATCAGCAATAATAATAACAACAGGAATTGCTCCTCCGGGAGAGCAACAACAAACAGATCCACAAGATAATAAAAAGAGCTTAAGCATTGAGAAAAATAAGTATGCAAGCAGTGAAGCTCGTATCGGATTTGCTGCTCTTGATCGTATAGGGCACCAGATACTCTATACGACGACAAGTAATGCTAATGCCAACAGTACCCCAAATGATGTTACTTCCAGCAACAATTCTGATAGCAACGATAAGATGACCAAGAATAATAACAATGATAACAACAATAATGACAAAGATAATAACAATAACAATAATAATAATAATAATAACAGTGCAGCACCTATCGCATCGTGCGGCCAAGTAATAACCAAAGATGTCATTCTATCAGAGGATCTTGAGTGTACTGGGATTGGAATGATTGCTGGCAAAGACGGAATAACTATACAGCTTAATGGTCACAAATTGTCTTTGATTAATACGACAACTACACGAGGGACGACTCCTGCACTAGAAAATATTGGAATACTAATTGCAGATTACAAAAATGTGACAATTGTTGGGCCAGGTATCATAACAGGTTTTGACAAAGGAGTTGAATTTGCAGGCAGCAAGGGTGGTTATATATTAGATCTCAAGTTAACAGAAAACAAAATAGGGATTTCACTGAAAGTCTCTAACGGCATTACAATCTACAGAAATTTTATTGATGGAAATACAATCGGCATTGCATCTCAATCAAGCAGAAGCTGGGGAGTAATAGCTTACAATCAAATAATACAAAATGCAAATCAAGGGGTTATGCTTATGGATTCCCACTTTTTCATCATTAGTGCCAACACCATAATTAAGAATGGCAAGAATGGCATATTCTTGGATGTTCATAGCTCTGATAATACATTATTATCAAACAATATCCTTAGTCAGACTGTAGATATTAACAATGCCGATGGCATACCAATCAATATATCCCAAAACGTATTTGTTGAAAACAGTTGTCATAAAGCGCTGCCTGATGGATTATGTTAAGCTTGAAGGTCGAGTGAGCGGTGTCACAGAATCAGAATTTGTTTTACGAATTCTTTACTTAACCTTTCCACAGCAGCTTATCTATCTTCCATAAATTCTGTTTTTATCAAATACTCGTCAGATAGAAAATTACGAGATGGAATTTGATCCAACGGCAATGCTACAGGACCTTGTCTCAGGTTCTGCTAACTTAAAGAGTCATTTTCAGCCTGTTAACTGTCAGGTCACATGAAAGTTCTAGAGAAAATCTCTTAAAGTCATTGCTACTATCTCGATGCGTGCCAGATAGCGTCGCATCTGCAATTGTAATAGGTCTTGCAGTGGGTATTGCCTTTGTGGTGTTATTTTCAGCCTTTGCGGCTCCTGCATTTCAACAACCACAAGCAAGAGCAGCTGCGGGAACAACATACAGCCCCACTATGGAAGAAAAACGCATGGGATTGCAAAACAAAAGATGCCTGCCGAGATAGCAGGAATCAAAATTGAAGGTCAGAACAAGTGGATAACGGTAATTCAGAATGCCAGCAAGTTACAAAATTAGAAATACATGCATCTATTAGTGAATAAGCAAAATAGCTTTACAGCTGTAAAAGTACATGGCGCTAGATACCCTTCCTATCTGGTAGCTTTTGGCAGTCACAGTAGGAGTAATAGCAACTTACATTCGATTTTGGCAAAAAGACGAGACTTCCTAAAGAGAATGTCTGTTTTCGTTGGTATCATCTACGGTCTTATGATACTAGATTTCTTTCAGGACGAACCCAGAAACTTACTTACTTGACCATCCCTACTTTGTCGGTAAAGCGTGGATATCCACCATAATAATCCTTGTTGCGATTTTTATTTACGAGAAGACTGGAAAGGAATATCGACTGGAATTGACACGGTCGAAAATCGATGAAGATTCTGACTAGGGAATATATGAAGAACCATCATATGCGATACCTAACCTTATTTACTTCTCATCGGTCATGGCTTGATATTCGCAAGTCTCTCTCAATTCGGGAATGTGAAAAACAAATCCCGGAGGATTGTTTTTCTGCTGGTATGTCTCATAGGAGGAAAGGTGTAGGTGTGACATGGGCAGGCATCATCCTTCGAGTTCACTGGAAAATTAACCTTATAAGGAAACTTTGGAATGATGGGAAAGGATCAAAATCAGAATAAAATGTAGCCATTTCCAATAACCCTGTCGGAACAATCGAAGATGGAACAGAACCGATCTAGCCGATGATTTGTTACAACCTTTGCAAAAAAGGCATTAGCTGACGCGAACGCTACAGTACCGTGTCTCACAGCGTTTAAATATTAGGCTAGCCTAATTAGGACCGCCTAATTCCTAGGGAGGTCTGGCGTGGCATCTACATGAGGACACACGTCATCAGTCACCCGCCTGCCCGGCTGGCATTGTACGCACACCCCGGTTCGGACAGGCTCCCAACTGGACCCTAGAAGGTCAGGAGACAAAAGAAGAACATATGCTGGCATCAGCTGGACGCGCGATTAAAGAGATTGTTTCAATGAAAGTCCACTTTAGGTACCACATTGTAATTGATTGCCGCCCGGATTCAAACTGCGAATACTGCCGCCGCAGGATGCTAAAGCACGCTCATCATTGATTCTTCCTTATCTGGTCAACAAGCGTGTCAGGCCTGACCTCGTCTATCCTTGCAAATTCTACTGAATCGACCGCCGCATACTGTACAAGCACGTCAAACTTTTGTGGTTTCGTCAAATCATGCCAGCCGAACTTGATATATGTCCTGCCATCGTAGCCGCTCCTGAACTTGCGCAGGCTGTTCAGGCTGGAAAACGACCGGTAAAGCGCATAGTTGATCTGGTCGGGCCTTAGTTCCAGCGGATAGGCGATGAACTCGTACTTGGCTGGATGCTCCACAAAGACTGCGTGGAACGTCGGGACCTGTTGCTGCTGGCTCTCTGTTACCCTTGCCCACGCAGCCTCGGCGTTGCGGCGAAAGTCAAAGATCGGGGCTATGACGTGCTGCCTCTCGTCGCCAAAGTACCCAATGCCGAGAAACTCTGAGAACCTGACTACTGGCGCGGCCTGCAACCTGACCTTCTCAAATCGTGTGTGGTATATAATGCTACGCCGGAGGGTCGTTTGCAACTTTATATCTCTGGCTCTCGATAATTATGTGCAACATGTTCAACAGAATAGGCGCGGTCATACTCCTTGTCTCTGACATGAAAAGGTCTACCAGATTCTACCGCGACGTTCTTGGGATGGAACTCAAGGAGCAGTCAAAGGACTGGACTGAGTTCTCAAAGCGCGGCACGGTTCTCGCGCTCCACCCTTCAAAGAAAAAGAGGATCAAGAGGAACAACAGCATGCTTGTAGGCTTTAGCGTGAGCGATTTTGATGATGTGGTCAACGGCCTAAAAAAGAAAAAGGTGAAATTCTACAAAAAGCCCAGAGAGGAATCATTTGGCAAGCACGCAATAATTCAGGACCCTGATGGACATCTGATATCGATAGTGCAGATGCCGCAGGAAGAGCTCTCACAGATCCCGTACTATCACGGCTTTGCGCCGGTCTGATCCCTGAACCACACGTAAACAGGAATGAGCGAGTGCTTCATGCCGGTGTCGCCGGCGTCCTTTCTGTTGTAGCAGGTCATCACCATCCTGCCTGACAGCACGGGGCGAATGTCTGACGTCAGCTCGGCATCCTTGAGCGGACCGTACAGTTCGAAAAAGAAGTCCTGTCTGTAGTACGCGACGTGCTGCGCAAAGCAGTCCGATATCACCGCCGGGTCGCCTGCAATGCGCTCGCCGCTGCCGGCATCCTTTTTCTCCACCGCCAGCTGCAGCTGCCTGTTGGTGTACTTGCTTCGTATGTATTCCGGGTCGAGCTTGCCTGCAGAGCTGTTGACGTAGATGTCAATGTCTTGGCCCACCTGCGCGGCGGTGCGCTGGGCGAGGTTGCGTGCCTCTTCCACTTCTTTGTCGCTGACCCTGCCATCCTTGCCGTAGAGGTACATCATGCAGACAAGCTCGTCGCACTCGATGAAGGGAAAGCTGCGCCGGCCGGCGATAAACTCAGCTATTCGCTGCGAGATGTCGTCTGGCAGGACCATTGCCATGTACGAGTCAGCGACTATCAAAAGCTTGGGGCGAATAAGCCATCAACACATTTATAGTCTTATTCTCCTCAACATGCCTGCATGCCAGTTGATAACAGCAAAAAGGTCTACCTCATAGTGCACGGTCAGCGAGACCTGATCGAGGCAGTGAAGGATAGACTTGCCGCCAATAAATTCAAGCGAGAGAACATGCAGCCGGCTTCCCTTGACAGGGCCGGCGAGGCGGACGAGTACGTCGCGATGCTCTGGCCTCCAATGGCTCCAAGTGAGATTGTCGTGAGCCAGATCACCGGAACGGGAGGCAACAGCGACGGCGGCGGAGGAGGAGCAAGAGGTATGGGCGCGTGGGCCTCGGTGAGTCAGAAGGAGCTCTTTAGAGTGTCGTTGAGATAAGCCCATTGTCGACAACACAGCTCATTTGTTAACCCTGTAGTTAGCTGAATTGGACACCCGAAATTAATAGCCAATCCAGCCCAGCCAAGTTCATGACCGGTTTTGACAAGAACTGGAGTAACCAGAACCGATCGAGTGCCAGCGAAAAGGTCAAGGAGTCGCTGAGACCTCAGGGTCCGCTAAAGCCAAGAATTGAGACTGCCGTTAACAAGCTGCAATTGCAGACATCAAAGTTAGATACTATGATCACAAAGCTGAAGGAGCGCGACACATCTCTCTTCAGGAGAGTAGTCGACGCCATGCAGAGGCACGACGCCGACACGACCAAGGTACTTTCCAACGAGCTGGCAGAGGTGCGCAAGATCTCACGCACGCTGAGCCAGGCAAAGATGGCACTGGAGCAGGTGTCGATGCGGCTGTCGACGATACACGAGCTTGGAGACGCGATGGTCGCACTGGGTCCGGCAATAACGTCGATAAAGAGCATCAAGCCGAGCCTTGGCAGGTTCGTGCCGGGCGTAGACATTGAGATAAACAGCATGCAGATGCTGCTTAGCGGCATCATGATGGAATCACTGCAGAGCAACGGTCTTGGCATCGAAGTCAACACCGGCTCGGGAGGCGACATAGACCAG
>Ga0126312_10000173_pt1 | contig 32003 bp, 39 predicted proteins | sample Plot104A_FD_92537 | JGI IMG/M metagenome (GOLD analysis project Ga0126312, IMG submission 92537) | Serpentine soil microbial communities from UC McLaughlin Reserve, CA, USA - Plot104A | ecosystem: Environmental > Terrestrial > Soil > Grasslands | place: USA: UC McLaughlin Reserve, Lake County... | reverse complement strand
CGCCACCGCCGGCGCCCGCTCCGCTTCCACCACGGTGCTCCCCGTCGCAAAGATGGAGCGGCCCCTCGTGGCCAGCCGGTAGGCGACGTCGAAGCGACCCCCGCCCGAAGCTCACCGTGCGCTTTCCGTCACCGGAGAAGCCGCGGTCGAGTCGGCCGTTTCGCCTGAAGCGCGCGAAGGCGAAGTCGTCCTCCGTTCGGTAGCGGTTGCGTGTGCCCTGGCCCGCGACCACGATTCGGCCGCCGCCCTGCGTGGCGACCCCGTATGCGATGTCGTTGCCGTAGCCGAAGTCGACCGTCGCGCGCCCGTCGCGCGAGAAGCTCGGGTCGAGGCGGCCGTCGGGGAGGTAGCGAGCCACGGCGAAGTGCGAGCTGTCCTGCGCGTCGCCGAACATCCGCACGAAGCCGGCCCCGACGAGCCGGCCGTCGGGCGCGAGGGCGACGTCGAGCGCCTTCGACCCGTGGAGCTGCCCGAATGACGTCCGCACGATCCCGCCGTCGCCGAAGCCGGGATCGAGGCTGCCGTCCGGCAGATAGCGGGCGAGCACGAAGCAAAGGGTGTACCGGCAGTCGCCCCCTCCGGCGACCACGATCCCGCCGTCGGGCTGCAGAGCGACGGCACGTGGGAACTCGAAATTCCCGAGGTTGGTGTCGACCCAGCCGCCCTCCCCGAAGGACGGGTCGAGTTCGCCGTTCGGCAGGTAGCGGAACGCGCCGAAGTACCAGCTCGAGGTCCCGTCGATCAGCTCGCCGACCGCAACGATCCGCCCGTCGCGCTGGACGGCGACGTCCTCGGCGCCCCTGGGGAGGTAGTTGTTGCTGGGCGAGCGGACCTCGAGCGTGCGAAACCAGCCGTCGCCCGAGAAGGAGCCATCGAGATCGCCGGGAGCGCCTGCCGCGGCCGAGGCGAAGGCAGCGCTGCCGACCAGAGCCCAGTGATGGCCGCGCGCATCACCGTCCACCCGAGCTACCCCTGCCGAACGACCGACAAACCGGGTGGTAGGGAAGGTTGTCGCCTCGCTCGACTGCGAGATCGTCGCGGAGCACTCCGCCGGCGATCACTGGGGCGGGCGGGTCGGGTACTCCTCGTCCGTGACGTGGTCGCCCCACGTCGCCGGGTTGCCCTCGTCGTCGACCTCGACCATCGCCAGGTGGGTCATGAAGCGGTCGGGGGCGGCGCCGTGCCAATGGTCCTCGCCGGGCTCGAAGAAGACGCGGTCGCCGGGGCGGATGACCTCGACGGGACCGCCGCGCTGCTGGCAGAGCCCGACCCCCTCCGTGACCCAGATCGTCTGGCCGTTGGGGTGGGTGTGCCAAGCCGTTCGCGCGCCCGGCGTGAAGTGGACGCTGCTCGCGGACACCCGCGACTGTCCCGCCGGCGCCGCGACCGTGTCGATGAAGACCTGGCCGGTGAACCAGTCGCTCGGGCCCGGTGCGGTCTCGATGGAATTCCTGGTGATCTGCATGTCGCTCCTCGAATCGATTTGGGTGCAACGCTCGGCCGCCTGCTGGACATCTGCCCCCCAGATGGCCATTAAGACAAGCCGGCCCGGTCGCCGAGGCTGCGGGGGACAGGCGTGAGCGCCGAGCTCCCGACAGATCGTTTCAGCCGTCTGTTCGCCGACACCGAGCGCGAGCTGCTGGCGTACGCGCTGCGCCGCGTCGACCGCGCGGAGGATGCCGCTGACGTCGTGGCGGAGACGTTCCTCGTGGCGTGGCGGCGCCTGGACAAGGTTCCGGCGGGCGTCGAGGCGCGGCTCTGGCTGTACGGGGTCGCGCGTCGTCAGCTGGCCAATCAGCGTCGCGGCCAGCTGCGCCGCTCGCGCTTGGCCGATCGGCTGCGCGCGGAGCTGCCGGTTGCCGTCGCCAGCGCACGCAGTCCCGAGGATCACCGCATTGCCGCCGTTCGCGCCGCACTGGACCGCCTCGAGGAGGAGGACCGCGAGATCCTGCGGCTCACCAGTTGGGAGGGCCTGACTCCGTCCGAGATCGCAGCCGTCATGGGTGTGCCCGGCGTGACGGTTCGCAGCCGGCTCCACCGGGCACGCAAGCGCCTCCACTCCGAGCTGCTCCAGCTGGACGCCGGCGCGCTGACCACCGCTTCGCAGACCCTCGCCACAAAGGCCACACCATGACCGACGATCAGCTCCAGCGCCTCCTGACAGCCGCCAACCCGCTCACGGCCGAACGCGCCCGGGGCCTCACGGTCGCCGAGGCGCAGGACGACCTGCTCGCTGGGTTGATGGCCGAGCCGAAGCCCGCGCCATCGGCGGGACGCGTCCCGCGCGTGCGCCGACGGCGCGTCCTCGCACGTGTCGGGCTGGCAGTCGCAGCCACCGCGGTCGTGCTGGTGGCGCTGCTCTCGCTCCGGGACGACTCCGGCAATCAGGGCTCCGGCACGGCTTGGGCGGCCGAGCAGGTCCGCTTCGCGGAGGCATCGCCCCTGGTCCTGCTGGGCGCCCCCGGCTGGCGCGTCGAGTACGCGGATGAGCAGTCAAAGGACGAGGGCGAGCTTCGGTTCCGGCTCGGTCCGGCCCCTCCGCCTCAGGAGAACTCCTTCTCGGACACAACACCTGTGACCCCGATCCCTGCGGACACGCGCTCCGCGTCGCTGAACTGGCGCGGCGGAGAGATCGGCAGCTGGCTCGAGGATCGCGCCGCGAGTGCCACGGTGGCCACGACCGCGCCCGTGCTCGGGACGACCGCCCACGTCAATCAGTACGAGGGCGGCACGCCAGGACACCGCGACATCACCGCTCTGTTCCGCTACGACGGGCGGGTGCTCGAGTTTCGCGCGGGTGCCGCCGACGCCGACGCCTTCAAGGTCCTCCTCGCGACGCTGAAGCGGGTCGACACCGACACCTGGCTGTCGGCGATGCCGGCCAGCGTCGTCAAGACTCCGGATCGCGACAGGACGATCAACCAGATGCTGCAGGGCGTCCCCCTACCCACGGGCTTTGACGCGAAGGACATCAAGGGCGCCGAGCTCACCAAGGATCGCTACCAGCTGGGTGCCGCGGTCGCGGGCACGGTCGGGTGCCAGTGGTTCAAGCGCTGGTCGGATGCGCGAGGGGCCCACGACCGCGCCAAGGAGCGCGAGGCGACCGCGGCGCTGGCCACCGCGAAGAGCTGGCCGATCCTCAAGGAGATGGCGAAGCAGGGCGCCTACCCCGACGTCCTGATCGCGTTCGCCGCAGCGATGCCCTCGGGCGACTGGTACGGCCGCCCGCTGACAGGCGAGGTCGAGTCGGGGCTCGGCTGCGACAGCCTGGGCGTGGACCTGCCGTAGGTCAGGCGGCGGCGGTGCCGGCCAGCTTGCGCGTGTGCTGTTCGGTGCCCGCCCCGCCGTACGGATAGTCCGCCGGCGCCGGGTCGCTCGCGGCGTCCAGTCGCGCGGTCTCGTCCTCGCTCAGGTGCACGCCGGCGGCGCCGAGGTTGTCCCGGAGCTGCTCGAGGGTGCGGGCGCCCAGGATCACCGAGCTCACCAGCGGCCGGTCGGCGAGCCACGCGAGCGCGACCTGCGCCATGCTGACTCCGCACGCCGAGGCGACCGACTGGACCGCGTCGATGACGTCCCACGTGCGCTTGACCGCGGTGCGGCGGTCGTAGGCCTCGACGCCGCGGTTGGGATCCTCGCCGAGCCTCGTGGCGCCGGTCGGCCGTACGTCGCGGCTGTACTTGCCGGTCAACCAGCCTCCGCCGAGCGGTGACCACGGCAGCAGCCCGAGCCTGGTCGACTCGCAGGCGGGCACGATCTCCCACTCGATCTCCCGCACGAGCAGGCTGTACTGCGGCTGCACGGTCACCGGGCACGCAAGGCCGCTGAACTCGGCGAGGTCGACGACCTTCTGGATCTGCCAGCCGTTGTAGTTGGACAGCCCGACGTAGGCGATCTTGCCCGCGCGAACCGCGTCGTCGAGGAAGCGCAGCGTCTCGTCCAGCGGGGTGTGCGGGTCGAAGGCGTGCGCCTGGTAGAGGTCGACCGAGTCGACCCCGAGCCGACTCAGCGAGGCGTCCAGCGCCCGGCGCAGGTACCGGCGGGAGAGTCCGGCGTCATTGGGGCCGTCGCCCATCGGAACGCGCGCCTTGGTCGCGAGCACCACCCGGCTGCGGACGTTCGTCGGCTGCCTGCCGAGCCAGCGCCCGATGATCTCCTCCGAGGCGCCCTCGCTGTAGACGTCCGCGGTGTCGACCAGCGTGCCGCCCGCGTCGACGAACGCGTCGAGCTGCGCGTGAGACGCCGCCTCGTCGGCCTCGCTGCCGAACGTCATCGTGCCGAGCGCCAGGGTCGAAACGGCGCACCCGCTCCGCCCAAGCGTGCGGTACTCCATGGTCACGTCCTCTCGTCGTCCTTCGTCGGTGCTGCCTGTGCCTCGTCCAGGCGGCTTCAAGTTACCCTCCCGCCGGTGACGCTCGAGTCGGAGCGCGAGCAGGTGGCGGCCGCGAGCCGCCGGCTGGCCGCGGAGGGCCTGGTGCTCGGAACGGCCGGCAACGTCAGCGCCCGGCGCGGCGCCGAGATCGCGATCACGCCCACGGGCGCGGTCCTCGCGGAGCTCGACCCTGAGGATGTGAGCGTCGTTGACCTCGACGGACGCCAGGTCGACGGCGAGCTCGCCCCCACGTCCGAGCTCGACCTGCACCTGGGGGTCTACCGCCGCTACGACGCCGGCGCGGTCGTGCACACGCACGCGCCGATGGCGACCGCGCTGTCGTGCGTGCTCGACGAGCTGCCCTGCGTGCACTACCAGATGTTGTTGCTCGGAGGGACGGTGCCGGTGGCCGGCTACGCCACCTTCGGCACCCCCGACCTCGCGCGCTCTGTGCTCGAGGCGCTCGAGGGTCGCAGGGCGGCGCTGATGGCCAACCACGGCGCCATCGTGCACGGGGAGGACCTCGACGGCGCGCTCGAGCTGTCGCTGCTCCTTGAGTGGGCCTGCACGGTCTACTGGCGCGCCGCGGCGATCGGCGAGCCGCGGGTGCTCGGGGCCGAGCAGCGCGAGGCGGTCGTGGCCGCCGCGCTCGCGCGCGACTACGGCACGACGCACACGGTCGACGAGAACGGATGACGGACGAGATGAGGGCGCTCTGCATGGGCGTCCACGTGCTCGACGTGCTGGTCCGGCCCGTGGAGGCGATCCCGGAGGGCCAGGGGGGCGAGCTCGTTGAGGAGATCCGCATCACGGCGGCGGCTCCGCGGGTGGGACCGCCCTGGTGCTGGCGAAGCTCGGCGCGCGGGTCAGGAGCTCGGGCGCCATCGGCAGCGACGCGGCCGGCGACATGCTGCTCGCCCTGCTCGAGCGCGACGGCGTGGACACGGAGCTGCTCGTGCGGCGCGACGACGTGCAGACCTCCGCCAGCGTCCTGCCGATTCGCCCGAGCGGCGAGCGGCCTGCCTTTCACGTCGTCGGCGCCAACCGCAGCTTCGGGCCGGACGACGTGCCGCCCGCCGAGATCGAGGCAGCCACGCACCTGCACCTCGGCGGGCCGGAGTTCATGGGTGGCGAGGCGGCCGCCCCGCTGCTCGCGCGCGCCCGCGAGCACGGGGTTGTGACCTCGGCCGACGTCCTGGCGCCCGGCGATCCCGGGCTGCTCGAGTGGATCGCGCCCGCGCTCCCGGAGCTCGACTACCTGCTGCCGAACCGCGAACAGGTGCTCGCGCTCACGGGAGCGGACCGGCTCGAGGACGGCTGCCGCGTGCTGCTCGGGCGCGGCGTCGGCTGCGTGGCCGCCACCTGCGGCGCCGAGGGCGTCGTGCTGGTCGACGCACAGGGCGCCGAGGCCATTCCCGCCTTTGAGGTCGAAGCCGCCGACACAACGGGCTGCGGCGACGCCTTCTCGGCGGGCTTCCTGCGCGGCCTCGCCCTGGGTCGAGGGCGCCGTGACGCCGCCGTGCTCGGCTGCGCGGCGGCGGCGCTCGTGGCCCAGGGTCTCGGCACCGACTACGGCGACTTCGATCTCGCCGCGGTGGAGCAGGTCGCCGCTAGCGCGCGCTCTTGAGCAGCGCCACGACCTCCACGAGCCGGCGGATCGACGCCTCGGAGATCGGGCTGACGACGAGGATCAGCTCGTCGGCGCCGGCCTCGGCCAGCTCGTGAAGGTGCGCGGCGATCTGCCGTGACGTCCCACTCAGCGGCGGAGCCTCGGCGGTGGTCGGACGTTCGCCGTCCGCCCCGTCCAGCTCGACCAGCACGCACGCGCTGCGCTGAATCTGCGCCGGGTCGCGCCCGGCGGCACGCGCCGCGCCGCTGATCCGATTGTTGAGCTCCGCGAACCCCTCGGCGCCGTTGCCGAAGTCCTCGTACCAGGTGTTCCAGGCGTCGACGTGCGGCAGCGTGATGGCGAGCATCCGCGGCCCGTTGCTGCCGATCATGAGGCGTGGGCGTGTGGTCGGCGCCGGGATCAGGACAGCGTCCTGAGCCTGCCAGTGGCGCCCCGTCAACGTGACCCGCTCGCCGGCCAGCAGTCGCCGGACGATGGCGAACGACTCCTCGAAGCGCGACACCCGGCGGTCGAACGGCAGGCCGAAGGCGCGGAACTCCTCCTCGTTCCAGCCCGCGCCGAGACCGAGCACGAAGCGACCGCCGCTGACCTCGGCGAGGGTCGCCGCCATCTTCGCGATCACGCCCGGTGGATGAAAGGCCGCGCACGCGACGAGCGGGCCGAGATCCACGCGCTCCGTCGCGGCGGCGAGCGCCGCCAGCAGCGTCCACGCCTCCAACGGTCCACGCTCCCGCTGGCCGTCGCCGCGGTAGAGCAGATGATCGCCGACCCAGATCGAGTCGAAGCCGACCTCCTCCGCGGCCCGGGCCATCGCCAGGTACTCGGGCCAGCCAACCTGCCGCTCGACCTCCGGAAGCTGGATACCAATGCGCGTGGACTGGCCCACGGAGCAACCTTAGGCTCAGCCGTGCACCACCCGGAAGCTCGCGCGGATCGGCCTCGAGCGGTTGCCGCTGGCGTCGGTCGCGATGGCGACGGCCCTGTAGCGGCCGGCCCTGAGCGCCTTCCCTCCGAGCCGCCCGCTGAAGCGCACGTTGCGTGATCCGCTCGTCAGCTGGCGCCGGAGCGTGCCGACCTTGCGGAAGCGGTTGCGGGTCCCGGGCACACGGCGCAGGATCCTGATCCGCACACTCGCGTCCTCGGACAGCCGGAAGCGGAAGCGCGTGCCGCGCGCGACCCGTGCCGAGACCGGTGTGGCGCGGCGCCCCACCGCGAAGCGAGCCGGGGAGGCGACGAGGCCGCTGAGGGCCGGCGCGATGCTGTCGGTCGTGCCTGCGGGTGTCGTGGAAGGACCGCCCGCCGGCGGATCGCTGGGCGGCGGATCGCTGGGCGGCGGGTCGCTCGGCGGCGGGTCGCTCGGCGCCGGGTCGCTCGGCGGCGGTACCGACGCCGTCGGGTGCTCGAAGGCGCCCATGTCGCGCCGGGCGGCGCTGTCGCCATCGCCGTCTGTTACCCGGAGCTGCTCGTCGACATCGAACGGGTCGGAGAAGGCCGCGGGGTTGCCCGCGTCGATCGCTGGGGAGCCGTCCTGCAGATGGAAGTCGAGGGCGCCCGCGAACATGGGATCGGCGTTGATGTTGCCGTCCCCGACGGTGATGCTGCCGGCGCCGTCTGCCAGGACGTTTGCGGGGTTGTAGTCGGAGTAGCTAACGGCCAGCTCCGCTTTCCCAACGTTCGAGCCTCGGCGGAGCGAGTGGCCGACGCCCCGAATGATCGAGCTGTCCAGCGTCACGCTCGCCGTGTGGGCCGTGTTGCTCAAGGCCACGGCTCCGGCGGAGGTGGCCGTGCCGTCGCCGACGATCGTCAGGTTCCGAGCGGTGATGCCGGCGTCGGTGTTGTTGGCGGTATCGGCCTGCACGCCGGACGAGTTGCCGATCAATCGAATCAGGGTGTCGGTCGCGTCGATGTTCACGTTCGAGTTCACGATGCCGATGCCCTTGCCATTCGTCGCCGTGATCCGGCTGCGCTCGAGGTGCACGTTGCTGCCCTGTGCCTCAAGGCCGCTTCGTGCGCTGATCCTCGTGTCGCGCACGGATCCGCCGGCATTCGCCTGGACGCCCACAGTGAAACCGGCGCCAGCGGTCGGCAGCTCGATCTCCGAGTCCGCCAGCACTGCCCCGGCGGCCACGTGGACGCCGATTCCCACCGTGGAGAGAGCGGGATCAGCACCCACCGAGATGCGTTCCGCGATACCGCCCGACGCCAGGCGCAGTCCGGTCTTCGTCGCGACGTCGGTGTTCTGCGGGATCATGAGGTTCAGGTCGGCGACGGAGGAGCCGCTGTCACCCAGGATCAGGACGTTGTCCGTGTCCTTCGGGGCGGTGATGGTCGTGGCGCCGGCACCCTCCCCGATGACCTGCACGGGGTTGTCAAGAGCGCTGTAGCCCGCCTTTGGGGCGGTGAACGTGCCCGGACCGATCAGCACGCGATCGAGGGCAGTGTCGGCTTCGGCGGCGGCGAGGGCCGACTCGACGGTGAGCTTGTCGACGCCGCCTCCGCTGACGCAGGCGGGGTCGCCCACGCAGTAGTCGGTGGCGAGGGCGAGCGAGGGCGCGAACGCGCAGAGCGACAGAACGGCGGCGACGCCGAGGGCGAATTTCCTGATCCCAGTCATGGCACAAAGCGTGGAACAAAAACGCGTGTGCTCGCAGGGGGGCAAGCCGCCGTTCGAGCGTCGGTTCTCCGCCAGGCTCGCCCGCGGCGGGGCGAGAGCCAGCCGCTCAGGCTCAGGCAGGCCGCGTGGCGACCATCGTGGCACCCGGCCGGCGCGCGAACCGCTTCGGGAACGCCGCCCACCACGCCGACCAGCGCCTACGCCGCCTCAGCGCTAGCACATACGCTCCCTGTCGCGATGTTGTGCCCACGACGACGGCCTCGAACTTGCCGCCGACGACGTATGAGTTGGCCGGGTTCATATCGGGGAGCATGCGCGGCGCCGGTTGCACGACGGTGACCGCGTGGCAACAGCGCGGCAACGCTCCGGTGGCCGAAGCGCACGGGATCGCCGCGCGGAGGCTGACTGGTTTTCGTGCATGGTTTTCGACTCTCACACCTGGGGGATAACCCGGGGTGATGCAGGCGGGGGCCAGGCATTCGATGCCGCGTGGGCGGCACCTTTCGAGGACGCTGCGCGCGTTCGCGGCGCTCGCGTGCTGGGCGCTTCCGCCCGCGGCCGTGGAGGCCGCGCCACTGGACACGGTCAACTCGACCGTCGCGGCCGTGGCGCCGCCCGTGCAGAAGGCCGCTGAGGACGTCGTCGGCATCGCGCTCCCCGTCGCCGGGGCGCCGACTCCGCCAGGTCTGGTGCAGAGCCCGTCACCTCCGGCGGGCGGGGACCCGGTCGAGCAGACCGTCGCTCCGATCGGCCACGGCGTAGGGGGCGCCGTCCCGGCGAGCGCCGCGACGGTCCCGCAGCCGCAACTTCATGAGCCGGCCAGAGCCGGCCTGTCCCACAACGCTGCGAGCGCCTCCGCCGAGCGGAGCGGCGGGCGCGCCGAGCGCGAGCAGGGCTCGGGGGTCGTTGCTGGGCGTCATCCCTCCCCCCAGCACAGCGTCACGGCTGACGGCAGCGCGAAGGACGTCTCGAGCGCGGCCGAGGAGGCCAAGGCCTCCGCGCAGCCGTTGGCGCCCTCCCCCGAGCCCGACTCGGGCCCCATGGCCGCCGCGGCCGCGTCCGGCGCAGCCATGGGCTCTCTCTTCGGCGGCGGCTTCGCACTGCTCGTCGCCTGGCTCCTCTTCGCAGGCCCGCCCCTGCGGCGGGGGGTCTCCATGCTGCCGGCCGTCTGCCGGCCGGCGGCCTTCCGTGTGGTGCTCGAGCGGCCCGGCTAGCCGGATCGGTCAGCCAGGGGCCGGGATCACTCCCGGCCGCAGCGCCACTCGATACGACAAGGAGACAGCAATGAGACGCAGTGCCCTTGCGCTGGGGGCCACCGTGATGGCCCTGGCGCTCACAGCGGGCCCTGCCGCGGCTCAGTCGGGCGGAGCACAGACCGTCACCGACTCGACCGGCGCGGCCCAGGCAGGACCCACGGAGGTGAACGTGCCGATCCGCGTGGCGAGCGACGGGAACGACCCCGCTCCCTCGGCCACCGTCGGCGCGCCGCAGACTGCCGACAACTCGAGCGGGACCGCCCAGGCCGGCTCGACCGAGGTCAGCGCACCGGTGCGGGTCCTGAGCGATGGCAAGAACGCGCCCTCGGGCGGGTCCCCCGGCGGTGAGCAGACCGCCAGCGACTCGACAGGTGCGCAGGCAGGCTCGGTCGGCGTGAACGCGCCGATCCGGGTTGCGAGCGACGGCGACGACGGTGGCGCCGACGCCGCGGCGGCCGACGGCGGGACCGTCGGAGTCGGCGCCCAGGGCGATCCGGTCGACCCGCTCGGCGGGGACAGCTCGCCCGGCAGCGGCGCCGACGGCGGCCCGGTGGGGGTGACCCAGTCGATCCCCGGCACCCGTCCCGCCACCGACCTGCTGAGCGACGGCAGCTCGACGAGCGCGTCGCTCCAGACGGTCGCTGCGCTCGCGGACGAGGCCGGCGGGAGCCTGCCGCTCACCGGTCTCGGGCTCGTCGCCCTGCTGCTCACGGGCCTGACGCTCCTCTCGAGCGGCGCGGCCGTCAGGCGCGGGAGCCCTGCCGCTGGATGATCTTCTCCCAAGCAGCCTCTCCCCCAGGCTGCAACCGGAAGGGCCGGTATGGTCGGGTGCGCGTAGCGCGGGGGCCCTGCGCGCCCCGGCCCACCGGTCAATTCAGCTGAGCCGGACGCGGCTACCGAGCGCGACGACGCCGCGATCGTAGGTCGCCCCGGCCCACTCGGCCAGGCGGTGGAGCGGCTCACGCACCGAGGGATGCCAGAGCACGAGCGCCGCCGCCGTACCGATCGCCGCGCCGGGCGGCGACGTCGCCTGGATAGTGGGTCCCCACGGCAACTCTCGCGACGGACACGACGGTCGCGAGCCCGAGCGCGAGCCAGCCGACCCCGCGGTGACGGAGGAACAGCGCGACCGCGATCGCGAAGGCCGCGGTGGCGTGGTCGCTCGGGAACGACGGGTCATGCGAGGGCGCGATGAACAGGTGTACGTCCGGGTGCGCGAGATAGGGGCGTGGCCGCGCCCACAGGTCCGCGATCAGCTGCGCCACCGCCAGCGCGAGCAGCGCGCTGAACCCTGCGGCGACCACGCCGTGCCGCCCGCTCACGGAGCGCCACTTCCCGCGCACGAGGAACAGCACGGCCAGCAGGGCGGCGAACGCGTACTGGGCGTTCAACGCGAACACCCGAAGCGAATCCTCCAGCCCGTCGTGGGCGGCGGCGAGATCGTTGACCGCCTTGAAGAGCGTGAAGTCGATGTGGTCCACCGTAGCTAGCCGCGCAGGTACGCCAGCACGGCCAGTACGCGCCGGTGGTCCTGCTCGCCCGCGGAAAGGTCGAGCTTCGTGAAGATGCTCGTCACGTGGCGCTCGACCGCGCGTTCGCTCACGAACAGCTCCTCGGCGATCGCGCGGTTGGTGCGACCCTCGGCCATCCGCGCGAGCACCTCGCGCTCGCGCTCGGTGAGCGAGTCGAGCGGTCCTTCGGCGCGCGCCCGCCCCAGCATCTGGGCGACGACCTCAGGGTCGAGGACCGAGCCGCCCGCGGCCACCCGCTGCACCGCCTCGGTCAGGCGCTCGACGTCCGAGAGCCTGTCCTTCAGCAGGTACCCGACACCCTCGGCGCCGCCGGCCAGGAGCTCGCCGAGGTAGCGGTCCTCGACGTACTGGGAGAGCAGGAGGATGCCCACCTCCGGCAGCTCCTGGCGGATGGCGAGGGCGGCCCGCAGACCGTCGTCGACGTTGTCGGGCGGCATCCGCACGTCCACGATCGCCACGTCCGGCTTGTGCGCCCTGACCTTGCGCAGCAGGTCCTCTGCGTCGCCCGCCTGCGCCACGACCTCGTAGCCCGCGTCCTCGAGCAATCGGGCGGCGCCCTGGCGGAGCAGAACAGCGTCGTCCGCGATCACGACGCGCATGCGGTCACCCTAGGCCAAAACCGCGGCGATCGTCTCGCCGGAGAGCGCGGCCTTGGGGACGAAGCCGCGTGCGCCGCAGCTCGACACGCGCTCGCCGAAGTCCGCGGCGTCGTGGGTGGAGGTGAGAACGACTGCCGGGGGGTCCGGGTCGCGCGCGAGGCGCTCCGTCACCTCGAAGCCGCTCATGTCGGGTAGCCCGATGTCGAGCAGCACCACGTCCGGGCGTTGACGTCGCGCAGCCTCGAGCGCCGACGCGCCGTCCTCGGCCTCCCCGACGACCGTGTACCCGTCGGCCTCGAGCCGCCGGCGAGCGCGCACGCGGAAGCGCGCGTTGTCGTCGACGATCAGGACCGCGACGGGCACACCGTCATCATCGGGGACCCACGCCCGCGGTCACGTACGGTTAGCCGCCAAGCGGGTGTCGGTTTTCCGCCACGCGGCCGGCGGATCGTCCTAGGAGGGCTTCAAGACCGACAGGATGTTCCCCGCGGGGTCCTTGAACCACGCGATGTCGGGTCCGTTACCGCGCGCGATCCCGCGCTCGTCCTGTTCGAACCCCTCGTAGCGCTCGAACGCGACGCCGCGCGAGTCGAGCTCGTCGACGGCGGCGTCGACGTCGTCGACCTGGAAGTTCAGGATCGTGTAGGTGGCCGGCGTGAAGTCGGGCTTCGGGTAGATCATCGTCGGCCGGTCGCCCGCGAGGTGGATGGTCAGGACCCCCATCTCCTCGTCGGTGACCTTCAGGCCGAGCGTCTCTCCGTAGAACGAGCGAGCCGCGTCGATGTCGTCGACCGCGAAGCCGCTGAATGCAGGTGTGTTGGCGAACATGCAGGTATAGACCTCCGCGTTATGGCAAACTCATCGGTTTATGCCTCTCGACCACTACGGCGTTCTCATCGGCAGTCTCCATCGCTCCTACCCGGATCAGCCTGACACGCAGGGGGCGCTGGTACCACGTGAACCTCGAGATCGACGCGCCGCTCGGGCGCTACCGCTGCGCGGTCGACGTGGACAGCAAGCAGTCCGACGTCGGGGTCCAGTGGAAGGTGCTGAAGGTGCCGGCGGCAATGCTGGATGCGGTCCCCGACCTGAGGGCCGGCTATCACGAGCTGGCTCGGTCGGGCAGCGCCGGCGCCGTCGACCTGATCCGCCACCCCGCGTTCGCGAACCTGCCCGGCTGCCTGTTCGTCCGCCGACCCGCGGCGTGGCTCCAGGACCTGCTGGCGCGGCTCTTCCCGCGACGCCCCTGGACCAGCGGCTCGAACCTCGAGGCGGCCGCGGCGCTCGAGTCGACGCTCGCGGTCGCGCGCCGGACGCTCGTCTTCGGCGAGCCGTTCACGAGCGGTCTGGGCATGCATAACATCCATCAGAACCAGGGTGACCCCGCCGGAAGCCAGTGGTGGGGCGAGAACGCGACCTGGCAGGACGGTGCCACGCTGACGGAGCTGTCCGACGGCTCCTTCCACGCGTTCGTCTCGAAGTTCTCGAGTCAATCGCCGAGGACGGACGACGACGGCCACCCCGCCTAGGGCCCGTCGAGCCGCTCCGGGAGGCCGAAGCTCCCGAAGGCCGCGTGGAGCCGCGCCGGGTCGATCGGCTCGTCAACCCAGCGCCCGTACGAGTCGCCGGCCGGGAGGTCGGTCGCGCGCGCGACGAAGGCATCGACCGCGCTGATCTTGTCGCCGCGGAAGGTCAGCACGTTCATCGCGAACGGCAGGTACGCCTGCGCGTCCTCGTCCCAGGCGTAGAACGCGAGCGCCGGCTGGCCGTTCGCCCGCGTCGGGATCGGGCGCCAGCGCCAGGCGCCCGAGAGCGGCCAGCCTTCGAGGAAGATCCGGATCGACTTCTCGCCCTGGAACCAAGAGGCGAGCGGCGGCATCGTGAAGCTCGCGTCCTCGGCCAGCAGCTCCATGACGGTCTCGACGTCGTTCTGCTCCCAGGCCTCGACGTACTGCTCGACGATCTCGCGGAGGCGCTCGTCGCCCAGCTCCCGCAGCGTCTCTTGCTGGCTCTGCTCAGGAGCGCGCTCCTCGACCGACCTTCGCGCGCGCTGCAGGGCGCTGTTCACGGACGCAACGGACGTCTCGAGCGCGCCGGCCACCTCCTGCGCCGAGAACCCGAGGACCTCACGGAGGATCAGCACGGCGCGCTGGTTCGCGGGCAGCAGCTGAAGCGCGGCGACGAACGCCAGCTCAACGCTCTCGCGCTGCTCGTAGCTCGCCTCGGGCCCCGCCAGCGCGTCCTCGACGCCGATCAGCTCGTCCGGGTACGGCTCCACCCAGACGGACTCCACGACCGGCTCGCCGGGCCCGCCGTGCGGGTCGGCCGCCGGCGCGTAGTCCACCGGCAGCACCCGCTTGGGCCGCCGCTCGATCTGGTTCAGGCAGGTGTTGGTGGCGATCGTGTAGAGCCACGACTTGAGCGAGCTGCGCCCCTCGAAGCGGGCGAGCCCGCGCCAGGCACGGAGCGAGACCTCCTGGACGGCGTCCTCGGCGTCGTGGAGCGAGCCGAGCATCCGGTAGCAGTGGGCGTGCAGCTGGCCGCGGTACGGCTCGAACAGCCGGGCGAAGGCGGCCTCGTCGCCGGCACGGGCGGTGTCGAGGAGGGCGGCTTCCATGCCCGGCACCTTAGTGGCGATGAGTTTCGGGTCTCTGGCAGGTCTCAGGGGCCAGATGAAAAGGCCAGTCGTGCACCTCGAGCTGCACACCGGCGACCTCCGCGGCGCCCGCGCCTTCTATGCGGGGCTGTGCGGCTGGCGCCCGGAGCGGATCACCGTCCCGAGCGGCAGCTACCTCGCGCTCGAGATGGGCGGGGAGCTCGGCGGCGGCATCGTGGAGTGCGCCGCGCGCCGGCCGCTCTGGCTCCCGTACGTGGAGGTGGCGGACGTGGGCGAGGCGACCGAGCGCGCGCGCCGCCTGGGCGCCACCGTCGTGCTCGAGCCGCGCGAGGGACCGGCCGGCTGGCGCGGCGTAGTGGCGGCGCCCGCCGCGGGCGAGCTGGCGTTCTGGCAGCCGAAGCGGCGAGTGGACGAATAGCCGAGACGGGTCCGAATAGCTTTCGCGCGCCACGGGTAGCGCGGTCTCATGCGCCGATTTCTGCTGGTCGCCCTCACGCTCGCAGCCACCACGGCCCTCGCCGGCATCGCCGTCGGCAAGCCGGACAAGCCCTACGCGAGGGGGCTCTCGGGCTGGGAGACCGAGGCGATCCTGGGCGTTGGGGAACAGGTTGACGAGACCGGAAACGCTGGCGCCAAGTACCAGATGGTCGGCATTCCTGACGGGCTCGGGGTGCTCCGGCGCGGCAAGCGCATCCGCGTCTTCATGAACCACGAGATGACGAACACCACCTTGTCGGAGCCGCGCGTGGGCCGGCCGAGGCAGGAGGGCGCGTTCGTCAGCGAGTGGGTCCTGAATAAGCGCGGTGAGGTCGTCTCCGGCCGGCGCGCCTTCGACACCGTCTACCAGGACAACACGCTCGTCGGCGACGCCGCGGACGAGAGCAACTCGACGCGGGGGTTCGGCCGCTTCTGCTCGGCGTTCCTGGCCGGCAGGGGCGTGGGCTTCGACCGCCCGATCTTCTTCGCGAACGAGGAGGCGGGCCCCGAGACCGGGCTCCCGACCCCGTCGTTCGACTCGAAGGGCTCGCAGAGCGTCGCGATCTTCAACCAGCAGGCGCACGCACTGTCGAAGCTCGGGCACTTCCCGCGCGAGAACACCGTTGTCATGCGCGGTACCGGCAACCGCACGGTGATCCTTTCGACGGAGGACGGCCCGCGCACTCCCGACTCGCAGCTCTACATGTACCTCGGGCGCAAGCACCGCGAGAGCTCGAACCCGCTGCGGCGGAACGGCCTAGACAACGGCAAGCTCTACGTCTTCGCCTCGGACGACCCGCAGAACAGCAACGAGAACCAGCTCGGGCAGGGCGAGACGGTGCACGGCACCTGGAAGGAGATCGAGAACGCAGACCAGCGGACCGACGTCCAGACCGAGGCGGACGCCGACGCCGTGGGCGCCTTTGGCTTTGTGCGCATCGAGGACGGCGAGTTCCGGCCGAACCACAAGCGCGAATTCTGGTTCGACACGACCGGCGAGCAACAGACGGGCAGCGAGCAGGGGCCGAACAGCAACAAGCTCGGCCGCCTGTACAGGCTCCGCTTCGACGGGCGCGACCCGCTGAAGGGAGCGCGCCTGACGCAGGCCTACAGCGCCGACGACCTCAGCTCGGCGGAGGACGGGCCGCTGAGCCCCGACAACGTGGCCGTCACGAAGCGCTCCATCGTGGTGAATGAGGACGGCACGAGCCTCTCGCGCCCGGAGATGGAGGCTCGGGACCGCGACGGCTCGATCTGGGTGGTCCCGCTCGCCAGCGCGGGCGACCCCGCCACGTTCACGCGCGTGGGCGAGCTGATCGGGCGCTCCGAGGGCGGCGACGACGGCATCACGACCGGTGCCGGCATCTGGGAGACCAGCGGCATCGTCGGCTCGCGGCACGCGTTCGGCAGGGGCACGTTCCTATTCGACGTGCAGGCGCACCCGCCGACCACGGCCCCGGGAGACGACACCGTCGAGGACGGCCAGCTGCTCCTGCTGCGCCGCTAGGCCGCGCATCGTCTGGCAGCGCAGTTACGCGGCCGCGGGTGCCGGCGCCGATCCGGCCCGCGCCGGCGGCGCCAGCCGGTAGGCCTCGGCGTTGAAGCTCCGAGTGCGGCGGCGGTACTCGAACGTGAAGCCGGGCCACATGATCGAGTTGCGCCCGTTGCGGTCGAAGTACCAGCTGGCGCAGCCGCCCGTGTTCCAGACCGTGGTCTGGAGCCGCGCCTGGAGCTCCTCGTTGTAGGCGGCCTGCGCCTCGGGGCGCACGTCGAACTCGGCGGCGCCGCGGACTCTCATCGTGTCGAGCGCGTCGAGCGCGTAGGCGAGCTGCGACTCGAGCATGTAGACGACCGAGCTGTGGCCCGTGTTCAGGTTCGGGCCATAGAGGAACAGGAGGTTCGGGAAGCCGGCGACGGTCGTGCCCAGGTAGGCCTCGGGGCTACCGCCCCAGACGTCGGCGAGCGAGCTGCCGTCGCGCCCGCGGATTCGCTCCGCGATCGGAAGCTCCGCGGGCTTGAAGCCCGTGGCTAGGATCAGCGTGTCGATCTCCCGCTCGACGCCGTCGCCGTCGACCACCGAGTGCTCGCGGACCTCCCTGACCCCGGAGCTCACCAGATCGACGTTCGGCTCTTGGATCGCGGGATACCACCTATTCGACAGGATGATCCGCTTGCAGAAGATCTCGTAGTCCGGCGTCAGCCGCTCGCGCAGCTCCGGGTCGGGCACCTGACGACGGAGGTGTAGCCGCGCGTTCAGCTCCTGCGCCTTCAGCCAGCGCCGGTCGCGCGTGATGCCGACCGCCACGCTCTCGCGCAGGGCGTAGACCCCGGCGCGCGACAGGCTCTGGAGGACCGGCACGCGCCTGTACAGCTCGCGCATCGCGAGAGCGACCGGGTGGTCGGTGTGCGGGATGACCCAGGGCGGCGTGCGCTGGAAGAGGTGGAGCTTCGCGACCTTGGGCTGGATCTCCGGCACCACCTGGACGGCGCTCGCCCCCGAGCCGAGCAGCGCGACGCGTCTGCCGGTGAGGTCGTCCGAGTGATCCCACTCGGCCGTGTGGAAGCAGTTGCCCTCGAATCGCTCGAGCCCTGGCAGCCCCGGGCTGAACGGCTCGCTCAGCAGCCCCGGCGCGGCCACGAGCACGCGCGCGGCGAGCGGGCCCGTCGTGGTCTCGAGCTCCCAGTGCTGCTCCTCCGCCACCCAGCGCGCCTCGAGCAGCTCGGAGCGAAGCCGGGTGTGGGACAGGACCTCGAAGCGCTCGGCGCAGCCGCGCAGGTACTCGAGGAGCTGGTCGCGCATCGGATAGGCGCGGTCCCAGTTCGGGTTGGGGGCAAAGGAGAACGAGTAGAGGTTCGAAGGGATGTCGCACTGGCAGCCGGGATAGCTGTTCGCCCACCAGGTGCCGCCGACGCCCTCGCCGCGCTCGATCAGGACGAAGTCGTTCCGCCCTGCCTGCTTCAGCCGGATGGCCATGCCGAGGCCGCCGAAGCCGGCGCCCACGATCGCCAACTCGTGTACGTGCTCGCCCTCCACGCGCTGGACGCTATCCGAGCCCTATCGTGCGGGCCGCATGACGAATTCGAATCTCGAGGTCGTGCAGCGCCTGTTCGACCAATACGCGGCGGGCGGCGTCGAGGCCGTCCTCGAGGATGCCGACGAGAACCTCGTCATCGAGATACCGCCCGACATGTCGGCCGAGCCGGATACCTACCACGGGCACGACGGCGTGCGGCGCTACTTCGGCGGCTTCGAGGGGATGATCGAGGACGTGGGCTACGAGGCGCTCGAGCTCACCGCCGCCGGCAACCTCGTGCTCGCGCATATCCGCCTGAGCGGGCGTGGCGTAAGCAGCGGCGTCGACGTGGACCTCGAGGCCTACGTCATCCACGAGCTGGCCGAAGGCAAGATCGTGCGGATCCGGCCCTATGCCGACCTGGAGTCGGCGCAGGCCGCCCTCGGCTAGCCCTCAGGCCACCAGCCCGGCTTCATCTCGGCGTCCTTGTTCTCGGTGTTCGGGGCGCCGAAGGCGAGGACCTCCGCGCCGTCCGGTCCGCCCTCCATCGCGTGCATCGCTCCCGCGGGAATGCGCAGCGCGTCCCACTGCGACAGCTCAACGACCTCGTCGTCGATGCCGATCTGGGCACTGCCCGACACGACGACGTAGACCTCCTCCTGCTCCGAGTGCGTGTGCCCGAACGGGGTGCGGTAGCCGGGCTCGATCCGGAAGAAGCTGACGCCCGAGTTGCCGAGCTCCAGGTTGCGGCGCGCGAAGCGCGACTCGATTCCCTCCATCCCGTGCTTGGGCGCCATGTCCTCGACGTCGGACCTCAGGTTGACGCGGGTGTAGTCGGCCACCTTGGTCAGCCTCCCTCGGCTCGCTGCTTGAGCCCCTCGGCGGCGTCGCCGAGCAGGAAGTCACGCACCTTCGTCTCGGCGGGCCCGCGCAGGAGCAAGCCGAGCATCCGGCCGGGGTCCGCCTCGAGCGCGTAGGTCGCGCGCGTGTGGCCCTCGCCGAGGTCCTCGAACGTCCACGAGCCCGTGAGCGACTTGGTGTCGCCCTTCTCCTGCACCCAGCGGATCGCCGTCGGCTCCTCGTAGGAGAAGCGGAGCGTTGCGCGCACGGTCTTCACCTTGGCGTCCGACTCCGTCTCGACCACGAGCGCCCGCTTGCTTCCGTCGCGCTCGAGCACCTCCACGTCCTTCAGCGACCCCTGCCACTCGGGCGCGTGGTCGATGTCCGAGGCGATCTCGTAACAGCGCGCCATGGGGGCATCGATCTCCACAGAGCGCGCACCGCTGATCGTTCCCATGGCCGCGAGCCTATCCTGCTCCGGGCATGGAGCCTGACGCCGTCGAGATCCGGGTGCTCGGCTGCCTCATCGAGAAGCAGCGCACGACTCCGGACGTGTATCCGCTGACGCTGAACGCTCTGCGGCTCGCCTGCAACCAGTCGACGAACCGCGACCCGGTCGTCGACTACGACGAGAACACGATCCGCAGCGGGATCGAGCGGCTGGTTCAGCGCAAGTGGGCGACGCTCGCGAGCTGGTCGAACCGGCGCTCGATGAAGTACCGCCACACGCTGGACGGCGCGCTCGGGTTGAGCGACCCGGAGATCTCGATGCTCACCGTGCTGATGCTGCGCGGCGCCCAGACGCCCGGCGAGCTGAAGACGCGGACCGACCGGCTGCACCGGTTCGGCGACATGGGGGAGCTCGCCAGCACGCTCGACGGCCTGATCGAGCGCCGTCTCGTCGCGCGCCTCGACCGCCGCCCCGGCCAGCGCGAGGAGCGCTACAGGCATCTGCTTGGCCAGGAAAGCGATGACGAGGAGGCGGCGCCTTCACCACCCGTGCCGCAGGAACACGCCCCACCCACTCCCGCCCCAGCCGGCGACGGCGAGCGCATCGCCCGCATCGAGCGCCAGCTCGCCGATCTGCGCGCCGAGATCAAGGCCCTTCGCGAGGAGCTGGGCGCCTGACCAAGCGCTCGGTCTCCCTGGTGGTCGAGCGCCCCGAGGGCGTGCTGCTCGTGCGGCGCCCCGACGGCGACGAGAGCCTGCCGGGAGTCTGGGGCCTTCCCGCGGCGAGCCTTGCGCACGGCGAGAGCGAGCGCGACGCGGTGCGGCGCGCCGGCCGCGAGAAGCTCGGCGTAGAGGTTCGCCCGCTCGATCCGCTGGGGAGCGAGCTGACCATGACCAACTGGCGGGTGGAGGTCGTCGAGGGCGAGCCGGCCGTGCCGCAGGAGGCCCCGAACACCCAGTACGCGGAGCTCCGCTGGGGCAACCCGCGCGAGCTCGTGCCGGCCGCCCGTCAGGGCTCGCTCTGCTCGCGCGCGCTGCTGCGCGCCCGCGGCGTGAGCTGGGAAGCGTGACCGCGCGGCCCGGACTGCTCGCGCGCGGTCCGTGGCGGCCGGACCAGGTGGATGCGGTCTGGCGCGAGGACGCCTACGAGGTCCCGCCCGAGGTCGAGCGCCTGGCGGACGGCGCCGTCGCGAACCTGCGCGAGCGCGGCTCGCCGGCGCACGACGGCATGGCCACGCGGCTCGCCTCCTGGGAGGTCGCCGGCGACCGGCTGCGGCTCGAGCTTCAGCCCGTGCGCTGGGCGCTGCGGCTCCTGGACGACGCCTCGGACAGCCTCACGGCGCTCTGCGTCGTGCGCTCCGAGGACGGACGCTGGCTCGCCGGCCGCCGCGCCGGCTGGGTGTCGAGCTGGGCGAACCGCTGGGCGCTCGGCGCCGGCGGCGCGGTCGACCTGGGCGAGAGCCCGGCCGAGACGCTCACGCGCGAGCTTCAGGAGGAGTGGCGGCTCGAGCCCGGCGGGCTCTCGGTCGAGGCGCTGATCGCGCTGCCGAATGGCCTCAACATGCTGGTCGGGCTCGCAACCGTCCCCGACGGCTGCGAGCCCGTCCCCGACGCGGAGCACGACGACTGGACCTGGTGGCCCGCCGACATCTCCGCCTGGCCCGCCGAGGCGGACGAGCGCCTCAAGCTGATGGCAGCCCTACTGGGCAGCTGACGCCGGTACCGCCGATCCCGCAGTAGCCGTTCGGGTTCTTCGCCAGGTACTGCTGGTGGTAGTCCTCGGCGTAGAAGAACTCGGGCGCGTCCACGATCTCGGTCGTGATCTCGCCGTAGCCGGCCGCGCTCAGGCGCTCCTGGAAGCGCTCGCGCGAGGCCTCGGCGGCCTCACGCTGCGCGTCCGACGTCGCGTAGATGCCGGAGCGGTACTGCGTGCCGACGTCGTTGCCCTGGCGCATGCCCTGCGTCGGGTCGTGGCCCTCCCAGAAGATCCGCAGCAGCTCGTCGTACGAGATCTCCTCCGGGCGGTAGGCCACGAGGACGGCCTCGTTGTGGCCGGTCCGCCCGCTGCAGACCTCCTCGTAGGTGGGGTTCGGGGTGAGGCCCCCGGCGTACCCGGCCGCTGTGGTGTAGACGCCGGGCGCCTGCCAGAAGCCGCGCTCGGCGCCCCAGAAGCAGCCCATGCCGAAGATGGCGGTCTCGACCCCCTCGGGGAAGGGCGGCTCGAGCGGCGTGCCGAGCACGAAGTGGGTGTCCGGGACGTGGTAGGGGCGGGCGTCGCGGCCGGGCAGCGCGTCCGCCTGCTCGGGCATCGCGGTCTTGTCGCGGAAGAGGAAGCTCATACCATCAAGGGTAGTCTCCGCCTCGCCGATGGAGCTCGACTATTTCGCGCCGGATCTCACCGGCGAGCGCTTCCACGAGACGATCAACGCGCTGCGCGCCGAGACCTGGCTGGCCAAGTCGGACCTGGGCTGGTTCGTCCTCGATCGCGAGGCCGGCTCCTTCTTCCTCCGCACGAAGAGCGCGACCTTCCCGGGGCTCCGGATCGCGGAGATGTTCGGCGTGGAGGAGGGCTCGCTGCTGGAGGAGATGCGGCGCAACATCCTCCACATCAACGGCGACGCCCACCGCCGCCTCCGCAACCTCGTGAACCCGGCGTTCACGCCGCGGGCGGCGGACCGCTGGCGCCCCGCGATGCGCGACTTCCTCGAGCACCTGTGGGCGCCGCTCGAGGGCGCGGGCGGCTGCGAGTTCGTCGGCGACTTCGCGAAGCCCTACCCGTCGCTGACGATCGCCACCGTGATGGGCGCTCCGCTCGAGGACGCGCCGAGGCTGCACGAGTGGTCGAACCTGATCCAGCGCCAGTTCGATCCCCACAGCCTGATGAACGAGCGAGAGGCGATCGAGCGCGCCTGCGCGGAGTTCTACGACTGGGCCGGGGCGCTGATCGAGCGCCGTCGCGACGACCCCGGCGAGGACCTGATCTCGACGCTGATCGAGGCGTCGCACGACGGCGACCGGCTCGACGACGCCGAGTGCATGAACCTCGTGCTGAACGTGCTCGTGGGCGGCGTCGACACGACCCAGTCGCAGCTCGCGCACGGGCTGCGCGTGTTCGCGGCGCACCCGGACCAGTGGGAGGTACTGGCCGAGCGGCCGGAGCTGGCCCCGGCTGCGGTCGATGAGCTGCTCCGCTATGAGCCGATCACGCCCTTCACCGCGCGCCTCCTGCACGAGGACGTTGAGTACCGCGGCGTCACGTTCCCCGCGGACAGCATCGTCATGGTCTGCTCGTTCGCGGGCAACCGCGACGGCGTGGACGGCGACCCGGAGGCGTTCGACATCACCGCCGACCGCGGCGAGGTGAAGCCGCTCACATTCGGCGCGGGGATCCACTACTGCCTTGGCGCGAACCTCGCGCGGGCGGAGCTGCAGGAGGCGCTCGCCTTTCTGCCGGCGCGGATGCCGGGCCTCGCGCTGGACGGCGAGGCCGAGCTCGGCTCGATTCACGGCATCTACGGCCTGGAGCGCCTGCCGCTGCGATGGAGCTAGGGCTCGCGATCCTCCTGACCGACTACGCGATGGCGCCGGCCGCCCTGGGGGCGTCGGCGGAGGAGCGCGGCTTCCAGTCGCTCTTCCTGGCCGAGCACACGCACATTCCGGTGAGTAGGGACACGCCCTATCCGGGCGGCACCGAGCTCCCGCGCGAATACAGCCACACGATCGACCCGTTCGTCGGGCTGGCGGCCGCCGCCACCGCGACCGAGCGGCTCAAGGTCGGCACCGGCGTGTGCCTCGTGAACCAGCACGATCCGATCGTCACCGCCAAGGAGGTGGCAACGCTCGACCACGTCTCCCGCGGACGCTTCCTCTTCGGTGTCGGGGCGGGCTGGAACAAGGAGGAGATGCGAAACCACGGCACCGACCCGAGCAGGCGCTGGGGGCAGATGCGCGAGCGCGTGGAGGCGATGAAGGCGATCTGGATGGAGGACGAGGCGGAGTACCACGGTCGCTACGTGGACTTCGACCCGATCTGGTCGTGGCCGAAGCCGGTGCAGAAGCCGCACCCGCCCATCCTGGTCGGCGGCGTCGGCGACAAGGTGCTCGACCGCGTGGTCGCCTATGGCGACGAGTGGATCCCGAACCGCGTGAAGAGCCCCGAGGAGCTGGGCGAGCGGATCGCGGAGCTCCAGCGGCGCGCCTCGGCCGCCGGTCGCGGGCGCATCCCGGTAACCGTCTTCGGGGCGAAGGCCGAGACGCGGTTGCTCGACCGGCTGCGCGCGGCCGGCGTCACCCGCTCCCTCTTCTACCTGCACCCGGACGAGGCGGCCGCGATGCAGCGCCAGCTCGACGAGCTCGGCGAGCTGGTGGCGGCGTGGGACGGCTAGACCAGCTCGACCTGTCCCTGACGCTGTCGAAGAAGGAGTACGCCGAGCGGCTCGAGGCCGCGCAGAAGCGTCTGGCCGCTCTCAGACTCGCGCTCGGCGGAAAGCTGATCGGCTATGAGGGGAGGCTGGGCCCGGCGCTGGCAGTGGTCTTCGAGGGGTGGGACGCCTCGGGCAAGGGCGGCGCGCTGAAGCGGCTGGTCGACCCGCTTGACCCTCGCCACGTGCACGTGGCGCAGTTCGCGGCGCCCACGGAGAGGGAGAAGCGGCACCACTTCCTGTGGCGCTTCTGGCCGGCGCTGCCCGGTCTCGGCGGCATGACCGTCTTCGACCGCTCGTGGTACGGGCGCGTGCTCGTCGAGCGGGTGGAGGAGCTCGCGACGCAGGAGGAGTGGGAGCGCGCGTATCCCACCATCGTGGGTTTCGAGCGGACGTTCTGCACCGAGGGTGCCGTGCTCGTGAAGTTCTGGCTGCATGTGTCGCCCGAGGAGCAGCTGGGGCGCTTCGAGAAGCGGCAGAACGACCCGCTGAAGAGCTGGAAGATCACCGAGGAGGACTGGCGCAACCGCGAGAAGCGGCCGCTCTACGAGGAGGCGATCGAGGACATGCTCGTGCGCACGGAGCACCCGCAGTCGCCGTGGCATCTGGTCGAGGGCGACTCGAAGCGCTACGCGCGCGTGAAGGTGATCGAGACGGTGAGCGCGGAGATCGAGCGGGGAATGCGCGAGACCGGCTTCCCCGTGCCCTAGCCGGCGAACAGCGTCAGGTCCGGCTCGCGCTCGCCTCTGAGCACCGCGGGATCGACCTCGACGCATTCGATGCCCCGCGATTCGGCAAGTGTCCGCGCCTGCGGCTTTATCGCCTGGGCGGCCAGGACGCCACGACAGCGCTGAAGGCTCGGCTCCTCGCAGATGCGCTCCAGGTAGCGCGTCAGCTGCTCGACGGCGTCGATCGTGCCCACCCGCTTGATCTCCACCGCGACGAACTCGTCGTTGTCGTCGCGGCACATGAGGTCGACCGGGCCGATGTCGGTCGGCCACTCGCGCCGGAGCAGCCTGAGGCCCTCCGGCGGCGCGTCGGCGAGCAGCTTCTGAAGCTCGCGCTCGACGCCCTCCTTCTCGAGCGCGGCGGCCTCGCCCATGTCGTGCGTCACGTCGGAGACGACCTCGGCGATGCGGATCTCGATCCGGTCCTCCGCGCCCTTCTTGCGCACGACGACGAGCCCCGGCTCCTCCTCGATGACCGTGGGCGGAGTCATCCAGTTCTGAGGCTTGTAGCCGCCCGTGTCGGCATGGACCATGACCGACCCGTCCGACTTCAGCATGAGCAGCCGAAGCGCCTCCGGCAGCACCGTGGACAGCCGGCCCGAGTAACGAACCTCACACCTGGCGACAATGAGGCGCACGTTGTGAACCTAGAACGCGCACCGGACGCCGACCAACGACGGCATTGAAGGGGTCCTCCGTCAGTTCTGCGTCTATACGACGTAAAAGTGTCCAAGGACCCCTCGCGGACGGCGCAGCGCAGACAGCGCTACCCCCCTCACCGCCGTCGTTTGCGCCGGAAGAAGAGCCCGCCGCCGATCCCAAGCGCGGCCAGACCGGCCGCTATCAGCGTCGGCCGCGCACGCAGCCGACGATACGACCCCTCCACCTCCGGCCACAGCGTGCCCTCCACCAGCTCCGACGCCGCCGCGGGGCTCGTCGCCAGGTCGGACACGGGGATCGGCGGGGAGAACGCCACCTGCACCCGGCGCGGCACCGGGAAGCCGCCGCGGAAGATCTTCTCGGTGCCGGTGATCGCGCACGGCACGAGCGGCGCTCCCGTCTCGAGCGCCAGCCGGCCGGCGCCGCGGCGCGGGTGGCCGAGGTTGTCGGGGTCGCGGATGCGCGTGCCCTCGGGAAAGAGCGCCAGGAGGCCGCCCTGGCGCAGGACGGTGCGGGCGGTCTCGAGCGCGTCCTCGTCCGCCTGCCCGCGCCGCACCGGGAACGCGCCGAGCCGCACCAGCAGGCGCCCGTAGCGCGCCTCGATCAGCTCGGTCTTCGCCATGAAGCGCACGTGCCGCGGCGTGCACACGGCGATGAAGAAGGAGTCCCAGAAGCTCTTGTGGTTGGGAGCGACGATGGCCGGCCCCTCGGCCGGGATGCAGTCGGCGCCTGAGACGTGCATGCGGAAGTAGACGCGGAACAACGGTGACACGATCGCCCGCACGAGCGCGTAGAGCCAGCGCGAAACGCCGTTCTCGCGAGCAAGCCGATGGGCTTCCTCATTGCTCATGCGCCGGACGCTATAGGCGTTTCCGGTCATGAGAAGCGGGTATTCCAATCCCCATGAGCCTCATCGACAAGATCATGGGACGTACCAAGAAGGCAGCCGGTGACATCTCCGGGGACAGCTCGCTGCGCTCGCAGGGACGGCGCGAGGAGCGCAAGGGCGAGGAGAAGGACAAGCTCGAGGACGCCCAGGACCGGGTCGCCGAAAAGGCGAAGGATGTCGGCGACCTCGAGCGCCGCACCTGACAGCGGCGAAACACCGTCACAAACTGAAGCTGCGGACGCGCGCCAGGACGGCGCCCGTCCGTCGTTCGAGCGGCGTACGGTAGGAGCGAGGGCATGGACGATCGCGAACTGAAGATCTCGCCCGCGCACGTCGCCTACCGCACGGTGTTCCTGGCGGCCGGGCTGCTGCTCTTCGGCCTGCTGTTCCGGCAGCTCGTGACGCTGCTGCTCGCGATGCTCGTGACCGTGATCGTGGCGATCCCGCTCGCCGCGTCCGCCAAGCGGCTCGAGCGCTACCGGATCCCGCGGGCCGCCGGCGCCCTGCTCACCCTGCTCGCGGGCATCGGGACGCTGGTCCTGATCATCTATCTCCTGATCCCGCCGTTCGTCGACCAGACGAACCAGTTCGTCGACGACGTCCCGGCGATCGTCAAGGACCTCGAGCGCGTCTACGCCGACGTGACCGGCCAGAGCACCGGCGAGGTCGGCGACAAGGTGCAGCACTTCTTCGAGCGCTACACGAACGAGCCCGACCGGCTGATCGGCCCGCTCACCTCGATCGGCCTGAACGTGGCCGGCGTCCTCGGCGCGCTGGTCCTGATCCTCATCACCGCGTACTACATGTCGATCCGCCCGGACCCGCTCGTGAACGGCCTCGTACGGCTCGCGCCGCCACCGCGCCGCGAGCACATGCGCTACGTCCTCGGCCGCATCCGGCAATCGTGGATCGGCTGGATGGAGGGCGTCGCCATCGACATGGCGGTGACCGGCGTGATGCTCTACGCAGCGCTCACGATCGTGGGGCTCGACTTCGCGATCTTCTTCGCCGTGCTGTCGGCCCTGCTCGTGGTCGTGCCGTACTTCGGCGCCATCGCCGGGGCGGTCCCGCCGGTGCTGTTCGCGCTCACCGACTCGCCCGGCAAGGCGGTGCTCGTGCTCGGCGCCTACATCCTGGTGCAGCAGCTCGAGAGCAACGTGACCATCCCGATCATCATGGCCCAGCGCGTCCGCCTGCATCCCGCCGTGATCGCGATCGGGGTGGTGGTCGTAGGCCAGCTGTTCGGCTTCGTCGGCCTGTTCGTAGCGGTGCCGATCCTGTCCATGATCATCATCGTGGTCGAGGAGTTCTGGGTGAAGCCGATCGAGGAGGGCTACGCCGAGGACCGAAGATCGGAGATCGAGCTGCCCGAGCCGGTGGAGCAGCAGCTTGGGCCCGAGCCGGAGAAGGGCGAGGCCCCGCCGCTCAGGCCGGCCTCGTGACGCTCAGGCCAGCTTGACGATCGCGATCACCGCGCCGATCAGCACGAAGATCACGATCAGGACCTGCATGACGATCCAGAAGCGCGGCAGGTCCACGGCAGCCGCGGCTACTCGATGATCGCCTGACGCAGCGCGATCGCCACCGCGTGCACGCGCGTGTCGGCCTCTAGCTTGAGGATCGCGCGTTTCGTGTCCGACTTGACGGTCTCGGTGCTCAGCCCGATCCGCCGCGCGACCTCCTCGGTGTGGAGCCCCTCGGCGAGCAGCTGGAGGATCTCCCGCTCGCGCTCGGACAGCGGCGCGTCGGGGCCGACCTGCGACATCAGGAGCGCCGGCGACAGCGACGGGTCCACGAACGGCTTGCCCGCCGTGACGGTCCTGATCGCGCGCAGCAGGTCCTCCGGCGGCGAGCCCTTCATGACGTAGCCGCGCGCGCCCGCGGCGATGGCGTCGGAGAGGAGCCGCTTGTCGCCGTACGCCGAGAACATCACGGTCTTTACCTCGGGCGCCGCCTCGGCGATGCGCTTGACGGCCGAGATTCCGTCGATGCCCGGGAGCCGGACGTCCATGATCACGACCTCGGGCCGGAGGCGCTTGACGGCTGCGATCACGTCCTCACCGTTCTCGACCGACCCAACGAGCTCAAGGTCGGGGGCCAGTCCGAACATGAGGCCGAGTCCTTGCCGCACCGTCGGGTGATCGTCGACAGCGAGACAACGGGTCAGTGACGACACACCCCAACCCTAATACCTGGACCCGGAAAGGGCCATTCGGCTTATGATGCGCGCGTGTTCTCCTCCATGGTGGTCGGGACGGATGGATCAGAGACCGCGGGCGAGGCCGTGCGCCAGGCCGCGGAGCTCGCGAAGCAGGTGGGCGCGAAGGTGCACCTCGTCAGCGCGTACGAGCCGGTGCCCGAGGGGCGGCTCCGCGAGGAGCGCCAGCAGGTGCCCGGGGACCTCCAGTGGATGGTCAACCCGCGCGAGGACGTGAGCGAGACGCTCGAGGAGGCCGCGGGACGGCTGCGCGACTCCGGCGTCCAGGTGCAGATTCACGCGCGCGAGGGCGACCCCGCGGACGCGATCCTCGACGTCGCCGAGGAGGAGGGCGCCGAGCTGATCGTCGTCGGCAACAAGGGCATGACCGGCGCGAAGCGCTTCCTGCTCGGGAGCGTGCCGAACAAGGTCTCCCATCACGCTCCCTGCAGCGTGATGATCATCCGGACGACCTAGGGAAACGGCAGCGGTGAAGGGGTTGCGGCTCCGGCCGACGATCCTGTCCTAGTGTTGCTACGCAACCTTTAGGCAGGATCGTCCGTCTTCAATGCGTCGTTCGGCCGTCCCGCGGCTAGCGAAGAGCCGCGGCCGCGTCCACCAGCCCGGCGCCGTAGCGGTCGGGCCGGTCTGTGTGCCTGGCCGTCTCCTCGATGCGCGCCTCCACCTCGTGCGGGCTCGGGTCCGGCCCGAGCCGCTTCGTCGCGATCAGGAGCGCGGCAATGGCCGACACGTGCGGGGCCGCCATGGACGTGCCCACGTAGTCCCGCGGCAGCCCGAAGTGCTGGACGCCGCGCGTGAAGGTCTGCTGCAAGATCGGCTTGCCGAGCGAGTCGGGGTTGCAGTGGGCCGCGTCCCAGACACTGTCCGTGTTGGGTGCGTCCGGTCCGCCGCCGGGCGCCGACACGTCGAGATCGTCGCCGCTGTTCGAGTAGTCGGCCTGGCAGCCGTCGGTCGTCGTCGCTGCCACCGCGATCACGGACGACACCCGCGCCGGGTAGGCCACCGCGATGTCCCACTGGTTCCCGGCCGCGGCCACCACCACGATGCCGCGCCGGCGCGCCAGGTGGAGCGCGCTCACCACGTCGGGAATCTCGGCGGCGCGCACCTCGGGAGGGAATTCGAGCGAGAGGTTGATCACGTCGGCGCGGTGGCGCACGGCGTAGCGGATCGCGCGCGCGATCGCGGCCGAGTTACCCTCGCCCAGGGAGTCGAGCACCTGCAGCGGCATGATCTTCGCGTTGTAGGCGATCCCGGCGGTGGAGATGCCGTTGTTCGTCGTCTGGGCGATCGTGCCCGCGACGTGCGTGCCGTGCCCGTAGAAGTCGTTCGGATGGCTGTCGCGGTGGATGAAGTCCCACGGGTGGACGAACGTGCTCCGGCGGAGGTCCGGGGCGCGCCGGTAGCGCTTGTAGCGCTGATAGGCCACGCCGCTGTCGAGGACCGCGACGACGGCGCCGCGGCCGGCCGGCGCGCCGAGCCCCTCCGCGAGCGTCCACGCCTCGACGAGGTTGATCCCGTTCGGGCCGAACAGGTTCCACTGGCGGCGGGCATCGGGGTCATTGGGCGCCTCGGCAGCCGCGTGCGCGCGCCAGTTCGGCACGGCGTACTCGACATTCGGGTCCTTCCGGAGCTCCGCGATCGTCTCGCGGACCGAGTCGCCGTCCTCGATCTGGAGCTGCTCCGAGCCGCCCGGAAGCTCGGCGATCGGCTCCGCGCCGGCGCCCTCGGCGACGTCCGCGGCCACCCCGCCGCCGGTCCCGTCCTCGTAGTGGACGATCACCTCGTCCGGCAGATACCCGGCCGCCCGCGCGCCCGCGGGGATGAGCATCAGCAGCCATAGGGCGGCGATCAGGGGGAGGAGGCGTATCGGCATTGGGTTACGGTGGGCCCCGGAGTGTACGAACGCACGAACAAATTGCCCATGCGGAAGTTGTGACGGTCTGCGTGACCGGCGCCACGGGCTTCATCGGCGCGCATGTGGCACAACTTGCGTCCCAGTCGAACCCCGTGCGCGTCACTTACCGCGATGAGGCCCGTCTCACACGCCTGGGCGAGGTGGAGGCCGAGCCGGTCAGGGCCGACGTGCTCGACCGCACGGCCCTGCGGCGCGCGTTCCGCGGCTGCGAGACGGTCTTCCACTGCGCCGGGTACGTCGGCTCCCACCCGCGGGAACGGGTCTGGCGGCTGAACGCGCTCTCCCCCCGTGTGGCGGTCGAGGCCGGGGCTGCGGAGGGCGTGCGCCGCGTCGTCGTCACCTCGAGCGTGGCGGGCATCGGCCCGGCCGCCCCGGGCGAGACCGGGACCGAGGACGACGTCTACCGCGGCGGCGGCCTCGGGCTCGCCTACCCGGACGCGAAGCACGAGGGCGAGGCGGAGGCGCTGGCCGCGGGGGCGCGCCACGGCGTGGAGGTCGTGATCGTCAACCCGTCCTACGTGTTCGGCGTGCCGGTGGACGACACCACGCCCGGCGAGACCTCCACGCGCATGATCGGCAACTACCTGCGCGGCCGCCTGCCCGCGCTGGTGGACGGAGAGACCAACGTCGTGGACGTGCGCGACGTGGCGAAGGGCCACCTGCGCGCCGCCGAGCGCGGGCGCCCGGGCGAGCGCTACGTGCTGGGCGGCCACGACACGCGCTGGGTCGAGCTGTTCGAGCGCGTCGCCGAGCTCTCGGGCGTCAGGCATCCGCTGCTCGTGCTGCCGCGCGAGGCGGGCGCGCTCGCGCGGGCGGCCGAGGCGGCCGGCCTGCCCAGCCCGATCTCGGCCGAGGGCCTCGTGCTCATGGCGCAGAACTGGCGCTACTCGTCGGCCAAGGCCCGTCGCGAGCTCGGATACCGGGCGCGGCCGCTCGACCGGACGCTCCAGGACACGATCGACTGGTACGGCGAGCTCGAGCGGGGCGGCGCGCTCGGAGGCGGCCCGCCCTCGCCGCTGTCGCTCGCCGCGGCGGGCGTGCGCCTGGCCGGCCGCACCGGTGTGCTCGGCGGCCTGCGCGCGGCCGAGCGCTACGCGGGGCGGCGGTTCGTGGTGCGTCCGTGAGCGCGTTCTTCCCCCGGGACGAGTACTACATGCGGCTCGCCCTCCGCGAGGCCGAGCGCGCCCTCGAGCACGACGACGTGCCGATCGGCTGCGTGATCGTGCACGCGGGTGAGGTCGTCGCGGCGGCCCGCAACGAGCGCGAGCTGCGCGGCGACCCCACCGCCCACGCGGAGATCCTCGCGCTGCGCGAGGCCTCTCGGCATCTGGCCGGCTGGCGCCTGCTCGACACCGTCCTCTACGTCACGCTCGAGCCGTGTGCGATGTGCGCCGGGGCGATCGTGCTGGCGCGCGTTCCGCGCGTCGTCTACGGCGCCCCCGACCCCAAGGCGGGGGCCGCCGGGGGCGTGCTCGACGTGCTCGGCGAGCCGCGCCTGAACCACCGGCCCGACGTGTCCGGCGGCCTGCTCGGAGACGAGTCGGGCGAGTTGCTGCGGCAGTTCTTCGGTTTGCGGCGCAAATAGCCGATAAGAGCTTCGTGCGGCCATATTCGGAGCAGGTGCTGCGCGCGCTCGAGAATCGCTACGGACCCCTTCCCGAAGGGGTTCCGTCCGTTGCATACATCTTCGAGCCGGGCGTCGAGGGGCGCTCCCTCTACATCAGCCCGTCCGTGGAGGACGTGCTCGGCTACCCGCGCCGGCAGTGGCTGGAGG
>Ga0126312_10000172_pt1 | contig 32095 bp, 29 predicted proteins | sample Plot104A_FD_92537 | JGI IMG/M metagenome (GOLD analysis project Ga0126312, IMG submission 92537) | Serpentine soil microbial communities from UC McLaughlin Reserve, CA, USA - Plot104A | ecosystem: Environmental > Terrestrial > Soil > Grasslands | place: USA: UC McLaughlin Reserve, Lake County... | reverse complement strand
GGCGCGGACTACGACTTTGGCGCCGGCGTGGAGCATTGCCCAGCCCCTTGCTTCGGATACTCCTTCATCACCCATCAGCCCGTATGGCCTGAGCTGCTGGACCGTGCCCCAGTAAGCATCTCGCTCGTCATTGGGGCGTCGATTATCTGGCTGGTCGCTGGTGTCACGATTGGCGTGATCTCAGCCCTCCGACGGGGCACGTTGTTCGACCGGTCCGCCATGGGTATCGCGCTGGCCGGAGTATCGCTCCCAATCTTCTTCACTGGACTTATTGCGCTGGCATTTTTCAGCTACCGGCTTGGCATCACTTCGCCCGGCGGCCACTACGTTCCGTTCAGTGAGAACCCATCGCAGTGGGCGTACTCATTGCTGCTGCCCTGGATTACTCTCGCCTTTCTGTTCTCCGCCCAGTACGCCCGACTGACCAGGGCGGGAATGTTGGAGACCATGACCGAGGATTACATTCGCACTGCACGGGCCAAAGGGCTCTCCGAGCGCAGGGTAATCGTCAAGCACGCCCTCCGAGGGGCACTGACCCCTGTCCTCACCATTTTCGGCCTTGACGTCGGCCTGCTGCTTGGGGGTGCGGTGCTCACTGAGAAGACCTTTTCGCTTAACGGTCTGGGCAAGTACGCCCTCGACGGCATCCTCAATAACGACTTGCCGAAGATCCTCGGCGTCACCCTCGTCGCCGGCTTCTTTGTGATCATGGCGAATTTGTTCGTTGATCTTATGTATGGCGTGATCGATCCCCGGGTGCGACTCTCATGAAAAATTGCGCGAGCGGAGCAAGTACTAGCCCCCGGCGAGGTCGGTGAATGACGACCTCTGCGCTGCGTGATCTCGTCACCCGGCATCCGGGTCAGCTTGACAAGCAACCGTTCCTCGAGGTTGTTGATCTTTACGTGCAGTTCCCGACCGACGACGGCTTGGTAAAGGCCGTTGACGGGCTCAGCTTTGCGCTCGACCGCGGGCGCACTCTTGGCATTGTGGGCGAATCGGGTTCGGGGAAGAGTGTGACCAGCTTGGCGATCATGGGTCTGCACACCCGGCCGGCTTCGGAGCGGACCCGGCCGGGCGCACAGCTGAGCGGGGAGATCTATCTCGACGGGGAGGAGCTGTTAGACAAGACTCCGGAATACGTCCGGAGTCTGCGTGGCAAGCGGATGGCCATGATCTTCCAGGATCCGCTCTCGGCCATGAATCCTTACTACACGGTCGGCCACCAGATCATTGAGGCGTACCGAATCCACAATCCGGTGAATAAGAAGGTGGCGCGCAAGCACGCGATCGACATGCTCGGCAGGGTTGGGATCCCGGAGCCGAACCGTCGCGTCGACGCGTACCCGCACGAGTTCTCGGGCGGCATGCGGCAGCGGGCCATGATCGCTATGGCCCTGTCGTGTGATCCGGATCTGCTGATGGCCGATGAGCCGACGACGGCTCTCGACGTCACTGTGCAAGCGCAGATTCTTGATCTCATTCGCGATCTGCAACGGGAATTCAATTCTTCAGTCGTCTTGATCACCCATGATCTTGGTGTCGTCGCCGAGCTGGCGGACGATGTACTTGTGATGTACGCGGGCCGGGCGATGGAGTACGGCTCCGCGGATCAGTTGTTCAACCGGCCGGCCCATCCCTACACCTGGGGGTTGCTTGGGTCGATGCCCCGCTTCGATCGGACCAGGGAACGACTGCTCGCGATCAAGGGCACGCCGCCCAGCTTGATCAATGTGCCATCGGGCTGCCCGTTCCACCCTCGTTGTGAGTACGCCGCCCGGAACGAGGGTCTCAGCGAGGAAGTGCGTCCGGAACTGATCCCGGTCGAACCCGGCCACACCGTCGCCTGCCACCTGTCCGAGACCGACCGCGAGCAGATCTGGGAACACGAGATTGCGCCGAGACTATGACCGCGCCAACGCGGGATCCTGAGAGATCGAGCGGTGATCAGGACTCCGATCTGATCACCGTTGAAGGATTGATCAAGCACTTTCCGATTCGCGCGGGGATCTTTCGCCGCCAGGTGGGGGCGGTTCAGGCCGTGGATGGAGTGAACTTTTCGGTCAAGCGAGGCGAAACGTTCTCGATCGTCGGCGAATCCGGCTGCGGCAAATCGACCACGGCCCGGCTGCTGACTCGGCTCCTCGAACCAACGGATGGAAAGATCATCTTCGAGGGGCGCGACATCAGCCATCTCAAGGATGGAGCGATGCGCCCGCTGCGCCGAGACGTCCAGATGATCTTCCAAGATCCCTATTCCTCGCTCAATCCCCGGCACACCGTTGGCAAGATCGTGGGCGCTCCTTTCCGCATCCAAGGTGTAGATCCGCCGGGCGGAGTGAAGAAGGCGGTACAAGATCTGCTTGCCGGCGTCGGGCTCAACCCAGAGCACTACAACCGTTATCCGCATGAGTTTTCCGGGGGCCAGCGGCAGCGCATTGGCATCGCCCGAACCTTGGCTTTACGCCCGCGACTGATCGTCGCCGATGAGCCGGTGTCGGCGCTGGACGTCTCGATTCAGGCCCAGATCATCAACCTGCTCGAGGATCTGCAGGAGGAGTTCGATCTCACCTACGTGATCATCGCCCACGACTTATCGGTGGTGCGCTATGTATCTGATCGGGTCGCGGTGATGTATCTCGGCAAGATCGTCGAGCTCGCCGATCGAGAGCCGCTGTACACCGCGCCGATGCATCCTTACACGGTGGCGCTGATGTCAGCCGTACCCGTGCCGGACACTCGGCGCCGGCAGGAGCGGGAACGGATTCTGCTGAGCGGCGACGTGCCCAGCCCAATCTCGCCGCCGCCGGCGTGCCGGTTCCACACTCGCTGCTGGAAGGCTCAGGAGATCTGCCGGACTCAGGAGCCGCCACTGGTCGAATTGCTGCCGCGGCACCGGGTGGCATGCCACTTCCCCGAGAACCTTCCAGATGCGGCTGCCCAGGCTACTGCCGCAGATGGCGAGCTCCGGTAAAGATTGATCCATGAGCCCCGGAGACGAAGAGCGCGATGGCGTCTCGTTCACCCACCTTGATCAAGAGCTCTTCGATGGGGCCAACGCGACCAAACGGGACTTGATCGACTATTTCGACTCGGTCCATGATCGCATCCTGCCGTGCTTACATGATCGGCCGCTGTCGGTGATCCGCATCCGACCTGGGCAGCCGCCGTTCATGCAGAAGAACCTTCCGAAGTACACCCCGGACTGGGTCCCCAGAACCTCCATCTGGGCCGATGCGTCGCGGCGCGAAGTCTCCTACGCCTTGTGTAATGACCGCCGTACGCTGCTGTGGTTCGCCAACCAGCGGGCCGTGGAGTATCACGTCACGCTGTTCAGCATGAGCCATCCAGTCACGCCCGACTATCTCGTCCTCGATCTGGATCCTCCAGAAGGAGCGACGTTCGATGTCGTCGTACGAGCCGCGCGACTGGTCCGGCAAGCACTCGACGACGCCGGCCTAGCGGGTGCTGTCAAAACCAGCGGCGCCAAGGGCCTGCACATCTTCGTGCCGGTGGCGCCTGACACCTCGCCCGAGGACGCCGCGGCGGTGACTCGTGCAATTGCCGTACGCGCCGAGCAGATCGATCCGGACCTGGCAACGACGGCCTTTGTCAAGGACGAGCGGGAGGGCAAGGTCTTCCTGGACTCGACACGAGCCGGCGGCGCCACAGTCGTGGCCGCGTACAGTCCTAGGATCCGGCCCGGAGTATCGGTCTCATTTCCGGTTTCCTGGGATGACATCGACGGCGTCGTACCGGCCGATTTCACGATCAAGAACGCGGCGCAGTTGCTGGACGGGACCGATCCGTGGGCGGACCAGATGCCGGCACCGCAGCAACTCGACGCGGACCTGGTAGCCGAGGGTCACACCATTCCTGTCGCCCGCGTCCAGGCGATGCACGAGGGCAAACGGCGGGCCCGCGCTCGTCGCGATACGTGATCATGCGAGCTGAGCGCGGAGGCAGGCGCTGAGGCGCTCGCTATCGGAGCCGTTTCTCCGCACATGCTCAGATACCCCGGCCGGTTCGGCCAATTTGGCTGGCATTCGTGGCTTTGTGCGGAGAAACGTGAACCTGGGGAAGGATGTGCGCATGATTGAGATTGACGTCATCCTTCTGGTGGGTGCCGTCGTCTTGATCGCCGCGATTATCGCCGCCCGGATCGGTGCTCGGATCGGCCTACCGTCCCTGCTGTTGTTCTTGGGGCTCGGCATGGTGATGGGTGAATCCGGCATCGGGATCTCATTCGACAATGCCGATCTGGCGCAGGCGCTGGCCTTTGCTGCGTTGGTCGTGATTCTGGCCGAGGGCGGTCTCACCACGCGATGGAGCGATATCAGATCCTCGACGATCTTCGCGGCCTTGCTGGCCACCTTCGGCGTCTTGATCAGCGTGGGTCTGATGACCCTGTTCGGGCACTACGTACTCGGCCTGCCGATCTGGATTGCGTTGTTGTTGGGCGCTGTGACCTCCCCAACCGATGCTGCCGCGATCTTTTCGGTACTCCGTACCGTTCCCATCCCCAACAAACTGCGAGGTGCCCTGGAGGCAGAATCGGGCCTCAACGATGCGCCGACCGTGCTGCTGGTGCTGCTTGCGAGCTCGTTCGCGGTCGGCAATCCAGTCGAGTTTGGCGTCTTCGGTGTCATCGGCTTGATCGTGCTCGAGCTGCTCGGCGGTCTGGTGATCGGTGGGGGATTGGGCTGGCTCGGTGTTCAGATTCTGCGTCGGGTCGCGTTGCCGTCGTCTGGGCTCTATCCGCTCGCGATCTTGGTCTGGACGGTGTTCACGTACGGCATCACCGCGCTCATCCATGCCAGCGGCTTCGCTGCCGTCTACGTCTGTGCACTGATCCTTGGCAACATCCAGCTCCCTCACCGAGCGGCGACCCGCTCATTTGTCGAAGGTATTGGCTGGATCGCCCAGATCGGGCTCTTCGTCATGCTCGGCCTGCTCGCGTTTCCCGATCGCGTCACGCTTCGTGGCGCGCTCATCGCCGTGACAGCGGGGGTCTTTCTCACGTTCGTTGCCCGGCCTGTCTCGGTGGTCGCCTGCGGGGTCTGGTTCCGGATTCCGGTGCGGCATCAAGTCTTTCTCTCCTGGGCCGGCCTGCGGGGGGCCGTTCCCATCGTGCTGGCAATTATTCCGTTGGCCCAGGAGGTGCAAGGCTCGGAGTTCCTCTTTGATGTGGTGCTCGTCTTCGTCATCGTCTTTACCTCCTTACAAGGTCCGACGCTGCCCTTCTTCGCCCGGTTGCTCGGGCTGGCTGAGGATGAGACGGCACAAGACGTTGAGGTCGAGGTTGCGCCGCTGGACAAGATCTCGGCGGATCTGTTACAGGTCCGCATCCCGGCCAAATCGCGGCTCGTCGGTGTTGAAGTAGGCGAGCTTCGGCTTCCCAAAGACACTGTCGTGTCCTTGATCATCCGAGACGACCGGCCCTTTTATCCAGTCGGCCGGGAGCGGATTCAGGCAGGTGATGAGTTGCTCATCGTGACACCTGAGGACCAGCGCGCCAACACCGAGGAACGCCTCCGGGCCGTGGGGCAGCGTGGTCGACTCGCCCGCTGGCGCTCCCAGGCTGAAGACTCAAAGTGATCAGTCGAATGTGCCCTCCGAGAGTGTCCGAATGCCGCCCACGACACCCGCCAGCCATCTCAAGACGGCGAACGTTGGTGATCAGGAGGCCTCGGCCGGAGGCTGCTTGGTGAGCTCTCGTACGGCCGCGTCGATGTCCTCGCCGGCGGTATCGACGGGCTCCATGTAGAGCCGTCCCTCAGCGATCAAACCGTCACGGATCACCATGATCGTGACGCCCCGCGTGGCGAAGGGCGAGCCGTCACGATGCATTCCGCTCCATACCCACTCGCCCCACTCGGTGTCACCGTCGGCGGTGGAGGACACAAGGTCGACAGCTAGGTCAGGTACTGCCTCAAAGAGTGCAGTCCAGTTCTTGACCACTTGGGCGCGACCACCGAAGCCGCGTCCTGGGTGCAGTGGCTGCGAGCTGGCGTAGTCCTCGGCGAACAGGGCTGCCATGCGCTGGACCTCATGGGAGTTCACCGCCTCAGCTAACCGCTCCAGCATCGTCGACACGCCACACCGCCTTCGAATCAGCCGCCAAGGGCGGGAGTTGGGCTCGGAGTTTGTGAGGGCAGGCAAACCGTATCAGTGTCCACCTGGTAAGTGGTCTTGGCTTTCTTGTCGAAGCCGCCGTACTTATTGCCTACGAGTACGTCGACCGTACGGTCCACCCGACCGTCGGAGCGTACGACCGATTGCTTGAAGAAGGTTTTGACGAACTTCACCTCGGGGTTGTTCACATCGGCGCCGACGATCACGGTCTTCTGGATCTTCTCCACGGTGTTGGTCGTCAGCGTGACGCGGAAGCCTTTGGTCCGCAGTGATCGGCCGACATCGGCCGCGAGGCCCTTGCGATCACCGCCGTTGTAGACCCTGACGACAACTTGGGTGCTCTTCAGCTCGCCATTGGGCACATTCTGGTTGACACAAGGCTCGGGAGGCAGCACGGGTAGCGGCTTAAGGATGTTTTGGTAGCCCCAATATGCGCCATACAGCAACACACTTAACAAGATCAGGAGGGTGACCGGGGTTCGCGCCACGCGGAAGATCCGACCGATCAACGTCGAACTCCTTTACCTCCGCAGCGGCCCCGATGCGTGAGTTCGCGAGCTCCTCCCAAGGCCCGACTACCCCCCGTGCGGGTGAGCCTACCTGGAGTTCGGTGCTACTTCAGGTCAAGGACTCGGGCATGCATGGTCTGCCGCTGCTGGAGGGCGGCCCGCAGCGCACGATGCAGCCCATCCTCGAGGTAGAGCTCTCCACGCCATGACACGACGTGGGCAAAGAGGTCGCCGTAGAAGGTTGAGTCTTCTTCCAAGAGTGCTTCCAGGTCCAAGGTGCGTTTCGTCGTCACAAGCTGGTCCAAGCGCACCTGGTGCGGGGCGATCGCCGCCCACTGCTTCTGGACGTAACCATGATCTGGGTACGGGCGTACGTCTCCGACGCGCTTGAAAATCACTGTGACACTCTAGTCAAGTTCGGGAGGGCATCTCCACGGTCCGTCGTTACGATTTGGCACATGGGCGAGCCGGTGGCTGAGCAACTCTCCGAAGACGTGCGGCGGATCGTTCAGGGCTATACCTTCGACGAGCCAGCGATCGAGCTCGGCGTACTGATGGAGAACGATGCGCCCGTGCCGTCCGCCGGCGTACGCATTCCGCTGAGCATGCTGAACCGGCACGGTTTGGTGGCTGGCGCGACCGGTACGGGCAAGACGAAGACGCTGCAGCTGATGGCCGAGCAGATTTCCGCTGCCGGTATACCGGTCTTCGCCGCTGACATCAAGGGCGACCTGTCGGGCATCGCCTCGCCCGGCCAGCCGAATGACAAGCTGCTGGCGCGTACGCAGAAGATTGGCCAAGACTGGCAGCCTCGGGCATGTCCCACGGAGTTCTTCGCTCTCGGCGCGGAGGGCAACGGCGTGCCGCTGCGGGCGACGATGAGCTCATTCGGGCCGGTGCTGCTGTCGAAGGTGTTGGGACTCAATGAAGTCCAGGAGTCCTCGCTTGGGCTGGTGTTTCATTACGCCGATGAGGCTGGGCTTCCTTTGCTCGATCTCAAGGATCTGCGGGCGGTGCTGACCCATCTCACCAGCGACGAGGGCAAGGCGGAGCTGAAGAACATCGGCGGACTGAGCGCCTCAACGGTCGGCGTGATCTTGCGTACCTTGATCAACTTCGCCGACCAGGGCGCCGAGGCGTTCTTTGGGGAGCCGGAGTTCGACACCGCCGATCTGTTGCGGGTGACGCGCGACGGTCGCGGTGTCGTGTCGCTGTTGGAGCTGCCCAATCTGATGGACCGGCCGGCAGTCTTCTCTACTTTCTTGATGTGGTTGCTGGCTGACCTGTTCCACGAGCTGCCCGAGGTCGGCGATATCGACAAGCCGAAGTTGGTCTTCTTCTTCGACGAGGCGCATCTACTCTTCGACGACGCCTCGAAGGCGTTCTTGGATGCCATTGCACAGACGGTGCGGTTGATTCGCTCAAAGGGTGTCGGCATCTTCTTCGTTACTCAGACCCCGAAGGACGTGCCGGACGACGTACTCGCACAGCTCGGTTCCCGGGTGCAGCACCAGCTCCGGGCCCATACGCCCAACGACGCCAAGGCACTGAAGCAGACGGTCGCAACCTTCCCCAAGTCGCATTACGACCTCAGTGAGGCATTGCAGCAGCTGGGCATCGGTGAGGCGATCGTCACGGTGATGGATCCCGACGGCGCGCCGACGCCGGTGGCCTGGACTCGGATGCGGGCACCGGAGTCCCTGATGGCGCCGACGCCGGATGATGTGCTCCGGCCTGGGATCGCGGCCTCGGCGTTGATGGTGAGGTATGGGCAGTCGCTCGATCGCGACTCGGCGCACGAGATCTTGGCTCGCAAGCTACAGGCCGGCGCTGAGGAGGCCGGGCGGGAACGACTGGAGAAGGAGGCCGCGGCTCGGGCCGCGGCTGAAGAGAAGGAGCGGCAGAGAGCTCAGGCGCAGACCGAGCGCGAGGCTCGGGCAGCTGCGCGGGCCCAGTCGGCAGGGCGGGCGCGGCCGCGTACGCCGCAACGCCGCGAGAAGTCGGTGGTGGAGCAGATCACGGGTTCGAGTGCGTTCAAGCAGTTCGCGCGTACGGCGGGAACCGAAATCGTCCGCAGCATCTTTGGGACGGCGCGGCGCCGGCGCCGCTGACGTTGAGCCTGTCGAAGGCCGAGCTTGAGCACATCGACAGGCTCAACCAGCCCTACCGAGACCTACTATGCAGCCTTGCGGGTGGGTGCGTTGGTTTGTTGAAAAGCACGCTGTTGCTGTATCCGCTGAGCGGCCGCGGCATTGTGATTGATGATCGCGACGATGACTGCGTACCGCTCCGCCTCGTCGCGGCGCTGCTGTTGCTGGCGGCGGCGTTCGTCCTCCAACATAGCTGTTCTCCTTATAGATAAGTGAAAAATGGGCGCACCCGACCGGACGACCGGCAAAGGTCGCCGGACGAGGGAACGGAGTCAGCTGCTCAGGCGTCTAAGACAGGCGAGTCAGTGATCGCCAACATTCAGCGCTTGAGCGGAGGGATGTCCGAAGGAGCAGCGACGCTATACGTCGCTGTCGGGGGGCGTGCTCAACCAAGCGGCGGAAGCATGGCTGATCTCGATCTTGGGACTAATCATGATCATGTACAAGGTGAGCACCCCCTCTCTGTGAAGAGCTGCAGTCCGGTGCGGAACGCTTGATGATCAAGGATAAGCAGTCGGCCCGGGACCCCGCAATCGGATTATTTCGGGACGGCATAAGGTGAGGACCAGACCTTGATCACCGATGTGACCGTCAAGGAGCTCCCCATGGCCCTCTCCAGCCCTGACACCCCGCCCACAGACGTACCTGAGGCCGACTGGGCTGAACAGGCGCTCGAGGCTGATCCGCTAGCTGAGGCGGAGGCTGAGAGCGAAGTGCGTCAAGGCCCTGCGAAGATTCACAGCGTTCTCCGCGAGGTCGATGATGCCGATCTGGCCGAGCAGGAGACCGTGGCCTACGTCGAGGACGACGACATCCGCTGATTGCCGACAGCGGAGTTGGCGTTTTGCCGCCGCCCGGCTCGTAAGTGGTCAAGAACGCCATCGGACTCGCAAGACTGAGCGTCGTTTCTGAACACTTTCTCAGCAGATCTCTCCTTGGGCGCAGACGGTACGGCCCTCCCTGCTGAGTTATGTTGCTGGTCGTGAAGGCGCGCTCGGGGATCGCTCAAGCGGCGGCGCTGGTGACCGGACTGACCGCAGTGTCGGCGGTTTTGGGCTTCCTTCGCGATGTCGTCATAGCCGGTGTCTTTGGGGCCGGCGGCGAGCTCGATGCCTTCCTGGTAGCCCAGGGATTGATGAATCTCGTGCTGGCGCTCGTTGCCGGCGCCATGGCGAAGTCGACGGTGCCCGTGGTCGCCGCGCAGGTCAGTGCCGACGGTGACTCGAATAAGGCTGCGCATACGCTCTCCGTAGTACTGACCGTGACGCTGGTCGTGCTGGGCCTTGGTTCGTTGATCATGGCGTTAGCTGCGCCCTTGGTTGTCACCGTGCTAGCGCCGGGATTCAAGGGCGCGCAGGCCGAACTCGCCGCGTCGCTGACTCGCATTGTCTTGATTGCGACCGTCTTGATCTCCGGGACGAACCTGCTCGCCGCTGCCGCAGAAGCCCATCGCCGATTCTTCTGGTCCGCGATGCAGGGCGTTCCCTTCAACGTGATCATGATCGTCGCGGCGGCGGTCTTCGGGCCCCGATTCGGCGTCTATGCCCTGGCCGTCGGGTTCGTCGTTGGCTCCGGAGCTCGGTTGCTCTGTCAGCTGGTGCCCATTCATGCCCTGAAGCTGCGGTTGCGCGCATCGTGGGACTTGAAGGACCCGGGCTTCCGATCAATCGCCAAGTTGATTCCGCCGCTGCTGGTGGGCAGCGCGCTCGGCAATGCCAACACCATGGTCGATCGGGCCGTGGGCTCGATGGTCGGAGAGGGCACGATCTCGGCCCTGAGTTATGCCTGGCGCATCATCTCGCTCGGTCAGACGTTGCTCGTCGCATCGTTGCTTACCGCCCTCTATCCAGCCTTCGGCGCCGCCGCTGGGAGCCGCAATCTCGAGGAGATGCGACGACTGGTCGGCCGAGGGTTGGCAACGGTGGCCACAGTGCTGATGCCCGTATGCGGGTTTCTCGTCGTATGCGCCGTTCCGGTCGTCGCTCTCATCTTCGAACACGGCAGCTTTTCTCCGAGCGACACCCAGCACACGGCAACCGCGATGCTGGTATACGCCCCGGCCTTGTTAGCGCTTGGCTGGCGTGAGATGGTCGTGCGCGCCTCGTACGCAATGGGGGACTCCCGCCGCCCAGTGACGGTTTTCGTGATGGCCATGACGATCAATGTGGTCGGCGACTTCACGCTCGGACTGACCTTTGGTATCGCCGGGATCGCGGCGTCGACGTCGCTGTCGGTGCTGTTTGCCGCGGTGGCAAATACCTGGCTGCTTGGTCGACGTCATGACGCGGTCGATCTTCGATCCCTGCCGTTGATGGTCGGGCGTACGGCGGTCGCGGCCGGCGCGGGCACGGCTGCCGGCGCTGTCGTCTACCGGCTGCTGGATCCGCTTCTCGGCCCCGGCCTCATCAACGAGATCTTGTTGGTGGCACCGGTCGGGCTGATCCTCCTCGGCGTGTTCATTGGGGCCTTATACGTCCTGCGCGCCCCGGAGCGGCTGCTCCTGACGGAAGCGCTAGAGGTTGTCGCGCGCCGGCGCCGATAAGATCGTGCGCGTTTGACCCTTGTCTCAGGGGTCAAACGCGCACGATCTTTTTCGGGTGGCCTCAGGCGGGTCGTACCAACACGAATGGGGTGCTCGTGAGGCGCTGCCCTAAGGGATTGTCGCCCAGCACAGCCTGCAACGTCTTCGCCGACAGCGATCGTGGAGAGACGGCGCGGATGGAACCGCCGTAGTCGTTGAGATCGACGATGCTGACACCGATGTCCAGCGCCCGCTCAAGATCGGCACAGAGCTGCTGTGCGAACGTCGTCTCAAGCGGTGGGAAGAGGACGTGCTCGTACGGCGGCCGCCCACCGTCGACGTCCCGCGCCACCGATCCCGCCATTCGATAGAAGCTGCCATGCATGCCGAACGGCCGAGTCACCGCAGTGCTCACTGCCGCAGCGATGATCCGCCAGTAGCCGACAGTGCGAACGACGTACTCCATCTTTTCGGGGACGGCGAGCCCCTTGGAGTCGGTACGCGGATGGACACGAGCAGCAAGGAAACGAGCGAGTCGACCAGGCTGCACGGTGCTGATGTCGACCGTGCGGCCGGTCAACAAGATAGCGACTTTCTCACTAATGGCGACGGTGTCGCCCGATCGCGCCACTCGAAGGTGTTCCTTGAGGGCTAATGCGAGATCGTCGGTCGCATCAAGCCAACGGGTATGCAGTGGGAGCCTCAAATATTCGACACCGGATGCGTTGACTTTGGTCCAAAGCCGCTCTCGGTTGCCTGTCTCGGGCTGCGTGACAAAGGTCATGTCGACTCCTGCTGGCCGTTGATGGAGTGAAACATGTGACAAATGTGATCTGGGTTGATCATAGAGTGCCTGGAGACGACTGACAGTCCCCCGAAAAATCGGCGTGTCGCACTGGACGACCGCGGATTGCAGTGATCAGAAACGCCAACACGCTAACGGATTTGCCGGCAGTTCGTGGCTAGTTCGGAATAATTCGGCAACATTCGGCTAGTTCGAGTCGCGGGTGACATGCCGCTGTGCGGACTGACATGATCGGACCGTGGCGTCAGAACCGCGGATGGTGTCGCTGGGATTCGGTAAGTTCGCGCGATCAGACCGGATCTATGCCATGGAGCCACTGGTTGGCGAAGATCGTGGCGATGGCCACCGGACCAAAGTGTGGGTCGAGGGCATCAAGGATCCGATCATTGCCGCGCGTACCGAGGTGACGATCTTGCGGGACATGGGCCAGGAAGCGGCCGCCATAGAGGCCCCGTTCATTGATGAGGCTCTCGATCTGGCGTCACGGCTGGCTGGTGCGGCGGAGGCAGGACGGGTCGATCTAAATGATCTTGGCCGCAGAGCTCGACACCTCCTTGCTGCCACCACCGCGCAAGACCGCCTCTTGTGATTATGCTCCCCGTTCGGGGCTGCGCCGCAGATCTCGGGCCCTGACCCAGCCCTGACGCCCATCTGGCCCTCGTACGCGTCCCCACCATTCCCCACGTTCGCGTACCCAGTAGTCGAGCGTTCCCGCAGCCGCCCAGGTTGCCGTATCCACCTCGACCGGTGGGCGTACCTCGCGCCGCTCCTCAGGCGCTCGTTGTCCGTACTGGTTGTAAACCACGTCCATGTCCATCGCCATCTGGCAAGCCTCGTCCTCACCAAGATCAACAGCGCGCCAGCCCATTACGCCGCCGTCGTAGACGCCCCACCGCCCGCTCCCGATGTGTCGCGCCTCAAACCTCACGCATCTATTAGAACACGAGTGCGATTAATTCGGCACGGTGAAATGCCGGCGACGCTACATGTCCATGCCGCCGTTGACACCCCAGATCTGACCGGTGATGTAGGAGGACTCGTCGGCCGCGAGGAATCGGACGATCCGCGCGACCTCTTCCGGCCGGCCGAAGCGACGCAAGGGAATCTGGCCCTTGATCCTGTCCAGCACCTTCTCCGGCACGGCGGCGACCATCTCGGTGTAGGTGTAGCCCGGGGTAACGGTGTTGACAGTGAGCCCGATGCTGTCGTCATCGAGCTTCCCGGCGCGTTCCAGCAAGAAGGCTGCCTCGCGAGCGAACGTCTTGGTCAGCCCGAAGAGGCCAGACTTGGAGGCCGCATAGTTGGCCTGACCGACATTGCCGATCTCGCCGATAATCGAACTGACGTTGATGATTCGGCCGCTGCCGCGCTCGACCATGTGTCCCAGCACGGCCTGAGAGAGGAAGAAGGCGCCTGAAAGGTTCGCATCCAGTACCTTGTGCCAGTCATCGTCGGTCAGCTTCAAGATCGTCTTGTCGATGGTGATGCCGGCATTGTTGACCAAGATGTCCAGCCGGCCGTATTGCTCCATGACTTCGTTGACCACCCGGCGGCAATCGTCCGGATTCGCGACGTTGCCGCGGTGGGTGCTGACCGGTGTGGACCATCTGGCCGCAAAGTCCTGCGCGAACTCGTTTGCGCGCTCCACGTTTCCGCTGAAGCCGGCCGCAACAGTCGCGCCTCGGGATGCAAGTTCTTCGGAGATAGCGGCGCCGATGCCGCGGGTGCCGCCGGTGACCAGCGCCACCCGACCGATGAGCTTCGATCCCCTCGCAAGGCCGGCAGGCTCCTCGGCAATGTCGACGGTGGCTGATTCGCTCATGTTGTGCCTCCTGGGATAGCTCACGAAGATGTGGTCGGGGTTTATCTGATCCTCGCGCATTGCCTTATTGAGGCACAACCGGGGGACGAAACGTGGGCAGCGCGTTTCTCCGCACGGAGCCACGAATGACGTCCGACTCAGCGTGAAACGCCCCACATTCGTGGCCTTGTGCGTAAAAACGCTTGAAGCCCGCCTGGCATGCGGGACACTCGTCCGGTGACCAGCACGCTTGAGCAAGATCAACAAACCCGTACGGATGCCTCCACCGATTTTTGGCATACAGCGGTGGTGTACCAGATCTACCCACGCAGCTTCGCAGACAGCAACGGCGACGGGATCGGTGATCTTCCCGGCATTACCTCCCGAGTCCCGTACCTGCACTCGCTGGGCGTCGATGCAGTTTGGCTGACTCCGTTCTATCCTTCGGCGCTAGCCGATGGCGGCTACGACGTTGATGATCATCGCGATGTCGATCCGCGGCTGGGTACGTTGGCGGACTTCGACGGGATGGTGGCGGCGCTGCATGCGGCGGAGATCAAGGTGATCGTCGACATCGTGCCCAATCACACCTCCAATCTGCATCGCTGGTTTGTGGAAGCTCTCGCCGCAGGCCGGGGCGCGCCGGAGCGTGATCGTTATCTCTTCCGGGACGGCCGTGAGCCAGGAGGTGCCGAGCCGCCCAATGACTGGCAATCGATCTTCGGCGGCTCGGCGTGGGCGCCGGCCGGTGACGGCCAGTGGTACTTCCACTGCTTCGCGGCCGAGCAGCCCGATCTCAACTGGGAGAACGAAGAGGTCAGGGAGGATTTTCGGCAGACCGTACGCTTCTGGGCCGACCGCGGTGTCGACGGATTCCGGATCGACGTAGCGCACGGACTGCGCAAAGACCTATCCGAGCCGTATCCGCCGTGGGGTGAGATCGCCGACATGATCAGAATCGACGGCTCGCATCCATTGTGGGATCGCGACGACGTGCACGAGATCTACGCCGACTGGCGGCGGATTCTTGATTCTTACGATCCACCCCGTTATGCAATTGCGGAGGCCGACGTACATCCGACCCGCAGAGCCCGTTATGCGTCGCCGGACAGTCTCGGCCATGCGTTCAACTTCGCCCTGCAGGACGCGGATTGGCGCATCGAGCACTATGTCCAGGTGATCAACACCGGGCTTGCGGACATGATCAGCTATGGCTCGACGACTAGCTGGCTGCTGGGCTGCCATGACATTTCACGAGTAGCGAGCAGGTACGGACTTCCGCTTGCAGATGATCGTCCGGCCTATCGCGTCGCTCGAGATTGGTTGCTCACCGACGGCACCACCCCGCGCCTGGACCGAGCGCTGGGAGAGCGACGAGTCCGAGCGGCGATCATGATCTTGCTGGCACTGCCTGGGTCGGCCTACATCTATCAGGGCGATGAGCTGGGGCTGCACGAGGTGGCCGACCTGCCGCGCGAGGCCTTGGAGGATCCTGTGGCGAGCCGCTCTACGACCGACAAGGGCCGCGACGGCTGCCGCGTACCGCTGCCCTGGAGCGCAGCGGGCCCGTCGTACGGCTTCGGCTCCCAGGCCGCGCACCTGCCGCAGCCCGACTGGTTCGCGGCGTACGCCGTGAGCGTGCAAGAGGCGGATCCAGATTCCACGCTCAATCTCTACCGGCGGGCGCTCGGGCTTCGGGGTCTGTTTTCTGGCAGCGAACTGAGTTGGGTCGAATCAGAGCCGTCGGTGCTGCACTTTGCGCGTCCCGGCGGCGTACGGTGCCTGACCAACTTCGGCGCTGAGCCCGTCGCTCTTCCGGCTGGCGAGATACTGCTGAGCAGCGGGCCACTTGATCACGCTCTACTCCCCAGCGACACCACCGTCTGGCTGCGGGTGCGGTAACCCGATCAGTTTGACAAGGTGAGAGAGTCAGTATCGCCTATGAGCGAATTCGCACCGGCGAGACCGCAATGAGTGAAGCAGTCGTGCTGGTCGGCACGAGAAAAGGGCTCTGGATCGGCCGTTCAGATGAAGATCGCCAGGCTTGGGAATGGTCGGAGCCCCAGTTCTTGATGGAGGCGGTGTACGGAACCGGCATCGACACCCGTGGAGCAGAGCCGAGACTCCTCGTCGGTGGCACCAGCGAGCACTGGGGCCCGGGCGTCTACTACTCCGACGACGTCGGAGCGAAGTGGACAGAGGCGCATGCCGCTCCCGTACGGTTCCCGCAAGAACTGGGCGCGAGCGTCGAACGGGTCTGGCAGATCCAGCCGGCCGGTCCACCAGAGCCAGAGGTGATCTACGCCGGTACCGAGCCGTCTGCCCTTTTCCGCTCCGACGATCGCGGGGAGTCCTTCACCTTGATCAGGTCCTTGTGGGACCATCCGCATCGGGAGCACTGGCAACCAGGTGGTGGCGGCCAGGCGATCCATACGGTGTCGCCTGATCCGACCGATCCGGCGCATCTGACCGTGGCGATGTCCACCGGCGGCGTCTATCGGACCTACGACCGGGGCGAGACCTGGACCCCCGCGAATGCTGGCATCAGGGTGAAGTTTGCGCCCGATCCGTTTCCTGAATTTGGGCAGTGTGTGCACAAGATCGCTGCGCATGCGACGGCACCGAACCGGATCTTCGCCCAGAACCATGGCGGGGTCTACCACTCCGACGACGGTGGCGACCAGTGGGTCTCCATTGCCGAGGGCCTGCCGAGTGACTTCGGATTTCCGATCGTGGTGCATCCACACAAGCCGGAGACCGTGTTTGTCTTTCCGCTCGCTGCCGATATTCACCGATTTCCGCCAGACGGTAAGGCGCGGGTCTGGCGCTCCGACGATGCCGGTGACAGCTGGTCGCCATCCGAATCTGGGCTGCCCGACGGTTTCTATGCCTCCGTGCTGCGAGACGCCATGACTGCTGACAACGCTGAGCAAACGGGCTTCTACTTTGGCGCTCGCGATGGCTCGGTGTTTGTGAGCACCGATGACGGCATTAATTGGCGCCAGATTGCCGCGCATCTGCCGGACGTGCTCTCCGTACGCGCTGCTGTCGTGCAGGTCGCGCCATCACCACCGGACGGAGTTGCGCAGGAAGTCAGGCGGCGCTGTTAGATAGCCGGTCCGGTCGTGTCGCGTACCACAAGCTCGACGTGGAGTTCTTTCGGCTCCGGCTGCGAAGCGTCCTCGTGGTGGCCATTGGAGTCCAGCGCGTCGATCATTGCGTATGCCGCGCGTACGCCCTGTTCATGGGCATGCTGGCTGACCGTCGTCAGACCCCACCAACGCGACATCGGATGATCATCGAAGGCGGCGACGGAAAGATCATCGGGGCATCGCAGACCTGCTGCCCGCAGCACCGCCATGGCGCCGAACGCCATTTCATCGGTATGACAGAAAATCGCCGTCGGAAGCTTCCGGCCACTGGCCAGCAGCTCGTTCATGGCACGCTGACCATCAACAACATGGCAGTCGCCTGGCTGCAGGACATTGCGGCTGTCGATGTCGAACCCAGCCTCTCGTACGGTGTCACGCAGTCCATCAGTGCGCTGATTCCAGACGTGGTAATCGTGCTTACCCGCCATGCGTCCATCCAAGACGCCGATGTCACGATGACCCAGCGCAAGCAGGTGCTCAGCGATCAGCTGCCCGCCCATGCGGTTGTCCACGAAGATGCCTGGGACGCTGGTCAGCGGCGAGCCGGGAGCGAGGACCGGTACGCGAGCCGAATCAGCGTTTTCAGCGGCCGGCTCGCCAGCGATCGTGCCCGCAAAGAGCAGCGCATCTCGGCCCCGGCCGGCGCCGAGCTCGCGAAATAGCTTGCGGAACTGCGGCGAATCGACATCCAAGAAATCGGAGTCGACATCCAGGTTGATCAGCTCCACCCGGAAGCCCGCAGGACTGAGGATCTCGCTGGCCCCGGAGGCGAACTCGCTGAAATACCAGGAACGCAGCGTGGGAAGCACGATGCCGACCGTCCGCGAATGACCGCTCGCGAGTGCGGTTGCCAGGTGCGACGCGGAGAAGTCGAGTCGGTCGGCCGTTTCGATGATTCGCTCTCGGGTCGATGGGCCGACTCCAGGAATGCCGCGCAACGCCCGCGACACCGTTCCTTTGTTGACGCCCGCTTCCCGCGCGACGTCGGCGATCGTCGTCCGGCGAGCGGTCGCTTGCGGCCTCGTCGCAATGACCCAGGTGTGGGTTTCGGCGAGCACGACATTCACTATACGAGTTTGATTGCTCCACTCGCTGCGATCGCTGTGTCCAATGGGCTCGCTCCGCTGGCTGCATCCGGCCCTGACTTTCCCTCACCCGCCCGGCCAAGGAAGAATGGCGCGGAAGCCTAAGTACAAGGCCTGGGGAGGACCGAATGACTGCGGCGCTGGGACGTTGGCGCGCCACGTATACGCCAGGGGAGTGGGTTGTGCTGTCCGGGCCGACCTCTTTGGTGCTGCTCGAGCCGCCTACCTATGAGTGGGCCCCGTTAATCAACACGCTATGGGACGAGGTCGTCGCATCTCGTTCCATCACCGATCTCGCAGCCCGGCTGGCGAATTTCAAGATCGATGAGCTGCCCAGTCTTGCCGCCTTCTTTTGGACCGAAAATGGCATGCGGTCTTTGATACGAGGCGAGATCTCGGTCATCGATCTTGCTACCGGCAAGGCGGTGGCCGATGGACAGGGCATGCAGACCTGGAGCGAGGTCGGGCTCGCCGGCGTTGACCACGTCCGCGTCGAGGTGCCCCACGAGGGAGACGAGACCTTGCTCGAGCTGCCGCTCGTCGTCGGAGCCGTGCGCGCTTCTTCGGTGACCCTCGATGCGTCAGAACGGGCCCAGGTCAGCTCGCCGCAGAGACATGAGGCTGACGAAGCAACGCCGGTCGACCGGTCAGAGTCGATCCACCAGACCGCTCCCCTCTCCGCCGAAGAGATCGCTTCGATAGCGAACGCTGAAACCGAGCTGATGCCGTCGCCATTCGAGAAGGAGTCAGACGCGAAGTCGGCAGCCGACGCACCACAGCAGCTGGAGTCCGCCGTGGCGCCTCAGCTGGCGGAAAATCCCGCCGACGTACTCGCCCGCGCAGTAACTCCCGAGTCTGAATATTGGCCGGCCGAGGTCGATCCTCAGGACTCGGGGATCTTGGTCGTGCTCTGTCCCAACGGGCACGCCAGCCCACCCAGTGCGACGAGCTGCCGAGTATGTGGAAGCCCTGTCGGCACTCAAGGGCCGCAGTTTGTCGCACACCCGATTGTCGCCGTGCTGCGTGCCTCCGACGGGAGCAGTGCCGAGCTGGACCGACCGGTCCTCATCGGCCGGGCGCCGTCGGCTGATCGATCGATCGGCGGCGCAGCGCGGCTGATGACCGTACCCAGTCCAAATCACGACATCAGCCGGACACATCTGGAGGTGGCTCCAGATGACTGGCAGATTGTTGTCACGGATCTGAACTCCACGAACGGAACCATTCTGGTACGGCCCGGGGGCTGGGATCCTCAGCAGCTGCCGCAAGGCGAGCCGGTCCCTGTACCAGTGGGCAGTGTCATAGAACTTGGCGATGGAGTATCTGTATTGATCGACTTTCCGCAGTAGCGTCTGGTGCTGCGACTAAGTCACCAACGACGAGGAGCTGTAGATGGAATCGCCAGTGTCGGGTCGCCCGAATCGTGAGACAGGCCTGCCACCTGGAGTGGAGGTTGGTCCCCTCGGCCAGCGTTTCGTCGCATTCGTGATCAATATCTCGGTTCCGGCCGTGGTCAGCATCCTGCTGTTGCTACTGCTCCCTGCCACGAGCGGGGCGCTTCGCACGACACTTCTCATCATTGGGGCGGCCGCGATTGTGGGCTGGATCGTATTCGCGTGCAATCTGCTCGCCAACCGCGCGGCGAATCCGGGTCTGCGAGCAATGAAGCTGCAACTCGTCGGGTTTCTTGACGGCCGACCGATCGGCTGGAGCCGGGTCCTGGTGCGGGGGTTGGTGTTTTGGGCTTTGTACATCACCGGCATCGGCCTGTTGATTATGTTGATCATGGAGTTAAGGCACCCGCGTAAGCAGGGCTGGCATGACCTCGCCGCCACCGCGGTGATGATCAAGGAGCGGGTGCTGGCGCCACCGGTGCAACCTGCCCGGGCGGCTGCACCCGCACAACAGGGTCCGCCTTCCCAGGTTGGCAATGGGTCGCCCCAGCCGCAGCTGAACGGCGCCCGCGCCACGGCGCCGCCCAGTTATGGAGGTGGTGCGGCTTACGGCTCTCCTGGCAGCCCCGTACCGCCTGGTCGGCTGACTCCACCACCTGGTTACCAAGCTGGCTCGTATGCGGCTGCCGGTGCATCACCGGGTACATCGGGTACGCCGTACGGAGGCAGCGCCGCTCCCTACCCTGGCGCATCCTACGGATCGCAGCAGCAGGTGGGACCGGAGATGTACGCTCCCGGGCAGCAAGAGGCGCCCGGGTCCCAGTCGGCCAATGGGTCTCCGCCGTCGGCCATGCCGACTTATGAGGGTCGGGCCTACGAGGGAGCGCAGCAGGCATCCCCCGGTGAGGTGGAAGAGCAGCCCGGGCTCGGGTCCTATTCGTCCTATATCCAGGACTGGTCGATCTTGCTCGACGATGGTAGGCGGATCGCGATAGATGGATTGGTGCTGTTGGGCCGCAATCCGCAGCCGAAGGCCGGCGAGGAAGACGCGCAGTTGATCAAGATTGCCGATGAGACGCGTACCGTCTCCAAGTCGCATCTGGCGGTCGGTGTGGATGCCGGCGGCGTCTATGTCGTTGATCGCGGATCCACCAATGGGTCGACCGTCTCAACGACTAACGGGATGTCGGCGCGCTGCAAGGCCGGTGAGATGGTGCGGGTTGGCGAAGGGGCGATTGTTTCCATCGGTGATCATTGGCTGGAGATCACGCGCGGCAGCTAAGGGCTGCTGATCGCGGTAGGGTCGCGCCATGTTGCTCTCCGACCGCGACATCAAGGCCGAGGTTGATGCCGGCCGGATTGGCCTGGAGCCGTACGCGGCTGACATGGTGCAGCCGTCCAGCATCGACGTCCGTCTCGACCGATATTTTCGGGTCTTTGAAAACCATCGGTATCCCCATATCGATCCCTCGGCGGATCAATCCGAGCTGACCCGGGCTGTCGAGCCGGTGGGTGACGAGCCGTTCATTTTGCATCCGGGGGAGTTTGCGCTGGGTTCCATTTATGAAGTGGTGACGCTGCCGGACGACATCGCTGCTCGTGTGGAAGGCAAGTCATCACTTGGTCGGCTCGGGCTATTGACTCACGCAACCGCTGGTTTCATCGATCCTGGCTTCTCAGGTCACGTCACACTGGAGCTGTCCAATGTCGCCACGCTGCCGATCAAGCTCTGGCCGGGGATGAAGATCGGCCAGCTGTGCTTCTTTAGGTTAACCACCGCGGCCGAGCACCCGTACGGGTCGGCTCAGTACGGCTCCCACTACCAGGGTCAGCGCGGGCCTACGCCGAGCAAGTCTCATCTGAACTTCCACCGCACGAAGATTTAGTAGGGCAGATTATGCCGCGTACTCGCGGCAAAACCCGCCCCGCTCATGTGCGCTGCCAACGGCTCACCTGCGGAGAAAAGTGAGTACGGCGAGAACACGCCGGTGCTGATCCGCTGATTCCGGTAGCCGGAGCTTCTGGAAGATCTGCGTGACGTGGGCCTCGACCGTGCGCTCAGTGACGAACAACCGAGCGGCGATAGCTCGGTTGGACAGGCCCTCAGCGATCAGTCCGAGTACTTCCCGTTCCCGATCGGTGAGATCGTCGATCGGATTGTTTCGGCGACGACGGCCCAGCATCCGAGAGACGATTGTCGGGTCGATAACAGTCTCTCCGTCAGTGATCCGGCGCAAGGCGTCAACGACCGTGGCAATGTCGAAAACCCGTTCCTTGAGTAAGTAGCCCACGCGTTCGGGATGTTCCTGGAGGAGCCGCATGGCGTAGCCAGGTTCGACATACTCCGACAAAACAAGAACGCCGACCTGTGGTAGCTCGGAGCGGATCACTTGGGCGGCGACCAACCCTTCATCGGTGTGGGTTGGCGGCATGCGGATGTCCACCAGTGCCACATCCGGCTTGGCCAAGCGCACCTCCCGCAGCAGGCCGGGTGCGTCCCCAGCTTCGGCGACGACCTCAACGCCGGCTTCCTTGAGGAGCCGGACAATGCCTTCCCGGGTGAGCATGACGTCATCGGCGACCACTACGCGCATGGCAGCTCCGCCCGCAGCCGCGTTGGCCCAACCTCGAGCCGGCCGTCCAAGGCGCCGACCCGATCCGCGATGTGTACCAAGTCAGAGGTGCGGCCAACGCCGTCGTCCTGAACGGTAACGATCAATCGCTGGCCGCTCCGAACGGTTGCGACGACTGCGTGACTGGCGCTCCGCCGAACGGCGTCGTCCAACCCTTCAGCGACCACGAGGTATGCGGCAGTCTCGACCGCGGCCGGGCAACGGTCTTCGGCCGCGGCAAGGATTTCCACCGGTAGCGGGGCCGTCTCAGCGAGGCTTGCCACCGCTACCGCAACGCCCGCCTCGGCCAAAATCGCCGGGTAAATCCCATGAGCGAGAGTTCGTAGGTCGCTCAGTGCCGCCTGCGCCTCGTCTGTTGCCCGGGCGAGCAGGGTGGTTGTGTGCGTATCCCCGTCGGCCTCGGCCCGAGCGCGGGCCAGCCTAAGGTCATAGGAGACGGCCAGCAGGCGCTGCTGGGCACCGTCGTGCAGGTCACGTTCCAGCCGGCGGCGCTCGGCGTCGCCAGTCTCGACGATGCGGATCCGCGAGGTACGCAGCTGGGCCAGTTGGGCCAGCGATTCGGCCTGTAACCGCTCGTTTTCCAGCGCTAGCCGTACGGCGGCACCGATCGCCGGCTCCAGGTCGGGTACGGCCGCCATGTGGGAGACGACGGCGATTGGGCGGCCGTATCGCACCAGCGCGGTCAGCATGCGGCCGGGCGCGTTGGCGGGCTCAGCTACGGGTTTGCCCTGGGCGTCCACATACCGCTGAGAAGCTGCCAGCCAGTAGGCGATCTCAAGCCTGGGATCACCGACCGCCTGAGCAAGTGCGGCCTGCAACGACCCAGGCGGCGGCGCTTGTCCGAGGCTCGCAGTGATGCGGGCAACGGCCCGACGCCGGGCTCGCATGCGGATCGTGGCCCACACCAGTGCGGCAGCGAGCAGGATCACCGCTATGCATTCGACGATGAAGATGGCTCGAAAGGTCGGCGCAGCAGGGTCCTCGAGCGGCGTACGCCGCAGCGCCAGCACGTGCGCGATGATCGCAGCAGATAGCACGGTTGCTGGTAAAACAAACGGCAGAAACGCACGACGAGCCGGGCCCGAGTCTGTCACCAGTCGCCAGAGGCAGACCATCACCACCGCGGTTGCAGCGACGGCGGTGAACCACCGGTCCGCCGCCTCGATCACCCGGGCCAATTGCGGTTGCGAGCTGATCAAGAAAACGTTGTCGGCGCAGTTGGCCCAGCAGTAAGGATCAAAGAACGGATCTCGGACCAGTGCCAGCGCAACCGCGACCAGGGTGGTCTCTACGTAGACGCCGACAACCAGAATCCGAGTGATAGCCCCACGGAGCTGGCCACTCGGCGACGCCAACACAAGGTGCATGAGCAGTGGGAGGAGGAAGGCCGCAGCAAGCATGCTCACGCTGCGGACCCAGGGAGGCCCCTTGAACCAGCCGGCCCACACAGGCGCAAACCAGACCAGGCCCGCGAGCAAGGCCAGATCGCCCAGCTGCGCCGCTGGTCCGAGAAGGGAGGCAATCAGACCCGCGATGATCAGCGCAAGTCCGGTGGCGAGGGTCAGCGTCGAGGTGAGTACGGAGTATTCGGCGTACGTCGTATGCCGATCGAGGCTGCCAGCAATAGCCAACGTGCCCAGTCCGGCCGCGAGTCCGGCGGCCGCCGCGGCGATCCGCGTCACGCTACTCCACCGCATCAATACAGCCGCCACGGCGTGATTGTGGCATGACGCCGGGTACTGGTCGCGTCCGTGCTGGCCACAGTTCAGACTGGAGCAAGCCACGATGTGCCCCGCGGCGCCGACTCCTAGCGTCAAACGCAGGTATCAATGAGAGGAGTTGATCATGCGTTCGAGAAATGGCCGAGCTGGGTTGATGATGGCTGGCGTCGCGGTGACGGTGGCCATGCTGGCTGTGGGATGTAGCGGTGGTGAATTGGCAGGCAACAAGGCCGGCGGCGCGGCTCCGCCCGTCGTACTCCAAATGGGCAACGCCCACGGCGAGCTGAATGGCCTTCCCGCGATCCAATACTTTGTGTCCCAAGTCAAGGAGCGCTCGGGCGGCAATCTCCGTATCGAGGTGAGGAGCACCTACGGCGACTTCGCGAACGATGCTGAGCAGCAGGTCGTGCGGGCCGTGGCCGCCGGCGAGGCGGATCTTGGCTGGGCCGGAACCCGGATATTCGACACCATGGGGGTTACCAGCTTTCAGGCGCTGCAAGCGCCCATGCTGATCGACAGCTATCCGCTGGAGCAAGCGGTTATTACCGCAGGCATTCCCGACCAGATGCTGCAAGGGTTGGACAGGATCGGCGTGGAGGGCCTTGCTGTTCTCGCTGACGGCCTACGCAAGCCCGTGGGCGTCAAGCGGGCTGTAGTTCACGCCGCAGACTGGCGGGGAATCAAGTTCGGAACTGTCAAGTCAGAGCGTCAAGCTGACGCGATTCGTGCACTCGGCGCAACGCCGGTGGAGGTCTTCCGGCGTGCCCGCCTCGAAGCGCTGAGCAGTGGCACGCTGGATGGGTTCGAGATGAATCTGCTGCTCTACCAGAACACCGCCTCGGCACAGGCCGCCCCGTACGTGACGGCGAATGTCAACCTGTGGCCGCAGATGGACGTCTTGCTCGCCAACCCTGACCGACTAACGCATCTGTCCGAGCAGCAACGCAGCTGGCTCATGCAAGCGGCCCAGGACGCCACGGAACGCTCCGTCAGCCTCGCCAACCACGATGCCCAAGACCTCAGGAGGGCCTGCCAGGCAGGTGCCCGCTTCGCCAACGCCTCTAAGGCGGACCTGGCAGCGTTGAATGAGGCGTTCGCTCCGGTCTATGCCAGCCTGGAACAGGACCCACAAACCAAGGCGTTCATTCAGCAAATTGAACGTTTGAAGCGGTCCACGCCGGCGGGTAGGCCACTCGCCGTCCCGGCCGGCTGCACCGGCCACGCTCCGGCCAAGCCCGTCAAACAGGCCGGGTCAGTGCCCAGCAGCCTGAACGGAACCTACCGCTATGAGCTCACGAAGGAGGACGCCCTGCGGGTCGGGGACCCAGAGGCCGACCACTTCCCAGACGTCGAAACGGTGACGATGCGAAACGGTGAAGTCAAGGGCGGTTGCTTCGAAGTCGCTCGCTACTCAGTTACCGGGAATCGGATCACATTCGACGTTCCCGAATTCGGCTACACCCTGACCTTTACCTTCGTTGTGGACGATAAGGGCAGCCTCCATCTCACGCCCGTTCAGCCCATGGACCCTGGCGATGCGTTCCAGTGCTCGTACAAGCCCTGGACCAAGATAGGCTGATTGGTCGATTCACCGCGCCTCGCCGTCGAGAGGAATCTCGGCGGCGAGGCGTGTTCCGCGCCCCGGAGGGCTGTCGACTTGAAGCTCGCCGCCAAGGGCTTCGATCCGGTCGGCCAGCCCGCGCAGCCCTGACCCGCGGCTGGCATCGGCTCCGCCCGTTCCGTCATCCGCGATCTCCACATGAACCCAGCCATCGGCCGTACTGACGACAATGGTCACGTGCGAGGCGGATGCGTGTTTGGTCGTATTGCTGAGCGCCTCCGCGCAGAGAAAGTAGGCGGCCGACGCCACCTGAGGCGGAAGCGGCGCAGAAGTAACGTCGAGGTCGAGCCGGAACGGGACATCGGATACCAGTTCGGCCAGAGCATTCTGTAGTCCGTGCTCGGCTAGTGCTCGCGGATGCAACCCCTGGCCCAAGCGCCGTAGCTCCTCAATCGTCTGCAGGAGCTGCTCTTCGCCTCGGGCGATCTGATCCCTGGTCTGCTGACCGACAGCGGAGCGCTGACCACGATGAAGGACCACCGTCAGCCCGCGGAGTCGCGCCGCCGCCCCGTCATGCAGGCGGCGTTCCAATCGGTCGCGTTGTTCATCGCCTGCCTCCAGAAGGCGCCGCCGCGACGCCGCTAGCTCATCAACTTGGGCCTGCACCTCGGCCCGGAGCTGGGCATTGGCAGCCGCGAGCTGGGCGGCGGAGCTGACTGCCTGCACCAACCCAGGATCGTCCAATACAGCCGGATCATGGAGCAGCACGGCGAATGGCTGGCCGTCGCGCTCCAGAACCGTCATTGACCGGCCCGAGTCAGGCTCGGGCAGGATCAGTGCGCGGCCGTCGGCGTCGACGTAACCGCCGCGCTCTGGCAGCCAGTAACCGATCTCGAGCGAAGGGTCCCCTAGAGCTCGGGACAGCTCACCCCGGAGGGTTCCAGATCGGGCCTCGCCGAGCTCAACAACCAGGTCGGCGACGACCGCCCGCTCCCATGGGGCGGTCAGCAGGCCTGTCAGCAGCCCGGCGGCAACCAGACACAGCGTCACCTCGTACACAAGCAGCGACGGAACGCTTGCATCTCCAGGCGGCAGGAGCAGTCGGGCCGCCGCCGTTCCGGCAAGGACCACGCTCAGCGCAACGGTTGCCTGCAGCGCGGTGCGACGCGCCCCGCGCAGCTGTCCAACTGACCGCACGTAAACAAAGGTGGATACCGCTACCAGGGCAGTCGCCAAGATGATCGTGGCGATCTCGCTGCGCCAGATCGGCGTAATCATTGCGGCCGCATAACCGGCTATGACGGCGCCTCGAACGAATCGTGAGCCTGACCGCCCGGACGGGTAGCTGAGCAGCACGTGGACTAAAGGCCCGCGATGTAGGTATACGGCGTGCGCCGCTACCCAGGCGATCGCCGCAACACCGAGTTCGGCGAAGTTGCCCAGGAACCAGGTGAAACCCGTTGCCGCCAGCAACAAACCGATGCGACTCTCGGGGCGCTTGTAGTCAGCGATCATCCCGCAGCCAATGAGGGTCCAACCGACGACGACGTCCGGGATCCACACAAGCGGATCACCCCTGCCGGGACTCACCCACTCAGCTGCCAGCCCTAAAGCGACACCGGCCAGCGCGACGAGACCGAGCCGCCACATCGTCGCGTTCAAGTGACGAGCGCGGCGAGCGCCGCACCCGACAACCCGCTCTTGGGGATGAAGCCACGTGAGGACGCCGTGTGGATGCGAGGCCCGTAGGACGCCGCGTCTCGACTCGATGTCAGTACCACGGCGGGGGCATTGGGGATCCTCGCGAGTTCTTCGGCCACCGCCAGCCCATCAAGATCAGACAGCTGGATATCGAGCAGCACAATGTCGGGCTGCAGCACGGTGACTGCCTGAACGGCGCCAGCCCCATCCGACGCTTCCCCGATGACATCGAAGCCCTCGGCTTGGAGCAACGCGCTGGCCGAGGCACGAAAGGCCGCGTGGTCGTCGACGATGAGCACCGTTGGGCGCACGCCGCTGATCGTGCCATATGTCACGGTGGTGCACATTGTGGCCAGCCGCAGGTCACCAGGTCGGCGTGGAACCGGCCTGGATGCCGGCGGTCTTAGGCGCGGTAGATTCCGATGTCGCCGGAGGCCGTACGCGCCCGCACCGTGATATATGGCTCGCCGTTCTCAGGTTGAGTAGAGGACTCCAGGCCGATCCGGATGTCACCGCTCACGGAGTTGAGGTCTAGCCAGGCGGGCATGTTGTCGGCGATGCCCACTGTCAGTGAGCCGGACGCCGAACGCAGCTCGACCGAGCCGGTGGTGGCCGAAACCGCAATGTCGCCCGATCCGGAGTTGGCCTGCAGACTGGCACCGCCGAGCGACTTCACGACAATGTCGCCCGAACCCGACTTTGCCGTGATGGGGCAATTCACCTCACTGACCGACACGTCGCCCGAGCCAGAACCCAGCCGGGCGCCGCTGCCGTTCACGCGGGAAATCGAGATGTCGCCCGAGCCGGTGCTGCAATCAAGATCGACGGCATTGCCGATCGTGATGTCACCGGAACCGCTGACGATCTTGGAGCGGCCGATATCGGCGCTGATCGAGATGTCAGCGGACCCAGTCTTAATCGCGTACAGCAGACCATCTGGTACGCCGAGGCGCAGATGGGCCTTCGTGTGACCCAGGAATTGTGTCGGAAAGCTGATCCGAAGCCAGTCGTGATCATTACGCACTTGTACTTGTTCGACGAACCTGTCATCGTCGGCGTCGATCGTCGCCTCGACAAGATCTTCGCCAGGGCCGGGCTCCACGATGATTGATCCACCGCCGAGGTTGTCGACGACTATGTGCCGTACGCCCTCATAGGAGGTCGTGAGGCTCATCGCGCCCACCCCTGAACGTTCCCCCGGGAACGTCTCTCTTCGCGCCTAGCCCTCCTCAGCCGGTCACTAAACGTGCCGCCAGGGCCGAACGGACCTTCCGGCCCGAAGACCCCGTGCGGTCCGAATGGAGGGGTCGGACGCGGTCCGAACGGTGGGGTCGGAATAACCATCGGATTTATCGGTGGCACCGGCGCCCCCGGCGGCTGCGGCCACTCGGGGCCGCGAACCGCTGCGCTCGGACAAGGCATCCATAACCGCGCGGAGGAGCCAAGCGTTGGTGGAGATCCCCTCGGACGAGGCCATCTCATCGACGCGGGCCTTGACAGATTGCGGGAGGCGCAGGGTGATGCGGGCTACCGGCTCTTCCTCGGTTTCAGTGGTCGACGGCTCGCCAGCTTCGTCGCTTCCTGCCTCGGGTTCGGGCATCAGGAGCGTCGGTTCGGCTTCGCCGGTCTGGACACTGACGACGAATTCCGGGTCCGTGCCGACCATGCGCAACTCAACAGACGAGGGTGCCAGCTCGGCGCTGATGCTGCCGGCCGCATCGGACAGCGCGTGAATGAGAGCAAGGCGGGTTGAGGGCTCAATTGCAGTGCCAAGGCGCTCGGCAACCTGCTGTGTTTGTTCGTCGGCCAGGGAGGACGCGCTCGCGACGCCAGCTCGGACCGACTCGATGTACGGTGATAGATCCATGACACCACTATGACGTCGTGGTGACGTCATAGCAAGTGAATCTAGACGTCAAATTTCCAAGATATTGCAGTCAGGTGCCACGCTTGACCGCTTCTAAAAGCAATTGGGCGACGTCGAGCACCTCGGTCGATTCGGGGGCAGATCCGTCCGCCTGCTTTGCCGTCAGTCCATCGGTCAGCATGATCCGACAGAACGGACAACCCGTCGCAATCGCATCGTGCCCGTTGCTTTGTGAGGCAGCGAGGGTGCGTAGCGCCTCGTCGGTGCGGTTCTCGTTGATGCGGGTACCAATCCGCTCTTCCATCCACATCCGGGCCCCGCCGGCACCGCAGCAAAACGAGCGTTCCCGCGTTCGCGGCATCTCGGCGACCGTGGCACCGGGCAGCGAACCGAGGAGATCGCGGGGCGGATCGTAGATCTCGTTGTGCCGTCCCAGATAGCAGGCGTCGTGGTAGGTGATGGTCCGTCCTTCAACCGATCCCTCGGGCGGCGCGACTGGTGTCAGCCGACCATCGCGTACCAGCCGGTTCAGCAGCTGGGTGTGGTGGATCACCTCGCAATTGAGGCCAAGTTGCGGGTACTCGTTTTTCAAGGCGTTCAGGCAGTGCGCGCACGTGGCGATGATCTTGGTCGCCTTGACCTCCTGCAGCGTTTCGGCGTTCTGCATGGCCAGCTGTTGATAGACGAACTCGTTTCCGGCCCGCCGGGCCGGGTCACCCGTACAGGTTTCGCCGTTTCCTAGTACGGCGTAGCCCACGCCGGCAATGTGCAGCAGTTCGGCGACCGCGCGAGTGGTTTTCTTGGCGCGATCTTCGTACGCGCCGGCGCAGCCGACCCAGAAGAGGTACTCGACTTCGCCGAGGTCTTCGATGTCCTCACCGACAACCGGCACCTCGAAAGGCAGATCCTTAGCCCAATCCATGCGTCCGCGGGGGCTCATATTCCACGGATTTCCCTTGCCTTCCAGTCCTTTGAAGAGCCCATTGAGTTCGGTCGGGAAATCCGCGGACATCATGACCTCGTAGCGGCGCATGTCGAGAATGTGATCAACATGCTCGATGTCGACCGGACACTGCTGCACGCACGCGCCGCACGTCGTACAGGACCACAGCACGTCGGGATCAATAACGCCCGGGATGCCGTCTGTGACCTCGATTGGGCCGACTAGCGGTCGAGTTGCTTCGATCTTGGTCTGCTCGGGCAGCTTAGTACGCGCCGATTCCGCAGCCTGCAGGTAGGGCGCCTTGGCGTACGCGTGCTCGCGCAGGTCCATGATCACGAGCTTGGGCGAGAGCGGCTTGCCGGTGTTCCAGGCGGGGCACTGGGACTGGCAGCGGCCGCATTCGGTACATGAGGTGAAGTCGAGCAATCCCTTCCAGGTAAAGTCCTCCACCTTGCCGACACCCAGCGAGGCGTTCTCGTCAAGATCTTCAATCTCGGCAAAGTCGACCGGCTTGCCCTCGATCATGATCGGTTGTAGTGCGCCGAGGGCTGGGCGGCCGGACGATTCGCGCTTGAACCAGACGTTCGGCCAGACGGTGAATCGATGCCAGGCCACCCCCATGGTGACGTTGAGACCGATGGTGATAAACCATGCCATCGAGATGATGATCTTGATTGCGGAAACGATCACGATGCCCGTCGCGAGCGTTGATGTTGAGATGCCGGTCGGCAGCAGGAACCAGCTCAACGGGAAGTGCATCCGCGAGGTTTCGGAGCCGAGGAGCCGATATTCCATGGCACGCAAGACCAGAACGCAGATTACGATGCCGAGCACAGTGAACTCGACATAATAGCCCTGCCATGATCGCGAACCGAAGAATCGAGATTCTCGGCCGCGGTTCCTGAGCAGCAGTCGAACCAAGATCAGAAAGCTGATCGAGATCAGTCCGGCCCAGGCGATGAGCTCGGCGGCCCACTCGTACACCACCCAGTGTCCGATGATCGGTATTGCGAAGCGGGGATCAAACAGTTGCCCGTACGCGGTGATCAAGGTAAAGATCAACGCGCCGAAAGCGATGAAGACGAACCAGTGTGCGGCACCCACCTTGGTCCACTGCAGCATTCGGGTATGACCGAGCGTTTCGGCCAGCATGTGGCGCCATCGGTCACCGGCATGATCACCTCGCCCGGGGGCAGGCTTGCCGAACTTGACGACACCGACGATCGCCGCAATGGCGCGCACGAAGAGCACCACGCCGACAACCGAGACGGCCAATGCCACGACGATCGCGGCGACTCTCACGTACGACTCCTTCTCGGCGGGTTTGGTCGTTTCCGACCGGCTGGCGCACCTCAGCCTAGTGCGGCGCTCGGCGCGGAGTTGACTCCGGCGCAAGTGGTCACAAACGACACACCACCGCCCAGATTCCGCGTTGTTTGCGACCACTTTCCGAGAGGGCTGGCGTAAGCCTTCCGAATCGAGTGAGCAGCGTGGCTTGCCCGCGGTTGCCTGAGGGAGGTCTGCGGCGCCATTGGGCTCAATCGCGGTCGGGAGGCGGGTTCGCGGAGCGTAACCGGGGCACGCCGCGCTCGCGTACCGGAATTGTCAGAGCCGACGACTAGGGTCTCTTTTGTCCTCCGTACGCGGCGAGACCTGTAGGGCCCAAACTTTGGAGTTGGCGTGATCGAGTTCGAGTCAGTCGGTAAAACATTCCGGGATGGCACGGTGGCGGTCGTCGATCTCAATCTCACGGTGCCCTCGGGGAAGATCACTGTGATCGTCGGGCCGTCCGGATGCGGCAAGACCACCACGCTTCGTATGGTCAACCGGATGCTGGAGCCCACGACTGGCCGGATCACCTGGGACGGCGTTCCGCTTCGCTCCAAGCGCAAGACCACGCTGCGGCGTCAAATGGGCTATGTCATCCAAAGCGGTGGACTGTTCCCGCACCGCACCGTTCTCGACAACATCGCCACCGTGCCCTCACTGCTCCACTGGCCGAAGAAGAAGATCCAGAAGCGCGTACTGGAGCTCCTCGACAGTGTGGGCCTGGAACGCAAGCTTGCCCACCGCTATCCCGCGCAACTCTCCGGGGGCCAGCAGCAGCGCGTCGGCGT
>Ga0126312_10000171_pt1 | contig 32166 bp, 34 predicted proteins | sample Plot104A_FD_92537 | JGI IMG/M metagenome (GOLD analysis project Ga0126312, IMG submission 92537) | Serpentine soil microbial communities from UC McLaughlin Reserve, CA, USA - Plot104A | ecosystem: Environmental > Terrestrial > Soil > Grasslands | place: USA: UC McLaughlin Reserve, Lake County... | reverse complement strand
GGCGGATCGCGGGGCGCGGGCGGATCGCGGGGCGCGGGCGGATCGCGGGGCGCGGGCGGATCGCGGGGCGCGGGCGGATCGCGGGGCGCGGGCGAATCGCGGGGCGCAGGCAGATCGCGGGGGCGGCCCGATGGCCGATCGCGAGGCGCCGGCCGCTCTCGGCCCGCTTGCCGATCACGGCCCGCTTGCCGATCTCGGCCCGCTTGCCGATCTCGGCTGCGGCTCCGGGGTGCTTGCTATCGCCGCCGCCAAGCTCGGCTTCGGGCCGATCGTCGCCGTCGACAACGAGCGGGCCGCCGTCGAGGCCACGCTCGGGAACGCGCGGGCGAACGGTGTGACGATCGAGTGCGTGGAGTGTTGCGACCTGCGCGCGGGGCCCGCGCCCGTGGAACGGGTGACCGTCGCCAACCTCGTCCGGCCGCTGCTGCTTCGGGTGGCCGAGCTGTTGCCCGAGCGGCCCGAGACGCTGATCGCCTCCGGGCTGCTCGACGGCGAGGAAGATGAGGTGGCGGCGGCGTTCGCACCCTTACGCGAACGCCGCCGCCAACGACTACAGGGGTGGAGCGCCCTCCTGTTGACCCGGCCCTAGACGTTGCCCCCGTAACTAGGGCTTGCAGGCGTTCTCCTCCGCAGTCGCACTCCGTATCGGCACCCGTACAGTCCCCCTGCCTCGGACATCCGTCCAGGCTCGATCCGGGCCGGATACGCTGCCGCCCGTGCGACTCGTGGACCTCTCCGCGCCCATCCGCCAGAGCCCGAGCGATACGCCCGAGGTGCTCCGCACCGACATCGAGTTCATGAGCCACGCGCAGGGCGCCGCGCAGATCGAAGCGCTGCTCGGGGTGCCGTCGCGACTCCTGCGCGACGGCGAGGGCTGGGCAGTCGAGACCTTCACGCGCTTCGGCACGCACAACTCCACCCATGTCGACGCGCCGTGGCACTACAACTCACGCATCGCCGGCGAGCCGGCCGAGACGATCGACGCCCTGCCGCTCGACTGGTTCTACGGGCCCGGCGTGGTGCTCGACATGACCGCGAAGGAGGAGGGGGAGACGATCGACGTGGCCGACCTCGAGGCCGAGTTGGCTCGCATCGGGCACGAGCTCGCCGAGCGCGACATCGTCCTCGTGCGGACCGGCCGCGACAGGTTCGTCGAGGAGCCCGGCTACATGGCGCTCGGTGCCGGCGTGACGGCCGCCGCGACCCTCTGGCTCTACGGGCGCGGCGTGCGCGTGATGGGCATCGACGCCTGGGGCTGGGACGGCCCACTCCACCTCCAGGCCCAGGAGGCGCTCGAGCGCGACGAGCCGGGGATCTTCTGGGCGGCGCACCAGGCGGACATCCCCTACGCGCAGATCGAGCGGCTCGTGAACCTCGGCGAGCTGCCGCCGACAGGATTCGAGGTCGCCTGCTTCCCGCTCAAGATCATGGGCGCGAGCGCCGCGCCGGCCCGGGTGGTCGGCCTCGTCCCGGACTGACGACGGGGCATCGAGAGGGCCGCGTCGGGAGGCTCATGCAGAAACGTCCCACTATGGGACGGAACTGCATGAGCCTGCCGAACACGCCCTCAATGCGGCCGTTCGGCGGCGTCGCCGGCTCCGCCGGCGGGGCCGCCACCCGCGGAGGCCAGCTCCGCCAGCGGCCACAGGTCGCTCCACTCGTGGTCCGGGCGCTCCGGGCCCGGGGCCGGCGCGCGGTGGCGGTTCACCCACGCGGTGCGGAGGCCGTGGCGCTGCGCGGCGGCCAGGTCGTACTTGAAGCCGAAGGCCACGTGGAGGATCTCGGAGCGGTCCGTGTCGATCTGGCTCAGCGCGTGCTCGAAGGGGGCGTCGGCGGGCTTGTAGGCGCGGCAGTCCTCGGCGACCGTCACGCCGTCGAACTCGACCTCCAGGTGGCGGAGCGAGTGCTCGATGATCGCGCGGTCTGTGTTCGAGATGATCCAGAGCCGCATGCCGGCCTCCTTCGCCGCCCGCAGGGCGGGCACGGTGTCCGGGAACGGCTGCCAGCTCTCCATCGAGCGGGCGAGCGCCTCGCCGTCGCGGTCGTTCCAGCGGTAGCCCCGCTCGCCGGCCCATTCCGCGAGGCTGTCGGCCAGCACCTCGCGGTAGCCCATGTACGGGCCCTGCAGGCGCTCGAACTGGAGCTCCTCCCAGCGCGCCCGCAGCTCGTGGCTCGGCGGGGGGTCGGGCTCGTGGCGGCGGGCCATCTCGTACAGGAACGACGCCGCGCCTCCCTCCCAGTCGATGAGGGTGCCGTAGCAGTCGAAGGTCGCGACCTTGAATTCCATACCTACACTTCAAGCAGATGTCGGTGCTGAACCAGGTGCAGGATGACGTGAAGGTCGCGCTCAAGGCGGGCGACCGCGAGCGCGTGCACGCGCTGCGCCTGATCGCGGACGCCCTCCAGAAGGCCGAGAAGGACAACGGCGGCGATCCCGTCGAGGTGCTCCAGCGCGAGCGCAAGCGCCGGCTGGAGGCGGCCGAGGCGTATCGCGAGGGCGGCCGCACGGAGATGGCCGACGCCGAGGAGCGGGAGGCGGACCTCATCGCGTCGTACCTGCCGGAGCAGCTCTCCGACGAGGAGCTGAGCGCGATAGTCGGCGACGCCGTCGCCAAGTCGGGCGCCTCCTCGCCGCAGGAGATGGGCAAGGTCATGGGCCTCGTGATGCCCGAGGTGAAGGGTCGCGCCGACGGCAAGCGGGTGAGCGCCGCGGTCAAGGAGATGCTGACGCCCTGAGAACGCAGTTCGAGCTTCCGAACGAGGTTGCCGCGGAGCTCGCCGGGCCGGGCGACGCGGTCATGAAGACGCTCGAGGAGCACCTCGACTGCGAGGTCTTCCTGCGCGGGAACGTGCTCACGCTCGACGGCGACGACGGCGCGGTGACGGTCGCCCGGACCGTCGTCCGCGAGATGACCGACCTGGTGCGCCAGGGCCACGAGATCGGGCCCGGGACGATCGAGGCGATCGCCGGCGCGCTCGACCGGCACGAGAGCCCGAGCAGGATCCTCGAGGACGTCGTCTGGCGCCACCGCGGCGTGCGCGTGGCGCCCAAGACCGTCAACCAGAAGCGCTACGTCGACGCGATCCGGCGTTCGACCATCACGGTCGGGGTCGGCCCCGCGGGGACGGGCAAGTCGTTCCTCGCCGTGGCCATGGCGGTGGCGGCGCTGTCGCGGCGCGAGGTGAACAGGATCGTGCTCACGCGGCCGGCCGTCGAGGCGGGCGAGCGGCTCGGGTTCCTGCCCGGCGACATCGCGGCCAAGGTCGACCCCTACCTGCGCCCGCTCTTCGACGCGCTCTACGACATGCTCGAGCCGGAGAAGGTGAACCAGCACCTCGACCGCGGGGTGATCGAGGTCGCGCCGCTGGCATTTATGCGCGGCCGGGCGCAGCCCCTCGACCGGCAGGTTCTCACGCCATCCGGTTTTCGAACGATCGGGTCTCTTCGAGTCGGGGATCTCGTGATCGGCTCGGACGGGCTTCCGACGCCGGTGCTCGGGACCTACCCGCAGGGTCGCCGCCAGGTCTTCCGGGTGCGGGCACAGGACGGGTCGAGCACTGTTTGCTGCGCCGAGCACCTGTGGTTCGTCACGACCCCCGACGACCGCAAGCACGGCAAGGATGGGCGCGTGCTCCAGACCCAGGAGATGGTCGGGCGCCTGCGCCGGCATCATCAACATCGCTACGAGCTGCCGATCACCGCGCCGGTGGAGCTCGAGCGCCAGGACGTCCCGATCGACCCGTATGCCCTCGGCCTTTTGCTCGGCGACGGGTGCATCATGACCTCGACGACCCCTTCTTTCACGACGGCCGACCCGGAGCTCGCCGAGGCCCTCGAGGATGCGTTGCCCGGCATCGAGCTCCGCCGCAAGAGCGACTTCGACTTCGTCCTGCGCCATGTCGGCGGACATCGCGGCGGCGTGATCGTGGCGAATCCGGTGACGGTCGCGCTACGCGAGCTCGGTCTCGCGGGGGCACGGTCAAGCACGAAGTTCGTCCCAGACTGTTACCTCCACAACGCGCCCGACGTGCGCCTGGCCGTGCTTCAGGGCCTGCTGGACACGGACGGTGGGCCGGTTACCCAGCGCAATCGGCGCTGCCGGATTCAGTACAGCACGTCCTCGGAGAGGCTTGCCGAGGCCGTGGTCTTCCTCGTGCGGTCGCTCGGTGGTGTGGCCTATCGCCGCCGGCGGGATGCAAAGGGACGGCCGCCGGGCTGGGCGGGAGGCCGGGCCGTGTATCACCGCTCCGACACATACATCCTCGAGATTCGTCTGCCGGCCGGAGTCGAGCCCTTCCGGTTGGGTCGCAAGCGCGCGGTGTACAAGGAGCACGGCGGCGGGCGGCCGATGCGCTTCGTGGAAAGCATCGAGCCGGCCGGGCACGCCGAAACCGTCTGCATCCAGGTGGCCGCGGAGGACTCGCTCTACGTCACGGACGACTTCCTCGTCACCCACAACACCCTGAACGACTCGTTCATCATCCTCGACGAGGCCCAGAACACGAGCCCGGAGCAGATCAAGATGTTCCTCACGCGGCTCGGGTTCAACTCGAAGATGGTCGTGACCGGCGACATCACGCAGATCGACCTCCCGCGCGACCAGCGCTCGGGCCTCGTCGTGATCGGCGAGATCCTCGAGCAGGTCGAGGGCATCGAGTTCGTACGCTTCGGCGGCGAGGACGTGGTGCGGCACAAGCTCGTCCAGCGGATTGTCGCCGCCTACAACGAGTACGCCGAGAAGCAGGCCCCACCGCTGCGCCAGGCCCAGCCGCGCCGCCAGCAGGGCTGACTGCCCTGATCGAGATCGACCTCATCGACGTGCCCGACGAGCTCCGCCGGCCTGCGCTCGCGGCGCTCGCGGCGGCCGGCGTGAAGGACGGCCACCTGGCGATCGAGTTCGTCGCGCCCGCGCGGATCCTCGAGTTGAACCGCGCGCACCGCGGCATCGACGGCCCCACGGACGTGCTGTCCTTCCCGGTCGACGAGGACGGCCCGGCGGCCGGCCCGCGCGAGCTTGGAGACATCGTGATCAGCCCGGAGCACACCGACGACCTGACCGAGGCCGTGGTCCACGGCGTGCTCCACCTCTGCGGGTACGACCACGAGACCGACGGGGGCGAGATGCTCGCGATCCAGCAGCGCGTGATGGAGGCGCTGTGAGCCGCTCCGGGTTCGTCGCGCTCGCCGGGCGCCCGAACTCGGGCAAGTCCACGCTCGTGAACCGGATCGTGGGCGGGAAGGTGGCGATCGTCTCGGACAAGCCGCAGACGACCCGTCGCGAGATCCGCGGTGTGGCGACGGGCGAGGACTGGCAGCTGGTGCTGGTGGACCTGCCCGGCGTGCAGCGCCCGCGCGACGCGCTCACCGAGCGCATGCAGCGCCAGGTGGAGCGGGCGCTCGCGGATGCGGACGCCGCCCTGTTCGTCCTCAACGGCGAGCAGGAGATCGGCGCGGGCGACCGCTTCATCGCCGCCGCCCTCAGGGAGTCGGGCGTGCCGACCGCGACCGTGCTGAACAAGGTCGACCGGCTCGACCGGCCGCGCACCGTCCGGGCGCTGTCGGACGCGGCCGAGCTGGGCGTCCAGGGCGAGCTCTTCCCGATCAGCGCGAAGAGCGGCGCGGGCGTCGGCCCGGTGGTGGAGGAGCTGGTGTCGCTCGTGCCGGAGGGCCCGTTCATGTACCCGCCGGACGAGCGGAGCGACCAGTCGCTGGAGCTCCAGCTCGCCGAGCTTGTGCGCGAGCAGGTGCTTCTCCGCACGCGCGAGGAGGTGCCCCACTCGGTGGAGGTGGAGGTCGACGAGATCGAGGAGCGCGAGGACGGGCTACTCGTCGTGCGCGCGCGCGTCTGGGCGGAGACCGAGTCGCAGAAGGGCATCCTCGTGGGCGCGGGCGGGCGGATGGTGCGCGCCGTGGGTACCGCCGCGCGCAAGGAGATCGAGGGCCTCACGGACCGCCGCGTGCACCTCGACCTGAACGTGCGCGTGCGCAAGGGCTGGCGCCGCGACGAGGGCCTGCTGGATCGCCTGGGCATCGAGTGATCGAGCGGATCCACGCGTTCATGCGCCACTCTGAGGAGGGCGTCTGCGACGAGGTCGCGCGGACGGAGCACGGCACCGCGCTGCTTACGCCCAGCCTGCCGCTCGTGTGGCAGGTCAACGCGATCCGGGTCGAGGACTCCGCGTCAGGGGCGGACGAGCTGGCCGCGGAGGCCGACCAGGTGCAGGCGGCGTTCGGCCACCGCAAGCTGATCGTGCACGACGAGGAGCTCGGCGCGCGGCTCGCGCCCGCGCTCGCGAAGGCGGGCTGGAACGCCTTCCGCGTGCTGATCATGCTGCGCCGGCGGCCGCCAGACCGCCCACCCGAGCCTGGCGCGGCGGGCGAGGTGACCCGCGAGGTGGGCGCGGCGGCGCTGGCCGCCTTCCGGCGCGAGCAGCCGTTCGGCTGGCAGGACGAGGCCGTCCGCCAGCTCGCCGAGATGGACGCGCGCTACGACCGCGTACTGGCGGCGCGTGACTTCGCCTCGCCACCGGACGACCCCGCCTGCGCGTGCCGGCTGTACCTGTACGACGGCCTCGCCCAGGTGGACGAGGTGGGCACCGTCCAGGCCCGGCGGAGACGCGGACACGCGCGAGCCGCCGTGGGCGCGGCCGCCGATGCCGCCGCGTCGGAAGGCTGCGGGCAGGTCTTCATGGTCACCGACGCGGCCGACTGGCCTCAGGAGCTCTACCGGAGCCTCGGCTTCGACGAGATCGGCGCCACCTACGAGTTCCTGAAGGTGCCGGTCACGAGCCGGTGAGCCGGCCGCAGCCATAATCAGGCCGTGGACCTTTTGCCCTGCATAGTCCAGGACGCGCGCACCGGCGAGGTGCTCACGCTCGCGTACATGAACGACGAGGCGCTCGCGCGCACGCGCGAGACCGGCGAGATGTGGTTCTGGTCGCGCTCGCGCGAGGAGCTCTGGCACAAGGGCGCCACCTCGGGGAACGTCCAGCGCCTGAAGGAGCTCCGCTTCGACTGCGACGAGGACGCGATCCTGGCGCTGGTGGAGCCGGCGGGGCCGGCCTGCCACACCGGCGAGCGCACCTGCTTCCACAACGGCGAGCTCGACCCGGTGCCGGGCGAGGCGCTCGCCACGCTCGAGCGGACGATCGCGGAGCGCCGATCCTCGGCGCCCGAGGGCAGCTACACCGCGCGGCTGCTCGCGGACCGCGAGCTCGCCGGCGCCAAGGTCCGCGAGGAGGCCGAGGAGGTCGCCCGCGCCGCGGGCGGGGAGCCGGACGAGCGTGTCGCCGAGGAGGCGGCCGACGTGCTCTACCACCTCGCTGTGCTGCTGGCCGAGCGTGGGATGGAGCTGAGCGACGCCTACGAGGTGCTGAATGGCCGTCGCCGTTGACCTCGAGCTGACGCCGTCGCTCGAGGAGGTCCGGCGGCTCGCGAGCGGTGCGCAAGTGCCGGGCGGTGCCCGGGGCGCAGCGATGCCATCCACGCTGGTCCCGCTCCGCCACACCTTCATCGCCGACTGCGAGACGCCTGTGTCCGCCTACCTGAAGCTGCGCGGGGACGGTCCCTCGTTCCTGCTCGAGTCGGCCGAGCAGGGGCAGCGGGTGGGCCGCTGGTCGTTTCTCGGCTTCCGCCCTCGCGCCGTGATCCGGCTGGCGCGCGGGGAGCACCCGGACCCGTACCGCCAGGTGGACGAAGAGCTCGCGCGCTATCGGATCGCCCCGCTCGAGGGCCTGCCGCCGTTCGCCGGCGGCGCCGTCGGGATGTTCGGCTACGACCTCGTGCGGAGCGCCGAGCCGACCATCGGCGAGCCGAACCCGGACGAGACCGACATGCCGGAGCTGGCCGTGATGGTCACCGACGTGCTGCTCGCGTTCGACCACCTCCGCCACGAGGTCACCGTGCTGGCGAACGTGGTCGCCGAGGGCGACGTCGAGCGCGCGTACGGGGAGGCCGCGGCGGCGATCGCCGAGGTTCGCGAGCGGCTCACCGGACCGGTGCCCCGCGCGGGCGCCGGGCGAAGCGAGCCGCCCGAGTACACCTCGAACATGGGCACCGACGGCTACGCGGACGCCGTCGAGCGCGCCAAGGAGTACATCCGCGCGGGCGACATCTACCAGGTAGTCCCGAGCCAGCGCTGGAGCGCCGACTGCCCTGTGGACGCGTTCTCGATCTACCGCGGCCTGCGCGCGATCAACCCGAGCCCGTACATGTACTTCCTCGACTTCGAGGACTTCGAGATCGCGGGCGCCTCGCCGGAGACGCTCGTGACGGTCACCGGCCGCAACGTCCGCCAGCGTCCGATCGCCGGCACGCGCCCGCGCGCCGACTCGGTCGAGCGCGACCTCGAGCAGGCGCGCGAGCTGCTCGCGGACCCCAAGGAGCGCGCCGAGCACGTGATGCTCGTGGACCTCGGCCGCAACGACCTCGGGCGGGTCTGCGAGTACGGCTCGGTCAACGTCGACGAGCTGATGGCCGTCGAGACCTACTCGCACGTGATGCACATCGTCTCGCAGGTGTCTGGCACGCTCCGCGAGGGCGTCACGCCGATGGATGCGCTGCGCGCCTCGCTGCCCGTCGGCACGCTCTCGGGCGCGCCGAAGATCCGCGCGATGCAGATCATCGACGAGCTGGAGCCCGCCGGCCGCGGCCCCTACGGCGGCGGCGTCGGCTACCTCTCCTACACGGGCGACCTCGACACCTGCATCTACATCCGCTCGGCGCTCGTCAAGGACGGCCGCGTGCACATCCAGGCGGGCGGCGGGATCGTCGCCGACTCGCAGCCGGGCTACGAGGTGCGCGAGACCGAGGCGAAGGCGGGCGCGGTGATGGACGCGATCCGGCTCGCGTGCTCCCAGGGGGACTGGGCATGACCTCGGTGCTGGTCGTCGACAACTACGACTCGTTCACCTACAACCTCGTCCAGTACCTGGGCGAGCTGGGCGCGGAGGTCGACGTCGTGCGCAGCGACCTGCCCGAGCTTCTCGAGCGGAGCCCCGACCGGGTGATCGTCTCCCCGGGGCCGTGCACGCCGGAGGAGGCGGGGCTGTCGAAGGACGCGATCCGGCGCTACGGCGAGGGCGGCGTGCCGGTGCTGGGCGTGTGTCTCGGGCACCAGGCGCTCGCCGCCGCGTACGGCGGCAGCGTGGTGCGCGGCGAGCCCGTGCACGGCAAGACGGCCGAGGCGGAGCACGACGGGAGGACGATCTTCCAGGGCCTCGAATCACCGCTCGTGGTGGGCCGCTACCACTCCCTCGTCGTCGACCCGGAGCTGCCGGACGAGCTCGAGGTGTCAGCCCGCTCCGGCGAGGTGATCATGGGGCTGCGCCACCGCGAGCTCCCGGTCGAGGGCGTCCAGTTCCACCCCGAGTCGGTGCTGACGCCGTTCGGCAAGGATCTGCTCCGGAACTTCCTCGCGGATGCCTAACCAGGTCCTCACGGATGCGATCGACCGCGTCTCGAGCGGGGCGGACCTCGACCTCGCAGACGCGTCGCGCGTGCTGACGGAGGTGATCGAGGGCAACGCGTCCGAGACGCAGGCCGCGGCCTTCCTGATCGCGCTGCGCACAAAGGGCGAGACGGTCGGGGAGATCGCGGGGCTCGCCGCGGTGCTGCGCGAGCGCTCGGTCAGGGTCGATGCCGGCGAGGGCCTCGTGGACACCGCCGGAACCGGCGGCGGCAGGCCCACGTTCAACGTCTCGACGACCGCCGCGTTCATCGCCGCGGGAGCCGGCTGCCGCGTGGCCAAGCACGGCAACCGCTCGGCCACCAGCCAGTGCGGCTCGGCGGACGTGCTCGAGGCGCTGGGTGGGCGGATCGACCTGGATGCCGATGTGGTCGCGAGCTGCATCCGCGAGATCGGGTTCGGGTTCATGTTCGCGCCGCTCCATCACCCGGCCTTCAAGCACATCGTTCCGGTGCGCAACGAGCTCGGCGTCCGGACGATCTTCAACTTCCTCGGCCCGCTCACCAATCCGGCGGGCGCGCGGCATCAGGTGATCGGCGTGTCCGACCCGGGGAAGCTCGAGACGATGGCGGCGGCCCTGGGCGAGCTTGGGGCCGAGAGAGCCCTGGTAGTGTCGAGCGCCGATGGCCTGGACGAGTTCTCGGTCTCGGGTGCGACGCGGGTGGTCGAGCTGAAGGACGGAGGGCTCTCCACCTACGACGTGACGCCCGAGCAGGTCGACCTGGAGCCGGCGGCCGACGGCGCCGTGGGCGCCGGGACGCCCCAGCAGAACGCGCTGGTCCTGCGCGACGTGCTCGCGGGCAACCCCGGCACGGAGCGCTCGCTCTCGGTCCTGAATGCCGGCGCGGCGATCTACGTCGCGGGCGGCGAGGAGACGCTCGCCGAGGGCGTCCGCGCCGCCGAGCGCGCGATCGACTCGGGGGCCGCGGAGGCCGTGCTCGAGCGCTGGGTGGAGACCACCGCGTCGTGATGCCGCGCCTCGACGAGCTCGTCGGCGCGACGCGCGACGCCGTGGAGCGGCGCCGACGCGAGCGCTCGCTCTCGGACCTCGCCGCGGAGGTGGAGACCGGCCGCGAGGGCCGGCCCTTCGTGGAGGCGCTGTTTCGGCCCGGCACATCGGTGATCGCCGAGCACAAGCGGCGCTCGCCCTCCGCGGGCACGATCCGCGACGGCGCGAGCTGCGCGGAGATAGTCACCGCCTACGAGCGGGGCGGGGCGGCGGCGGTCTCGATCCTCACCGAGGAGGAGCACTTCGGCGGCTCGCTCGCCGACCTGCGCGAGGCGAGGGCCGCCACGGAGCTGCCGATCCTCCGCAAGGACTTCACGATCGACCCGTACCAGCTCTACGAGGCGAAGGTGGCGGGGGCGGACGGCGTGCTGCTGGTGGTCGGCTCGCTGGAGCAGTCGGAGCTCGCCTCGCTCTACGCCCAGGCGCGCGAGCTCGACCTCGACGCGCTCATCGAGATCCACGACGACGAGGAGCTCGAGCGGGCGCTCGAGCTCGACTGCGACGTGATCGGGATCAACAACCGCAACCTCGAGGACTTCAGCGTCGACATCCAGCGGACCTTCGACCTGCTCGCGGATGTGCCCGCCGGCAAGGTCGTCGTCTCGGAGTCGGGAATCCACCATCGCGGGCAGATCGAGGAGCTGGAGCAGGTGGGCGTCGACGCCGTGCTGGTGGGGGAGGCGCTGATGAGGGCGCCGGACCCCGAGGCGGCGCTTCGCGAGCTCACCAACTCCGAGGAACCCACTCAGGCATAACGTGCGTACTCCCTACCATGGTGGTGCATGGCGACCGTCCCTGAGCTCGATCCGCCGCAGGTAGCCGAGCTCGGCGCGCGCCTCCGGGACAACATCGCGCGAGCGGTGAAGGCGCCCGAGGGAGTGATCCGCGACGTGCTGGTCGCGCTGTTCGCCGAGGGGCACGTCCTGATCGAGGACTATCCGGGCGTCGGCAAGACGGCCCTGGCGCGCGCGCTCGCGCGGTCGGTCGACGCCGAGTACGCCCGCATCCAGTGCACCGCCGACCTGCTGCCGGCCGACGTGGTCGGCACGAACGTCTACGACCAGCGCGAGAACCGCTTCGAGTTCCGCCCCGGGCCGGTGTTCGCGAACGTCGTGCTGGTGGACGAGGTCAACCGCGCCTCGCCGAAGACCCAGTCCGGCCTGCTGGAGTGCATGCAGGAGGGGCACGTGACCGTGGACAGGCACACGCACGAGCTGGCGCGCCCGTTCATCGTCGTGGCGACCCAGAATCCGGTGGAGTACGAGGGCACCTATCCGCTGCCGGAGGCCCAGCTCGACCGCTTCATGGTGCGCGTCTCGCTCGGGTACCCCTCGGCGAGCCAGGAGAGCCAGATGCTGCTCGACCACGCGGAGCGCGACCGCGTGCTCGATCTCGAGACGGTGGCCGACGTCGGTGACGTCCTGGCCGCGCAGGCGGCGGCGGGCGCGGTCCACGGAAGCGAGGCGCTCCGCCGCTACGTGGTGTCGATCCTCGACGCGACGCGCGCCGACCCGCGCGTGGACCTCGGCGCGAGCCCGCGCGCGGGCCTGATGCTGTTCCGCGCGGCGAAGGCGCTCGCGGCGCTCGACGCGCGGGACCACGCGCTCCCCGACGACGTGCAGAAGATGGCCGACGCCGTGCTGACGCACCGGCTGCTGCTGTCGCCGGGAACCGGCTCCGACGAGCGCGCCACGGTCGTCCGCGACGCGCTGGAGCGAGTCCCGGCGCTCTGACGGGCTGATGCTCCGCGCAATCCTCACGGCGCTGCTCGGGGTGGCGCTGTGCCTGGCCGCCGCGACCTTCGACACCCCCTCGCTGTACGTGCCAGGTGTGGCGCTGGTGCTGCTCGCCGTGGGCTCGGTCCTGTGGGTGTGGCTCGCCGCACGCGGCGCGTCGGTCGCCCGCGTGCCGGGGCCGCACACGGTGGTCGAGGAGCAGCCCTATCCGCTCCGGGTGGAGGTCCGGAGCGGCGTGCTTCCGCCGCCCGGCGGCGAGCTGATCGAACCGCTGCTCGGATGGCCCGTTCCGGTGGCCGGCCGTTGGTCGCGGCGACTGCGGATCAATGTGCGCTTCTCCCGGCGCGGGCGCCGCGTGCTCGAGCCGGAGCTGCTCGTGATCCGCGACCCGCTCCGCCTCTATTCGCGCGAGCTGTACGGGTCCGGTCGCGACGAGGTGCTCGTGCTCCCGCGCGTGGAGCCGGTGACCGCGCCCGGCAGCGGCGGCTCGGGAGCCGGGGCCGATGCCGGGCTCGGCGCGGCGCCGAGCCTGTCGGGGCGGCGGCTCGACGCCTCGGCGGCCGAGCTCGAGATCGACGGGCTGCGCCCGTACCGGGAGGGCGCGCCGGCTTCACGCATCCACTGGGCGGCCGTGGCGCGGCACGGCGAGATGCTCGAGCGGCGCCTGGTCGCGGAGCTCGACGCCGCGCCGCTGGTGGTGCTGGATCCGTCGAGCCCTGCCGGCGAGGAGGCGCTCGACATGGCCGTGCGCGCGGCGGCGTCGCTGTGCGTGTGGATCGCGCGGAAGGACGGCTGCTCGGTGCTGCTGCCGGGCGACCGCCGCCCGATCGAGATCGGGCACGACCTGGGCGCCTGGCCGGCCGTGCACGCGAGGCTGGCGCTCGTCGAGGAGGGTCCCGCCCCCGCCGTCGGCGTGCTGGGGCCGCGCGGGGGAGCGGTGATCTGGGTGACGGGGGCCGACCTGCGAACGACTCCGCGCGCCCTTGAGCGCCTCCCCGCCGGCTCGCGCTACGTGGTCGCTCCCGGGGCGCTCCCGGGTGTCCGGCCAGCGTTCGAGGTCGCGGGCTGCACCGGCTGCATGGTCGAGCGCGTGCGACGCTGGGTGGCGGCGTGAGCGGCATGCTCGCGCGCACACCGGCCCCCGCGGGCGCGGGCGCTCCGGCTCCGGGCCTCGACGCGGGCGGCTCGGCTCGCTCCTTCGGCGCGGTCGCCACCGACTCGCTCGTCCTGCGGCTGGTCGCGTTCGCGGCCCTCGCCGCCTTCGCCGCGGCCCACTGGGGCAGCCTCGTGGAGGATCCGCCCACCGGCCGAATGCTGCTCGTGCTGCTGGTGGCCACCGGCGGCGGCGCCGCGCTCGCCCTGCTCGGCCGCGCGCCGCTCCCGCGCGCGGCCATACACGCCTCGGCCGCGGTCGTCGGCCTCGGCATGCTCGCACTCGGCCTGATGGCGGCCGGCCTTCCCGGGCGGTTCCTCGTGCCCGCGCACTGGTCGGAGCTCACCGAGGGCCTCGATCGTGGCCTCGCCGGCGTGCAGAGCGTGGACTGGCCCTATGGAGGCCCGGAGCTCTGGATCCGCCGCACGGTCCTGCTGGGCGCCCCGGCGCTCCTCACGATCTCCGCGCTGCTCGCCTTCTGGCCCGCGCGCAGGGGGGTCGCCGCCCTCCGCGTGGGCGGCCTCGGCGCGGTGCTCCTCCTCTACGGCACGGCGGTCGCCGAGCACGACCCCGGCCAGCCCGCCCTGCGCGGGCTCGTCCTGCTCGTGCTGGTCGGCGCCTGGCTCTGGCTCCCGCGGCTGCCTCGCCGCGAGGCGGCCGTCGCGGCGGCGGTCGTGACGAGCGTCGGGGTGCTGTCGCTCCCCGTCGCGGCGGCACTCGACAGCAACCGCGCCTGGTGGGACTACCGCGCGTGGGACTGGTTCGGAAGCGGCAAGGTCATCACCTTCGACTGGAACCACACCTACGGCCCGCTCAACTGGTCGCGTAAGGGCGAGACGCTGCTGTACGTGAGGTCCGACCGGGCGCAGTACTGGAAGGCCGAGACGCTCGACGGGTTCGACGGCTTCCGCTGGGTGCGCCTGGGCGACCTCGACGACACGCGCTACGGCACCCAGGTCGCCTTCACCGAGGCCCGGCCCGAGGGCCGCTGGGACTACCACGAGTACAACCCCGACTGGGACGAGCGAATCCACTTCACCGTCCACTCGCTCTCGACGCAGTTCGTCGTCGGCGCGGGCGTGCTCCTGAAGGTGGACGGAGCGCCGTCGCGGCTTGCTGCGGACGGCACGACCCGGCTGCTCGGTGGCAAGCGGCTCGAGGAGGGCGACTCGTACTCGGTTCGGGCCTACGCCCCGAATCCCACCAGAGAGCAGATGAAGGGCGTGCCGAAGGGGTTCGCGCAGAACCTCGTCCGCTACACGGCGATCCAGCTGCCCAGGAAGGGAGAGTCCGCGATCGACGAGCTTGCGGGGGCGAGCTTCGTGCAGCGCGAGCGCCCGGCTCAGACGCGCAAGCTGTTCTACGTCCCGCTGCGCGGCAACGGCCCCAGCGATCTGGGCCCGCGGGCCGACCGCGCGCTCAGACGGTCGCCGTACGCGCCGATGTACGAGGAGGCGCTGCGGCTCACCTCGAACGCACCGACCTCCTATGAGGCGGTCAAGAACGTTCAGCGCTGGCTGGAGGGGAACTTCAGATACTCGGAGCGGGTGCCGAGCCATCCCGTCCCCCTGATGGGCTTCATAGATGAGGACAAGCGCGGCTACTGCCAGCAGTTCTCGGGCACGATGGCGCTGATGCTGCGCATGGCGGGGATCCCCGCCCGCGTGGCGGCCGGGTTCGCACCGGGCTCGTACAACAAGGACACGCGCGAGTGGCGTGTCCGCGACCTCGACGCGCACTCGTGGGTCGAGGTCTGGTTCAACGGCATCGGCTGGGTTCCATTCGACCCCACTCCGGCGCGTTCGCCGGCGCAGTCGCAGTCGAGCGCCCTCGCCACGAGCGCGGCGGCGGGCGACGCCGGCGAGGTTCGCTCGAGCCGCCTGGGCGTGGCCGCCCAGGAGAGCCCCGCCGGGGCGGGCGCGGGCCTGGAGGGCGACGGCGGCAGCGGCGGGGTCCTGCCGGCGCTGATCCTGCTGCTTGTCGCCGCGCCGCTCGGCGCGGCCGCGCTGGTGGTCGGGCGGCGCGTCACCCGGGTGCGCAACCTGTCGCCGGATGCCGTGGCCGAGGCCCAGCTCTCAGAGCTGCGCCGCGCGCTCGTGCGGCTCGGCTGGGACCTGCCCGACTCGACCACCCTGCTCGGGCTCGAGCGGCGGCTGGGCCGCTTCGCGGGGCCGGCCTCGGAGGCATACGCCGGGGGGCTCCGCGCCAACCGCTACGACCCGCGCGCCCCGTCGGCGCCGAGCCTGCGCCAGCGGCGCGCGCTGCGCCGCGAGCTCACGCGCGGAAGCGTCTTCGACCGCCTCAAGGGGCTCGTGGCGATTCCTCCCGGCGCGCCCAGGTCCTAGGCGACATTTATCGAAACCTAAGGTCGGAGGTCTATCTCTACTGCCATGACCACGAAGCGCTCGCTGTCCCACATCGTCTCCGGAGTCGTAGGCGGCCTGATCGTGCTGGTCGTCGGCGCGGTCCTGATCTCGACGGACGTGATCGACACGGGGGACTCCAGGACGGTCGTGCGCCAGGCGCCGGCCACGCAGCCGACCGGCAGCTCGACCGGTAGCGAGGGTCGCAGCGTCAGCGACATCTACAAGCAGGAGGGTCGCGGCGTGGCGTTCATCGAGGCGAGCGGGGTGACGACCGACGAGCCCTCGCCCTTCGGCCTGCCGCAGCAGGGCACGGCGACCGGCTCCGGCCTCGTCGTCGACAAGGACGGCTACATCCTCACGAACGCCCACGTGGTCCAGGGCGCGGACCACGTTACGGCGAGCTTCAGCGAGAACGGGGACGCGGTGGACGCCGAGGTCAAGGGCGTGGACACCTCCGCCGACCTCGCCGTGCTCAAGGTCGACCCGTCCGAGCTGAAGGGCCTGACCCCGGTCCCGCTGGGCGACTCGTCGAAGGTCGCGGTCGGCGACCCGGTCATCGCGGTCGGCAACCCGTTCGGCCTCAGCCGCACCGTCACGACGGGGATCGTGTCCGGCCTCCAGCGCCAGATCCAGGCCCCGAACGGCTTCACGATCGCGCACGTGATCCAGACGGACGCATCGATCAACCCCGGAAACTCGGGCGGCCCGCTGCTCGACTCCAATGGCCGGGTGATCGGGATCAACTCCCAGATCGCGACCGGCGGCGGCCAGGGCTCCGTCGGCATCGGCTTCGCGGTTCCGATCAACACGGCCAAGAAGCTGCTCCCCGACCTGAAGGCGGGCGAGACCATCGAGCGCGCCTACCTCGGCGTGCGCATGCAGGGCGTGACGAAGCAGCTCGCGGAGGACCTCAACCTGGGCTCCGACCACGGCGCGCTCGTGGTCGAGGTGACGCCGAACAGCCCGGCCGACAAGGCCGGCCTGCGCGCCGGACGGACCCAGACCGCCGAGGGCGTCGTCGCGGGCGGCGACCTGATCGTCGCGATCGACGGCAAGGACATGCGAAACCAGAACGCCGTGGCGTCGGCGGTCGCCTCGCACCGGCCCGGCGACAAGATCGACGTGGAGTTCTACCGCGGCAACGACAAGAAGACCTTGAGTGTCGAGCTCACCAAGCGCCCGGCATCCGCGGACACCGCGGCGCCGAGCGATCAGGGCGGCGGCGGGATCTTCCCGTAGTGCGTGAGGCCGCGGGCGGTGCCCGCGGCGGAGCGATCCTTTCCGCCTCTGCGACCATAGGCGGGCCATGACCCGCGTGAAGATCTGCGGCCTCACGTCGCTCGAGGACGCCCAGCAGGCTGTCGAGCTGGGGGCCTGGGCGCTCGGGATGATCTTCTGGCCGCAGAGCCCGCGCGCCTGTCCCGTCGAGCAGGCCGAGGCGATCGGGGCGCAGCTTCACCGGCGCGTGGAGCTGGCGGGCGTGTTCGTGAACGCCACGCTCGACGAGGTGGCCTCCACGGCTGACCTGTGCCGCTTCTCGCTGCTCCAGCTCCACGGCGACGAGGGGCCGGCGTACTGCCAGGAGGCAGCTCGGCGAACGGGCTGCAAAGTGATAAAGGCGGCGCGGGTGCACGACGCCGCGCACGTCCAGGCGCTGCGCGCGTTCCACACGGACTTCCACCTCCTCGACGCCCACTCGCCGAAGGCGCCGGGCGGCACGGGGGAGAGCTTCGACTGGGAGCTGGCGCGCCTCCACCCTGGCACGCCGCCGGTAATCCTCTCGGGGGGCCTCACGCCGGACAACGTAGGCCGGTCGATCGCGGCCGCGGAGCCGTTCGCCGTCGACACGGCAAGCGGCACCGAGGCCGAGCCGGGCCGCAAGGATCCCGCGAAGGTGACGGCGTTCTTCCGCGCGGTCGAGGCCGCAGGCCACGGGGCCGTCGTGCGCGAGGCCGCGGGCGGTGCCCGTGGCGGAGCGACGGCTTGACAGGCGCCCCGCCGCTCGAGCGGCGCTTCGGCCCCTACGGCGGTCGCTACGTGCCGGAGACGCTGATCCCAGCGCTCGACGAGCTCGAGGCGGCGTGGTCCGCCTCCCGCGACGACCCCGCCTACGTCGCGGAACTCGACGCGCTGCTACGCGACTACGTGGGCCGGCCGACGCCGCTCTACCACGCGCACCGGCTCTCGGAGCTGGCCGCCGGCGCGGTCTGGCTGAAGCGCGAGGACCTGACCCACACCGGCTCGCACAAGATCAACAACGCGATCGGGCAGGCGCTGCTCGCCCAGCGCATGGGCAAGCCGCGCGTGATCGCCGAGACCGGCGCGGGCCAGCACGGCGTGGCCGCCGCCACCGCATGTGCGCTGCTCGGGCTCGAGTGCGTCGTCTACATGGGCACCGAGGACATGCGCCGCCAGGAGCCGAACGTGCAGCGGATGCGGCTGCTCGGCGCCGAGGTGCGCGGCGTGGACGCCGGGGCGCGCACGTTGAAGGAGGCGGTGTCGGCCGCGATCCGCGACTGGGTGGCGAACGTGGGCACGACGCACTACGTGATCGGCTCATGCGTTGGGCCGGCGCCGTACCCGGCGCTCGTGAGGGACCTCCAGCGCCGCATCGGCGACGAGGCCCGCGAGCAGCTGCTCGACCAGGCGGGCCGGCTGCCGGACCGCGCGATCGCCTGCGTGGGCGGCGGCTCCAACGCGATCGGCACGTTCATCCCGTTCGTGGACGACGAGGAGGTGGAGCTGATCGGGGTCGAGGCCGCGGGGGAGGGGCTCTCGACGCGGCGGCACTCCGCCCCGCTCACGACCGGCGCCCGCGGCGTGCTCCACGGAGCGTTCACCGGGGTGCTCCAGGACGAGGCGGGCCAGATTCTCGAGGCCCACTCGATCTCGGCCGGGCTCGACTATCCCGGCGTCGGGCCGGAGCACGCCTGGCTGCGCGACTCCGGGCGCGTGCGCTACGAGGGGGTCGAGGACGGCGCGGCGCTCGCGGCGTTCCACCGCGTCGCCGAGCTCGAGGGGATACTGCCGGCGCTCGAGTCGTCGCACGCGATCGCTTGGCTCCTGGCCAACCCGTCGCCCGGGCTCAGCCTGGTGACGCTCTCGGGCCGGGGGGACAAGGACCTTGCCGAGGTGCTCGCGCTGGGATGAGCATTGCCGCGCCCGCCATCTCCGCCGCGTTCGCCGACAGCGGGAAGCACGCGGCGCTCATGCCGTACCTGATGGGGGGCTATCCGAGCATCGAGGAATCGGTCTCGGCGGGGTTGGCCGCGGTCGATGCCGGCGCCGATCTCCTGGAGCTCGGGGTGCCGTTCTCGGATCCGCTTGCAGACGGGCCGGTGATTCATGCCGCGGCGACCGCGGCGCTGGGGTCCGGTGCCACTCCCCACGGTGTCCTGGGGGTCTGCGAACGACTGGCAGTGAGGGTGCCTGTTGTGTTGATGGTCTACGCCAACATCGTCCTCACTGCCGGCGTCGAGACTTTCGTGCTGCGCGCAGCCGGCTCCGGAGCCTCCGGACTCATCGTTCCGGATCTTCCTCACGACGAGGCTTCGGAGCTGCGCGCCGCCTGCGACGCCGAGGGGCTCGCGCTGGTGCCGCTCGTCGCGCCCACGACGACGCCGGAGCGCGTCGAGGCGATCGGCGCGGATGCGCGCGGGTTCGTCTACACGGTCTCGCTCACGGGGACGACCGGGGAGCGCGCCGAGCTCCCGGAGGGCCTGGCCGAGACGGTGGAGCGCGTGCGCGCCGCGACCGAGGTGCCGGTCGCGGTCGGCTTCGGCATCTCGACGCCCGAGCAGGCCCGCTCGGTGGCCAAGATCGCCGACGGGGTGATCGTCGGCAGCCGCGTGGTGCGGGCAGCGGGCGAGGGCGGGGCGCTCGGGGTGGGCTCCGTGGTTGGGGAGCTGGCCGAAGCACTGCGGCACTGAGGTAGTGGCCCCGACCGCTCCCCCACCTCAGCTGGTGGGTATGCGTAGCGTTTTCCGACACGCTCGCCCACCACCTGAGGAGTGGACTGGTTTTGGGGGGGAGGATTGTGGAACAATCTGCCAGCCGTGGCCCGAATCCAAGTCCTCACCGCCGCCGTTCTGTTCGGGACCACCGGCACCGCTCAGGCCCTCGGTCCGGACATCGAGCCGCTCGCGGTGGGCACCGCGCGGATCGTCGTGGGCGCCGCGCTCCTCGGAGCGGTGGCGCTGCTCGCCGGCCGCGTGGGAGCGGGTCGCGCCGGCCGCGTGGGAGCGGGTCGCGCCGGCCGCGTGGGAGCGGGTCGCGCCGGCCGCGTGGGAGCGGGTCGCGCCGGCCGCCGAGGTCTTGGCTGCTGCGACCGCCGGCTCGTGCTGCTCTCCGGCGTCTTCGTGGCGGTCTACCAGGCCAGCTTCTTCGCGGCCGTCGCGGACACCGGGGTGGCGGTCGGGACGGTGGTGGCGCTCGGCTCGGCGCCCGCGTTCACGGGCCTCTTCGGCCGCCTGTTCACGGGTGAGCGGCTCGAGCGGCAGTGGTTCCTGGCGACCGGGCTCGCCTCCGCGGGAGTCGCGCTGCTCACGCTCGGCGGCGACTCCGGCGGCCAGGTCTCCGCGCCCGGGATCGGGCTCGCGCTCACGGCCGGCGCGGGATATGCGGGCTACGCGGCAGCGAGCAAGCACATGCTGGACCGCGGTGGCACGCCCGAGGCCGTCATGGCGGCCGTGTTCGGCACCGGCGCGCTCGTGCTGCTGCCGGTGCTGGCGATCGTGCCGACAGGCGACCTCTTCACCGCCAACGGCCTGACCCTCGCCGTTTACCTCGGGGCGGTGACCACAGCGCTCGCCTACATCCTCTTCGCGAAGGGCCTCGAGCAGATCGGCGCGAGCGAGACCGCGACGCTGACGCTCGCCGAGCCGGTCACCGCGATGGCGCTCGGCTTCCTGGTGCTCGGCGAGCGGCCGGGCGCGCTCGCGGTGGCCGGCGCGGGGCTCGTGCTCGGCGGCCTGGCGCTGCTCGCGGTGCGGCCCGAGCCGCGCGCGCGGCTGGGTTCGCGACTGGCGGAAACCGCTGCCTGAGCGGCGCAGATCGCTGGTAGGGTGGCCCGCATATGGCGCAGACCCAGACAGCCGAGGGAGCCACGGACAAGGCGACGGCCGAGGCGGGGTCGAAGGCAAAGCCGCAGCGCAAGCGCATCACCAGGCGCAAGGCCGTGGAGGAGAAGGTACGCAGCTACTTCGACGCGATGGACGCGCGAGACGCCAACGCCATGGCCGCCCACTGGCGCGAGGACGGCGTCGAGGATGTCGTCCCGGTGGGCCTCATGCGCGGGCGCGACGAGCTCCGCGACTTCTTCGCCTCGATGTTCGCCGCGATGCCCGACGCTCGCACGACGGTGACGCGCCTGATCGCGGGCGAGCAGAGCTGCGCGGTCGAGTGGCGTCTCGAGGGGACGTTCGACGGCGCGCCCTACACGGGCCTCCAGCCCACGGGCAACCACGTGGAGATCCGCGGGCTCGACCTGCTCGAGCTGGAGGACGGCGAGCTCGTGACCAACACGGCCTACTTCGACGGCGCGGGCTTCGCGCGCCAGATCGGCATGCTGCCCGCCGACGGCTCCGGCGCCGACCGCGCCATGAAGAGCGCGTTCAACGCCGTGACGAAGCTGCGCCGCGCGATCGCGGAGCGCCGCCCCGCCTGATGGCGGTCTTCGTCGCGCTGGTCGTCGGGCTCGTCTGGTGGATCACCGCCTGGGCGTTCGGCATCAAGGCGGTCGACGCGTTCCTGCTCACGGCCGCGCTCGTCGTGAGCGCCGCCGCCTTCCAGATGGTGAAGCCCTTCCTCGACCAGCTGCTGGGCCGCGAGGTCGCGGAGCCGGAAGAGCAGGGCGCCGGCTTCTGAACGACGAACGACGGGGTCAGGCCCCTACAGGGTCAGACCCTCAGCCGAAGAACGTCTGCGCCGCCTCGTAGTCCTCTACCGGCACGGTCCGCAGGTCCTTGACGGCGTCCGACAGCGGCACCAGCTCGATGCGCATGCCGCGCAGCGCCGGCATGACGCCCCAGCGCGACTCGTTCGCCGCGTCGCTCGCGGCGAGCCCCAGCCGCGTCGCGAGCACGCGGTCGAACGCCGTCGGAGTGCCGCCGCGCTGGATGTGGCCGAGCACGGTGGCGCGCGACTCGATGCCGGTGCGCTGCTCGATCTCGCGCTCCAGCAGCTGCCCGATCCCGCCGAGCCGGGCGTGCCCGAACTCGTCCTCGCCGCTCGTCATCACCTCCATCGTGCCCTCCTGCGGCACGGCGCCCTCGGCCACCACCACGATCGAGAAGTAGCGGCCGCGCGAGTGCCTGCGCTGGATCAGCCGGCAGACCTCCTCGATGTCGAACGGCCGCTCGGGGATCAGGATCACGTCCGCGCCGCCGGCGAGCCCGGAGTGGAGCGCGATCCAGCCGGCGTGCCGGCCCATCACCTCGACGATCATCACGCGGTTGTGCGACTCGGCCGTGGTGTGCAGGCGGTCGATCGCCTCGGTCGCGATCTGCACCGCGGTGTCGAAGCCGAACGTCATGTCGGTGCCGGCGAGGTCGTTGTCGATCGTCTTCGGCACGCCGATGATCGGCAGCTGGTGCTCGCCGTGGAGGCGCGCGGCCGCGCCGAGCGTGTCCTCGCCGCCGATCGCGATCAGCCCGTCGACGCGAAGCGACTCGAGCGTGGCGCGGATCAGCTCGGGGCCGTCGTCGCGCTTGAACGGGTTGGTGCGGGACGAGCGCAGGATCGTGCCGCCGCGCGGCAGGATGCCGCGCGTCGACTCGACGCTCAGCTCCTCGTGCGCGCCCTCGATCGGCCCGCGCCAGCCGTCGCGGAAGCCGACGATCTCGTGGCCGTGGTCGTCGATTCCCCTGCGCACGACCGCCCGGATCACCGCGTTCAGACCGGGGCAGTCGCCGCCTCCCGTGAGTACGCCGATCCGCACGCTCGCCACGATACCCGCGCTCGTCAGAATGCCCGCCCGTGGCGCTCGCATTCACACACGTCGTGCGGCAAGCCGCGGGCGGTGCACGCGGCGCAGCCATGCCCTTTTCCCGGGGGCAAGCCGCGGGCGGTGCACGCGGCGCAGCCATGCCATTTCTCCGGGCGGTGGTTACAGCCTGCGCGTGCGCCCTGAGCCTCTCCGGCTGCCTCGGGAACGGCGGCGACGACGAGCCGCACGTCATCAAGGGCGACACCGCGACCGTCTACTCGAGCGTCCCCCGTCACGGCGTCTCGGCGTCCACCGCCAGGCGGGTGCTCCAGGGTGAGCGCCGTGCGCTTGCCGAGCGAAACGGCCGCGCCGGCGGCCTCGCGATCAGGCTCCGGCTGCTCCCCGCGACCGACAGCCGCGACGAGGCATGGGATCCCGGCCTCGTCGCCGCCAACGCGAGCAAGGCGGCCGACGACCCGAGCGCGATCGCCTACCTCGGCGAGCTCGACTACGGCGCGACGGCCGTCTCGCTCCCGATCACGAACGACGCGGGGCTGCTCCAGGTGTCGCCGAGCGACGGCCTCACGAGCCTCACCGAGCGCGCGCGCGGGCGCCCGCGGAACGGCCCCGAGCGCTACTACCCCTCGGAGACGCGCAGCTTCGTTCGCATCGGGCCGACCGACCTGAGCGAGGCCGAGGCGCTGGTGAAGCGCCTCCGCGCCACCGGCGCGCGCCGGTTCGCGCTCGTCTTCGACCGCGAGATCTACGGCCGCGAGCTGGCCGCCGAGCTCGTCGCGCGCGCCCGCAGGGCGGGCCTCAAGCCGGTCGCCTCCGAGGAGTACCGCGGCCGCGTCGACGACATTCCCGACATCGCGCGCGGCCTCGCCGACGGAAAGCCCGACGCGGTCGTCGAGCTGAGCGTGGCGGGCCGCGGCACGATCCCGATGCTGGTTGCGATCGACGCGGAGCTGCCGGGCGTTCCGCTGTTCGCCTCGAGCGGTTTGCTGGCGCTCCCCAAGCTGGCGCTGCCCCCCGGCCCGGCTCGGGTCGAGGCGGTCGGGCCGGCGCTCGGGCCTGAGCGCGCGGGCTACGACGCCATGCGGGTCGTGCTCGACGCGGTGGACGCCGGCGGCCGCGACAGGCGGAAGGTGATCTCCGCGGGCGTACGGTTCGGCCGCCGCCTGACCAACGACGACGTCGTCGCCCTCTACCGCCCCGGCGCGGACGGCCGCTTGGAGAAGACGGGACCCTGATACCGCTACCGCGCCGAGATTTTCTCCGCGTTAAGCAGTGCTGTCGCAGGCAAACCCCCACGAAGCGTGGTTAGGATGCGCCGGAGGTTGGAGCCACTCCATAGGAGGGACGTTTTGCGAGTACGTTGGCTGGCAGTCTTAAGCTGCCTCCTCGGCGTCTTTGCCCTTGGCCTTGCGGCCTGCGGCGGCGACGACGAGGAATCAGTTAGCGGAGGCGAGAGCGGCGGCGCGATTTCCGGCGACACGCTGACCATCTATTCGAGTCTTCCGCTGCAGGGAACGTCAAAGACGCAGTCGGAGGCCGTGATCGACGGCGAGAAGCTGGCCCTGAGTGAAGTGGGCAGCAAGGTCGGGAAGCTCAAGATCGACTACGTCTCGCTTGACGACTCGACGGCCCAGAACCCGGGCACTGCGGACGAGGGCCAGACCGCGCAGAACGCGCGCAAGGCCGTTCAGGACGAGAAGACGATCTTCTACCTCGGCGAGTTCAACTCCGGTGGTACGAAGGTCTCGCTCCCGATCCTGAACAAGGCGAACATCCCGCAGATCAGCCCGTCGAACACGTACGTCGGACTGACGACGGACGACCCCGGCTCCGAGCCGGGCGAGCCGGACAAGTACTACCCGGCTCAGAAGCGCACCTACGCGCGAATCGTCCCGACGGACACGATCCAGGGGGCGGCGCTCGCGAGCATAATGAAGGAGGACGGCTGCAAGTCCGTCCACATCTTCAACGACAAGACCACCTACGGCGCGGGTCTCGCGAAGAACGTCGAGCTCGCGGCCGAGAAGGTCGGTCTGAAGGTCGAGGGGAACGACGGCACGGACAGGAACGCGCCGAACTACCGCTCGCTCGCCGCGAAGATCAACGCCGACTGCTTCGTCGGCTCGGGCGTGACGGGTGAGAACTACGTCCAGGTGTTCAAGGACGTGGCGGCGGCCTGCCCGGACTGCAAGCTCTACGGACCGGACGGGGTCGCCGAGGCGGCGTTCTCCGACCCGAAGGAGGGCGGCATCCCGGCGGACGTCGGCGCTCGCACGAAGGTGACTGTCGCCACGCTCAGCCCTGACGAGTTCAAGAAGAAGGGCATCACCGAAGCCGTCAAGTTCTTCGACGACTTCAAGGCGGAGTACGGCGTGAAGCAGCCGGACCCGTACGCCATCTACGGCTACGAGACCATGAAGCTGGCCCTCGACACGCTGAAGGCCGTTGGCGACAAGGCCAACGACCGCGAGGCGGTCCGCAAGCAGCTTCTCGACAACACGAAGGGGCGCGACAGCGTTCTCGGCAAGTACGACATCGACGAGAACGGCGACACCACGCTGACCGACTACGGTATCTACGACATCGAGGGCGGCCAGCTGGAGTTCGTGAAGGCGATCGCGGCCGGGGGCTGAGCCCTCGCTCCGGAACGCCGGATCGGTTACGTTAGCGAGCGGAGGGGGACGGGCTCAGCGCCCGTCCCCACCGCTACCAACATGAGGGAAACTTGGAAGCTGCCGGGATCTCTGCTGACGCAGCGCTGAAGCCGAGGACGTCGGAGGTCGTCGCCGAGTTCATCTCGAGGTACGGCCTGATCGCGATCCTGATCGCGTTCCCGGCCTACTACGGCATCCAGGACCTGATCAACGACGGGAACCTCAACCGCATTGGCAACAACCTCGTAGACGGCCTGTCGAACGGGGCGATCTGGGCACTCGTGGCGCTCGGGTACACGCTCGTCTACGGCATCATCGAGCTGATCAACTTCGCCCACGGCGAGATCTTCATGATCGGCGCCTTCTCGGCGTTCGCCCTGTGGGAGCCGCTGGGCATCACGGCCGACACCGGGACCGCCGCGCTGATTCTCGGGCTGCTCGTCACGATGGTCGCCGCGATGCTGGTGAGCGGCTCGCTCAACGTGATGATCGAGCGCGTCGGCTACCGACCGTTACGCGGGGCGCCCAAGCTGGCGCCGCTGATCACCGCAGTCGGCTTCTCGTTCATCCTCCAGAACGTCGGCATTCTGTGGCTCGGCGCGTCGCAGCGCGCCGTGCCGGACCTGATCCACTCCCAGCGCGAGCTCTTCGGCTTCTTCGGCGTGTCGGTGTCGCGCGGTGACGTGCTCGCCTTCGTGGCCATGATCCCGCTGGTTCTCCTGCTGACGTCGTTCGTTGGGCAGAGCCGGCTCGGCAAGGCCATGCGCGCCACGGCGCAGGACCCCGAGGCCGCGAAGCTGATGGGGATCAACGTCGACACCACGATCTCGCTGACGTTCCTACTCGGTGGCCTGCTCGCCGGCGCCGCCGGTCTGATCAACACGCTCTACCAGACGAACGTCTGGTTCTTCCAGGGCTTCACCGCCGGCCTGATCGCGTTCACGGCGGCGGTGATGGGCGGCATCGGCAACCTGCGCGGGGCGGTGCTCGGCGGCCTGATCATCGGCTGCATCCAGCAGATCTCTGACAACCGGATCGGGAACGAGTGGACGCCCGCCGTGATCTTCGCGTACCTCGTCCTGATCATGACCTTCAGGCCACAGGGCCTGATCGGCGAGGAGACGAGGGAGGCCGGATGAGCACCATCCAGGAGCTCCGGACCAAGCCGTGGGCGGCCTACCTGCTCCCCGGCGTCGTCATTATTGCCGCGGCGCTGTTCCCGCTCTTCCGCCCGCCGCTCGACGGCTTCATGGACGACTGCATCCTCGCCCTCGCCTACGTGATGATGGCCCTGGGGCTGAACCTGGTGGTCGGGTTTGCCGGCCTGCTCGACCTTGGCTACGTGGCGTTCTACGCGCTCGGAGCGATGGCGGTCGGCTGGTGGGCGTCCGACTTCTTCACCGGCGCCGGCGGCGAAAAGGGCATCCACATAGGCGTGACCGGCTTCGCCAAGACGCTTCCGGGCATCCACGTGAACTTCCTGCTTCTCGTCGTCGGGGCGATCATCGTGTGCGCGGTAGCGGGGGCGATAATCGGCCTGCCGACGCTGCGGCTTCGCGGCGACTACATCGCGATCGTGACGCTGGCCTTCGGTGAGATCATCGGCCGGATCTTCGCGAACGGCGACGAGATCACGTTCTTCGGCGACTACAAGCTGTCGAACGGGCGTCAGTCGATCTCCCCGATCGACTCAATCGACGTACCGGCGCTCGCGCCCTTCGACTCCGCGCTCAACCTCCGGCCGTACTACTGGACGATCTTCGCGATGGTGCTCGTGGTCCTGTTCGTGAACTTCCGCCTGCGCGATTCGAAGCTCGGGCGTGCCTGGATCGCGCTGCGCGAGGACGAGGTGGCGGCCGCGAGCATGGGCGTGCCGCTCGTCAAGACGAAGCTTCTGGCCTACGCGACAGGCGGCGCCTTCGGCGGCATCTCGGGCGCGTTTCTCGGAGCGTACTTCTCGAGCGTGAACGCGAACCAGTTCCAGTTCGGCTTCTCGATCTTCATCCTCGCCATGGTGATCCTCGGCGGGTTGGGCAGCATCTGGGGCGTGGTGCTCGGCGCGGTCGCGCTCTCGTTCGTGAACATCAGGCTGATACCCGACGTGCTCGACCAGGGCTTCGTCGGAGACGCGCTCCGAGACGCCGGGCTCAAATTCAGCTTCACGGAGATCTCGTTCGGCGTCTTCGGGTTCATCCTCGTGATCATGATGGTGCTGAGACCCGAGGGGCTCCTGCCCGAGCGGCGCCGCAAGATGGAGCTCACGGAGGGCATCGGCGAGACCGAGTCTGTGTTCGAGGCGCGCGTATGAGCGCCAACGGGTCGATCCTCTCGACGGTCAGCACGACGAAGGTCTTCGGCGGGCTGCTCGCCGTCAGCGACGTATCGATCGACGTGGGGCCGAAGTCGATCGTCTCGATCATCGGCCCGAACGGGGCAGGGAAGACGACCTTCTTCAACATGCTGACCGGGCTCTACAGGCCCACAGCCGGACGCATCCTGTTCGACGGCCAGGACGTGACCGGCCGGCGCCCCGACCTCATCACCGCGGCCGGCGTGGCGCGCACGTTCCAGAACATCCGGCTCTTCTCGACCATGAGCGCGCTCGAGAACGTGATGGTCGGAGCGCACACCCGGATGCGCGCCGGCTTGTTCGGCTCGATCCTGCGAACGCCGAGCGTCCGGCGGGAGGAGGCCGCGATCACGGAGAACGCCCACGAGATGCTCGACTACGTCGGGCTGAAGCGCGACCTGCACGAGCAGACCGCGGCGAACCTCTCCTACGGCGACCAGCGGCGCGTCGAGATCGCCCGCGCTCTGGCGTCCGACCCGAAGCTCCTGCTGCTCGACGAGCCGACTGCCGGGATGAACCCTCAGGAGTCGCAAGCGCTGACCCAGTTCATGGATCAGCTCCGGCGCGAGAAGGATCTGACCATCCTGCTGATCGAGCACGACATGAAGGTCGTCATGGGCGTCTCTGAACACATCTGGGTGCTCGACCACGGGGAGAAGATCGCCGAGGGCGAGCCGGACGAGATCCGCCAAAACAACCGTGTGATCGAGGCGTACCTCGGGAAGCAGGAGAGCTGAGATGGCGCTCCTCCAGCTCAATGACGTCCACACCTACTACGGCAACATCGCCGCGCTGAAGGGCATCTCGCTCGAGGTCGAGGAGGGCGAGATCGTCACGCTGATCGGCTCGAACGGCGCCGGCAAGTCGACGACGCTGCGCTCGATCTCGGGCCTCACGCCGCCGCGGCAAGGGTCGATAGAGTTCGATGGCAAGGAGATCGCCGAGACCCCTCCGCAGGACATCGTGCGGCTCGGCATCTCGCAGTCGCCCGAGGGGCGCCACTGCTTCCAGCGCATGACCGTCCGCGAGAACCTCGACCTCGGCGCCTACCTTCGTCGCGACGAGGGCGTGAACGACGACATGGACCGCGTGTTCGAGCTGTTCCCTCGCCTGAAGGAACGCGAGCGCCAGAAGGCCGGCACGATGTCCGGGGGCGAGCAGCAGATGCTCGCGATCGGGCGCGCGCTGATGGCGAACCCCAAGCTGCTGCTGCTCGACGAGCCGTCGATGGGCATCGCGCCGATCCTCGTGGAGCGGATCTACGAGACGATCGCGGAGATCAACAAGCAGGGTACGACGATCTTGCTCGTCGAGCAGAACGCGAACTACGCGCTCGGCGTGTCGAAGCGCGCGTACGTGCTCGAGACGGGGGAGGTCGCCCTTCACGACGACTCGGCGTCGCTGCGCGACAACCCCGAGGTCCAGAGGGCGTACCTGGGCGCATGACCTTCGTGATCGCAGCCATCGGAGCGAAGGCCCTGTACCTGCTCTACGCGTGGCTGGCCTCCGGGATCGTCGCCACTTACCTGGCCGAGCGGAAGGGCTACAGCTCGAAGCTCGGGCTGGCGGCGGGCCTGCTCCTGAGCGTGGTCGGCGTGCTGATCATGCTCGTCGTGCCGGCGCGGCGCGACTCGCGCTGGAAGCTCCAGGGGCCGTTCGGGAGCGGCGGCGGCAAGACGGTCGCCGAGGCGCGCCACGAGCGCGAAGTGGAGGAGGGATGAGCACGCTGCCTATAGCCGCCAACCTCCCATCGGCGATGTTCACACCGCTCGTGGTGGTCCTCGTGGGCTACGCCGTGCTCAGCATCATGGCCGGGAGGGCGCAAGCGAACGAGGACCGCGCCAGCGCCGAGCGGTACTCGACCATCGGCTTCGCGCTGGTGCTCGTGTCCGCGGGCTACGTGCTCGTGCTGCTGATCTCCGCGGTGGTCAGCTATCCGAGCCGCGTCTACGACATGCTGATCATCCTGGTCGTGGTAGGTCTGTTCTTCGCACTGCTGCTGTTCCTCTTCTTCGCGATCGCCGAGATCGTTCCCCGCGCTTTCCGCCGCGGCCGCGAGCGCTAGCCTCGAGGGGCGGTGCCCGCCCTGCAGGACGATCGCTACGAGCCGCTTCCCGGGTTGCTGTCGCTGCCGTCGTTCCTCTACCGGAAGCTCGGGCCGCGCGGGCGTATCGTGGCCAAGCTGGGCGGTGCGATCTTCGTTGTGGGGGTCATCGTCGCCGTGATCCTCCTCGCGCCCCGGATCGCCGAGACGAAGCGCGAGCGCGCCGACCGCGAGCGTAGGGAGGAGGCAGCGGCGCTGGCTGAGCGGCGCCGGCGCCTGATCGCGGAACAGCGGCCGCACCATGGACGGAGCGAATCGGCATCGTCGCGCGCAGAGACGCTGGGCGAGCTGAAACGGGCGATCCTGGCCGACGCGCGAGCGCGCGCGGCGTCCGGCAAGCTCCACGGGCCGCCCGCGAAGCGCGTGTCGTGCGAGCGGCTTAAGGGCGGCTCCACCGCAGCGGAGGCGCGTGTCGCCTACGACTGCATCGCGATCACGAGCGAGCTGCCGTCGATCGACGGCTCGCCCCAGGGCGTGCTCGGTCACCCGTTTCGCGCCGTGGCCGACTACTCGACCCGGCGCTTCACCTGGTGCAAGGTGAGCGGGCGCGCGGGGGAGGGCGGCTTCACCGAGGAGGGCCTCGCCGTCAAGATCCCGCGCGCCTGCTCCCGGTAGCCTCGCGAAGCGCCTCCTCGAGGTCCGGCTGCTGGAAGCGGTAGCCGAGTTCCGTGAGGCGCGCCGGGACCGCGCGCTGGCCGGTGGTCACGATCTCGGCCATCTGGCCGTAGAGCGCCTTGACCGCGAGCGCCGGGATGGGGGCCACCGCCGGCCGCCTCAGCGCGCGCCCGAGCGCCTTCGACAGCTCCTTGTTGGTGGCCGGCTCGGGCGCGGTGAGGTTGGCCGGGCCGCTAGCCGCCTCGGTGTCGAGCTCGAAGAGGATCGCGCCGACGACATCGTCGAGGTGGACCCACGGGACGTACTGCCGCCCGCCGGCGACCGGGCCGCCGATCCCGGCCTTGAAGAAGGGCAGCATCTTCTCGAGCGCGCCGCCGGACTCCGACAGGACCATGCCGGTGCGGTTGACCACGACGCGGACGCCGAGCTCTCCGGCTCTGAGCGCCGCTGCCTCCCAGTCGGCGGACAGCTGCGCGAGGAAGTCGTCGCCGGCGGGGGCCGACTCGTCGAGGCGCTCGCCGCCGCGGTGGCCGTACCGGCCGGCGCCCGACTGCGAGACGAGGACGCGCGGGCGCTCGGACTCGGGCAGCTCGGCGAGCGCGCTCACGAGGTTGCGCGTGGAGAGGACGCGCGAGTCGCGGATCTCGCGCTTGGCGTCGTCGGACCAGCGCTGCGCGATCTGCTCGCCGAGGAGGTGGACGACCGCATCCCGGCCACGCAGGGCGTCCCCCGGTGCGGGCGCGCTCTTCGGATCCTTCCACTCCTCCGAGTTCACCCCCAGAATCTCCTGGGCTCGCCGATCGTCACGGGATAGCGCAGTCACGTCATCGCCGCGTTCCCGGAGAGCACCGACGAGCGCACGGCCGATCGTGCCGGTCGCCCCGGTGACGGCGACCCGCATCAGCTGACCGTGGCGCGCTCTACGGTCGGCTGCTCGGCCTGGCCCGGCTCCTCGCTGCGCTCGGCCACCTCGGCCACTGCGCTCGCCACCTCGCGCGCCACGTCGCGGTTGAACACGCTCGGGATGATGTAGTCCTCGTCGAGTTCGTCGTCCGCCACCACCGACGCGATCCCGCGCGCCGCCGCGAGCTTCATGTCCTCGGTGATAGCGGTCGCGCGCACGTCGAACGCGCCGCGGAAGATGCCGGGGAACGCGAGCACGTTGTTGATCTGATTCGGATAGTCGGAGCGGCCGGTGGCCATCACGCGCACGTACGGGGCCGCCTCCTCCGGGCGCACCTCGGGGTTCGGGTTCGCCATCGCGAACACGAACGGCTCCGGGTTCATCTTCTGGAGGTCGTGCGCGTCGATGATGCCCGGCCCGGAGAGGCCGATGAACACGTCGGCGCCCTCGATCACCTCGCGCGGCTGGCCGTCGCGGCCGTCGGCGTTCGTGTTCTCCGCCAGCCAGCGCTTGGGCGCGTTCATGGAGCCGGCCTGGTAGTCGTCGCGGCCGGTGTGGATGGCGCCGAAGCGGTCGCAGGCGACGATTGAGGTCACGCCCGCGTCCATGAGCACCTTCGCCACGGCCACGCCGGCGGCGCCGGCCCCCACCATGAGGACCTCGAGCTCCTCCATCCGGCGCCCGGTCAGGCGACAGGCGTTGATGAGGGCGGCGAGTGTGACGATCGCCGTGCCGTGCTGGTCGTCGTGGAACACCGGGATGTCGAGCTCCTCGATCAGCCGGCCCTCGATCTCGAAGCAGCGCGGGGAGGAGATGTCCTCGAGGTTTATGCCGCCGAAGGTGGGCGCGATCCGGATCACCGTCT
>Ga0126312_10000170_pt1 | contig 32250 bp, 37 predicted proteins | sample Plot104A_FD_92537 | JGI IMG/M metagenome (GOLD analysis project Ga0126312, IMG submission 92537) | Serpentine soil microbial communities from UC McLaughlin Reserve, CA, USA - Plot104A | ecosystem: Environmental > Terrestrial > Soil > Grasslands | place: USA: UC McLaughlin Reserve, Lake County... | reverse complement strand
GTGCTCTACCGACTGAGCTACAGGGGCATATTCTGTTCGTGGGGGCGGGAGGATTCGAACCTCCGTAGGCGAAGCCGGCAGATTTACAGTCTGCTCCCTTTGGCCGCTCGGGCACACCCCCGGCCACGCCCAGAGGCCCGCGCCCCGAAACGCCCGGTTATGGTAGCAAACGCCTCCCACTTTTCAACAGAGCCCGGGAAGGGATTCGAACCCCCGACCTGCCGCTTACAAGGCGGCTGCTCTACCACTGAGCTACCCGGGCGAGTATCAGCCATGTCAGCACGTCGCCCTGCGGGCGACTTGTCAGCACGCCGACTCCCTCCGGTCGCCGGCTTGTCAGCATTTCAGCTAATCGGTTAACGGTCCACTCTCTCAGCGTAAACCTGACCGAAGATCATTCTAACAGGTAGTATCCCGATCCGGTTTCGAAGGCAGTGGGCGAGCCACACAGCCGACCAAGTGCTTACTGATTGGCTGACAAGCCTGCTAAAAGCAGGCTTGCTCAAACGCTATTCGGCGCGGCGGCGAATCTCCTCGAGCCTGCGCAGGGTCTCGGGCGATAGCCGGTCGGCCAAACGCGATCGGCGGGGTGATTCGGGGCTGCGCGTCACGGCGGGCAGTTCGTCGAGCAGGTCCGCAAACTCGCGGGGGGCGGCGCGCGAAACGCCTCGTGCCAGCGCGGTGCGTTGCAGGGCGAAGTCCGCGGTGTAGACCGTAGCCGGGCCATCCAGGTTGCCGAGCAGGCGTTCTATTACGTCGTCCGCGGACTCGCCTGGGGCGCTGTAGATCAGGCGCACCGCCCCTCCTGCCCTCTGCTCCACCCTCTCAGGTTCAGGGCTGCGGAGGGCGTCGAATACGACGATGATCCTGCTCCCCGTCCACCCGGCCGCCTTGAGAGCGTCGTTTATCAGGAGCTCCCTCGATTCGTCCAGACCACCGGTGAGGGGTGTACGGTAGCGATCGAGGGCCCCTATCAAGTTGTAGCCGTCCAGAATCAGATACGACGCCATCCCCGCTGCCTCCGCGCCTCGTACAACAGAACAGCAGCAGCCACGGAGACGTTCAAAGACCCCACGGCCCCAAGCATCGGGACCGAGACCATCCCATCGCAACCATCGCGCACGAGCCTGCGAACGCCCCGCCCCTCGCTCCCCAGCACTAGCGCTACCGGCCCCGCGAGATCCATCTCGGTATGCGTCGTTCCGCCGACCTCGGCGGCGTAGACCCAGAGGCTGGCCTCTTTCATGCGGTCGATGGCGCGGCGCAAGTTCGTCTCTCTCACCACGGGCAGGTGCTCGCTCGCCCCCGCGCTCGCCTTTACCGCGACCGCGGTCACGCCGACGGCCCTGTCCTTGGGGATCACCACCCCGCTCGCCCCGGCGCCGTCAGCGGCGCGCACGACGGCGCCGAGGTTGCGAGGATCTGTGACGCCGTCGAGTGCGACGATTAGCGGGTCGGGAACAGCGAGGATCTCATCCAGGCTCGAATACGGGTACGGTCGCACCCTGGCCGCGACGCCCTGGTGCGTGCCTCCGCGCGCGAGGTCCTCGACCCTGGCGCGAGGAACGTAATTGACGGGCACGCCGGAGGCGGCGGCCGCCCGCGCGACCTCTGTGTTTCCGGTCGCGTCGAGCACTTCGAGGACCTCGCGCCTGCGGCTGCGGAGCGCCTCTATTACGGGACGGATGCCGTAGATGAGCTCCTGCTTCAACTACCTGCGGCTCAGGATCGGACCCTCCGAGGTGTCCTCGATCCCCCACCCCTCCGCATGGAGCTCGTCGCGCAGCCGATCCGCCAGAGCCCAGTCCTTCTCTCGCCGCGCCCTCTCCCGCTGCACAACCTGGCGCAGGACGCTCTCCCCCGGATCCTCCGAGTACCTGACGCGTATCCCGTCCACGTCGGCGGCTGTCTCCTCGGCGAGATCAAAGCCGAAGATGGTAAGGACTTCGCGCAGGGCCCGCGCGAGCGACGCGAACTCCCCGGCGGCTTCCGGACGGGCGGAGACCTCCTGGCCGGCCCTGCTCGCGACGTCGAAGACCTCGGCGATCGCCTCAGGGGTATTCAGGTCGTCGTGCATCGCCTCGTCGAAGCGCCTGTTGAGCTCCCCGGCCAGCTCGTCGGAAAGCCTGGAGGAGTTCTCCGAGCCGGAGATCTGGCGAAAGAGTCGCAAGAGGCGCTCGTAGGAGCGGCGCTTCTCGTCCAGGATCTCCTCGGAATAGTGTATTGGCTGCGAGTAGTGGCTCTGGAGTAACCACATTCGGATCGCGTTCCTGCCGTGTCGTTCGACCGCTTCCCTCACGTCGACGATGTTGCCGATGCTCTTGGCCATCTTGTCGGCTGCGAAGTTGACCATCCCGTGGTGGGCCCAGGCACGGACGAAGGTGTGGTCGGGATGGGCTCCGCAGCTCTGAGCGAGCTCGTTCTCGTGGTGGGGGAAGCGCAGGTCCGTGCCACCGCCGTGGATGTCTGCTCCTTCAGGCAGGTGCTTCTCGACCATCGCCGAGCACTCGATGTGCCAGCCGGGACGCCCGGGGCCCCACGGGCTCTCCCAGGAAGGCTCACCCGGCTTTGAGGCCTTCCAGAGCGCGAAGTCGAGGGGGCTCCTCTTGAAACCCGTCTGACCCCTCTCGGTCTCGCGCATCTCGTCCGGGCGCTGGTGCGAGAGCTTGCCATAGGCCGGGAAGCTCTCGACCGAGTAGTAGACGTCGCCGTTGCCGGGTGCGTAAGCGTGGCCCTTCTCTATGAGGTTCCCTATGAGCGTGATCATCTCCGGGATGTGCTCGGTGGCCCGAGGCTCGACGTCGGGGAGTCCTACGCCGAGCATCTCCAGGCGCTCGTGGTAGGAGTCCGTGTAGCGGCGCACGATCTCCTCCCAGGAGATGCCCTCCTCGTTGGCCTTATTGATGATCTTGTCCTCTATATCCGTTACGTTCTGGACGAACCTGACCTCGTAGCCCCTGCTCTCGAGGTACCTGACCACAACGTCCCAGAACAGCGGCGCCCGGGCGTTGCCGATGTGGATGTGGTTGTAGACCGTAGGCCCGCAGACGTAGAGGCCTACGCGGCCGCTCGCCCCTACCTCGACCTGCTCGCCGCTCAAGGTGTCCCGCACGTAGACGCTCATGCCCCCAGTCTAGCCTCTCTCGCCCTCTCTATCCTCTCCCGCGACTCCTCCGCCCCGAGCACTGCGAAGAGGCGCGCCAGCTCCGGCCCCGCGTTCCGGCCCGTGAGCGCTAGCCGCAAGGGGTGGAGCAGGTCACGGGTCTTGATACCCCTCTCTTTCGCCCACGCGCGCAGCTCGCCGACGAGGTCCCTGGCCTCCTCCACGCCGTTTATCTCACGCCCTTCGAGTGATACCGCGGCGTGCTCGAAGACCTCGCCGCTCGACTCCGGGAGCTCCGTGGCAAAGGTTGCGGGGTCCACCGGGCCCAGGATCCCGTACGCCAGGCGGGAGGCGTCGGAGAGGAGCCGCAGGTCCTCCTGGATCGCCTCGACCGCAAGCAGCTCGCGTCCCGGCGGCAGCGGCTCGGCCAGGAAAGGTTGCAGTCGCCTGTAGAGCTCTTCCGCCGGCAGGCTCCGGATGAGCCTGGCGTTCAGGAAGAGCAGGCGGTCCGCGTCGAAGATGGCGGGACTCGCGCCGAGGCGCGTGGGGTCCCACTCTCGCACGAGCTCCTCGACGCTGGAGAACTCGTCTCTGCCCTCGGGGTGTGTCCAGCCGAGGAGCGCAAGGTAGCCGAGGAGCGCCTCGGGCAGGTAGCCCTCGCGGCGATAATCGCTTACGCTCGCGGCGCCGTGGCGTTTGGAGAGCTTCTTGCCGTCGGGGCCGAGGATCAAACCGAGGTGGATGAAGGCGGGCCCCACGGCGCCGAGCGCCCTGTAGAGGAGCGCCTGGCGGGCAGTGTTGGGGAGGTGCTCCTCGCCCCTGATGACGTAGGTTATGCCCATGTCCAGGTCGTCCACTACCGCGGCGAAGTTGTACGAAGGGGTACCGTCGGACTTGAGGATCGCGAAGTCCTCTATCTTGCTGAAGCGTACCTTGCCCCGCAATTGGTCTTCGAAGCTCCCGGCGCGCTCCGGCGGCCTGAAGTAGAGCGCCTTGCGGCCAGCCTCGTCCACCGCCTCGTACGTGAGCCCGTCTTTCGCGAGGCGAGAGATAGCTTCTCTGTAGAGAGCTTCGCGCTCGCTCTGGCGGTAGGGACCTTCGTCGAAGGAGAGGCCGAGCCACTCGAGGTCCTCCAGAAGGCTTTGCTCGAACTCTCTTTCGCTGCGCACCCTGTCGGTGTCCTCGATGCGCAGGATCAACTCTCCGCCGTAGTGCCTGGCGAAGAGGTAGTTGAAGAGGGCGGTGCGCGCTCCGCCGAGGTGGAGCATCCCCGTAGGGCTGGGGGCGAAGCGCGCCCTGACCCTATCCATCTCGCCGGTGCTCCTCCAGGAGGCACACGGCCTGGGCCGCGATGCCCTCCTCCCTGCCCGGGAAGCCTAGCCTTTCTGTTGTGGTGCCGCGCACGCTCACACGCGCCGGCTCGACGCCGAGGGCGAGGGCGAGGTTCTCGCGCATCGTCGCTCTGTGGTCCCGGATCTTGGGCCGCTCGCAGATCACTACCGCGTCGACGTTTGCGACGCTCCAGGTATCTCCCACCAGCGCCCGCGCCTCGCGCAGGAGCCGCAAAGAGTCGGCGTCTCTGTATCTCTCGTCGGTGTCCGGGAAGTAGTGGCCTATGTCTTCGAGCCCCGCCGCCCCGAGCAGGGCGTCGGTAACAGCGTGGGCGAGGACGTCGGCGTCAGAGTGGCCGGCGAGGGCCCTGTCGAAGGGGATCTCTACGCCGCCGAGGACGAGCCCGCGGCCCGTGCCGGCGGGAACGAAGGCGTGGGCGTCCACACCGAGCCCTACCCTGAAGGCCATGCTAGCGTCCCGCTCTCCGCACCCTCCGGCTGCCCTCCGCGTGGTTGGCGCCCTGCCGTGCGACCAGTATCGCCTCCGCAAGCACGAGGTCCTCAGGGGTGGTCAGCTTGATGTTGGTCCTCTCCCCCATCACCAGCGCGACCAGCCCTCCGGCTTCCTCGATTAGGGTGGCGTCGTCCGTTGCCCCTCGCAGGACCTTCTCGGGGGCGGTGTAGACGCGGCGCAGCGAGTCCAGGCGGAAGGCCTGCGGGGTCTGGGCGGCGTAGAGCTTGCTCCGGTCGAGCGTCCGCGAGACCGAGCCGTTCTCGACCAGCTTGATGGTGTCCGAGACGGGGAGGGCGGGGATCACAGCGTCCACCCCGGCGCGCGCCCGCTCGACCACGCGCCCTATGAGGCCGGGCGTGATGAGGCAGCGGGAGCCGTCGTGGACGAGGACCGTGGCGTCTTCTTCGTCCTCGAGGAGGAGCAGGCCGTTGCGGGTCGAGAGGGAGCGCGCCTCGCCCGGCTCGGCGCAGCCAGAGTACCTCGAGATGCCGGCTTCGGCGACGAGTTCTTCGACCCTATCGCGGTCGCCGACTACGTAGATCCTGTCTATCTCGGGGGTTTCCTCGAAGGCCCTCAGGGTGTAGTAGAGCGCCGGCTTGCCGAGAAGGTCTAAGAACTGCTTCGGCTTGCCCATCCTGCTGCCGGTCCCGCCGGCGAGCACGAGCGCAACCGCCGGACCGGGGTTCACTACCTGGAGCCCTTCTTCTCCTTGCGCAGCGCTGTGTCAACCAGCGCTTCGGCCTCTTCTGCATCGATATCCCTTGCCATGGCGACCTCGGAGAGCAGGATCCTGCGCGCCTTGGCGAGCAGGTTGCGCTCTCCTGTGGAGAGGCCGTGGTCCACGCTGTAATCGCTGAGGTCGCGGACCACCTCGGCGACGCGTGACATCTCACCGCTCCTCAGCTTCTCCTGGTTGTGCTTGAGCCTGTGGTTCCAGTGATCCGGCATCTCCTCGGCGCCCCCTCCAAGGAGCTTGAGCGCCTCAGCTACGCCCTTCTCGTCGGTGCAGGCCCTCAGGCCCGAGTCGCCGTCGGCGGGGATGTTGAGCGTCAAAGCCCCCTCTGGGACGTAGACCACGTAATAGCGGCGCTCCTCGCCGAGGATGGTCTTCTCCTCGACCCCAGAGACGTAGCCGGCGCCGTGGTTGGGGTAGACGACGAGATCCCCCGCCGCGAAGACCTCCCCTTTGAGATCTCCGTTCTCGGGCGCCGAGCCTGCTTTACCGTCCATGACCTATGACACCTCGCTCGAGGCCTCGAGGTTGCGCTGGCGCTCGAGGCGGCGGTGGATGGCGCGTGCGCGTGCCTGACCCACACCTTCTACCTCGTCGAGCTCCTCCTCCGTGGCGTCGAGGAGCCCTTCGAGCGAGCCGAACTCCTGGATTAAGTTCTCCGCGACCTTGCGCGGCAAGCGGGGCACTCGCACGAGCTGGCGGTAGCCCCTCGGGGTGACGAAGAAGTCATCCGTCTGGCCCACAGAACCGTAGCCGAGTAGCTGTGTAATCTTCACGGGGTCGGAGAGCTGCTCCGTGGAGAAGCCCTTCAACTCCCTCCTGACCCCTCTATAGTTCACGCCATCTTCCACGTAGTCCCTGAGCAGGGCGTCGTACTGTTCGGGAACCCCGTGGAAGGCCTCATCGAGCTGCATCTCGACCAGCCGTCCCTCGTTCCCGAGCTCCCTCACGTACGCCTTTATCTCGTCGGCGATCCGAACCGAGTACTCGAAGGTGCCGATGGCGTGCACTACCTCCCGCAACGTGACCGCTCCCTCGTACTCGTGTACGGTCAGGATACGGGTCTCGTCGCGCAGTCTGCTCGCGAACTTCTCAAGCGTGGCGAGCGCAGAGTTGGCCTTCGAGAGGACTACCCCGATGTCCTCGAGGATGTGGGGACCGTAGGGGCCGCAGTACAGGCTCACCACCCGCCGCCGCTCGGAGACGGCGATCACCAGGTCCCCCGTCTGCTGTGCCGTGCGGTGCGCCGTGAGATGGCGCATCCCTGTCTCGTCCGACTCCAGGTTGGGGTCGGGGTTGAGCTGCACGTTCGCGTAGTGGATGGCCGAGACGTCTGGAGAGACGACGAGGGCACCGTCCATCTTTGCCAGCTCGTAGAGGCGCATCGGCGCGAACTCGAGCCCTATCTTCATCCCGCCCGAGATCATACCTAGCCGCTCGAGCTTCTCGGGATGGGCGACCACGATAAGCGCCCCGTTGTGGGCCCTAATTATGTTCTCTATGGCCTCCCTGAGATCGGTGCCCGGAGCCACCAGCTCGAGGGCATCGGAGAGCTCGGGCGGCAACTGTCGCCGTCCTGGGCTCACAGCAGCGCCACCGCCACGGCTTCCTCCAGCGTACTCACTTCTACCACGCTCGCTTTTCTCTCGGCCCCGCCATCGGTGTCGTCGGTCTGCGGGCCTGCGGATGTACCTTCTGGCCTTATTATACGCCCGAAACCGAGCTTGAGCAGTTCGTCCACCCTGCGCGGGGCTCCCGGCACGAACCTCACGTCCCCCGTAAGCCCCACCTCTCCGAAGCACGCAGAGCCCTTCCCAACCGGCTTGTCCCGCAGCGCCGAGGCGATAGCGAGCGCGACCCCGAGGTCGGCCGCGGGCTCCTCTACCCGCACCCCACCAGTGACGTTCACGTAGACGTCGTGGTCGCCTAAAGAGAGGCCTGCCCTGCGGCTCAACACCGCGCAGAGCATGTTGACTCGCCCCGTATCCACCCCGTTGGTGACCCTGCGGGGCACGGCGAGGGGGCTCGGCGCTACGAGGCTCTCGATCTCGACGAGCATAGGCCGCGTCCCCTCGAGCAGACAGACCGTAACCACCCCCGGCGGCACGTCCTCCTCCCTCTTCGAGAGAAAGAACGCCGAAGGGTCCTCTACCTCGACCATCCCCTGCCCCGTCATCTCGAAGACCCCTACCTCGTTGGTAGAGCCGAAGCGGTTTTTCAGGGCCCGCAGCACGCGGAAAGCCTGGAACCGATCTCCCTCGAACTGCAGGACGGTATCTACCATGTGCTCGAGGACGCGCGGGCCTGCGATGGAGCCCTCCTTGGTGACGTGGCCGACGAGGAAGACGGAGATCCCCTCGCTCTTGGCGAGCCGCATCAGCCTTGCTGCGCACTCGCGCACCTGCCCGACGCCTCCTGGCGCCCCCGAGAGCTCGGGAGAGTAGAGCGTCTGGATCGAGTCTACGACCACGATCCTGGGCCGCTCCTCCAAAATAGTCGCCTCGATCACATCTACGTCCGTCTCGGAGAGCACCCTGAACCCCGACTCCGAGATCCCCAACCGCCGCGCGCTAAGAGCCACCTGCCGCGGTGACTCCTCGCCCGAGACCATGAGGCACCTCTCTCCCAAATGGCCCATCACCTGCAGGAGGAGCGTGCTCTTCCCGACTCCAGGCTCCCCGCCGACGAGCACCATCGAGCCTGGCACGATCCCACCCCCAAGGACCCTGTTCAGCTCCCCTACACCGGTGTCCGTCCGGTTCCCGCTCTCGACGGCCCGCACCTCGCTCAGAGAGAGGGTCTTGCCAGCGCTCCCCTTCTTCTGCCGCGTCGCTCGCTCGGCAAAGCCGACGGCCTTCTTGCTCTCCCGCGCCTCCTCGACGAAGGTGCTCCACTCCCCGCAGTCGGGGCAACGCCCGAGCCACTTCGGCTCCTCGTGGCCGCAGTTTGTGCATACATAAAGCGTCTTGGTAGCCATGATCTAATTGTACGGGATAGAAGAGAAAGTACCGGCATAAAAAGGCCGGAGCGCGAACGCCCCGGCCTTCGTGTAGCTCGTTGAGACTCCTTAGTCGGACTCGACCTTGACGACTTCCTTGGGCTGGGTAACCTTGATGTGGACGATGGTCTCGCCCTCGCCTACGTCCTCGTAGGAGGTCTCGTTCGGCTCAATTATCACCTTGGAGCCGTTGGGGATCTCACCCTTCAGGATCATCTCGCTCATGGGGTCCTCGATCATGCGCTGCAAGACCCTCTTGAGAGGACGCGCTCCGAATGCAGGGTCGTAGCCGGCGTCGGAGAGCTTGTCGAGGGCCTCGTTGGTGAACTCGACGGTGACTTCGCGCTCTGCCATCTGCTTGCGGAGGCGACGGATCTGGATCTCTATGATGTTGCGCATGTCCTCGCGCTCGAGCTTGTGGAAGACGATGATCTCGTCGATCCTGTTGAGGAGCTCCGGGCGGAAGATCTTGCGCAGCTCGCTCGTGACCCGACCCTTCATCTCCTTGTAGGAGAGACCCTCCTCGCCACCACCGAAGCCTAGCGATTTGGTCTTGTTGATGGTCTGGGCCCCGACGTTGGAGGTCATGATCAAGACCACGTTCTTGAAGTCCACGGTGCGCCCCTGCGCGTCGGTTAGCTGCCCGTCCTCGAGTATCTGCAACAGTATGTTGAAGACATCGGGGTGCGCCTTCTCTATCTCGTCGAAGAGCACTACGGAGTAGGGCCGCCTTCTAACCTGCTCGGTGAGCTGGCCGCCCTCGTCGTAGCCGACGTAGCCAGGAGGAGAGCCGACCAGGCGGCTCACCGTGTGGCGCTCCATGTACTCGGACATGTCCAGCCGGATCATGGAGTCCTGGTTGCCGAAGAGGTACTCGGCCAGAGCCCTGGCCAGCTCGGTCTTGCCCACCCCCGTCGGGCCGAGGAAGACGAATGACCCTGACGGGCGGTTCGGGTCCTTTATGCCGGCGAAGGTGCGGCGGATGGAGCGGGAGACGGCCTTGATGGCCTCGTCCTGCCCCACGACGCGCCCGTGCAGCGCCTCCTCCATCTGCAGGAGCCGCTGGGATTCCTCCTCCGTCATCTTCTTGACGGGGATGCCGGTCCACATGGAGACGATCTCGGCGATCTCGTTCTCCCCTATTGAGACGCGCTTGTCCGCGTCGCCTTCGCGCCAGGACTTCTCGAGTTCCCGGCGCTGCAGGGTGAGCTTCTTCTCCGAGTCGCGCAGGCGCGCTGCCCGCTCGAACTCCTGGCCGTCTATGGCAGCCTCCTTGTCGGCGCGGACCTGCTGTATCTCCTCGTCCAGCTCCTTGTAGTAAGGCGGAGAGGACATCGTCTTTATGCGCATCTTGGAGGCCGCTTCGTCAACGAGGTCTATAGCCTTATCGGGGAGGAAGCGGTCAGCGATGTAGCGGTCGCCGAGCTGCGAGGCAGCCTTGAGGGCCTCGTCGGTTATCTCGATCTTGTGGTGGTCCTCGTACTTGCTGCGCAGGCCCTTGAGGATGAGCTCCGTCTCCTCGACGGAGGGCTCGCCGACCTGGATGGTCTGGAAGCGCCGCTCGAGGGCCTTGTCCTTCTCCACGTACTTGCGGTACTCGTCTATGGTGGTAGCGCCGATGACCTGGATCTCACCTCGCGCCAGCGCCGGCTTCAGGATGGAAGCGGCGTCTATGGCGCCCTCGGCGGCTCCGGCCCCGACGAGGTTGTGGATCTCGTCTATGAAAAGGATGATGTCGCCGTGGTCGGTGATCTCCTTCATTATCTTCTTGAGACGCTCCTCGAACTCGCCGCGGTACTTGGAGCCCGCGACGAGAGCCCCGAGGTCCAGCGTGTAGACCTCCTTGTCCGCGAGGATGTCGGGGACGCGCGCGTCGGCTATCTCCTCGGCCAACCCCTCGACGATGGCGGTCTTGCCGACGCCCGGCTCGCCGATGATGACGGGGTTGTTCTTGGTGCGCCGGACCAGGATCTGCATGATCCTGGCTATCTCCTGCTCGCGTCCTATAACGGGGTCTAGCTTGTCCTCCTCGGCGTAGGCGGTGAGGTTGCGCCCGTACTGGTCGAGCTGCCTCGTCTTGGGCCGCTTGGCCTCGCCGCCACGTCCCGCCGCCTCGCCGCCCCTGCTGCGCCCGCGACCGCCGCCGAGCATCCGCACTACCTCCCTGCGGACCTTGTCGGGGTCGACATCGAGGTTGGAGAGAACCCTGGCGGCCACACCTTCGCTCTCCCTGACGAGCCCTAGCAGGATGTGCTCCGTGCCGATGTAGTTGTGGCCGAGCTGCAAGGCTTCCCTCAGCGCCAGCTCCAGCACCTTCTTGGAGCGCGGGGTGAAAGGCGCCTGGGCGCCGGTGCCCTCTTCGCCGTAGCCGACTATCGACTCGACCTGCTCGCGCACCTCATCGAGGGTGACGTTCAGGGAGGCCAGAGCGCGGGCGGCCACACCCTCGTCCTCGCGCAGGAGGCCAAGGAGGAGGTGCTCGGTGCCTATGTAGTTGTGGTTGAAGTGCCGGGCCTCTTCCTGGGCCAGAACCACGACCTTGCGGGCCCGTTCCGTGAACCGTTCGAACATTAGCGGGATCCTCCTCTACCTCGAGGGTCCTTCACGGCGTCGGGTGCAGTTGCTCTCGGGATCTGTATACGACGGTCAAATAAAAACGGTTCATACATCTGCGAAAATCTGCCTTTCGAAATAACGTACCTCTCTAGCGCGCCGCCTGCCCTGAATTATACAGGGGTTTGACCTCTCGGTACTGTTATGCCCAACGCTTTACGCTATCAGCGCTATCCCTTGTGCGGCCCGCGGATCGACTTACTCTCCATAGCGTCTTCGAAGAGTCTACCGTCCCTTCCACACAGTTTCGGTGTCCCCCGTCACATCGAGAACCTCTCCCGCACCATCTCGACGGGGAGCCCCGCGACGAACGGCCCGGCCTTGGGCCCGCTCTTCTTCCCGAGCAGGACCGTGTAGACGGCAGCGAACGCCTTCTTCGGCTTGAGACCCCGCTCGACTGCCGCGGAGTAAAGAAGGTCCTGCACCGTCTCCCCATCCATCTCGGGCCTCAGGGCCCCTGCGACCGCGGCGAGGTACTCCCGCTGCTCGCCGTCGAGCTCGGAGGCGGCCTCCCTCGCTTCCTCTTGCGTGAGGACGCGCAGCCGCATCGACTCGGGCGCCCACTTCTCGGCCCAGTTGCGGGCGCGGGCGAGGTCCCGCGCCAGCCTCTCCGTGTCGCGCGCGGCCTCCCCGTACCCCCCGCGCTCGAGCATCACGGCCGCAGCCTCGAGGTCGCCGCCGACGGTCTGGGCGACGGTGAGGAGGTGGTTGAAGGGGACGAAGGGTTCTCCTTTGCTTGTGCGGTACTCGTCCATAAAGCGGGGGAAGCCCTCGCCGAGCTCGAGGTCCGAACGGCGGGCCGGGTCGCGCCCGAGCACCATCCGGCGCAGGGCATCGGGGGGCATGATCTCCAGCAGGTCCCTCGGGAGCAGCACTATGCCCCTGGAGCTGCTCATGTCGCCCCTGCCCTTGATCCCGATCCACTCGTACTCGTAGCGGCCTGGCACGGGATAATGAAAGACCTCGCGCGCCATCCGGTCGGCCGTGTCTGTCGATCCGCCGCGGCTGGTGTGGTCCTTGCCGAACGCCTCGAAGGTAACGCCGAGCGCCTTCCACCGCGCCGCGAGCTCCACCCGCCAGCCGAGCTTGCCCTCGCCCTCCGAGTAGTCCGCGGCGCCCTCGTTCCCGCCTCGGTCAACGAAGAGCACCTTGCTCTCGTCAGGCAGATGCTCGAGAACGCGGTTGCCTGTGAGGTCTCCCGAGGCTGCGCGCGGCATGTAGGGCGACCAGTGCTCCGGCATGGCCCTGCCGCTGGCTTCCTGCAAGATCCCGCGCAGCTCCCGCTCGCGCTCCATGGCTTCCCTGGTCACCCCCGTATAGAGGCTGCTCTCGTAGAGCTCGTGCGAGCGGAGGACCTCGATGTCCATCTCCATCTCGCGCAGCGCCTCCTCGAATGGGCTTAAGAAGTGCTCGGCGTAGGAGACGTGACAGCCCTCGGGGTCGGGGACGCGGGAGAGGCTGTGTCCTATGAACCTCTCGAAGCTCTCGGGGACGCCTGGGGCTATCTTGCGCAGGGGGTCGATGGTGTCGGCGTGGAAGACGAAGCGTACCTCTTCGCCGCGGGCCCGCAAAGCATTGGCCACCGCCTCGCCGACCAGCACCTCGCGCAGGTTGCCAGCGTGGATGTGGCCGGAGGTGCTGATCCCCGCGACCACGACGTGCGGTCCCACCCCGAGACCTTCTGCTACCTTCTCGGCCCAACCGGGTATGGGGGTGCCGGCGTCGCTCACCTGATCCTCCGTTCCTCGATGGGATTCGCCTCGAAGGCTGGGAGAGAGTAGCCCGCGAGCCCTAGCTCGCGACCTCGACGTTCACTATCTCGTATTCCGTCGAGCCGCGGGGGGTCGCGACCGTGACCTTGTCCCCCACCCTCCGCTTGAGGACGGCGCGCCCGACCGGCGAGGCGTGGGAGAGCTTGCCGTTCGTCGGGTCCGACTCGTTCGCGCCGACTATCTGGAAGGTCCTCTCGTTCTTCTTGCCCCTGCTGCCCACTACTTTCAGCGTCACGCGGGTCCCGAGGTCCACGGCGTCGGCCTCCGCCTCGGATGGGTCCACCACCTTCGCGTTGCGGATGCGGCGTTGGATCTCGCTGATCCTGCGCTCGAGAAGACCCTGCTCGGTCTTGGCGTCGTCGTACTCGGAGTTCTCGGAGATGTCTCCGAACTCTCTGGCCTGCCTGATGCGGTCGGCAATTTCCTTGCGACGCACCTCGGTGAGGTACGAGAGCTCCTGCTGGAGCTTCTCGAGACCCTCCGGCGTAACGAGTTCGCGGTCCTTATCGGTCATAGGCGGCGAGATTATACGGGCGAGAAAGTAGGGTGTCAACGCGAAACGCGAAGCGTTTCGGCACGCCGCTCTGCGGCTCGTCCGCGCGCTACGCCCTTTTAGGGCTTCGCTAGTCAGCACGGCGCTTCGCGCCTTGTCAGCACGCTTCGGCCGCGAAGCGGCCGAAGCGTGCTGACAAGCGGAGGCGTAAGCCGGAGTGTGCTGACCAGCTCTCTACGAGTTCATCTCGTAGAGAATATGCAGGCCCTTGAGCGTAAGGTCGGGGTCGAAGGTTTCTATCTCCCTGCAGTGGCGCACGATGGCGCGAGCGGGACCACCGGTGGCTACCACCCCTACGTCTACCTCTCCGAGCTCTTCGCGGGAGCGGCGGACGAGGGCGTCTATAGCGCCGGCGTAGCCGTAGATGAAACCGCTACGGATCGAGTCAGGGGTGTTGGTGGCTATAACCCGTGGCGGCTCCTCTTCGAGGTCGACGCTGGGGAGCTTGGCCGTCCGCGAGACCAGGGCCTCGAGGGCGACCTGGAGTCCCGTGAGTATGGCGCCGCCGAGGTAGCATCCCTCGCCGTCGACGGCCTCGACGGTGGTGGCGGTTCCGATGTCCACGATAATCACCGGCAGCCCGTAGTGTCTCCCCGCCGCCACGGCGTTGACGATCCTGTCGGCCCCGACGGCCCCAGGGTCGTCGTATCGGTTCTTGAGACCCGTCTCCATCTCTCTGTTTACGGGGTAGTACGGAACGTCGAAGATCTCCCTTGCAAGGTCTCTGTAGGAGCGGGCGAGCCCAGGCACGACGCTAGAGACGATCATGGCGCTCACGTCCTCGAGCCGTAGCCCGCTCAGGTCCAGAAGCCCGGCGAAGACGACGGCGAGCTCGTCTGCGGTGCGGTGCGCCTCGGTGGCGAGCCGCCACTGTCCCCGCAACTCGTCGCCCTCGAAGAGCCCGAGGACCGTCTGCGTGTTCCCGACGTCCACGGCCATCAACAAAGCTCTCCGACCTCCTCGATCCCAACAGGGTCCACCCCTGCCAGCAACCCTCCTACCCCGCCACGCCCCGGAATATGCAGGCCGGGGTCGAGGTCGGCGAGCCCTCTCAGGTTGAAGGCGCGCATCACCCCCCTGTGCGGCACCTCGAACCCTGGCTCCTCTACCACCTCATCTCCGAAGAGCAGCACGTCTATATCTATCGTGCGCGGCGCCCTCTCGCCCTTCCGCTCGCGCCCCAGAGCCGCCTCCACGCTCTCACAGTAGCGCAGCAGCTCAATCGCGGGGACGCCGCACTCGAGCTGGACCACGCAGTTCAAATAATCCGGCTGCTCGTCCTCTACCTCGACCGGCGCCGTCTCGTAGACCTTCGAGGTGCCAAGCAGCTTCATCCTGGGTCCTCGTTCCAGAGCCGCCACCGCCGCCCGCAGGTAGGCGCGCCGGTCGCCGAGGTTGCTTCCTAAGCTCAGGAAGGCCTGGCTCACCCGAGATCGAGGACTGCCCGCGCTACAGCGAGGGCCTCCCTGTTGGCCCGCACGTCGTGCACCCTGAAGAAGGTCGCGCCCCGCTCGTAGGCGAGCACCGTAGTCGCCACCGTGCCGGAGATGCGGTCCCTCGCCTCCTCGACGCCGGTGATCCTGCCTATAAAGCTCTTGCGCGACGCCCCGAAGAGCACGGGGAACCCGAGGTCTACGATGGCGTCGAGATCGTTCAAGAGCGCCAGGTTGTGCTCGAGGGTCTTCCCGAACCCGATGCCGGGGTCGAGGATCACGTTCCTCTCTTCTACGCCAGCCGCGATGGCGTGCTCGGCCCTCTCGGCCAGGAACTCCCTGACCTCGCGCACCACGTCTGCGTAGCGGGGGTCGCGTTGCATGGTCTTCGGCTCGCCGAGCATGTGCATGAGTATGACGGGACAACGGGCCTCGGCAACCACGCCGGCCATGCAGGGATCCGCGCCCAGAGCGCTCACGTCGTTGACCATGGCGGCCCCGGCCTCGATGGCGGCCTCCGCGGTCCCAGCGCGGTAGGTGTCTATGCAGACGGTAGCGTCGGGCCTCTCGGCCACTATCCTCCGGATCACGGGGATGACGCGGCCTACCTCCTCCTCGGCAGGGACCGGGTCAGAGCCCGGCCTGGTTGACTGGCCTCCGACGTCGATGATCCGGGCGCCCTCGTCCAGCATGGTCGCCGCGCGGGCTGCCGCTCTCCCTGGGTCGAGGAAATCCCCGCCGTCGGAGAAGGAGTCGGGGGTAACGTTCAGGACCCCCACGAGGGTGGGGCCCGGAGTACGGTCTCCGGGCCCGACGTTATCAGGCGAGGATTCTGTGCGCCGCACCTACTCCCTGTGGCCGTCCGGATTACGGTCGGGGTGGCCGTTGCGGGAGTGGCCGTGCAGGAGCTTCTCGACGCCTACCTTGTCGACGGCGTACTCCTCGATAAGCCTTACGAGGTGTCTGGCGTCCACGGTCTCGTACTCGATGAGCTCCGACGCGAGCTTGTCGAGCAGGACCCTGTTCCTTACCAGCACGTCCTCCGCGGTGTCGTAGGACTCGTCGACTATCCTCCTTATCTCCTTGTCTATCTGGAAGGCGATCTCGTCCGAGTAGTCGGGCTGGGCGGAGAAGTCCCTGCCCATGAACACCTGCCCCTGCTGCTGTCCCAACGCCATAGGTCCTAGCTTCTCGCTCATCCCGAAGCGGGTGACCATCTGCTTGGCCGTCTGGGTGACCCGCTCGAGATCGTTTGAGGCCCCGGTTGTGATCTCATCGAAGATCACCCTCTCTGCTGCCCTGCCCCCTAGCATCATAGAGAGCTGGGCCATGAGCTGAGAACGGCTCATCATAAAGCGGTCCTCGGTTGGCAGGCTCATGGTTACCCCCAAAGCCTGGCCTCTTGGGATGATGGTGATCTTGTGTACGGGGTCTGCCTCTGGGAGGAGCGCTCCCACTATAGCGTGTCCTGCCTCGTGGTAGGCTGTTATCTCCTTCTCCTTGTCCGAGATAAGCCTGGTCTTCCTTTCAGGTCCTGCTATGACCCTGTCTACTGCCTCCTCCATCTCGGACATCTCTATCTGGTCCTTGTCGTGGCGGGCTGCAAGGAGGGCTGCCTCGTTGACGAGGTTGGCGAGGTCGGCTCCTGTGAAGCCAGGGGTACCACGCGCTAGGGTCTCTATGGTCACATCCGGGCCTAGAGGCTTGCCTCTTGTGTGGACCCTCAGGATCTTCTCCCGCCCTGGGAGGTCTGGCCTATCTACCACTATCTGACGATCGAATCGTCCTGGCCTGAGGAGAGCGGGGTCCAGGATGTCTGGACGGTTTGTGGCGGCGAGCATGATGATGCCCGACTTGGAGTCGAAGCCGTCCATCTCTACGAGGAGCTGGTTTAAGGTCTGCTCGCGCTCGTCGTGGCCTCCGCCTAGGCCCGCTCCTCTCTGGCGGCCAACGGCGTCTATCTCGTCCATGAAGATGATGCAGGGGCTGTTCTGCTTGGCCTGCTCGAAGAGGTCGCGCACGCGGCTGGCTCCGACGCCCACGAACATCTCGACGAAGTCGGATCCCGAGATCGAGAAGAAAGGCACCCCTGCCTCGCCCGCAACCGCGCGCGCGAGGAGCGTCTTGCCCGTTCCGGGAGGACCTACGAGCAGGGCGCCCTTTGGTATACGAGCACCGAGCTTCTGGAACTTCTGGGGGGCCTCGAGGAACTCCTTGATCTCCGTCAGCTCCTGGACCGCCTCTTCCGCCCCCGCGACGTCGGCGAAGGTGACCTTCGGCTGGTCCTTTGTCATCCTGCGCGCGCGGCTCTTGCCGAAGCTCATGACGCGGTTACCGCCGCCCTGCATCGAGCTCATAAACAGGATGAAGAAGAGGATGATGAGCAGGATTGGTGCCAGGGTTCCGATCAAGGTGAACCAGAACCCGTTGTTAGGCGGGTCGACCTCGAAGGGTATGTTGGCCTCGTTGAGCTGTCCAGCGACGTCGGTTAGCTGGGTGAAGGGGTACTCGAACGGCTTTGGCTCCCCCCCATCCTCTGGCTTGTAGAGCCCAGTAACCTTCTGATCTTCGTCCTTGACGGTCAGCGTGTCGGGGTCGCCCTTCGGCAGGTCGGTGACGAAGGATCTATCCTCGACTGCCTTCCTGAACTCGAGGTTGTTGAACTCCTCGACATCGGGGTTTCCCGCGGAGAGCACACGGATCAGGATCACCGCGAACACCATAAGGATGATGAAGTAGAGTAACCCGCCGCTTCTCAAGATTCTGCCCAAAGCTGCCTTAACCTCTCGTATAAGATGCGTCTAGACCACGACGATTATACTACCTGTACGCTGGAGTCATGGGTCCTAGATCACGAGCCCCGTCGGATCTGTGTCCCCTCAGGCCTTCGCGAAGACCTCGGGTTTCAGGACGCAGATGTCGGGGAGGTTGCGGTAGGCGCCCGCGAAGTCGAGCCCGTAGCCGACGACGAACTCGTCGGGCACCTCGAAGCCCAGATACTTCACGTCGAGCTCAACCCTCCTTCGCGTGGGCTTGGACAGTAGCGCGCAGATCTCCAGCGAGGCCGGCCCGCGCGCGAGCAGCGAGCGGCGGATATAAGAGAGGGTGAGCCCCGTGTCTATGATGTCCTCGACTATGAGGACGTGGCGGTCTGTTATGTCCTCCTCGAGATCCTTGAGGATGCGGACCACCCCGCTGGAAGAGGTGCCCGTCCCGTAGGAGCTTATGTCCATGAAGTCGATCTCACAGGGCAGGTCTATGTTGCGCATCAGGTCGCCGAGGACCACCACCGCGCCGCGCAGGATGCCTACGAGCAGCGGTCTCTCCCCGCCGTAGTCATCCGTGATGTGCCCCCCCATCTCGCCTACCTTCTCCTGTATCTCGGATGAGGGTATGAGCACTTCCTTGACGTCTGGCATCATGCTGGACATCTTCACGAGACCTTCTCCACCTCCAGCCTCAACATCCTCTCCGACCTCTCGCTCACCTTGAACCCCTCGCCCAGCTCCCCGAGGAAAACCCAGGCTACCTCTCCGCCAGCGCTCAAGACAACGGGGGTCCTGCGTCGCAGGTCCTTCGGGACCCTCCGGTCCATCATCGCCCGCAGGACCTTCTTGGTCCCGCCGAGACCCAACGGACGAATAGTATCTCCCTCGTGGACCAGCCGCACCCGGTACGGGCCTCGCGCAGCGTCGAGGTAGGCAACCTCGGCCCTCGAGGCTTCCTCCCGCTCGTAGCGGGATACCTCCCGAGCCGAGATCCTCCACCCCGCGAAGAGCGTCTCCCCGACCCGCAGATCCTCCTCTCCCGCGAACGTCTCGGACCCCAGGTACAGCGCGACCTCCTCCCCAGCGCGGGCGGAGGCTACGACGCCTCCGGGTAGGTCCAGGGTTCGCGTCCCCTCCCGCTCCGCGGCAGCTCCCAGCACAGCCTGCACGAGCGCGGACCCGAGCGGCGGAGCATCCGGGAGCAGCATGGAGTAGGCCCTGCGCACGGCGTAAGGCCTTAGCGCGGGACGCAACCCGGAGAGCTCTGCGATGGACAGGACCACCTCGTCGCCCCTCCTCGCCGCGATCCCGGCGGCCAGTGTTTCGAGGGCCTCGAGGTCCTCGCGGGCGAGAGCCGCGCCGCGGGCCAGGTTGCGCGTCGCGCCCGGATGCAACTCTTCGAGGATGGGCAGGACCTCGAGGCGGACCCTGTTGCGGGCGTATTTGTCGGTCAGGTTAGTGGGGTCCGTGCGGTAGGGCTGGCCGAGGTTGGCCAGATACTCGAGGACCTCTCCGCGCGTGCGCTCGATGAGGGGCCGGCAGACCCTCCCCCGCATCGGAGGAATGCCAGCGAGCCCGCGCAGCCCTGCCCCCCTTGTCAGGTTCATCAGGACCGTCTCCGCCGCGTCGTCGGCCGTGTGCCCGGTGACGAGGGTCTGCAGGCCCAGCTCACCGGCCACTTCTTCGGCGAGCCTGTACCTCTCTTCGCGTGCCCGCGCCTGCAGGTTCTGGCCCCCTGCGAGCTCGAGCCGTCTTACCTCGCAGCGAACGTTCAACCTGTCGCACAGGTCGCGCACGAAGGCGGCGTCCTCGCGCGACTCCTCGCCACGCAGACCGTGGTCCAGGTGCAGCACCGCCAGCTCTCCACCGAGCTCGACGAGCGCCCGCAGAAGCGCTACCGAGTCAGGGCCGCCAGAGACAAGCGCCAGCGGCCGCGAGAGGTCCATGCCGTATCGCTCCGCCGTCTGGCGCACGCCCTTCGAGAGATCCTCGGGTCTCATAGGAACACCCTAATAATATAGGGAGGCAACGGGGGTCGCGACCGTCGGGGTATGATCCCCGGAGGCGCGAGTCTGGAGAGGAGATTCTTCCCGATGAGGAGCACAGGTAGCGGAGAGGGTAGATGAAGCGCGCGTTGACGGTAGTGCTCGTCGTCTGGCTCGCCCTCGGAGCGCTTCTCGGATGCGGGCTCGAGGACGGAGCGACAGGTGACGCTCAGGACACTACTTCGCAGCGAGTCCAGACCGTCCCGCGAGCTTCCGAGGAGACCTCGAGCGCGGAAACTCGTAGCGTCGCCGAGGCCGCGGCGGCCGGTATCGGCGAGGCTGAGATCCGGGCTCACCTCTCGTACCTGACGGGCGCTTCCCCCGCTCCGCTCGAAGGCGGCAAGGTCACCATTTCCGAGCGTGGGAGTGAGCGAGGGAGGAGGGCTGCCGCCGAGTACATGCAGGAGTCCTTCGAGGATATGGGCATACCCGCGCGCATTATCGGGTTCACCTCGGACGAGGGACGCGGCTATAACGTGGAGGCGACCTTGCGCGGGAACGGGGGTGGGAGGCACCTGTGGGTCACGGCGCACCTCGACTCCGTTGGCAACGCGGGGGCGAACGACGACGCCAGCGGCCTGGTCTCGATCCTGTTGACGGCGAAGGCGCTCAAAGAGCTCGACCCGGAGAGCACCATCCACTTCGTCGCCTACGATCTCGAGGAGATTGGTCTCGTAGGGAGCTCCGTGTACGTGAGAGACACCGTGGCTGACGTGCGCGAGCGAGAGGGCGAGCGGGCTATCATCGGCAACTTGCAGAACGACATGATCGGCTACGAGGAAGGCGCGTTCGACGCCGTGATCGGGACCTGCGGCAAGGCTGGCCCGATCGACGACGCCCTCATGCGGGCCTCGGAGATGCTCGACTCGCGTGTCGCCCTGCGAGAGGTGTGCCTCGGCCGCTCGGATCACCAGCACTTCTGGGACGCTGGTCTTCCGGCGGCGGTGCTCACCGACGGCTCGATCTACGACGAGTACCCCTGCTACCACCGGCTCTGCGACACGCAGGACAAGCTCAACATCTCTTATCTGCGCTCGGTGATCCAGCTAACCGCCGCCGCGACCGCGCTGCTCGCTGGCGCGCAGAGCTAAATATCTCTGCGCAGCCGGACCCGTCTCAAGCGCCGCGTCGAGCGTGCCTCGAACCCTCTCTCGCCTCGGAGCGAGCGAGGTCGTCTTCGGCCCAGGCCAACCTGTCCTCGGCTTCCCTGAGCGACCTCGACCACCTGCGCACGAGTCGCTCATCGCCAGAGGCGAGCGCCGAGTGCAGTCCCCGCTCGCAAGTGAGGACCGACCTCTTGCGACGCTCCCATACCTCACAGGCGCTACCAGCCTCGGTGTGCTCCTCGCTCTGGCGCGGGTCTTCGGTCTTCCTGAGCTCGACGACCTCCCTGGCCACGGTCGCCTCCAGGCCGGAGGTAGCACCTCGCTCTTCGCAGGCGAAGCACATCGTCCCCCGGTTGCTGCGGGATAGCTTGGAAGGCTCCCCCAGAGCGGGAAATGACACGCAGTTCGTCCCGCTGGAACACCGCGCCTCTTCGACCCTTCTTCGCGGCATCCTTTTCCCTCGATTCCTACCCCTTCGGCCCGATTCCTCGCCGTAGGCCGGGAGGGGTGCCCAGCCCGCGAGGTCGCACCGTAGAGCTTAGCCCGGCCACAGTAAGGGCGCATCTGCCAGGTGGCCATATTTCTGGAGGGATTACCGTTCTGACCCCTTCAACGGCAGAGGCCCGGCGGAAGCCGGGCCCATCTTTAGTAGCGGGGGCAGGATTTGAACCTGCGACCTTCGGGTTATGAGCCCGACGAGCTACCAGACTGCTCCACCCCGCGTCGTAGGCGCGAGTTTACCACCGCTCGACGGTTTGTAAAGGTCGGCGCCCGCGTGGTACCGTGGCTCTAGAATGAGTATTGTGTTCGTGATCCTCATCCTCGCCGGCGCCGCCCTGGTGCTCGTGGCAGCTGTGGTCGCTCTCAGGGCTTACCTTAGGTTCCGGCGCGCGCGGGCGGCACTTCAAAACGACCTCACAGAAGAGGTAGCCCGCCTCTCGGAGCGCACAGGCGAGCTGGAGGAGAGCATCACTGCCCTCGAGGCCCGCGCGCAGCGGCTGCCCGTCCAGATATCCGAGCTGCAGCAGAGCCTCGCGACGCTACAGGTCCTTACGGAAGCCCTCGCAACCTCGCTACGCCAGGCCCAGAGGGTCCTCTCCTACAGCGCGCTCAAGACCCTGAGCGCAGCCCGCGGTGCGGACCTGCTGCGGCCCGGTCCCGCGCCGAAAAACAGCCAGCGCACCGGCTGAGTTCGCGGGTGTCACGAGTTCGACGCGCACGTATACTTCCTCCGATGAGCGAAGAGCGGACACAGGAGGCTCAAGCCCCCGAAGCGCCCGAGCCCTCCGGTGAAGACTGCGAAGTCTGCGGCTCGGAGATGTACGGGTTGCACTGCAAGCTCCTCTGTCCCAACTGCGGCTACCGCCGCGACTGCTCCGATCCCTAGACTGCCGATGTGGGATGGCATCGCACGCCGGCTCGAAGGCTCGCTCATCGTCCTCGAGCCGCTGCAAGCTAGTCACGAACCCGGCCTCTTCGAGGTCGCGCAGGGACCGGGGATCTGGGGTTACATGCCTGTCGATGCGAGCCAGACGCGGGAGGCTTTTCACTCCTGGATGGAGGCGGCCCTCGCCGCAGCAGAGGCGGGCACCGAGGTGCCTTTCGCGACCCTGGACGCCGGGAGCGGCGAGCCCATCGGCAGCACGCGCTATCTTGCTCTGCGGCCCGAGCATCGCGGGCTCGAGATCGGCTGGACGTGGCTCGCGCCCTCCCGCTGGGGAAAAGGCGCGAACGTCGAGGCCAAGCTGCTCATGCTCGAGCACGCCTTCGAGCGGCTCGGGTGTATGAGGATCGAGTTCAAGACCGACGCACGCAACGAGCGGTCTCGGGCCGCCCTCGCCGCGCTTCCCGCCAGGTTCGAAGGCATATTCCGCAGGCATATGATCGTACGCGGGAACCAGTACCGCGACTCGGCCTACTACAGCATCATCGAAGACGAGTGGCCCGAGGTGAAGGAGAACCTCGAGCGCCGGCTCGGGCGGTAGGCGGAGGTTCCCGAACCGCCCCCTACGCGTCGCCGAGCGCTTCGAGCGCTCGCTCGCACCAGCCTCTGACCTCGGCGTTCACGCGCATCTCATCCCAGTCCTCGGGGCCGTACCATCCGGCCTGCTCGTCGGCGAACTCGTCCCGGATCTCCGCGGGGCCGGCTGGACTTGCGAAGTAGATCAGGTCTATGTGCTGGTGTCCCGGCTCTATGTTCTCGAGTTGCACCCCCGCGGGTCTGCGCAGCTGCACGGGATCGGTCACGTCCTCACGCCTCTCCCCCACCAGCTCTACCCGGATCCCTGTCTCCTCGAAAACCTCGCGCACCGCTGCGTCGTCAGGCAGCTCGTCCTCCTCGATGTGACCGCCGGGAGGGAGCCACATCCCGAGCTTGCGGTGGCGGTGCAGGAGCACCTTCCCCTCCCAGACCACGAAGACCGCGACCGTGAAGTGCCTGCCGGTTCTCTCTGAGCCCATACGGTCTCAGGGTACATCAGGGCGGAGAGGTTAGATCCAGTACGGCTAGCGGGTAGACTCAAGAGGTAACTACGACAGGGCATACCGGCGGTAGATGCGAGCGTGAAGATACCAGGCATACAGATAATCAAGAAGGCGGAGCGCAAGGGAAACCAGGCGGAAGTACCTCTGGCCAAGAACCTCGGGCTCGTCGACTTCCTCAAGCTGACCTTCAAGGAGGTGAGCGAGGACCACGTAATGGCCTTCGCTGGGAACCTGACCTACAAGGCGCTCTTCGCCATCTTTCCTTTCTTTACCTTTTTGCTCTCGCTGCTCGGCATCTTCAACGCAGACAAGCTGGTCAACACGATGATCGGCAAGCTCTCCGGCGTGATGCCGCAGTCGGCCATCGAGTTCATAGAAGGCCAGCTCCTGAGCATCACCCAGAGCCAGGCCGAGAGCGCCTTTACGGTAGGGGCCATAATCTCCATACTCCTCGCGCTCTGGGGCGTCTCGGGGGCGTTCCGCTCGGTAATGGAGGCGATGAACGTCATGTACGAGGTAGAGGAGGACAGGCCAGCCTGGAAGATGTACGGCATCTCGATCTTTATCTCGCTCGCGGTGATCGTGTTGATGCTCACGGCGCTCGCGCTCGTAGTCTTCGGCAGCACGGTAGGCGGAGGAATAGCAGAGGTCATAGGGCTCGGGTCCGTCTTCCAGGCTGTGTGGAGCATCGTGCAGTGGCCTATCCTCGCCGCCGTAGTGCTCTTCGCCTTCGCCATCGTCTACTACTTCGCGCCGGCTGCCAGGCAGCGGTGGCGTTGGATCAGCCCCGGCTCCATCCTTGCCTTCGTCTTCTGGCTGGTGTTCTCGCTGCTCTTCTCGCTCTACGTTGGCACCTTCGGCTCGTACAACGAGACCTACGGGTCGCTGGCCGGTGTGGCGATCCTGATGCTCTACATCTACTACTCGGCCGTCATCATGCTCATCGGTGGCGAGATGAACCAGGTGATCGAGTGGCACATCCCGGGCGGCAAGGACGAGGGAGAGAAGATCCCTGAGGGGGACAGGAAGCCAAACGTCCGTCCGCTTCGCCATAACGAGTGATGCCTCAAGGAGATTCAGGCGCGCCGCACGAGCCGCTGCACCTCGGAATACTCGGCGCGGCCAGCATCGCCATAGGTGGCATCATACCGGCGGCCTCCCGCACGGATAATGTAGAGGTCGCCGCCGTCGCTACCCGCGGGGGCAAGAAGTCACGAGAGGCCGGGGAGGCCGCACCCGAGGCAGAGCTCTTCGAGGACTACGACTCGCTCCTCGAGAAAGCGAACATCGAGGCCGTCTACATCCCGCTTCCGAACTCCATGCACGTCGAATGGGCGCTCAAAGCTATAGAAGCTGGCAAGCACATCCTCTGCGAGAAACCGTTCGCCCTCGATGGCGAGGAGGCGGCCGGGGCGGTGGAGGCGGCGGAGAGATCGGGGCTGACGCTGATGGAAGGCTTTATGTTCCGCCTGCACCCGCAGACGCAGCGCCTCGGAGAGCTGCTCTCGGGAGGCGCGCTCGGGAGGGTGCGTCAGGTCGTCGCGGAGTTCGGGCACAGGCTGGACGACCCGGCAGACGTGCGCGGCATAGGGTCCCTTGGCGGCGGTTCTCTCGGCGACGTCGGCTGTTACTGCATCAGCGCGATCAGGGCATCTTTCGGCAGCGAGCCCAGGCGGGCCTCGGCCTTCGCCTCGTTCGACGAGGAGGGAGCGGACAGGGAGCTGGCCGGCGTTCTGGAGTTCGAAGAGGGGTTCGGGGTTGTCTCGTCGAGCATCTCCTCGGCGCGGCGGGAGCGGATGGAGATCGTCGGCGAGGAGGGCAGGATCTCCCTCGACGCTCCCTTCCGCGCGGACAAGGCCGGCGGGACGATGGAGATAACGCGCGGCGGCGAGTCCTCGACGGAGAGCTTCGAGGGTGCAGACCCTTACCGCGCCGAGCTAGAGGAGTTCGCCGCGGCGATTCGCGAGGGCAGAGAGCCTGCCGTCGGTCCAAGTGAGATCCTCGGCAACGCCCGTGCCATAGGCGCACTGTTGAGGTCAGCCCAGTCGAACGGCGGGACCGTAGATCTCTAGAATCGTCTAGCGGACGACGGCCCCGTCGTCGCGCAGGATCTCGACCGCCTCGGGGTCGGTGTGGAAGACGCGCACCCTTACGGTCGAGGCGGCGAGCAGAAGGCCCAGGATACCGCCCTTGAGATCCCCCGGTGCCGCGGGCTCGACCCACCCTACCTCGGCGTTGGTGAGGTCGGCGTCTGTGGTGACGAAGCGCTGGAGGAACAGGCTAAGGGGCACACGCAGGGCGAAAGCCAGGATAACGGAGCCAAGGATCAGGAGGTACAGCGGCCACTGCAGGTACAGCCCGATCCCCAAGGCACCGAGGAAGAAGACCGCGGCGAGCAGGTTCGCCGCGACGATAGTCGTGCCGCAGTTGCGGTGGATCGCCAGTCCCCTCTCTCCGCCGCGCAGCCGGCGCAACGCCTCCCTCGCCGCGCGCTCTACCTCCTGGGTCGAGCGCACACCCTGGACGAAGAAGCCCTCGTCGGTCGAGAACCCGCTGAGCTTGCGGCCAGGTTGCCTCTCCATCATCACTACAATGGTCGCGTGCTCCAGGGCGTGGTTGCGCCTGAGGATCCTGTTTCCGAGCACGGCCTTGAGTTGCCTCGGGTAGACGAACAGGCTCCCGACCGCCTGCAGCGAGAAGAGTATGGGCAGCAGGAACAGACAGAGAACCACGAACAGACCTACGAAAATGACGAACAACAGGGCCACGCTCTCACCCTCGCACTAGGTTTATACGCACCGTGATTATATATCAGCCAAGTAGCACGGTGGCTCCCTACGGTCGCCAGCTTGTCAGCACGCTCAAGCCTTTAAGGCTTTCGCTTTCAGCACGCTTCGGCCGCCTTGCGGCCTCGCTTGTCAGCACTTCAGCTTGCTACAGCTTGGTCCTTGCTCTGCCACGCCCTGCGGGAGGGCTCTCGGGCCGGCGCTGGAGAGCAGCGAGCCGCACCCCCCTCTAGCTGACTAGCTGAAATGCAGTACCTTCTCGCCTGGCTCTGCTAGATCGTGGAGCAGCGCGAGCGCTGCCAGGGCGACCTCTCTGTGGCGGGTGCGGTCTCCCGGCTCACCCATCGGGTGGTTGTACGGGAACGGGACTCGCGCCACCCGCGGCGCCGCGACCCCGTGTTGCATGGCGAGAGTCACCGTGGGTATCCTCCGCTCCTCTATGGCGTTGCAGACCAGCCCGACGGACCGGTGGCACAGGGGTCAGGAGGGAGTGAGCAGCGCCACGTCCACCCTGTCGTCCGCCAACTTCCCTGCGACCTCGGGCGCTGTCCGCCGGACGAGCGGGCCTGGATCGTGGATGGCCCCCATGAAGCTGAAGTGGCGGTGGTTGAGCTCTCCGACGAGCCCTTCGTCCACCAGGCCCCTCATCGTCCACAGAGGGAATACGGAGTCTAGGTCAGTGTCTTCGCCTGGCCGGTAGTAGGCGTGGGTCCAGGTTAGGTGCGCGGCGCCGCCAGGGATCTCACGGTACGAGCAATCGCCGAGAGGATCGTCTATATCGAAGCGCGGTTGCTCGGGCAGGTGCACGCCCCCGGTCGTGACGAGCGTCAGGCGGCATTCGTAGAGAGGTTTTTCCGGGCGCGTGAAAGGGAGCACGACGCTAAACGTTGAAGCGGATTAGCATTACGTCTCCGTCCTCGACGAGGTAGTCACGACCTTCGAGGCGCACCTTCGCTTCTTCGCGCGCCTTCGCCCAGGAGCCTGCGGCGACCACGTCCTCCCACCTTCCTACCTCCGCCGCGATGAAGCCGCGCTCCATGTCGGTGTGGATCCTGCCAGCGGCCCGCCGCGCCGTCGAGCCTGCCTGGACGGTCCACGCCCTGCACTCCTTCTCGTTGAAGGTGAAGAAGGTGATCAGGCCGAGCAGACGGTACGCCGCCCGCACGAACCCCTCGAAGCCCGTGCTCTGGATACCAAGCATCTCAAGGTACTCGCGCGACTCGTCCTCCGGCAGCTCCGCCACCTCGGCCTCCAGCTTCGCCGAGATCCTCACGACCTCGGCCCCCTCGCGCGCGACGAGCTTCTCGACCTCTGAGCTGTATGCGTTGCCCCCTGCGACGGACTCCTCGTCCACGTTCGCCACGTACAGCGTCGGCTTGGCCGTGATGAGCGCGCCCAGGATCTCTGTCTCGGGGTGGGCGCGGGCCGGAGCGCCTCCGGAGAGGTGATCCCTCAGCCCCTCCAGCTCGGCGACCTCGGCCCTGAGCTTGGGGTCGCCGCTCTTGGCGGCTCTGCCCGCTCGCTCGAGGCGCTTCTCGACGGTCGCCAGGTCCGCGAGCAGGAGCTCGGTGTTCACGGTCTCTATGTCTCCGGCCGGATCTACGCCCCCGTGGACGTGGACGACGTTCTCGTCATCGAAGCACCTTACGACGTGCGCGACGGCGTCGCACTCCCTGATGTGCGCGAGGAACTGGTTTCCCAACCCCTCGCCCCTGCTCGCCCCCCGCACGAGCCCCGCGATGTCCACGAAATCTACGGTCGCAGGAATCACGTTCTTACTACCCACAGCCCCCGCTATAGCGCCCGGACGCTCGTCCGGCACGACGGACACGCCAAGGTTTGGATCTATGGTCGTGAACGGATAGTTCTGGGCCTCGGCCCCAGCCCGTGTCAGGCTGTTGAACACCGTGGACTTGCCCACGTTCGGCAGCCCTACTATCCCTACCTTCATGGACCTCATTGTATCTACCAGTGCCAATCGAGGCGCCGGGATCTCTGCGAGCCGGCGAGGGTACGGTAGAATCGCTAACGAGCATCGGTAGATGACGGAGAGGTAATCTTGGACAGGCAGTTGCAGATACAGTATCTACTGGATCACTACCAGAGGCCGCGGCACCACGGCGCTCTGAAGGAGGCCGACGTTGAGATGCCGGGGGGCAACCCCGGCTGCGGGGACGTTGTGACGGTTTATCTCAAGGGGGCGGGAGACCAGGATCACATAGGCGAGGTCTCCTACGAGGGCGAGGGCTGCACCATCAGCATGGCCGCAGCGAGTATGCTTCTGGAAGAGGTAGTCGAGGACGGGCTCACGATGGACCAGGTGCTCGAGATGGACTACAACGAGATGATCGAGAAGCTCGGGCGCCAGATCGTTGCCTCCCGCCCCAGGTGCGCGACGCTTGGTCTCGGTACCCTGAAGGCCGCCATAAGGAAGTACCAGAAAGATAAGCGCCTGGCCGAGGCTGGCGTCGCCACTCCCGAAGATGGTGGGTTCGTCTTCGGCGAAGGCGCGGCCGAGGCGGCGAAAAAGCAGTGAGAGTAGCCGGCGCGGACCACACCAACTGGCGGGTGCGGAACCTCGAAGCCTCGCTCCGCTTCTACCAGGACGTGCTGGGCCTCACCCCTCTCGGCCTGGAGGAGTATCGCCGGGGTGAAAGGCCCCTCGTATCGCTCAGGGTGACCGAGGACTTCATCCTGCACCTCACACCCGACTCAGAATTCGAACGCCCCTCCACAGGAGGTTACGACCACCTCGCGCTCGTAGTCGAGGACGCTGAGCGCGACGAGGTAACCGCCTACCTCGAGAGCGAGGGCTTCGAGGCCGAGAAGGTGTTCGACTCCATAACGGGAGCCAGGGGAGAAGGCCCAGCGCTGTACGTCAGAGACCCGGACGGCTACCGCATAGAGCTGAAGTTCTACTAGCGCGCTCCGGCTTGCGCCTCCGCTTGTCAGCCCGCTACGCCCTTTTGGGCTTCGCTCTCAGCACGCTTCGGCCGCTAGTCTAGGCCTCGCTTTCGGCTACTCAGCAAGCTCAAAGCTGACTGCTGAAGGCTACTCTTTACGCGAAGTCCAGGCGCCGGCTGCGGTCGAGGCGAGGACCAAGACCACGGCCTGGAAGACAGCGGCAAGGACCAGGCTGATAAGGAAGAACTGCCAGGCCTCTTCGGAGGAGATCCGGGTCCCCAGCATCTCGGAGAGGGTAGTTGCGATGCGGGGAGAGCCTATCGCGCGCGCCGCCAGGAGCGCCCCGATGGAGGCCCCGATCACGAACGCCGGCGCGGCCACGGCCCCGCCCACGAGCCCCGAGAGCGCGCCGGTCCGCCGCCCGGCCTCAACCTCGGCGGCGCGCCTGCCGCAGGAGAACCCAATGAAGCCCGCGACCAGGATACCCACGAGAGATCCAAGCAACGACGTGAGAAACCCTACTACCCCCCCTACGCCGCCCCAGACCATCCCTACCCTAACGGCGTCCCCCTGTGAGTCTCTCTGCTCCACGGCCGCATTCTAACGGCTCGTGAGGGAGGCTGGAGGTCAGTTGGTGGAGGAGATGTTGATGTGCTGGTCCCGTTCGCAGCCGACGGTGACCTCGACGGCCTCGCGCCACTCCAGCTGCCGGTGCAGCAGCGTCCCTCGCAGCCGCTCGGGGATTACCAGCCTGTATTGTCGCTCCGTCGCGGGCTCCACGTCCTCGACCAGCTGCCCTCCGCAAGGACAGTACCAGTGCTCCTCGTCAGTGTGCAGGAACGAAAGGCCATCACCCCCATATACCGCCACGCAAACGGGGCACCGCCAGACGAAAGCCACACTCTTCCCAGAGAACATTTGCACCCCACCGTGTATTAGTGCCGCGTGAGTCAAAGCCTACACGCGCGGGTACGCCACCGGAAGGGAGAACGGTTAAGAGTGCGTTAAGAAATGCGAGAGCCCGTCTACCGGAGGCCGCCATCGTTGCTTGGCGGGCTCGTGAGGTACATCTTCGGGCCAACGCGAGAGGAAGGAGCGCCACGTGAGCGAGAGCCTGCTGGCATGCCGCGTGTGCGACGGGCATTCTCGGAGCACCAGATTCGGCTGAAGGCCATAGATCCCGAGGAGGACGAGGCACAGTGCCCCAACTGCGGTTCCTCTCGCCTCGAGCCTTACTCCTTCGATCCCGACGCCCAGACGAAGAACCAGCTGGAGAGGGAAGATGACGCGTAGTAGTAGGGGCTCTACGGGTAGAGCCCCTACTACTACGCGAATAGCTCTCGCCAGGTCCACAACTTCACGGCGTAGAATCCGGGACGGGTAGGGCTATCGGTCGAAGTTGTTTCGTTCGGGGTGTGGTTGGCAGCAGGCACGTCGATCCTGGTCGTATAGAGGATTGCCTCTACCTTGCGCCTGGCCCCTCGGACCGTACCCTCCGAGGTCACCTTGAAGTAGGTCTCTCTGCTGGGGTGCAGCTCCGGGGCGTGGTCTCCCTCCTCGGTCTGAGCCGCGGTAGTGGAAGGGAGGAGGTACTGGATCTCCACCCTCACCGTACCATCTTCGAGGATAAGGCTCTTGCCCGACGTCTCTCCGTCCGGTGCGACGTAGGCCCACTCGACGTTCTCTGCAGGATCGGCGTCGTAGTGGCCTGGCTCGGCGTCCGAGCGTAGCTGTGTCCTTGCGGCCTGTACGCCTGCGTCGGCGAGGGAGAGTGCCCCCTGCCCCTGGTTGACCGTGATTACGGCCTCGAGGTCGTTACGTACGAAGGCAAGGAGTCCTGCCGCCATCACCCCGACGAGGACTACCAGGATCACCGCCAGCCCGAGCGCCACGCCGGATTCATCGCTCTCTAGCCGTACGGGCATCACAGCATCCGGTTCCTGAGAGCCACCTGCGTGGCCAGGGTCTGGGTGCGGCCGTTCACCTTTGTCTCCAGCTCTATTCGCACCAAGGCCACCTCGGCCTCGCTGGTAGCTGGGTCTCCGAACCTGTCGAGGTACTCGAAGGTGAGGGCCTCACCATCGCCATCGATGTCCTCGACGTAACCGGCCACCTGCTGGCGGACGCCTGTGCTTGACCTCGTCCTCCCGAGCGCGTCTGTACTGGAGCCGCCCGGCCTGTAGACGCTGTAGGTTATGATCTCGCACGCCGATGATGGAGCGGGCGGCGGGGGCATTCGATCTTCCGGTTCCCGTCAAGATCGTTGCCGAAGGAGATCTGGTCTGAGGGAGGAATGGCTCCCGCCGCAGGATAGCCGGGCCGCCAGAACAGGTGGTCCCTTCCCGCGGGCTTGTCATATGGATAGGCGGCCCGGATCTCACGCTCCATCCTCTCCAGGCCGAGGCGCGCGTTCTCTACAGCCTCTACCTTGTCGTTGCCGAAGGCGAAGACCCTTACGCTCATATCGAAGATGTTGTACAGCGCGAAGAGCACAACGACCATCAGCGTCATCGCCACGAGGACCTCGGGGGGGTGAAGCCGCCTTCCTCCCTCAAACTACGCCCCTGCCACGAACCCCGTCGCACTGTAGGACTTGCCCTGCCACTCGACCTCAACTTCGACTCGCATCTGGGAGGTCGGGGACGAATCGCCGGAGCTGGAGAATCCCATATCCACGAACCCCGTCCGCACGGTGTACTCGAAGACGCCCTCCGTCCCACGCACGGGTGTAGCGGGCGGGTATCTCTCGGTTACGCTGTCCGCTGCGCCGCCGGGATCGCTGTAAGGGAGCGCCCTGACCTCCTCTAGCTTCTCGTTCGCGAGCGCGCGAGCTCTGTCGTAGTTGCCGCCGAGGGTGGCGGCGCGGAGAGCCGCGTCGAACATACCGACCATAGGGAGGATGGACAGGGACAGGATCAGGATGGCTACGAGTACCTCCACCAGCGAGTAGCCACGCTCGCGGGCGCCGCGTTCCGGATCAGGCTCTGTTGCTCCCACACGTCCGTTATCGGCGCGTCTGGTGGTGACTTTAAGCCCGGCTCAGCCGGAGGCGCAGGTATCGAACTCTACTCTAACTCGCGAGGTGGCGGAGATGGAGATCACACGGT
>Ga0126312_10000168_pt1 | contig 32369 bp, 39 predicted proteins | sample Plot104A_FD_92537 | JGI IMG/M metagenome (GOLD analysis project Ga0126312, IMG submission 92537) | Serpentine soil microbial communities from UC McLaughlin Reserve, CA, USA - Plot104A | ecosystem: Environmental > Terrestrial > Soil > Grasslands | place: USA: UC McLaughlin Reserve, Lake County... | reverse complement strand
TAAGAAAAGGTTACAAATATTTGGTTATGCCCGAGATAACTTAATTTGGGAAAAAAACGAAAAGAATATCATTGAGGCCTACAAGAAGTGTGCATAAAGCTGTATATCATTAGAGCATTATATAGTAGTCCTTGTACTGCGTACGATGGGAGAAATTTATTTAGCAATACTCCTATAACGACCGCCATCACCAATAGATAGTACGATGGGCGTCCACCATCTATCGTTATTGTAGTTTTTGTTCCTTTGGCTGCAGAACAAAAAATAATTAGGAGAGAGACATAAAATTGTACTATTATGTCTTACATTCCCAGAGAATACTGGCTCGAAAGAGGCAAAGTATACAAACAAGAATTTCAATATAACAAAAAGTTCAAACTACAAGAGCAGATGTTGATTGAATATCTAAAAAGGAACATTTCATTTTCCACAGTACTCGAAGTAGGATGCGGATTTGGCCGGATTACAAGAATACTCCTTTCAAACTTTCCTGAGATTACAGAATATATTGCAGTCGATCTTTCGCCAGAGCAAATAGAGAATGCTAAGAATTATGTCATGAAAGCGGACAAAAGAGGAGCTGTAAGGTTCATTATATCAGATATCCAGTCGTTGGAAATAAACTCAAAGTATGACTTGGTAATTGCACCAGAAGTTCTCTTACACATCCTGCCTTCAGAAATCAAGGAAGTAATAGCGAGGCTTGTAAGATGGTCTAGAAAGAACATTGTGAACATTGATTGGTATGAAGATATCCCCCCACAAAAGGCAGCGCCACATAACTTTATCCATCCCTATGAAAAGATCTACCGTGAAACACCTCATGTTTCCCGAGTCATTAGAACTCCAATTGTGAAAAAGGGACTATTATCTGGCATTGACACAAAGCAGTCCATTTTCCATGCTGTTATAAAAGATTAAACGGCATCACTTATCAACAATTCAGCAATGTAAGGTTCTTCGGATACAATAGGAGCTACAGGTTTGCAAGCCATCTAAAATAAGTAATCATACCTACTAGTTGTTGGCAACTTTAATTAGTCACCTAAGTTTAGATGCAACTTATTGAGTGATTATTTCATAATCCTCACATGCAGAAATTCACAAAACAGCATCCGTAGCGCTATTGATTCCATCGTAAAACAGACTGTTATGCCAGAGTATATTATCGTCATAAATGACGGTTCAGAAGATGGAACTGCTGAAATACTTCAAGAAATACAATCTGTGTTATCATATCTACATGTAATCACTCACCCGGATTGGGGTTATGATATCAAAAGAGTTGTTATGAATTGGAATGAAGCAATTAAATTTTCTAAGGAAAAAGATCTGAAAAGAACAAAATACCACCTTATAGCTACTGATGATACCGAGTACAATCCTGAATATGTTGAGAAGCTAATAAACTACATGAACTCTGATGAGAAAATAGCTATTGCATCGGGTACATATACCGATTACGTTCCAGTGATGCCCCATGGTGCTGGACGCTTGGTAAGAAATTCGTTCCTTGAAGGCTCTATGTGGAGAGGATACTATCCGGAGAAAATGGGATACGAATCTGCTGTCCTCTATGAAGCGGAGCGATGTGGCTATCGGCACATCGTTCTAACAGATGCTAGATTTAAACACACCAAGCCATTAGGGCAGAGCCACAAATTCTATGAATTTGGAGCGAGTATGCGAACTTTGGGCTATCATCCCTTCTTTGCTATGGGCAGAATTCTGAAGTACTTGTTGACAGGACAAGTGACAGGTAGGATAGGTGCATTGTACATGTTATATTACTATCTTACTTACACGCCCAAAGCAGATGGTTATGACTGTTTATACGATGAAAGAATTCGGCTTTACATAAGAAATTACCAGTTGAGACGGCTAAAAAGTGTGATAATAAGCCCATGTCCAAAAAATACTTGAGTTGGCACTTTCCAGAAAATCCGTAAGTCGGCAAATAACCTAGACGTGTTTAAACTTTAAAGCAGGTAATTTTTCAGTCAGCTACTTATTTTTGGGTGTAAAGTCAAGCTAGGCTCAACAATAAGATAGTATTGAGCATTATAGAGAATTCTCATAGTTCAAGGCCATACAAGTGTTTGGCTAGGCAAGGGTTAACTATAATGCCCTTAATAGCCTGGTCATTTTATCAAAACTTATTTCAAAACCAAAACGTTGTTCCTCCCTTTTCATGCTCGTATACATTGTCATTAACAATTTGAAATGTTTTACAGTGCTCAGGGTCCCGTTCATTTTCAGCCTTACTATTCGGTAAACATCATGATAATATCCAAACTTTTTTAGAATTTTTTTTGTATAGCTCCTATAATCAAATTTATCTTTATTTAAGACTTCGAGGAATACATCAGAGCATATCAAAGAAGGAATTATTCCTTCACCTAACATTGGAAATACGCATCCTATTGATTCTCCGACGCCTATTATGTTTCTCACAAAGAACGGCTTCATGTGCAACGGGGGTGCTAGCCTAATGGGTCTACCTATTTTCTTAATAATCATAGCAGATGGATTCTTCTGAAAGAACTCTTTTATGCCAACATATTTCCTATCTATATCTCCCGCGCCTACGTAACCCCGTCCATCTTCTAGTGGGAAATACCAAAAGTACCCTCTTGCACCTTTGTATCCTATTACGTAAAACTCGTTTATGCCCTTTACATTTTCTACAAGATATTCATAAGCAGGAATAACGAAGTCGTGGTCAGATTTAGGGAGAAGCGAACGGTGGTATCCAGTACAGTCCAAAACGTAATCAAAGTCTGTAGTTGGAAAGCTCTCGAGGGTAAACCTTGTTCCGTAGGAGACTTGAATTCCCTTTAACAGGTCATGTTCCCATCTTTTCTTGTCATAGGTAACTAGCCCCTTCAAATCTAAATATTCGATATTATTTTTAGGCAGATGCATCTTCAGGGTTTTGCCACTATGTAAGATATACTCGTCAAAATTAAGGCCTGCTTTCTTCGAAAATATCTTAAGCATATTTTTAGATGCTCCCCAAGCACAGACCGGCCAGTGGCTATCTATTCTGGAGGATTCAAACGCCTTAACCCTGTGACCTCTATCTTGGAGCATCCTGCTTAGATAGCTGCCTGCCACTCCTGCACCTACCACTGCAATATTCATAAGAAAAAGTTATGGTAGGTATGTTTATAATCGTTGGTGAAAATAAAACCTTTAATGCTTGGTTTCTTAGGTTTTGTTACTTTTCTTCACTATACCGTGAGTTTGTTTGGCCTGTGAATGAAAAAAGCAAAAGAAATGCCTCTGTATTGCTGGTTACTCGGACGGACTAACATGACACCATAACCTTATCTATTAGTCTAGACTGTAGAACTTTAACTTGACTACCGAACAGGGTCTACAGGTAGTGAGTGCATCAGACAAAAACTACTAAACAAAGCTGCAGAAGAACTATATCTTTTACTAAGAATAAGTTCCAACTAATATCCTAAATAGATACTTATGTTGAATATACACGAATTTCGAATTTAGTACAAATAAGAGTTTCACATATATAGTTAATCTACTAGCATCCTTCTGAATGAAAAGAACTTTAATGACATACATGGTAGCGGCAATATTGTCATTTGCAGCAATTGGCGCACAAGTCGCTTCGCCAATGAACGCAGTGGCACAGGAAGAACAACCTCCACAGGGAACTGTAGCATGTGGACAAGTTGTACAAGGGAATGTTACATTGACGGCAAATCTCAATTGCACTGGAGACGGATTGATTGTAGGGGATGACGGAACTACAATTAATTTGAATGGCTTCGGTATATACGGTCCAGGAGCAGACAGCTCAAAAGTTGGAATCGGTGTCTCCGAAGACAACGTAGCCATTAACGGACCAGGCATTATAAGCGGATTCCAAGCAGGTATATTAGCAACAGGAGCCAAAGAGCTGGTAGCAACCTCTTTGATCATGCAAAACAACCAAATAGCTGCATTCTTTACAGGAGCAGACTTAGCATCAGTCGAGGAAAACATAATCAAGAATAACAACATAGCAGTAGCTTCTCATTCTGCAAGTGGCCTCAACGTTGAAAGCAATTTAATGGATGGCAACGCGTTAGCTGGAGTCACATTTGTCAATACGGACGAATCTGCAGTAAGCAGCAACAACATCCAAGGAAGCCAGAACGCAATCTTCTTAGACTCACAAAGCACTGAAAATACAGTTCAACTGAACAACGCACATGACAACGTTGTCGACATAAACAACGCAAATGGACTAGCACCAAACGTTAATCAAAACACCTTCTCTGACAATAACTGCCAAGTATCAAATCCAAGCGGGCTCTGTTTCGGAAGATAGACTTCTGAACAGATAAGGGAATATTGCCCCAAAACTCTCTTTTTTATTTAATGAGAAAGATAAGTCATTATTTGGCTCAAGCTCTGCTACAGATAACTCTCCTTCAATATTCTCATGTATGATATGATTTTTACTGCTACTTAGATTTCTCTAAGTCTTGATGATATAGTTTTAGAGTGCTAAGGACTAAAACTTTCAAATGGAATAAAAAGTAGGAAGCAATAAATTCGGGGGGGATTATTGTGTGGGTAATGAATACTAGAGGGAAATTGTCTCTGTTTATGTCTGGCCTAGCTATTTTAACCCTGATAGCGGGCCTTCTTGTTTTTGGAACTCCAATACTGGGCGCTGCGGCTCAAGGCAGCAATATGACAAACGGGTCGCAACTGCTTACAAATGATAGTCAGCAAACGCAGGCTACTAGTCAAATTCCTGACGTTGCGCTGCAAAGTATCCTAGAGCAGACTCGAAGCGCAAATGCAACGAGCTTCGCAATTGGTAATATCATTAATCAAACTGGAGGTAACGCTACCCAACCAGGATCAGACAATACAACAATGAAGTCTGTTATAGAGGAGGCAAGAAACACAAACGCCACGAGCTTCGCTGCAGGTAATATAATTAACCAAACGAAGGCCGGAAGCAACGCAACTACAAGTTAGTCGGCTTAGTCCGCCCCCAGAACTCTGACATAACAATTTTGAAAAGTGTGTGGGCCCAGAGGCAAGTAAAGGCCACAACGAAGTGAGTTTTGATTCTTCCACTCCTATATGCAGTGGTATTTCTAGTAATGCGAATGTGGGACTAGCTGTAATCATATTTAGATCCTTATCTAGGATGACAATAATAACTAGAAAGGGTAGTCTGTGAAACATTTGAAATTGGGTTCAGTTTCATCTTCTAGCTTTCAATTAGCTGGAAAACAAATACTCTTGATAGCATACATGACTGGAATACTGTGGCTACGTCGTAACCCCATTTCTCTTCTCTTCTCTGCTATTAGTCCTTTTTCACTACTGTTTGTACTGTTTATTGTTAGCAATGGTCAGTATCTCCAGTTCGCCGTATCTGGCAGCCTAGTAATGGCGTTAGTTGGTTACGGACTCGCTCTGGGTCAGGATATATCATTCTACAAAACTGAATATAAAATTCAAGACGTTTTCGTCGCATCGCCTGTATCTGCACTAACTTACATGACCGGTCTGGCATTGTCTCAAATTCTCTTTGGCCTTCCCGCCCTAATGGTATTGACATTTCTCACTGCCTACCTTGGAACATCGATATCTGTTGTCCCCCTTCTAGTCCTCACAATTTTTCTTATCTGGGGAGCGATGTCAGCTATAGGCTTCTTCTTGTCCTCTCACATGCTTCACATGAGAAATGCTACCCAGATAATCTCATTTGTAAATGTAATTTTAGCTGTATTGCCTCCAGTTTTTTACTCTATTGAGCGTCTACCATTGGAACTACAATATATTGCATACGCAGTACCTACTACACATGCTTCTCTGATGCTACAATACATCATGGGAATCCCCACTCCGGAAGGATGGAATGCAGGACTGGGTCTGACTATTCAAGTAATATATCTGGTAGGTTTTGTGCTTCTTGCCAAGACCAAAGCTGTTTGGAGGGATCTATAAATAGCAGTCATCCTATGCACTGAAATGGCTAACTGTTGTTGTAGCGGTCTTCGATTCTGTAGCGAGCATATCTATCATCTGGAGAATATTTTGGGGGATGAGGGTTTACTGTATGAACATTGCAAGAATTGCACTCCTGTTTAAGAGTATAGGTGCCACACTTTGGACATTTTCTGATAATATGCTTCATTATTGACCTAATTCGTCTCAGTGACTCTTCCGAGAACTTTCGCGACTGAAACTAAAAGCGCCGTGGTACTTCTCTATAGAAGTTTTAGCCTTCTCCATAATATTGTTCATGGTCTTCTCAGCCAGCTTGAAGTTTTCTGCTTTAACTGTGACACGGTATTTCGGAGCACCGATATAGTTTATGTTTACTTGTACATTGCTCTTTGAGGCCTCCAGTGGTGATAATATATTTTTTATCACATCAATTCCATTTGGATCTCTGGAAGAAATTTCTACGATATCTCTGATCTCTACATGGGGAACTTGAATTTTGTTGCTTTCGTCTTCAATGGCCCTGGTTACCTCAGAAGAGAATTCCATGTTGTGAATAGAATCGACACCTTTCTTGGCAACCGCCTCAAAAAAGTCATAAATACTATCATACTTCTGCAGGATTTTGTCTTCCATTTCGTCAATTTGCTTATCTGATAAATTTGCCTTGACTTTGACCATTTCCATAAATGCTGTTGCCTTTTCATTTTTTTTCACTTCTATTAGTTTCGACTTTCTTTCTTCCCCTGAAACTTGTTTGAGTGACAGATCAACCTCTGCCCTTGTTTTATCTACCCTGATAACTTTGAGGACTGCCTTCTGCTTAGGTTTGACATACCTTTCGATATTCCTTATCCAACCTGTCGCAATTTCGGAAATATGCAGAAAACCAGTCATATTACTATATTCATCTAGGCTGACATAAGCTCCATGCCCTGTGATTTCCTTTACGGTAACTAAAACTATTTCGCCTGCTTCTGGGATCTTCTTTAATTCAGCCGTAACCATAGGTAGATTAAACCGTACAAAGCTGATACTTTAAGCTTACCCCCAGAAAGAAATTCTTAACATCTGATAAACCTCACTTGTACAATAGCACCTCTTTTCAATAATCTATCCCTTTTTTTGCCTTGATACCACGACTATACGGATGCTTAATTTCTTTCATTTCTGTTACCAAGTCTGCAATCTCCAGAATCTCTCTAGGAGCATAGTTTCCTGTCAGGATAAGCGTTGTTTTTTTAGGCCTGGAGCTTATAATATCGAGAACGTCAGACAATACTATAAGGTTCAAATTCAATGCATAATTAACCTCATCTAAGATCATTATATCATAATTACCAGATGACAATTTCTCCTTAGCTATGTTAACCGCTTTTTGAGCAGCAAAGCGGTGATCTTCAATTGGATGGTCATCATCGATTATACCAACAAATCCTTTCCCAGCAACGATCATTTCAAATTCAGGTTCAAGTCTTTTGGAGCTCGTGAGCTCCCCGTAATACCATTCACCTTTTATGAACTGAATCATTCCTACCCTGTGTCCGTGTCCTACTGCTCTTAGCACAATGCCCAAAGCAGCGGTTGTTTTGCCCTTTCCCTTTCCTGTAAATACAACAACAATCCCTTCGTCAGAGCGGGCAATAGTCAATCTAACTATCTCTTTTTAAGTAGTTATAAAAGTGCTGCCTACAATCCAAAACAAACGTCTGCTACAGGATATGGAGAGAGAAGCATAGATGCGCAATGTTATTTCGAGGATAGGAAGAATATTGTGCCTGAATTATCTTTCTTAGCTACTGTAAACGCGTGGATGCGGACAACAATAAAGCAATCGTTTGTGTAAAGGTCAAACAGCGCACGGTTAGCCGCCTATGAGTCTCTTATATTTAGCGGTCAAGCGCTTTAATGTTCTTATAAAAAAATCCATTGCAGGAATTTGTTTGACCTTTCTCATTAAGAATTCGGTTCTGAGGGATGCTACTTGGTCTTTGTTGTTACTAAGATAGACTATATGGCTGACAGGGTCCGAAAGAAAGAATGATTCGCCATGAGCAGACAATTCGTCTTTAGTCCATTGAGACTTATGTATCTCATATTTGTTGTTGAAGGCTTCTTTTTGGTCACTAACTTTCTTGGGGGTAGATATAATAGCACCCTTATTATTTCGTATTACCTTGCTCAAGAGAGAATTTCCTTGCTCTTTATTGAAATGTTCTAAAACGTCTATTAATAGAACTAAGTCATATGCAATGTCAATCTTATCTATGATATTAATGGCATCTTCATCATAGAGTCGATTGTAAACAAATTTGTGCAAAGGAGTAATGTAGTCTTTAAAAGCCTCAACCCCATCGATCCTTCTGAGAAATTCTGAATAGTTTCCTCTGCCGTCCCACAATTCAAGATACTCTCGACATAAGACTCCATATTTACCAAAGCCAACTCCTATATCAAGAATAGAAGCCGGTTTGAGATATACTACTAGAGCCATTATTTTTGATATATGATAATATTGACTCGACGGCAAGATGAATCTATGAGTCAAATTGGTAAATGAATCTTATGTAAAGGTAGAGAAACTGTATTCGATTACCCATTTCAAACTAAATATCCCTAGTCGCTCTTCGTTTGAAAATTTTACCTTTCAATTCGCTATTCTTAGTGTGGGATTTTGACAAGATGACATCACTGGGTGTATAGTCCACTAAACGATGGGAAAGAGAGAAAGGGAGAGAGAAGAAAAAAAGAAAAGTGGCAAAAGAAAATTGGTAAAAGTAGTGAGTGTCATTATAGTGGCGCTAGGTTGAAATCAAGTGAGAATGCTCCTCTAAATAAAAAAATTTAAAAAGCCTTGTCTTTATTACTTTACGCAATGACATTACCAAAAGGATTCGGTTCGAAAACTGGTGACGATAGAAAAAGAAGTTTTAATGACTGGTGGAATACTGTTCCGAGTGACTTAAAAGATAAGGCCCGTAGGGGTGATGAATCAAACAAACCGTTGCTAAATCAAGTTAACTACGTTCTTCTGCACCTGCATTTAGCCGGCAAGCATGACGTTAAACCCAGTCACGAGGAGCTTAAAGACTGGCTGCATAGCGGTCAAGTAGATGTACTAAGAATGAATAAGTAACCAACCATAACTGGCTAATACTATTTTAGCTTTAATTTTTAGTTTTTTTCTGAATAGTCATTTCTGGATAGAACCATAGGATAGCGCCGGAACACGCCCCATTTGGAATCTTGTAATCTCTCTTTGCTTTTGTAAGTGTTTCTGCTAGTAGCACTTGACTAATGAGACCTTCATATCTTACCGTCTAGCACCTCCATGGTATCTTTGGCAATATCCATGACAGTGTGAGAATCCACATTAGGCTCTATAGAAAGAACAAGAATATTCTTATCCATATAGAATGTTAGCATGGAAATCTTTTCCCGCTCGACATAAGCGAACCTTGCTCTACCCATTGTATCGTCGAATCTTTGTCTCATGGATTTTCTAAGAGCAGTTTGGGCAAGATATAATTCGTCATTCTGTTCTGCTGTGATAGAGTCCAGACCCTTTCGCATACCTCCAGCAATCAGTGTTCCAGCATCGTTTATTACGCCTGCATATCGGATGTCATCGTGAAGACTAAAGACCTTGTCACATAACTTTTCGAAATCCATAATTTAAAAGAATAACAACAAGATATAAATGATATAGGTTTTTGATTGGAATCCCGCATGCACGGTGGATAAGCCGAGAGCTTTTCTTAAAAAAGAATCGCCCTTCTGTATAGTGCTATGTGCAATCCAATGGCTGCTACACCAACTCATCTATGGTAATAATACGAGCACAATATTTGCACCTTAGCATCATTTTCTCCTTATCTATGATATCTATAGTCGGCTGGATGTATTCGTCACTGTTAGTTACACAATTTAAGTTTGGACAGTTAAATATTCCCACAATCGAATCTGGCAAGCTTATCTTGCGCTTTTCTACTAGCTTATAGTCTCTGATGATATTGATAGTCGCGCGCGGAGCTATCAGGGCTAGCTTGTCCGTTTCATCTTTTTCTAAGTATTTATTTTCTACTTTGATAATATCCTTCTTGTGGTGTTTGCTGCTTGGAACATTTAATGCGACAGTCACTACATTGCCCTCTCTCCCTGTAATATTTAAAACACGAAGTACAATCAGTGCCTTGCCATTTTCTATATGATCAACTACCGTACCGTCCTTAATTCTTCTAACTAGGAGCTGGCTGGCGTCTGACATATCCTGTCTAACTGAGCTGTAACGACTACCTTTTAATTATGTCTTGCTTAAGCAGTATACAGAACACGACCGGTCGGGGAATAGATTTACTTACTGTAATTAAAATTCGAATATCCTCGGGCAACGCAAATCCCAAAGTATACTATTGTTGCCGATTTTGCTTATCTTCTCAATCCTTTTCTTTTTCTCATATACAATTGCCTCATTTCATTCAACCATGCTTTTTTCTTTTTAAATATCTCTTTTTTTTTCCTTGACCTGCAATTTGAAAGTGCAAATGCGCAAAGAATGGGAAAATAAATTGAACTATCTCCGTAAACGACGACATTTCCTGCATGAGCTGTTCTTATCTTTCCCCAACTTTTTCCCTCTTTTAAGGTGGCACCCGAGAGGCCTCCGGTATCGGGTCTGGCATCAGTCAACTGAACCAAATAGTCTTGCCCTCCCTCTTTTAGCTTAAGGATTTGATAGAGGGCAGGGCCTGTTTGCTGGAAGAAATTTTTGGGAACTCCTCCCCCAAGCTCTAAACCTCCAGACACTTTGCTCTTCCAAAGAATTGCAGCAGACTCTGCTATGTCCAAGATGACGTTTGGAAGAGTTACCCTATTTTCAAATAACAATGGGACCATGTTAAGACCTATGGAGGAATCACTGATAGCTGGAATGTATATTGGCACATTCTGTTCATAGGCAGCGACTACAAATGATTTCTCAGGATGCTTGGAATTTTTCTTTACTACTTTGCCTAATTCGTAGGCCAACTCTGCTGTCGAAGAATTAAGAAAGTTCCCTGCAATTGGATTTTTCTTGGCAGTCATATTACTTTGAATTATAACGTCCTGTGCCTGCAATGTTCCGACTTCCTTTATGTAAGTGTCATATATTCTTACTATTTGATTTTTATATAGTATGTCGTCGTCAACATCGTGGTAGCCTTGGCGGACGGGTAAATCATAAGCAAAATGAAGATCATGATATACATTTGCTCCTGTCGAAACAATCCAATCTATAAAACCATTTTCGATCATGATTGCGATAGTTTTTCCCAGTCCAATGGGCGTCATTGCTCCGGCTAGGGTTAGGCATATGGTGGCGTCTGAATCAATCATATCCTTCATCGTCTCGGCTGCCTCAGCAAGACGCCGAGCATTATACCCAGTACGGCCAAAAAAATTAATTAGTTCAGAACAGTTCATGTTCGGAGAAACATTGGGAGGGTCGATTTTCTTTCCTCTAAATGTATGTCTTGCATCCACAAAAACTGGTATGAGTTTCATGCTTTTAATATATATGTAAATATCCTGGTAGTGTAAATCCCTCGAAAATCTGGTGCTGCGAAACCATTAATATTGATGGCATCAATATTAGAATCGTAGTGTCTAAAAGCGAGAGAGATGAGGAAGAAGAGCCTAGGAAGGAGCCGGCAAAGGATTATTACGCAGGCTATTACTTTGGTAGCAATCCGTATACAAGTGCCGAAGATCTACCGGGACGCAAAAATGATGAAGAACTCAGGGATGATGTGATACAGAGGCTAAAGAGACATCATGGATCAGACTTGTTGGAGGTTGATGTACATGTCGTCGATTCGTCTGTTACGTTGATTGGTAGAGTTAAAACCTATAAACTCAAAGAGGAGATAGGAAAAAAAGCGTGGGAAACAAAAGGCGTTATAAAAGTCCTCAATGAGGTGGAAGTAACAGATGCTCCAACTGCGGGTCTATGACCCTGCAATGCAGGTGGAAACAAGAGAGCGAAGATTCTTGTATGACCTACCACATAGCATTTCATTTCATCGATCATCATGAAGCGGAGACGCTCGGAGAATAAATCTAAATCCATCTCTATATAAAAAAACAAAAAAATGATGATCTAATAACGTATGCGAACAGAAAAACAGAGAAGCATTCAAACCGTTAGTCCTATAAAGTCAAGATAGCCTCCCTACAGCATCTGTAATTAACTAATGCATTTACTGTACGAATCTTAAGCAGTGAGAATTCTTTATAATATGTTTTCCGAGTATTAACATTTTATAGGACCAGCAACTTAATGCTGTCTTATGGAAACAGGAATATTAATAATCCTGTCAGCAGTTGCCTTTAGTCTAGTACCAATCATAGGGCAATCCGCATTTAGCCAGAATGTTGACAATATAACTGCTCCTGTCGCACCCCAAGGAACCTCTCTAGAAACGACAGGTGACAATTTAACTGATAGTGAACCCGAGACTGAGGCTGGCAATATATCATAACCAATAACTCCAGGTTAGCCAACCGCCTCGGTACGACCTAAGCCTCTCTCATTTCTTCGGAAGTAGACTACTATTAATTACTATTGTTACGGTTATGTACCTAAGTTCTAATTTCTCGGACTCTTAGTACAAAGGTAATAAATCATCTCTTTTGACGTTTACATAATAACCACTTGTAAATGGTTATTATTGCTAAATTATTTCCCACCATGCAAGAATATCGCTTAATTTAAAAGAATCTCCTCAGATAGCAAAGATATTATTAATTAACATGGCAGAAAAAGTGCTCTCTATTCAGAATATTGAATGTGAAACGTTAGGCACATTCGAGGACTTGTTGCAATCTGAAGGATATGCTCTCCACAAAATTAAAGCTCCCAAAGATCCTATACCAAAATCAGCAAATGATTTCTGTGCTATTATTATTCTCGGAGGACCAATGTCAGTCTATGAAGGAATAGGATATTTGAATGAGGAACAAGCCCTGATAAAGGACGCGGTTCATAAAACGGTACCTACTCTTGGAGTCTGCCTAGGGTCTCAGCTAATTGCTGAAGCGCTAGGTGGAACGGTTTACAGAGGAATAAAAAAAGAAATAGGCTGGTATGATATTCATATCACCGACGCAGGTTATAACAACCTCTTCAAGGGGTTTGATCAAAAACAGTTAAGAGTTTTTCAATGGCATGGTGACACTTATAATCTCCCACCGAATACAGAAATTCTTGCTTACTCTGATCTTTACCCTCAAGCTTTCAGGTTTGGAAGTGCTTATGGTCTGCAGTTCCATATTGAGGTAACGCTAGCTATGATCAGAGCATGGATACAAGAATACAAGGAAGAGATTGACAGAGAAGCTTTAAGACCAGAGAAAATCTTACCAAAAAATGATCATGAAATTCAGGAATTAATCAGTAAATGCAAACAACTTTGCTCTAATTTCTCGGAGATAATTTCAAGAAGCAAAGGACATTGGCAATGAGGTATTGTAAGGAAGGCTTTAAAAGAACAAAAATGATTGGAGAGGTGGCATGGGTATTTCTGCATATAGATATGTACTAGCAAGGCCCCATGCCACTATGATTAGGGTCTACTCTATCCTTGTAAACTATAATCATTAACCATAAAGAACACAAAACAACTATCAGCCAAAAAAAGTCTCTCCCGACTAGCAAAACAACAATAACAAAATATAACTATCTTTTATAGAGTTAGTCGCATACGCTTAAATTTTTTCATATTTGATTCAAATAAAATTAAAAAATTTTATGTCTTATTCAATGTATACTTGATTGAGGAGAAGGCATAAGTACATGGGCTAGACATTATACTGCCGTGGAGTTTATCGATACTAGTATAGTTGAGCAAATCGAAATGAAGATGATAAGGCCTTCAGAATTCGCAGTAAGAGATCAATTCATGAAAGACGGAACAGCAGATGAAACTCTAACTAACAGCATACGAGAGCATGGCTTGCTCCAACCTATTCTAGTACGACCTCTGAGTCATGGCTTTGAAATTGTAGCAGGACACAGAAGATTCCAAACATGCCGATCTCTTAGGTGGAGATTCATTCCATGTAAAATCCGCGAAATGACTGATAAGCAGGCCTTTGAAATACAGCTCACAGAAAATATCCAACGTAAGTCTATGGACCCTATCGAAGAGGCGGAAGCTTTCCGCAGATATGTAGTAGATTTTGGATGGGGGGGCGTATCTGAGCTAGCTAAAAAAGTAGGAAAGAGTGAAGAATATGTATCTCACAGAATACAACTTCTAAAACTTTCACCAGAAATAAAGGAACAAATTATCAGAACTAAGCTTAACGTAAGTCAAGCTCTAGAACTCACTACCATCCCCTCTGACAGGCAGGATGAGATAGTAGGCTACGTTATGAACAACAATCCAACTGTCAAACAAATAAGAGAGGTCAAATCTCTCGTTAAAGATGACGTTTCAAACCAGTTACCCTACGGTAGGAATCTATCCAAAAAAGTGAGTGTCCTCCGTACGACAAAGAAAACATCCCTTACACTGAAACTCACACTAGCTAGGATAGACAATTTAATAGAAGAGGTTCATAAAACAATCGAGGCTGAGGAGAGAGCTGAAATAATCACCTTTTTAATGGGACTTAGGTTGCAGGTTCACGGAATGATAGATGACTGCATTAGGTTTAAAAACACTATCCTAAAATCGAAGTGAGGTTGAATAATAAGATCATGAGCTACTGAGTTGTCTTACCTTCTTCCTAAGAACTGTGGAATCCACTCATCTAAAAACTTTCTGTACTCTTTGTTTGTATGTGTAAAGGCTTGAAAGGATGCTTCTCTGGCAGGAATAAAATCATAGACCTCATAAGTTTGAATAATATCGCCGAACAAATTTCTGAAAATATCGCTTTCTTCATCAGCCATTTCCTCTGACAAGAAGGCCTGACAAGTTATCCAGTCATATCCACCCCGTGTGCGACCGGAAAGCATTACAAAGGGAGCATCTGACAAATATTTTTTGAGCCCTTCAAGACGACTGGCTAAGTGTTGAGACACTCTGAACCTCACAAGAGCAACGCGCATTATCCTGCGTCTGAGCTTCTTTATATCTACCGATATCGTATATTGCTTTATTACGCCTTCATCCTGAAGTTTTGTAATCTTAGAGTCTATTTCCTTCTCTGTTAGGTAATAACCGTGATCTCTTAAAAGATCCCAAATTTCTACGGTGTCCTGTTTTGAATTCCGGCTAAGTGCAGATAATATTAGCTCGTCAACAGCATCGACCATCAACACAATTTATCTTGCCTATGCTTGAAAAAGCTTATACGCTTGTCGCATATTAAATTGAAGATAGCCGTTTAAAACGAATAGAGTGTTTAGCAATTGTACAGCACCGAATAATTAGAATGCACCTAAGGAGACCAAGCCAGTAGGGAGTCTAAAGAAACAGTCCGTATTTTTTTTGTTCGGACAATCGTTTAGAAATGTTTTAGTGCCTATAATTAAATTTCTAAGAATTTGTAGTGGCAATCGATTCTGCAATTGGCAAGCAGATGGGCAACGCAAATTTAAATATTCTAGAGTGGGGAGAAGATAGGTACTATGCTTATTGGTCTAAGACCAAATCCGACCCGAGCGTCTATGTATGACCATTTTAATTACACAGAAAAGCAAAAACAAAGTTATATTGAGAATGCTTAGAGGATTCTAGTGCCGGTTCATGGTTCGATATCATCCTTGAAGGCACTCAGGGAGCAGCTGGCCTGTTTAATAATGTAGCACAAACTAAATCTTTGCTTTGAACATGATAGAGTGGGTAGATGAATCTTCAGACAGCGAAATGACGTCTAAGATCGAAGAAGAAGGGAGAAGAATACTTAGAAGCGTAGTCGTTTCAACCAAAAAAGGAAATCACCGAAAGAGTTAGTCGACGTCGACTAGGATTGAATAATATATTTACTCCGAGTGGTAACAGTACAAAATTTGAATAAGGGCAGTCACAGGTTTTGATTGATGGGGATGCACAAGATTTCTTAATAAACTTATATAGGTTACAAATCGTTAAGAAAGACTTCCTTAAGAAAAAGTGATATGGCAGTCCCAAATTATTCAACGGGAGACCCTTTACTAGATTTCTTTTTCACCCTATTTAACGGAATTGCTGAAGTACCTCTTTTCAGCTCTCCGGTGACAGGAATTCTGATCTTGGCCGGTGTAATCCTTGCTTCAAGGAAGGCTGGAGCAATGATGGCTTTGTCAGGAATGATAGGTGCGGGAATGGCTATAGCCTTCGGTGCACCATACGGACTGGTAACTTTTGGATTATTCGGATACAACTCTATTCTAACGGGGATGGCCTTTTGGTCTGGTCCTTTTGTTAAGGTTAACAAAGCCACCTTCTTTATCTCCGTTTTCGGAGCAGCCGTAACCGCTGTTACCTGGATGGCATTTTCGCATCTGATGGGTGACTTGTTTGTTCTTGACGGATTAGCCGAGTCATGGGCAATCCCAGGTTTTACGTCCTCTTTCATATTTACAACCTGGGCGATGATGTATGCTTCGAAGCGTTACGGACATGATATTTGGCCAGAAGCTCCGGCCCCTGCAAAAGAGGAACTCATTAGTGGAAGCGGCAATCCAGTGCAGGTGAAAATGGAAAATTTCAAATGGACTGTCAAGGAGTTCATGATTGCGACTCTAAAGGGTGTTTCACAGGTGACATTTGTTGAGAATTGGAAGACTGGAATTTTCTGGGTAGTTGGGCTTACGTTGGCTTTTGAGCTCGCTCCATTGCTCCCTGATCAGGATCGACCCTGGTTCACTAATGGATACACCTCCCAATGGGATCCATTTTCGCCGTTATATTTAGCCGGCCTGATGGCGTTGCTTGGATCAGGGATAGGTGTAACACTTGCGATACTTACAAAGTTGCCCACAGCAGAAATAAGGTTAGGTCTACACGGGTTCAATCAAGTGCTGGTCATGATTGCCCTTACTTCTTTTGTACCTTTAACAATAAGCTCTTTCTTTATGGCTGTGTTAGCAACTGTAGCATGCTCTATTGTCGTAATGCCTGCACTACAAAGGTTCTTTGGAATGTGGGGACTTCCTGCGCTTACGGGTCCTTTCGTATTCACTGCGTGGGTATGGCATTTGGGTATCGCAGGCTTTGAAAATATTCCCGCTGGAATAGGGTGGTCACGGCCCCCCTAGGCCATAACCCTAGAATAGGAAATGGATAATCGACATGATTAACTACGAACAGAAGAAAAATATGGCAGCAGTAACAACATACCCAAGAATTCTTTATATTTGGGGCTTCACTAGTCCGTCCACAGTTTGAACCCTTCCGAATTTGAACAGTTTTTGAAGTACAGCCATATTCGTAGTTCAACTAAATCTGATTCAGAAAAGATATCATCTTTCATTCAATGGTGCAAGGATAAAGAAATAGAGGAAGTAATTCTCAGGTTAAGTACGGAAGAAAAAAATTGGATGCACGAAAACTACTTTTTGGATTTTACTACGTCTCGTGTAATCGTAAGTAAGAAGAGCTTTACAAGAAAGATTTTGGATACAGGCTTTATCGCAGGAATGGCTCCCTTCCCGTATATGATCTTGACCAAAGATAAGAAAATACCGGACTTCAAAAAAGGGATAAATCTTAATCCGTCAGAGATTATAAGAAAAGATATTTCAAATTTCTTTATCTGGTACTCTGAAATTGAGGAACTTTATATGCGTAAAGGTATAGAGACAACTGTCTCTAACATGTTGGGCACAGCCATTAGTGCAAACTTTTTAACGATTAAAGCAACAAACGGTAAAGAATATGCCTTTAGACTGCCAGTAAGGAAGAATGGACCATTCGAAAAGATATATTTCTGGTTGAATAAAGTAATGCCAGTAAAGGTTTCCACTACTTACTAATGGACCTTTATGTCGACGTCGACTAATTGGGGGGCCTGTTATATTGAAAGCTTCTTACAACTTCATATATATATCAATAATTTTTGAAATTTAAAATAATTCAAACCACCAGAATACTTCGAGGTAAAAATTAGAGTTGATGTTAGCACCAAGAGAAATAGATAAAATGATGATATGGACTGCGGCACAAATTGCCGAAGGACGAAAGAAAAGGGGTGTAAAGCTGAATTATCCTGAGACTATTGCCTATGTAGCAAACTTTGTTGTAGAAGGGGCTCGAGAGGGAAAGAGAGTAGCTGAACTTATGAAGTCAGCTAGAGAAATATTAACACGGAATGATGTGATGGAGGGTGTTCCTGAAATGATACATACGGTTCAGGTCGAGTGTACGTTTCCTGATGGGACGAAACTTGTGACGGTACACGATCCTGTTCAGTAAATGTAGGTGGATAAGAAAAATGGTGAGTAGAAAAACTCGATCAAAAAAAAACCTAAATCTAGTCGCAAGGAGGTTAGAAGAATAATGATACCAGGAGAATATATTCTTGCAAAAGAACCCGTGAACTGTAACGAAAATAGAAAGACTGTTACGATAACCGTAAAAAATACGGGGGACCGACCTTGCCAAATTGGCTCTCATACACACTTCTTTGAAGTCAATAAGGCCTTGGAATTTCCAAGAGAAAAATCATACGGATACAGATTAAATATCCCAGCAGGCACATCAATCAGATTCGAACCAGGCGATTCGAAAGAAGTCGAACTTTGTGAACTAGGAGGTGCACGCATAGCATACGGATTCAATGGCTTGACGATGGGCGGCCTAAAATCGTCTAATATACGGAATACTGCACTTCAGAGAGCAAGGGAGCGGGGATTTAAGGGAGCATAGGAGGAGAAAAGAAAATGGTTCTTAAATTAACACGTAAGCAATATACCGACCTATTTGGAGCAACTACAGGAGACAAGATTAGATTAGGAGACTCGGATTTAACAATTGAAGTCGAAAAAGACCTAATCACACACGGGGACGAGTGTGTTTTTGGTGGGGGAAAAACATTAAGGGATGGTCTTGCGCAGACGCCAGGGGTAACCAATGCAAATGGAGCCCTTGATTATCTCATAACTAATGCAGTGGTACTCGATCCTGTCCTAGGCATTGTCAAAGGCGATATAGGTATAAAAGATGGCAAGATTGCCGGAATAGGGAAAGCAGGCAATCCATATACAATGGATAAAGTCAATAGGAACTTGGTTGTTTCGGCTTGTACTGAAGCAACAGCGGGGGAACACACGATTTGCACGCCAGGTCACTTTGATACCCATATTCATATGATTTCACCGCAACAGTATATTGATGGGATTAGCAATGGCATTTGCAATATGATCGGAGGAGGAACCGGTCCAGCAGATGGCACTAATGCTACTACATGCACACCAGGAGTGTTTAATATAAGCAGAATGATGGAAGCGGTTGAAGATTTGCCCATGAATTGGGGATTTTTGGGCAAAGGGAATGATTCCCATCCTTCTCTTGCAACACAAATGGAACAGATCCAGGCCGGTGCATGCGGACTTAAAGACCATGAAGACTGGGGGACCACTGCCACCGTCTTAGATGCTTCACTCAGGGCCGCAGATGCTACTGACACACAGGTGGCTATACATACAGATTCAATCAATGAATGTACGTATGTGGAGGATACCATTGATGCAATAGATGGAAGAACGCTGCATACATACCATACCGAAGGCGCAGGTGGAGGACACGCGCCGGACATAATGAAGATTGCAGGCGAACAGTTTGCGCTGCCTTCATCAACTAATCCCACGAGACCATACACCGTGAATACAATAGATGAACATTTGGATATGCTCATGTTCTGTCATCATCTTAATCCTGCAGTGGCAGAAGATGTTGCGTTTGCAGAGTCAAGAATTAGGGCCGAAACAATTGCAGGCGAAGATGTATTGCATGACCAAGGTGTACTCAGTATGTACTCCTCTGACAGTCAGGCTATGGGAAGGATAGGCGAAGTAGTCATACGAGCATGGCAAACAGCTGATAAAATGAAAAAGATGGCAAAATATAAACTAGAAGAAGAAACAGGTGATAATGATAACTTCAGAGCAAGGCGCTATATCGCAAAGACTACTATAAACCCCGCCATAACTCATGGTGTGGCTGACTACCTGGGATCTTTAGAGGTAGGAAAGTATGCAGATTTAGTGATGTATCCAACAGCATTTTTCCCAGCCAAGCCTAAAATGGTGTTCAAAGGTGGATTTATTGCATGGTCTATCATGGGAGATCCGAACGCATCATTGCCTACTCCTGAGCCCGTGTATTATAGACCTATGTTTGGAGCGATGGGAAGGGCAGTAAAGAAAACATCGTTTACATTTACATCCAGAGCAGCAATGGATCTCGGTGTGCCACAAAAACTGGGACTAGAAAAAATAATGCTTCCAGTAAGGAATTGTAGAAATATCAGCAAGAAAGATATGATGTGGAACGACAAAACCCCCGAGATAACTATTGACCCAGAAACATACGAGGTCAAATTAGACGGTAAGATAGCCACTGTGGAGCCAGCCAAAGAACTCTCTGCAGCTCAAACATACTTCATGGCGTAAGGAGACAAACACAGTAAGAAGGATTAGGTAATATCCTCCTTTTTTTTAATTGTATCTAATAGGTTTATTACATGGGTGAATAGTGAGTAAATCATAGGTTTTCATTCAATGTCAAATCCAAATTATGGAGTATGGAGGCCTATGGCGGAAAATGTAGAATTCAACGCCTTAGACTCCAATTCTAATGCTGTCATGGCAGTTGCAGATACCGTCAGAACCACCCTTGGTCCAAAAGGTCTAGACAAGCTCCTTATAGATCAGGCAATGAACAGACACATATCAAATGATGGTGTTACAATCTTGCTTTCTCTTCGGGCAATACATCCTGTCGCAAGAATGATTGTAGAGATAGCCGAAAGACAGGAGCAGCTCGTTGGAGATGGCACAACAACTGCAGTCGTGATGTCCGCCGAAATGATAAAAGAGGGGAAGAAGCTGGTGAGAGAATTGGGTGTTCATCCAACCAAAGTTGTAGAAGGGATTGAGAGCGGAGTTAGACACGCATGCAACCTCTTAGAAGCAGAGACGAAAACAATAACATTGAATGATAAAATGTTAGAACAAGTAGTAAGAACTTCCCTTTCGTCAAAGCTCGATGGAAAACAGCTTTCGTCGCTGGTCATATCTGCTCTCCGTACTGTGGGAAACAATGCTATGTTCAATGGTTCATACAATTTTGACAAGTCAATAATGGTTATTAGGAAAACAAATATGGACGACAAAGTTGTCAACGGAATAGTTCTCGAGAGGACAAGACTTGACCCAGAAATGCCCCTAGAGATAAAGGAACCCAAAATAATGATTGTGAAAATGAATATGAAGCCGGTCAAAGACGCTTGGCTTAAAGAGAATTCTAAATATCAAGATATACTTACCATGGAAAATGACAGGCTAGACAAGGCTAAACAAATAGTTGACTCAATCATTGCCACGGGAGCTAATGCTATTCTCATAGCATCGCCAGAGGTAGATCAAATAGTTGAAGATCTGCTTGTTGCCAAGAGACTGTTCGCTGTGCGAATTTCTACAGAAGAAATAGAATATATGTCCAGATATACTGGAGCGAAGCCTGTCAGAATGTTGGAGGACTTAAACAGCCAAGGTATTCTAGGTAGCTCGAGCCGGATATATGAGAATGAACAGGATCAGGTAATTTATGTAGAAAATGGTTCTAATCAAAATATAGTTACAGTTATTATTTCTGGTACTACAAAGGAAACTTCCCAAGAGCGGTGGAGAGCCGTAATTGATGGTATAAACGCAGCAGAGGCTGCCTTGAATAATGGTGTAGTTGCAGGCGGAGGATCTGCTGAATTACACATAATAGAAAAGGTCAAAAAACTAAGGTTAAAGGGCCTCGAACAAGTTGGTCTGGATGTAGTCATGGCTGCTCTGGAGAGCATTATGCGACAGATTCTAACTAATGCTGGATTCAATGGCCTTGAAAAAGTGATGGCTGCAAGATCCTCGCCTGAGGGATTTGGAATTGACATTAATACGGGCGAACCTGTGGATATGTGGAAAATGGGTGTAATAGATCCTCTCCTCGTAAAGACGATGGCCCTAAAGGCTGCTGCTGAAATAGCAAAATCTGTTTTACGAATAGACCGAAACTTGGCAGCTGAAGATCTAAGTCCGCAAGCAGTTTCAGAGTCAAAGAGGTAATTTTCATAAGAATTGTTGATACGACATTGTGTAGAAAAATCTAACGTGGACGAGGATGGGCATATATTAGACGCGACAAAAGTTAGACACGTGACCATAAAAGCGGGTAAAATAGAATCATTATCTGGGCTTGTAGATCCCGCTTCGCACTTGAACTTGGATTATCCTGACCACAGGGTTACAACTTGTGTTATTGCAGAGAGCTTTTTGGTTGGCGCCCAAATACAATTCTCGGAACAGGGTCTGGCTTTTGCTATTATAAGTCAGTCTTCTTATAACCACTATGGCTTTGTCGATTATACCCAGAGGCTATCTGATATGATTGACGCCATAAAATACAAGAGAAATTTTAATATCAAAGAACCCAACTCGGTTAAGACAAAGGAACAGGGAAGTAGTTGATGATCACCGTTGGTTCTGTAGTTGGTAACAAAAACAAAGATGAGAACCTACTTCAAATATATCAAAACATGGTGAGAAAGGACCTTGTAGATATTGTTCAGATGAGTAGAATGGAAGCTCAACGAGTTCGAATGAGAAAGAGTTCAAACAAGGGCACCGATGTCGCAATTACGCTTCCACAAAATGTCCAAATCAAACATGGCGATGTATTGTTACTAAATAGTGAAAGGATGATAGTAGTAGAGATAACACCAGAAAGAGTCGCTGTTGTTGCACTGACGGAAAACACACCAAATGATCATGTATTTGAAATAGCTGTTAAAATTGGTCACACCATAGGCAATTTGCATCGGCCAATAAAACTAGAAGATAACAAGGTTGTCTTGCCTATTCAAGCTGATAGTGAATTAGATCTTTTAGTCAAACTCTTCAGTTCTATGAAAGAGCACGTCAGTATCACAAGCTCGACCATGGTCTTTGAACCAGAAGAGGGGCCTCACGTCCATGAGCATTGACAAACTAACTATGGCACAATTAGGAGCACTTCAACTTTCAGATTCCTTTTTCCCTAAAGGCATGTGAACAAACTCGAAAGGTTTGGGGGCGTGGTTATATACTAAGCAAAAGACGTTAGCCAACCCAAAACAACTGCTTGAGATGATTAAAGTTTATCTTGGATGCCAGATTGGTCCTGCAGACTGTACCGCCTTAGGGAATTCCTATGCCTGTGCTGCGACACTAGATATTAGTGGACTGTGTGAAATAGACCGAATAATATATTCAATGAAACTTGTTAAAGAAATACGTGAAGCCTCTACACGGTCTGGAAGTCAAGTCATCTGAAGTCAAATCATAAGGTGCCTAGTTTCATTTATCAGCGATGGTCAAGTACTAAAGAAATTCGATGATTTGTAAGAACAGGCTCAGTTTCCGGAGTCTACCCGGTCGCTTTTGCTATTGCCTGCAAAGCTCTTGATATTTCAAAGAATGAGGCAGGAATGGTAATGCTCTATAGTTTTACAGTCAGTATGGTCGGTGCCGCCCTGCGATTAGGAATACTTCAGCATCATGATGGTCAAAGAATAATTCATGAACTAAAACCAGATATTTTAAGGATTGTACAAAAATGTATCGATAGACCTGTATCGAGATATGGCAGTTCGTTCCCGGAATTGATATTGTGCAGTCAAAACATGAAAGAATAAATTCAAAAATGTTTATTACCTGAAAACACCCTATTTTTTTTATGAGTTCGAATATGAGAATCCCTCGTATCGGTGTCGGAGGTCCAGTAGGATCTGGGAAAACTATGCTTATAGAACAGATTGTTCCAATATTATCTGCCCGAGGTTACCTGGCAGGCATAATCTCAAATGATGTAGTTTCCCGGGAAGATTCCGAAAGAATGAGACGAAATTTGGCAACTGAAAAAGGTTTGATGTCTGAGGATTTAGTAATTGGATTAGCTACAGGTGGCTGTCCTCATACTGCTGTACGCGAGGATCCTTCAATGAATATTTCTGTAGTTGAAGAGATGGAATCAAAGCATAAAGAGCTTGATGTGATCATTATAGAAAGCGGTGGCGACAATATAACGACAACTTTCAGTCCTGCTTTAGCTGACTATTTTATCTACATTATAGATGTTACTGGAGGCGATAAATATCCTAGAAAACGTGGACTTGGAATAGAGAATTGTGATCTTCTTGTTATTAACAAGATAGACATTGCTCCTTACGTCGGTGCCGACCTTAGTATTATGGAAAGAGATGCCAAGATAGTCAGGGGAGATAAGCCATATGTCTTTGTAAACTGCAAGACAGGTCAGGGCGTCAAGGAAGTTACAGATCATATTATTAGAGATGTACTTTTCGAATCTCCACCAAAAGCGGTAGTCAAATAATAATAACAACAGGTAACAGTATTGTCGGATAACCTAGCATTCTACGTTCCAGAGGATATTCCTCTGGAAGTACTTGCCTACGATTCCAAACTAAGCCAATTGGGAGTCGGTAGAGCAGGAAAGCTAGGTGCAATAGTCTTGAGAATGGAATATGAACCCCATAGACAAAGGACTGTTGCGAAGGAGCAATATTCAAAGGTTCCACTTTTTACGCAACGGGTGTTATACTTAGAAGAGTCACTACCCTCGATGGCTTATCTATATATTATTTCTCCGTCTGGAGGAATCCTTCAAGGTGACAGATACAGAATGGACATTACATTAGCAAATAATGCTTTTTTGCATCTGACTACGCAAGGTGCTACTAGAATTTATCGAATGGATAAGAATTACGCCACCCAGCTTGTGCATATTAACGTTGGTGAGGGTTGCTATTTTGAATATATACCTGATCAAATAATTCCTTATAGAAACTCGCGTTTCTATCAAAATGTATTGCTCAATGTACATGATAACTCTACTTTGATATACTCAGAAATGCTGGTTCCTGGACGTGTAGGAAGCGGAGAGTCATTTGAATATGATATCTGTTACTTGAAAACAAATGCAAAAAATCAGAATGGTAATTTGAGGTTCATTGATACTGCAATATTAGAGCCTAAGAAGAGAAACCTTAAGAATTTTGGAGTACTCGAAGGCTTTGATGTGTTTGGAACAGTCTATCTACTTTCTAATACTATATACGTAAAGGAGTTAAATGACCTTATCAATACAATGATCGAATCGGCTCCGAGAGTTCACGGTGGGGCTACAATTTTGCCCAATAGCTCCGGAGTAATGATCAGGTTGCTTGGATCTTTTGCTAGTGATGTGAGAAATGTAATATATGAAGTAGTGAGGATATCAAGAAGGGTAATACTTAATGCTACTTTTAGCGGAATAAGAAAGGGCTAGGCCTGTTTGATCATTTGGTTTGGTATTGATACTATTAGCTAACGAAATGCACACCATACGTACTACTCAAGGCTGGCGGTCACCGACTCATATCCTAGTTGATTTATCTTTTTCCTATCACCCAAAATTCAGTAACTTTGATCTTGTGACCTGTACTACTACTATGCATATTGGCTAATGGTAAAATATCAAAAACTTCGTCACAATCCTCACACTGTGCTGTGAAATTCTTCTTCTGTTTATCAAAAGCATTCATGATAGTGTACTTATCCGTAATACTCAATATTAAAGATGCCTGAAGGCTACTGAAACTTTGTGTATCTTCCATTATTTAACAAAGATGGTGGCATTTATAGCTGTATTAGAAGCAAGTCCTTGTTTCATAAACCTGAGCAGTTGTAAATAGCAGTCACTACCACTAAACGTTTTACTTGTTAATACACCTTTCAAAAGTTCCGCTTTAATGGTGATTGATTTTTCCTTCAATTCAAGCTGTACAACATTTGATTCCATAGAGTACGATTCCTTTACTTTTTGATAATATATCCTTATATTATCGATCGTCTATGTACGTATGATAAGGTAGTCTAGTGAGTTCCAGTTTCAACAGATCTTTTTACCATAGATTTTCTAGTTACTATTTATCGCATCTATTTATAATTACCAAGGACATAATACCAAGCGAAGCGAAGGCCAATAATTGAGCATAAGGTTCACTCAACCAGATATCACCTTCATTAGCAAGTTGTCTAGCAGTGATTTTCAGAAGGTACTCATGTTTATAGAAAGTGCAAACAATATAATTTATGAATACTTTGGTACTACAACATCTTTTGATATAATTATATGCCACGGAAGTTGGGAAATGGAAGTCCAGATTATATCGCGAATTCATAATCTCTCCTCAGGGCAGTATTATAATACTAAAAGTGCTGCAATTACTGACTATCATCTAAAGGAAATTATTGTCAGGTTCGACGCTGCAAAATTTGGACATTACTTACATGAGCTCGTTCACGGAATATTGAGTACAAGGCATCCACATCAGCTTCGGGAAGGGTTAGCATGGTTTTTTACTCTTTTATTAACAGATTCGAAAAAATATCTCAGGCCGACTTATCCCGGCTTCCTAAATGAGCTCTACTTATTTCCCATCAATAAACTGTCAAGAGTGGTAGGGCAAGAATTCCTGAAGGACTTTGCGTTGGGAAAGGCTACAATTCATGAAGAAGCTTTTGGTCAAGACGTAAGAGATCTATTCCTGCCTGAGGAAGTCTTTTATGCAAAAAGGCGATACTTTAGATAGTTATTACATCTACTCATAGCAAGCACCATGACCAGTCAATGACAAGATAGATTCTGTTAAAATTTTGTATCAAGAGTACAATGGCAATAGATGTTAACAACTGTGTATTAATTGCAATGGTTTTATTATTACTAGATTAGATAAACTTGTGAGGAGGATAGGCAGATGAAATCATAGCATTACCAGTTCTGCTTTTATTCTTCCTACAAGCTCATTTATTTCAATTGGTTTCTGAATAAAACATTCCAGGTCTGGTGAGGGAAATACCTCTCTTAATGCTTGGTAATTTACTTCATATGCTGTTACAAAACAAACCTTTACTTTGTTATCAATTTCTTTCATTTTATCATATAGCTCAAATCCATCCATCTTTGGTAGTCTTATATCAATAATTAAACAATCATACAAGCCAGTCTTGAAGTTTGATAATGCTTCCTCAGGGTCAGCAAAAGCATCCACTTCAAATAATCCATTATCCTCTAAGCCTTTTTTGTAGGTTGTAAGAATATCAATATCATCATCAACTATCAGGATCCTTTTCTTCTTCTTATTTTGCATACAGCTACAGATTACAGAAAAAGAAGTCTCTATCTATATCTTTTTTCATCTACATTGCGATCTATGAAGAAGGCTTACCATAAACCTCTGCTTTTCTTTATCTAGATATGCTTATGGTGCTGGGTATGCAGTGGATCGTACAACGTTCTCTGATGCAGTAGCAGCGGCATATCATGTCAGTCTTCTCTATGACCGGTAGAAAAATAATAAGTAAAATTCCATGATTACGGCCTAGCTAATATTCTAATCCTATTGGTAGGAAATTGTCAATAAAAGGAAAAATAAAAGAAATTATTTCAGGAGTGTCTCAAGGTTGAGAATTCCCTGAAATCTAGCGAGTACTTCAACAATTTAGCTAAAATCTCCTGGACGCTTTATCTACAGGTAATATTAATTCTGATTCTTGATTTGTCTAGACAAAGTCTGTCCTTATGAGTAGCCAAGGGGGATAAAGACGCCATCTTTCTTATTACTTGTCACCGCCAAAGATTTCCCCTATTACAGGAACTTTACTCAACGGATTTCCGCTGTCCTGTTGCGATTGGTTTTGGCTCTGATTTCCACCTTGCTGCGATTGGTTCTGTCCTCCCTCTACTAGCTGGCCTATTACAGGAACTTTACTCAACGGATTATCGCCCCCACCACTTTGGTTCTGTCGTTGCTCTGACTGATTTGCTGTGTTATTTATTTGTGCAAAAGCTGATGGGTAATGATTTAGGATAGTCGTGTAGCCCAGCAATACTGCAAAAGATAGAAAGGCCAATATCGGCATTGTGTATCTCATTGTTGTTCTTTTCATGGCTTTATGTATCCATAATATTTATTAACAGTTACCGTTCTGACGCGTAAGCATATTCTAGATATTGATTTTCATTCACACATAGCTAATCTATGGGAATATTGTTATGCCCACTCAGTCTGGGGCTTATAGAATAGCTCTAGGTCAGTAAACGGTTGTTTTATTCATTTTCTAGTCTATCCAGGGCTAGGCTGCACAATATCCTGACTATTAAACCAAATAATTAGCGTATTTGGTGTCTCATATCCTAGTTTCATAATTTGCTCTTAAATATCATATATCTGAAGTTTCGTCAGTCAGCCTTAGCAAGGTTTTTATTTATTTGAAATCATTTTCAGATCTATCATCGACTAACTTTTCACTTTTCACTTCTTCAGTAATTTTCTTTCTTTCTGCTACACGCCTCTTTTTAATTACAAGTTCTTCTTTGACAAAAGGCTCTTTTTTCACTATTACTTCTTCTTTTTTTAATGGGATCTTTATTTCCTCTTTATTTGTGACAGGTGCTCTCAGATCTTTTCGAGAGGTCGTAGCTTCAGTCGGAGGCCTTCTTTCAACTATTATCTCCTCATGAGTTACAGGTACTTCAACCGTCTTTGTCTCTATTACCGGTTCTCTTATCATAGTGGCTTCTTTATAAGTAACTTCTCTTTTTGAGATATTCAGCTTTTCTTCCATTAATGGGACGAGGTTTGATTCAGATTCTTCTTGCTTGGCTGCATTTTCTCCTATATTATTTGTGCTATTGTCAGGGACGGCCGATACTAAAGGAGGCAGATCTCCAGAATATTTGGTCCTTACATCTTCTTCTGATACTTTAAATCTCAATACATCTCCATCATAACTATCTACCTCGCTTTGAGGTATGTAAAATTTCTCCTTGCTTATCAATCCTTTCTGTACTAAAATGTACATATCTCCAACTTCTTGTACTTCACCTAGGTCTTCGTCATTTTTGCCTCTAGCTTCTTTTTTTATGACCTCTTTCCAGTTAATGCTGCCTTGTTCCCGTGACATATGGACATTTAGTGTCTATAGGATTTAATACTTGTAGCTTCGTGCGAGTACTTTTTGTAACTAGTCAAATAAGTGGGGACTGACAAGCTGGACCTTTATTTCTTACTTTCTTGTGGTGTGGTTTTCTTACTTTCTTATGTCCATCAGGATATTCCACCAAAACTTTCTTTTTGATATTAATTAATACCAAATCTCTTACTTGCGGTAAGGTTTTCTTAGCCCTTTTACATGATTTTTATGGTTTTATCATTTACGAGGGGGCCTATAATAGTGGACTATTTTATCTTTCTGTCTTTTCATCTTTATTGTCTATGTGTAGACTATGTTCAACTGATTCTTTAATCTCTTTAGCCTTTTGGGATAATGATTCCTTTTTGGCTTCTTCTGCTTTTCCTTTAGATCGTGGTTTGATTATGATAGTAGAATAGTTAATTTTTGGAGGCTCGACCCTCATAAAATAGTTCTCTGATTCATCAGGGCTATTTGCTTCCGATGATGTGGGTAACTTTTGTCTGCTGCCAGTCTTATCATCATTCACATCTAGGCTGTTCATATATCCTACATAGTCATGATACTTTATAAAGCAGATATTACAAACCCTAATTATATGCTGTTTGGTTCCTGAGAAAAGAACAGTACTCTTCTTAGCAAGGGGATTATATTATCTCTCATCATCTTATCTAGGTATTAGACAAATCCAACAAGAATGAAATAGAAACTACTGCTGTGTCATTCAGCGAGGGTGTTGTTGTTTTTCCTCCTCTTCTTTTTCTTCGACTGCGCCTTCTACATTCACTCGTTCACTTCTGAGCTGCTCGCTTATTCTCTTTGTCTCCGTTACCATCTTCTTTTTGACTACAATTTCTTCCCTCAAAAAGGGATGTTTTAAGACTTCAGGTACTTCAACCCTTAGATAAAGAGTAGCAACTTCTTCTTGTTTTGGGATATCAGATTGAATTGATGGTTTGCCTGCTTGCTGTTGATTTTCGTTGTTACTAGTTTGCTGCTGACTTTTGTAACTTATTGGCCTTGTTTCTATGTATAATTCATCATGTGCAAGCCGAACTTCATTAGTCTTTATTTCTGTTATGGATTCTTTGGTTATTTTTGCTTCTTGTGTACCCGTTTTTATAGTTACATCTAATCGTTCAGCCATTATTGGAACAATGGTTAAGTCATCAGTAATAGCGGTATCCTTTCCTGCGAAATGTGATGGTAAAAACACAGGTAGCGAATCCCTCAAAAATTTGTTCTTTGCTTCTTCTGCAGATATATTGAATATCAAAGTTGTGCCATTGTAGCCAACAGCCAAATCACGTGGAATATAGAATCTTTCTTTATTTATTACTCCTTTTTCTACCAAGACATAGTCCTTGGTAACTTCCTGTACTTCGCCCAGGTCTTCATTATTAATCCCCCTCGCTTCCTTCTTTACTATATGATTCCAGTCAATATTGCTACTATAGGAGCTTCCTTCAAACATCTAGATACAATACGATATGTAACATTGGATTTAATGGTAACACACCGCATCTCAAATTTAACTTCCACATATGACATTTGGTTCCTACATTCGTCAAGAGTCAGAAAATTTCGTATGACTTCTGAAAGGGGATGCTATACAGATATGGCTTCTACTAGTCCTCTTGCTTGGTATGATATTAGCATTAAAAAATGTCGGCTACCTCTCCTTCTCAATAATATACTAATTTTGTAATTGTTATTCTATCTCATGAATTAAACTCATTAAACTTCTTTTTGGTTTGGGTTGAAGTATTTTTTGTGGATACCCTAAGCAGAGAATTGACGAAGGCACGTACTTTGTATTCAGTGTGGCCATAATTTTTTCTTCATCAATCATGCCTATCCATATAGAACTTAAACCTAAAGCATGTGCCGCCAGCTGAGCATACGCTGCTGCCAAGGTCGCATCCTGCAACGAAAATTTCCTGAGAATGTTCTGAGGAAAATTCATCTTTATTCTATCATGATTCATACAGAATACAAGAACTACTGGGGCATTAACATATGGTTGCTTGTTAGCAGCCTCAACCAGCTTTAGTTTAATATCCGTTCGCTTTATGTAATATATCTCAAATCCTTGAAAGCCACCTGCAGTTGGTGCAGTATCAGCTGCTGCCAAGACAATTTCGACCTTTGAATCTTCCACTTGCCTATTTTCAAATTTTCTTTGAGACCGCCTACTTAGCATAACGCTAAAAATGTTGGATAGTAGAGCATCATCCATCTCTTGTACATTAGCTTCTTCTTCCTTAGGATAGAGAAGGCTATGATCAGTTTTTCCTGCTTCTCCAAACATCCTTGAGAAGATATCTTTGGGATAGGACATCAACATAGAATTGTCTGGCTAGTTCTAAAAGATTTACCTATGTAGAGCTACTCGATTCAGAATTAAATTAAATCTTATACTAAAATTCGAATCTAATAGAAATAATAGCATTATTCGTATTATATTCCGTATCTCATACTTTGGAAGAGCGAACTCAAAAAAGATCCTATATTTTGGGGGCAAGGGATACTAATATGATCGAACATCTTTAGGCAGGACGACATATTTATATGAAACGAGAAGACACTTATTTGTGTCCACCGGGAGCCATAAACCATCTAAAAACCCCAAGCCTAATAGCAGAAATAAAACTCATAAAAGGAGTTATCTCTCCAAAATAATCTCGGACTATGCCATAAATTCGAAAAACACAGATTTGATATTTTCTGCTATGGACACTTCTGGCGGCTTTGAATCAAAAAATCTATGCGAAGGTGTAGATATCCTGCGGGCAATGATTGATGATAAAAAGTGTACAAAATTTCTATCATTTGTAGGCGCTATTATATCGACAGGGCTAAGAGGAATTATACGCGACATGCTAAAGAAAAGAATGTTTGATTGCGTAATTACAACTTGTGGAGCTCTAGACCATGATATTGCTAGGACATATGGAAGCTACTATTTAGGAGATTTCAGAATGGATGATTATACACTTTTGAATGAAAAAATCCATCGGCTGGGAAATGTACTTGTTCCTATGGAAAACTATGGACCACTCATCGAAGAAAAAGTACAGAGTTGGTTATCCAAAATCCAATCTGAAAAAGACACCAACAATTTTGGAACTTACGACATTACTAACTATCTCGGCAAAAATCTAGATCAATCCTCATTCCTCTATTGGGC
>Ga0126312_10000166_pt1 | contig 32531 bp, 33 predicted proteins | sample Plot104A_FD_92537 | JGI IMG/M metagenome (GOLD analysis project Ga0126312, IMG submission 92537) | Serpentine soil microbial communities from UC McLaughlin Reserve, CA, USA - Plot104A | ecosystem: Environmental > Terrestrial > Soil > Grasslands | place: USA: UC McLaughlin Reserve, Lake County... | reverse complement strand
GTTGGCTCCGACTATGGCACTTCGGCGACGGCCAGGGCGCCTCGAACGTCTTACTCCCAATCGGCACCTCGATTTGAACTCGCTGCCGATGTATCGGGGCGCCCGGATTTGAACCGGGGACTGACGGCATTTGAGATCGGGGCGGCCGGATTCGAACCGGCGATCTCGCGGACCCAGACCGCGCGCGATGACCAGGCTTCGCTACGCCCCGAGCGAAATCGAGTCTAGCCAGCGGCCTGGGTTCGGTCCATCCATGCTGCAAGCGCGCGCGTGCTGGTCAGACAGGAACCGTGGGGTCGTAGCCCGGCGCCGCGCCGGCGCGTTTCAACCGCGACCGTCGCGGGCACAAGTCGCAGGGGAGTGGCGATCACGGAGGAGAGCTGACAGGTGGCCGAGCTGGTCGTCGGGCCGATGCTCCGGCATCTCGGCCAGAGCGACGCGACGGTCTGGGTCGAGACGGACGCCGCCTGCGAGGTGGAGGTCCTCGGCCGCAGGATCACCACGTTCGAGGTCTTCGGCCATCACTACGCGATCGTCTGCCTCGGCGACCTTGAGCCGGGCACGACCTACGAGTACGAGGTGGCCCTCGACGGGGAACGGAAGTGGCCCGAGCCAGATTCAGCGTTCCCCCCGAGCCGGATCCGCACCTACGGTCCTGATAGGCCCTTCGACATCTCCTTCGGCTCCTGCCGCGTCACGCTGCCCCACGAGCCGCCCTACACCCTGAGCAAGGACCAGGACGCGCGCGGCATGGAGCGCGACGCGCTCTACGTGCTCGCCCACGAGATGATGCGCAGCCCCGAGGAGCGCTGGCCTCATCTACTGCTGTTGCTCGGCGACCAGGTCTACGCCGACGAGGGCGCCCCAAAGACTCGCGAGCTCATCCGCGCGCAGCGGGATACCTCCCAGCCGCCGCACGAGGAGGTCGCGGACTTCGAGGAGTACACGCGCCTTTACCGCGAGGCCTGGGCCGACCCCGTGATCCGCTGGCTCTTCTCCACGGTCTCGACGTCGATGGTGGTCGACGACCACGACGTCCGCGACGACTGGAACATCTCCCGTTCCTGGCTCGAGGACATGCGGGCGACGCCCTGGTGGCATGAGCGCATCATCGGCGCCCTCATGTCCTACTGGCTCTACCAGCACCTCGGCAACCTCTCGCCCCACGAGCTGAGCGAGACCGAGACCTATCGCCGGCTCACCGAGGCCGACGGCGATGCCGGGGAGGTCGTCCGCCAGTACGCGACTCGCGCCGACGCGGACCGCGAGGGCATCCGCTGGAGCTTTCACCGCGACCTCGGCCCCAACCGCGTGATCGTCATGGATTCGCGCATCGGGCGGGTACTGCACGAAGGCCGGCGATCGATCTTCGATGACACCGAGTGGGAGTGGATCCGCGAACAGGCCTCGGGCGACTTCGACCACCTGCTGATCGCCACCTCCGATCCCTACCTGCTGGCGCACGGGATGCACTACGCGGAGGTCTGGAGCGAGCTGGTTTGCAACGGCGCCTGGGGGCGGCCCGCCGCGAAGCTATGCGAGAGGCTCCGGCGAGCCGTTGATCTCGACCACTGGGCCGCCTTCCAGCTCTCCTTCCATCGCGTTGCCGAGCTGCTGCGGGAGGTCGGTGCAGGGAAGAGGGGCACGGCGCCGTCCTCGATCGTCCTCTTGTCCGGCGACGTCCATCACGCGTACCTCTGCGAGGTGGGTTTCCGGCGCGGCTCGGGAGTGAGGAGCCGCGTCTACCAGGCGGTCTGCTCCCCCTATCGCAACCCCCTCGGAGATAGCGAGCGACGCAAGGCGAATCTCGCCGCGTCGAGGCCCGCGTGGGCGCTTGCCCGCAGCCTTGCCCGGGCGGCGGGCGCCGAGGACCCCGAGCTGACTTGGCGCTTCGTCGAGGGCCCGTTCTTCGATAACCAGGTGGCGAGTCTCACGCTGAACGGTCTGGTCGCTCAGCTCAAGCTCGAGAAGACTCGTCCTGGCGAGGCGCACGAACAGCGCCTGGAGACGACCTTCGAACGCCGGATCGCGGGCTCCAACCGGCACCGGAGCTAGCTTTCGGGCATGCGGGTGATCTTCGTCGTCTATCTCTTTGCGATCACCGCGGGGCTCGTCTACTTCTCCGTGATCGGGCTCTCACATCACTAGGTGATGAGGCGCTTCGTCCGCGAGAACTCCCTGTCCATCTTCTTCGGCCTCCTCTTCCTCGGTGCCCTCACAGGGCAGGCGATTGCAGGCCACGCCGCCTACAACCAAGAGCAGCTCGCCCACGGCGAGCCCGCGGTGTCGCTGGGCAGGTACGTGACCTCGTCGGACTTCGGCAGGGCCGTGCTTGAGAACTGGCAATCGGAGTACCTCCAGTTCATGCTCTTCATGCTGGCCACCGTATGGCTCCTGCAGCGGGCTCGCCGGAATCGAAGTCGCTCGATGAGCCGGGCCTCGAGTCGGAGCGTGATCAGAGGATCGGTCGCTACGCACTCAGGAGCTCCCCCGCCTGGGCGCGCACCGGGGGAATTCGTACGGCCGTCTACTCCAACTCGCTCCTCGTCCTGATGGCCGTGATCTTCCTGGGCTCGTGGTTCGGGCAGTCGGTGACTGGGTGGACCGAGTACAACGAGATGCAGCGGGCCCACCACGAAGCGACAGTCTCGTGGTCCGGCTACATAGGAACCGCCGACTTCTGGGAATCGACGCTGCAGAACTGGCAGTCCGAGTTCCTCGCGGTCGGGTCGTTCGCCGTCTTCGCGATCTTCCTGCGGCAACGGGGATCACCCGAGTCGAAGCCAGTCGGGTTGCCTCACGAAGCCACCGGCGCCGAGGGATAGGCGCCTGCCAGACCGCGGAAGACGCGACGCTACGCTCCCAGCGGGCCCCCGTAGCTCAGTGGACAGAGCGGCTGCCTTCTAAGCAGCGGGTCGCAGGTTCGAATCCTGCCGGGGGCGTCCGGCCCCCGGCAGCGATCGACCCTGCTACATCGTTCGCCTTCCAGGCTCACCGAGGTTCGAATCCGTCCGGCCCCGGCAGCGATCGACCCTGCGACATCATTCGCCTTCCAGGCTCACTCAGGTTCGAATCCTGCCGGGGGCGTCCGGCCCCCACGGATGCCGCCGCGTGTAGGTCGACGTGGAATGGGGTAGCCACCCAGCGATGGCGCAGATCGGCTACACGCTCACCTCTGAGGAGTTCGGCCCTCGCGAGCTGGTCGGTCTCGCGCCGCGCGCCGAGGAAGCGGGCTTCGACTTCGCCTCGATCTCCGATCACTTCCATCCCTGGGTCAGCCGTCAGGGAAACAGCCCCTTCGTGTGGGCGGTGATCGGCGGCGTCGCCGAGGCCACAGAGCGCCTGCGGGTCGGCACGGGAGTGACGTGTCCCACGACTCGGATCCACCCGGCGATCGTCGCCCACGCCGCGGCGACGGCCGCCGCGATGCTCCCGGGCCGCTTCTTCCTCGGCGTCGGAAGCGGCGAGAACCTCAACGAGCACATCCTCGGCCACCGCTGGCCCGAGGTCACCGTGCGCCAGGAGATGCTGGAAGAAGCGGTCCAGGTGATCCGGCTGTTGTGGGAGGGGGGACTTAAGAGTCACCACGGACGCCACTACACGGTGGAGAACGCCCGCCTCTACACGCTGCCGGACGAGCCGCCGCCGCTTATGGTCGCCGCCGCCGGCGAGCAGGCCACCGAGCTCGCGGGGCGGATAGGCGACGGGCTCTTTGGTCTCGTCCCGGACCCGGATGTCATCGGCCGCTTCGAGGACGCCGGTGGACGAGGTAAGCCGAAGTTTGGCCAGCTCCACGTCTGCTGGGCCGAAAGCGAGGAGGAGGCGAAGCGAATCGCGCATGAGTACTGGCCCAACGCGGCAATCGGCGGCAGCCTCGCCTGGGAGCTGCCCCTTCCGTCGCACTTCGATGACGCGGCCAAGCTGGTCGAACCGGATGACGTCGCCGAGAGCGTGGTCTGCGGGCCGGACCCTGAGCGGCACGTGGCCGCGATCCGTGAGTTCGTGGAGGCGGGCTACGACCACGTCTACTTCCACCAGGTGGGACCAGACCAGGAGGGCTTCCTGCACTTCGCCGAGCGGGAGCTGTTGCCCCGACTGGAGGACGTCCGCAGCTAGGTTCACTCGCCGAGGAAAGTTGGCCGGTCACGTGCCCGCAGCCCCGGCGCTCCCGCTAGATTGGATACGCGCGGTGAGCGTAGCTCAGTTGGTAGAGCTCCTGGTTGTGGTCCAGGCGGTCGCCGGTTCGAGTCCGGTCGCTCACCCTAAAGCCCTGCAAATCGGCACTGTTTGCTCCGGTCCTCAATGCCTCGACCGCCGGAGAGCCAATTTCTCGTGAATCGCGGCGGCGGGAGAAGCGCCTGCTCGTGCCAATTCTTCGGTTCGAATAGTGACCGTCTGGTTCTGCAGGCATATTGGCACCTCGTGTTTCTCCGCCGTCCGTAGAACCGTCGCGCTTCTGGCCTCAGGGGCGGTGAGCGCCGCGAGGCGATCTCCGTCGGAGGAGCGGCAAGATGGCTCCGAGGGCGGATCCCAGCGCTGGCTTCAAGGTTGCCTCGCGCGCCCCTAGACGTAGAGCCGGCGCCAGCGGGTCGCGGGGCCTGGGTGGGACGAGCTCCAGGTGCGAAGGGCTCCCGGGCTCAAGTCGCACGGCGTACCGCTCGCGAGCCGCCGCGGGAGACCCGGAGCGCCCGGGGCCGGACCCGGGTCGAGCCCGAAGGGCGACGTTCGGCTCGAGGCGATCGCCGCCGGCGGGTGGCGAGTCCCGCCACTCGGGCCGGCGAGCACGCGCGCCGCCGAGCGTGGCGAGGATCGCGAGCGGAGCGAGCACGCTCGCCGCCTCCGCGCGGATCTAGGGTGCCAGCACGACCTTTGTCGCCTCGCGTCCGTCGAATAGCTCGTAGGCGTGCGGGGCCTCGTCGAGGCTCATCCGGTGGCTGATCAGCTCGGACGGGCGGAGCTCGCCGGCGGCGATCATCGCCAGCAGCAGCTCGCGGTCGGTAATCGGATCGCCCATCGCGAAGCGCAACGTCAGCTCGCCCTCGAACATCCGCCCCGCGTCGAGCGGGTAGTCGGGTTCGAAGTGCGCGCCGACGACGACCACTGCGCCACGGCCGCGCGCGAGATCGAAGGCGGCGTCGAGGGCGGGCTTCGCCCCTGCCGCCTCGATCACGACGTCAGCTCCCAGGGCGTCGGTCGCCTCGGCGACCGCGTCGGCGGCGGAGTCCGGGTCGACCGCTGTGGCGCCGAGGCCTGCGGCAAGCTTGCGCCGGGCCGCGATCCCGTCGACCGCGATCACCCGCCCCGCGACCCGGCGTGCGAGCAGGACCGCCATCAGTCCGACAGTTCCGCAGCCGAGCACGGCGACGACGTCGCCAACCTCGACCCCCCCGCGGCGCACCGCGGACAGCCCGGTGGGGAGCATGTCGGCGACGAAGACCGCGTCCTCGTCGGCGACTCCTTCCGGGATCGGCCACAGCGAACGATCGGCGTTCGGGGCCCGGACGAGCTCGGCCTGACCTCCATCGAGCCGCTCATAGACGCCGCTGTAGCCGAACAATGCCCTCCTGGTGCACTGCATCGGCCGCCCGGCGCGGCAGTGGGCGCAGCTGCCGTCCGAGATCATGCTCGCGTTCACCACCCGCTGCCCGGGGCGCAGGCGGCGCACGCCGTCGCCGACCTCACGCACCACCCCGACCCACTCGTGGCCAGGGATCGTGCCCGCCTCGAACCCCGGGGTTAGACCGTGGTAGGGAAAGAGGTCGGCGCCGCAGATCGCCGTCCTGCGGACCTCGACGATCGCGTCGGTGGGGGCCGCGATGTGCGGCTCGGGAGCGTCGTCGAGCTCGAGCTGCTCGGCTCCCTGGATCCTCACCGCCCTCATGCCGGCTCCTCCAGCTCGACCAGGTAGCCGTCGGGGTCGACGGCGAAGCAGCGGGCGCCGCCCCACGGCGGCGAGAACGGCTTGGCGAGGAACTCCACCCCGGCCGCGCCCAGCTCCTCATAGGCGCCGCGGCAGTCGCTGACCTCGAGGACGAGCACGACCTGGAGCCGCGAGCGGTCCTCGGGGGCCGCCATCTGCACCCCGGGGCGGTCCTCGGCCGGATGACCCTGCTCGGCGAGCGAGAGGCGGGTGCCGCCGAGGGCGAGCGTCGCGTAGGGGGGATCGTCGTAGCTCGCCTCGAGCTCGAACCCGAGCCGATCGCGATACCAGGCGACCGACCGCTCGACGTCGGCGACGGCGAGGATCGCGCCGGCGCGGGTGGTTTCCGGGGCCGCCATCAATGCCGCGTGTGACCGCCGTCGACGACCACCATCTGGCCCGTCACCCAGCCCGCCTCCTCGGAGCACAGGAAGGCGACGGTGGGCGCGATGTCCGCCGGTTCGCCGCGGCGGGGGACCGCCTGCAGGCTCTGGACGAACTCGAACGCGTCGGCGTGGGGGCTGGCGAGCACCCCGTCGCTGGCGGTCAGCCCCGGGGCGACCGCGTTGACGGTGATCCCGCTCGCCCCGACCTCGGTCGCGAGCGCGCGGGTGAAGCCCCAGACGCCGCCCTTCGCCGCCACGTAGGCGGCCATATTCGGCGTCCCGGCGAGCACCGTGTTCGAGGCGATGTTCACGATCCGCCCGTAGCCCGCGTCGCGCATCGGCTCCCAGACCGCGCGCGAGCACAGGTAGACGCCGGTGAGGTTGGTGCCGATGATCCGCTGCCAGTGATCCAGATCCACCTCCTCCCAGGGGATGAACGGAACGATCGCCGCATTGTTGACCAGCGCATCGACCTTGCCGTGATCGTCGAGCACTTCGCTCACCATCGCCCCGACCGACTGCGGCGAGGAGACATCGCACTCGATCGCCTGGCCGCGCTCCAGCGCGCCCGCTGCCTGCTCGGCGCCGTCTGCGTTCAGGTCGGTGACGATGACCGTCGCCCCCTCGGTGTCGAGCTTCTCGGCGATTGCGCGGCCAATCCCCTGCGCGGCGCCGGTGACGATCGCGACCCGATTCTCGAGCTTCATCTTTCCTTCCTCACTTTCGGCCTAGTAGTGGTCGGGCGCGTGCTTGTAGGACTCCCACGCCTCCATGTCGTGGGTAAAGAAGACCTCGGCGTCGAGCCGCTCGGTGAGGTGCTTGACCTTGCGCAGCGAGGCGAAGTTCGCGGTCGGGTCGTTGTGGAAGCCGGAGATCAGCTCCTTCTCCCAGGTCTCCTCGGTATAGGTGACGTCCGCGCAGAACATCATCGGCCTGCGCCCCTGCTTCTCGATCAGCATCGAGTAGTGCTCGACCGTGTGGCCGGGCGTGTACAGGAGCCGGATGCCGTCGGCGAAGTCGACCTCCTCGCCCTCGAGCCAGCGATAGACGGAGTCGGGGCGGTGGAACACCTTGTCGGCGTAGCCGAGCCGCTCGAACGGCTCCGGCACCAGGCCGTGGCGGAGCTCCTCCTTGCCGACCCAAGTCACCGCGTCGGGCAGGTGCCGCTGGCCGCCGCAGTGGTCGAAGTGCAGGTGGGAGTTGATCACCGCAGTGACATCCGACGGCCCGAAGCCGCAGCGCTCGAGCTGCGGCGGGAGCGTCTGCTCGTCGGTCTGCTCGGGCAGCTCGAAGGGCAGGAACTCCTCGACCGTCCCCTTGTCGAAGCCGGAGTCGAACAGGAACAAGCCGTCGGTGTGCTCGACCAGCACGCTGTAGACCGGGAACCGGGTCGGGTTGCCCGGGTCGATGTTCCACATGATGTGACAGCGGTCGATGACCAGCGACCCGGAGTCGAGTAGCCAGACGCGCTCTACACCCATCTCTTCCTCCCTCCTCAGACTTTCTGTCCATCGAGCGTCTTGCGGACCGCAACCAGAGCCGCCGCCCGCTTCGCCGGCAGCTCGGCGAGATCGTCCTCGGAGTACTGGAACAACCCGCCGCCGGTCTTCAGCCCGAGCTTCCCCTCGCCGGTCAGCCTGGTGATCGTCTCCGAGACTCCCGGCTCGGTCGAGAGCTCCGAGTTCAGGTAGCCGGCGACGCTCTCGTAGATATCGAGGCCGGCGACGTCGAGGAGCTGCATCGGCGGGATCACGGCGAGCTTGTAGCCGATCCCCCACTTGACGTTGAGGTCGAGCTCATCGGCGTCGATCACGCCCTCGTCGACAAGGGCGAGACACTCGCGCATGATCGCGTACAGGACCCGATTCTCGACGAACCCGGGGACCTCCTTGCGCAGCAGGCTCGGGTAGTAGCCGATCCGGTCGATCAGCGCCCCCGCCGCCTCGACCGTCGCCTCGCTGGTCCGCTCGCCCGGGATCACCTCGATCATCGGGATCAGGTGCGGCGGGTTCGACCAGTGCATCCCGATCACCCGATCGGGATGGTCGAGACCCTCGGCGATCTTCGTGATCGGGATCCCGGAGGTGTTGGAGGCGAGCACCGCATCGGCGGCGACGTGGCGCTCGAATTCGGCGAACACCTGCTGCTTCAGCTCGAGCTTCTCCGGGACCGCCTCGAGCACGAACTCGGCGCCTTCGAGCGCCGCCGCGAGGTCGGTCTCGAAGCGCATCTGGCCGCCCTCCGTCGGCTCGGTGCCGAGCCGCTCGAGAACGCCCCGGGCGAGCTCGACGGCCTGCTTCGCCCGCTCGAGCGCCTCCGTCGAGACGTCGTAGAGGGCGACCTCGAGGCCGGCGCGCTCGAGCACGGCGCCCATCCCCGGTCCCATCGTCCCCGTGCCGATCATCGTTGCCCGGCTGATCTCGGTCATCTGCTGTCTGCCTCCTTGGTCTCCTTGATTCGCCGCCACACCCGCTCGGGGGTGAACGGAAGCTCGTTCATCGGCACGCCGGCGTCGGCGACCGCGGTCGCGATCGCGGCGAGGCTCGCCGCCTGTGCCCCCTCCCCGCAGCCCTTCGCCCCGTAGGGGCCGGGGCCGTCGGCGTTCTCGACGATGATCCCGTTCATCTGCGCCGGCATGTCGTCGATCCGCGGGACGCGGTACTCGAGCAGGTTGTCGTTGGTGAGGATGCCCTCCTCGAAGACCATCTCCTCGAACAGCGCGTTGCCGAGCCCCTGCAGCACCCCTCCCTCGTCCTGGCGCTCAACGAGCAAGGGGTTGATCGCCTTGCCGACGTCGGCGATCGTCGCCATCCGTTCGACGCTCACGCGACCGGTCTCGGGGTCGATCGCAACCTCCGCGGCGCCGACGCAGACCTCCCAGAAGACCGGCCCCTCGGCGTAGGAGCCGCTGCCCTGCTCGGGGCGGACCTCGCCCACGCCGACCAGCTCGCCGCCGGTGAAGCCGAAGCGCTCGGCGATCAGCTCGGGATAGACGGCCTCGCGGCCGGGACCGCGCACGCCCCCGCCGCCGACCTCGAGCGCGCCCCGCTCGGTGCCCCAGGCGCCGGCCGCGGCCTCGAGCAGCCGCTCGCGCAGGTCGGCGGCGGCGCGCTGCACGGCTAGGCCGGCGAGCGTCGTCGAGCGGCTCGCTCCGGTCGAGCGGTCGTATGGCGTGAACCGCGTATCGGCTCCCTGCACAGTGACCAGCTCGACGTCGATCGCGAGTTCCTCGGCGGCGATCTGGGCCATCACCGTGCGCGCCCCTTGGCCCATCTCGGTGGTCCCGACGTTGACCTCGACGGTGCCGTCGGCCTCCATGCGGACGCTGGCACGCGAGACGGGGTGGGCGCCGGCGGCGAGCAGCCCGACCGAGACCCCACGCCCGCTCCACTCGCCCTTCGGCTCTCCCCAGCCGACCGCCGCGGCCGCCTTCTCGACGTCGCCGACCAGGTCGGCGTCCAGCGGCTTGCCGCTGCCGTCGGGGCGCACCGGCTCGCCCGGGCGAAGCAGGTTGCGGCGCCGGATCTCGAGCGGATCGATCCCCGTCTGGCGGGCGAGCTCGTCGAGCTGCGACTCGCCGATCCACTGCAGGTGGACGGCGCCGAAGGCGCGGTAGGAGCCAGCAGGGGAGGTGTTCGAGTAGACGCAGCTGGCGTCGACGTGGGCCGCCTGCCAGCGGTAGGGGCCGGGAGCGGCGTCGCCCGCCGTGGCACAGACCCGCGGGCCGTTGTCGGCGTAGGCGCCCGTGTCGAGCCAGAGCCGGACGCTTCGCGACAGCAGCTTGCCGTCGCGGGTCGCCGTGGTCCGCATCCGGCAGCGCATGCCGTGGCGGCGCGTCGTCAGCATCGACTCCTCGACGCTGTTCTGGATCCGCACCGGCCGCCCCGCCTTCCAGGAGAGCGCCGCGGTGATCGGCTCCATCTTCGTGTAGCTCTTCGAGCCGAAGCCGCCGCCGAGGTAGGGCACGATCACCCGCACGCGGCCGATCGGCAGGTTAAACAGGTCGGCGATCTCGGCGCGGACCAGGAAGGGGTGCTGGCACGAGGCCCAAAGCGTGATCTCGCCATCGCCGAACTCGGCGACCACCGTGTGGGTCTCCATCGCGTACTGGTAGACGGCGGGGAACTCGTACTCGCCCTCGACCGTCAGCTCGGCCTCCGCCTCGACGAGCTCGACCGAGCCGGCGTCGAGGCGGTAGCGGAAGCAGACGTTGCCCTCCCGCTCGGGCAGCTTGCCGAGCCCGTGGAAGAGACCGGGCCGCAGCTCGCGGTCGTGGACGAACGGCGCACCGTCGGCGATCGACTCGGCGATCGTGCCGACGACCGGCAGCTCCTCGTAGTCGACGGCGATCTCACGCAGCGCCCGCTCGGCGGTCGCTTCGTCCTCGGCCGCCACGGCGGCGACCGGCTCGCCTTGGAAGCGAACGCGGTCGATCGCGAGGATGGGCCGGTCCTTGATCGCGTGGCCCCAGTAGGGATCGAACTCGGTGAGCTCGGAGCCGACCAGGACCGCGACCACGCCCGGCATCGCCTCGGCGCCGGAGGCGTCGATCGAAGCGATCCGCGCGTGGGGCAGCGGGGCGCGCAGGACCTTGCCGTGCAGCATTCGCGGCACGTTGATGTCGCCGCTGAACCGGGCCCGGCCACGGATCTTCTCGCCCGCGTCCTTGCGCGGCTCGGAGCGCCCGATCCGGTCGCTGGCCGCGGCCGGGGCCGCGGTCTCGGGCGTGCTCACCGCCCGACCTCGGGGCCGCCCGACGCGCCCACCAGCGCCTCGGCGGCCTCGACGATCGCTTTGTAGCCCGTGCAGCGGCAGAGGTTGCCGTCGAGCCCGTCGATCACATCCTCGCGACTGCGCAGCTCGCCCGCGTCGCGGAGCGCCTTCAGGGTCAGCACGAACCCCGGGGTGCAAAAGCCGCACTGAAGCGCGGCGCGGCCTGTGAACGCGCGCTCGAACTCGGCGAACTCGGCGCTCTCGGAGAAGCCCTCGATCGTCAGCACGTCGCGGTCGTCGGCGTCGCAGGTCAGGAACGTGCACGAGCTGACCGGCTCGCCGTCGACCAGCACTGTGCACGTCCCGCAGACCTGGACGTCGCAGGAGCGCTTCGCCCCGGTGAGTCCGAGCCGCTCGCGCAGCGTGTCGAGCAGCAGCTCCTCCGCCGGCACCGCCAGCTCGCGCGGGATGCCGTTGACGACGATCCGCGTCGTCACCTCGCTCACGGCTCGAACTCCATTCCCTCGTCGAGGCCACGTCGGCGCATGTCGCGGATCCACGCCCGCCAGTACTCGTCGACCAGCCCGTCGTGGTACTTGCGCCGGTGCAGCGAGTCGATCAGGGTGGGATCGATCGGCCGCGGGTTGCCCACCGTTGCGGCGATCGACTGCATCATCACCGCCCGCTCGAGCGTCACCGCGCCGAGCACCATCCAGGCGAGGTCGCGCTGGGCGACCAGCACGCCGTGGTTTCGCAGCAGCACGACCGAGTGTTGGCCTAGCGCCTCGGCGACCTCGGAGCCCTGCTCGGGCTCGGTGATCAGGTCCGGGCTGCCGTCGTAGACGGCGACGCCGCGATCGAACATCAGCGCATCGTGGGTGAGGTGGAGGAGCTCGGCGTTGGTGGCCGCGAACGCGGTCGCGTACGGCGGGTGGCCGTGGACGATCGCGCCGACGTCGTCGCGGCGGCGGTAGACCTCCGTGTGGAGGACGGCCTCGAGGTGCATCTCGTCAGAGGCGTCGCGGAGATCGGCGCCGATCTCGAACTCGATCACGTCGGGGGGCGTGACCTCGGCGAGCGTCACACCGCGTCGCTTGATCCACATCCGGTCGGGCCGCTCGCGGTCGCGGGCGCTGACGTGTCCGAGCGTCAGGTCGTGATAGCCCTCACTGGCGAGGATCCGGCAGGCCCAAGCGACGCCCACCCGGACGTCCTCGAGGGCCGCCTCCTCTCCGACGCTCAGGGCCTCGCCGTCCCCTGCCCCGGAGCCGTTCGGCGGTGCCGCCATCCGCTCAGCGCCGCTCGGTCGGCGGGTAGCCGGGGTGGGGGAAGCCGAACACCATGATGACGTCGGCGTCGGAGTCGTTGACGACCGCGTGCCAGGTGCGGGGCGGGATGTGGAGCGCGTCTCCGGTCTCGAACCGGACCTCGCCGTCATCGGTGTCGAGCCGCCCGGAGCCCGAGACCACGTAGGCGACCTCGTCGGTCTCGTGAGAGACGCTCGCCGTCGCGCTGCCGGGCTTGAACACCGAGTAGCCGATCGAGGCGGCGGGACTCTCGACCCGCTCGCCCGTAACCAGCATCCGACTCCAGCTCCCTCCCGGCAGCTCGATTGGCTCGACGCTCTCCAGCGCGACGACACTCACCGCGCCCATCGATACCTCGCTCGGGCTAGCGACGAAGTCGCGGGTCGCGCGCCTACAACCTGCCTAACGCGCCCGAACCCGCCGAGAGCGGACGTGAAGCGGAGCATCTCGGCGGAGTTACTCACAACGCCCACCCCCCGTCCTTGACGATCCAGGTGCCGTCATCGACGATCTGCAGGCTGGCGTTGAGGATCACCCCGTCGAGGTGAAGCTTCGAAACGTTCTGCCCGCCGGGATAGGCGAGGTGATTGTCGCCGAGCGCGAAGTGGACGGTTCCGACCCGGCCCTTCTCCGACGGCGTGCCGAACGGGGCAACCTCGGAGACGCCGAACGCGAACTCGCCGGCGACGTCGGCGTTCTCGACCCCGTCGATCACCTCGCGCAGGCGGCGCGCGTCGTCACCGCCCTCGATCGAGACGGCGCGGCCGTTCTCCATCTTCCACGTGATCGGCTCGGAGACCTGGCCGGGAAGCCCGATCCCCAGCATCACCCCGTCGACGACGATCGTGCCCTCGGTGCGGTCCTCGACCGCGGCGAAGGCGACCTCCGCCCAGAGCGGCAGCGGGCCCATCATCTGGCCGCGCTTCTTGATCGAGGTCACCTCGAGCGCTGGCCGGCCCTCGATCGAGACCCTGACGTCGGTTCCCGCCGGCGAGGTGACGCGACACTCCTTCTTGCCTTCGAGTGCTGCCATCGCGTCCTTGGCGCGCCGGATGGCGGCGTGGATCTTCTCGACCGTCAGTCCCCACTCGCCCATCCCCGGCTCGACCGAGCAGACCTTCGCGTTGTTCTCACACGACTGCTTGACGGCCGGGACGTGCGCGAAGCGATTCGCCCACTCCAGGTTGGTGACGATGATGATCTCATCCGAGTGCGTCATCGCCTCGTGCAGGTTGCGCGGCGGCTCCATCGGGAAGTGGGTATCGGCGCGGCCGCGGCGCACCTGGGCCTCGTTGTCCATCACCACGGGCCAGGCGCCGCGGTCGAGGGCGACCGCGGCAAGGGCGTCAGCCTCCGTGCGGTGCTCGTTGTCGCAGATGATCGTCACGACGTCGTTCTCTTCGATGGACATGCAGACGTCGACGACCAGCTCTGCGTCCTTGCGGATCTCGTCTGGACTGGGCATCTTGATCACCTCGCGATCTCGGCTTGGAAGGCGGGGAGGACCTCGTTCGCGAAGCGCTCGACCTGGGTGAACTGGTCGAGATCACCGAACCGGCAGATGAAGTGGGTGACGCCGCGGTCGGCGAACTCACGCAGCCACTCGGCGATCTGCTCCGGCGTGCCGACCGGACCCCAGTTGGAGAGATCCATCGCCTGTGACAGCTCGCGGTAGTACTTGGAGATGTACTCGTCGAACGCCGACTTGGCCTCGGCCTCGGAATCGGCGATGTTCATCGTCACCTGATACGCAACGGTGTAGTCGGCGAAGTCGCGGTCGATCTCCTGCGCCGCCTCCTCGAGGTAGCCGATCTGCTCGCTCAGCTCCTCCGGGTGCTCGGCCCGGCAGCAGGTCATCCAGCCGTCCCCGTGACGGACGATTCGCCGGCAGGCCCGTTTCATGATCCGGACCATGCGCTCGTCCGAGGAGTCGTCGACGAGGCGTGGATTCGACACGACCCAGATCGGCGGCGGCTTCTGGAGCGGCGCCAGGGGAGCCATCTCGGTGCCGGAGTGGAAGCTGACGTCGTCGTAGTCGTAGTACTCACCGTGGAAGGTGACCTTGCCCTGGGTCCACAGAGCGCGTACGACCTCGAGCACCTCCTCGAGTACGTAGCCGCGCTTGTTGAACGGCAACCCGAGCGCCTCGAACTCGCGTCGCACGCCCTGCTCCGGGTTGCCCATGCACGGACCCAGGATCGTCCGCCCGCCGGAGAGCACGTCGAGGGTCGCCCAATCCAGCGCCAGGTAAAGGGGATTGCGGGTCGCCGCGACCAGGCACGCCGTCCCGAGCAGAACGCGGTCGGTCCGTTGCGAGATGGCGGAGAGCAGCGAGATCGGCTCGTACCGTGGTTTCGAAAAGAGGCTGTCTCCGACCCACACGGAGACGAAGCCGAGCTCCTCGACGTGATGCGAGAGGTCGAGCAGATCGGCCAGGCTGTAGTCGGGGGCGATCAGCGGCTCCCGGTTGTTGAGGTTGACCCCGAACTGCGCCCGGCGCGCGTTGTCGTCGTTGGCGCTCAATGCTCCCTCCCTTCCGTCGTGATCCAGCGGTTCGTGACCGCGGCGTGCTCGCCCGTCTCCTCCTCGACCCGCTGCGGGACCTCGATGTGGTCGGCGAGCAGGCGTGCGGCGCGCTCGACGTCGCCGGCCTCGACGGCCTCGAGGATCGCCGCGTGCTCGGTGTTCGACTTCTCGAGGCTGCCGCGCAGCGCGAGCGATCGCGCCAGGTAGCGGCCCATCTGGTTCATCAGCAGCCGATACATCTCCTGAAGCTTCTGGTTGCCCGAGCTGGCGACGAGCAGCTCGTGGAAGCCGGCGTTGGCGGCGAAGAAGGCGTTGACCGCGCCTCTCTTGGCGTGCTCGACCATCTCCTCGTGGAGGGCGCGCAGCCGGGCGAGCTCGCTCTCGCCCAGCCGCGGCACCGCGAGCCGGATGGCCAGCGTCTCCAGCGCCTCGCGGACCTGGTAGGCGTCGATGAACTCGTCCCGGGTGAGCTCGGTGACGATCGCGCCGCGTCGCGGGGTGATCGTCACCAGCCCCTCGCTGGCCAGCCGCCCGAGCGCCTCCCGGAGCGGGCCACGGCTGACGCCGAAGGACCGCGCCAGCGCCACCTCGCTGAGCACGGTCCGCGGCGCCAGCTCACCGGAGAGAATGTCCTCGCGCAACCGGCCGTGGACCTGCTGCCACAGCGTCCGATTGTCGAGCCGACGATCGCTGTCGAGGTCGGGCTTCTCGGCTTGATCACTTGTCGGAGGGATGCCGTCGCTCATACGTCGGACTGGCCCGCGCGCAGCCGAAACTGCCAACGTTATTGTCAACAGTTAACAAAATAGTCTATCTTTGCCCTTGGTGCTCGGCAACCCCGTTGAGACCGAACGTCCCCGAGATCGGGATGCGAGCGAGATGGCTCGGCGGCTGGCCGGGGCCGCCCGCGGCGGCGCGAGTGCCGGGGCCCAGATCGGGGCGCATGGGATCTGGATGGAGTTCCCGAGCCGCGCGGAGATCCATATGGTTCTGAGCGTCCACGTGGCGGTCGAGCGCGGCAGCTTCGTCTCGCTGATTGGCCTCGAGCAGGCGAGCGGAGGCGCCCAGGGGTGATCGTCGATCCGCACATGCACGTGGGCGAGTTCCCGCTCTTCGACGTCGCCCTCGACGAACCGGGCTTGATCGCCCTGTTCGAGGAGTTCGACTATGAGGCCGGGATAGTCTTTCACCCCGACAACGCGCTCATCCGCGAGATCGTCGAGCGGGTGCCGAACGCGTGGGCGCTCTACTGGGCCAACCCGCGCCAGCCCGGTTGCGCGGACGAGGCCGCGGAGTTCCTCGCCCACCCGAAGTTCCTGGGCGTGAAGCTGCACCCGCTGCTCGACGGCTATCACCCCAACGACCCGAGCGTCCATCCGATCGCGGGGCTCCTGGTCGAGCGCGGGATGCCGGCGCTGATCCACTGCGGCCATCCGATCTTCACCCTCCCGTGGTCGATCGAGGAGCTCGCGGTCGAGTTCCCCGAGCTGCGGGTCGTGCTCGGCCACATGGGCCACGGCAACATCGTCTACATCAACGGCGCGATCGACGTCGGTGCCCGCAACCCGAACGTCTACCTGGAGACCTCGGGGATGCCGATGCACTCGAAGATCCGGACGGCGTTCGAGCGGGTCGGATCCGACCGGGTCATGTACGGCTCCGACGCGCCGTTCCACGATCCCGGCGTCGAGCTGCGCAAGGTCGAGGCCAGCAGCCTCGACGAGGAGGCGCGCCGCCGGGTGCTGGGGCTGAACGCCCGCAGGCTCTTCTTCGGCAGTGAAGACGCGCCGGTCTCGGCGCCTACGGAAGGCGGCTCGGATGGCTGAGCCGCGAGCGGCACCGCGCCAGCGACACGGTCAGCGCCGCGGGCCGGCGATACCCATCAATAGCGAGGAGAGGGTCATGGAAGCAAACGGAAGCGGACTCGAACGCGGTCGCGGCGGCGGCTGGGGAAGGGGACCGAGGCTGTTCGCCGCGGTCGCGACCCTGCTGCTCGCCGGCGGCCTCGCCGCCTGCGGCGGCGACAATGGCGAGAACGGCGGCGGGGGCGCGTCGATTTCGAGCATGGCGATCGTCACCCCGGAGAGGGGCAACGACTACGGCTGGAACCAGCAGGGCGTCGAGGGGGCCCAGAAGGTTGCGGACGAGCTCGGAATCGACCTCGAGGTGGCGGACAACTCCGGCTACGAGGACATCTCGCCGATCCTGCGCGAGCTCTCGACGAGCGGGCCGGAGTTCATCATCGCGCAGGCGTCCGGGTACAACACCACCGCCCCCGACGTCGCCGCGCAGACGGGCGTCCCCGAGCTCACCTGGGACAACCCGGAGGCGAACCAGCCCGGGATCTCGGCGAACGCCGGCACGGCGAGCCAGGAGGGCGCCTATCTCGCCGGTGTGCTCGCCGCGAACACGACCAAGAGCGGCAAGCTCGGGATCGTGATCTCAGCGGACGACACGAACTGGAACAAGCAGGCAGGTGGCTTCGTCGCCGGGGCGCGCTCGGTCGAGCCCGGTATCGACATCGAGCTCGCTCAGATCGGCCAGGCCGGCTACGCGGACACGGCGGGCGGCAAGCGCGTCACCGAGGCGGTGATCGCCGACGGCGCGGACGTCGTCTTCGGGATGGGCGACGGCTCGTCGTTCGGGATGCTGCAGGCGGTCGAGGCCGCCGATCGCGTCAGCTTCATCGACGTGATCGGGGACAAGACCTCGATCGACGACAAGGGTGTCCTGCTCTCGTCGGTGTTGTGGAGCTTCGACGGCCTCTACAGGGACGCAATCGACGACATCGGCAATGACACGTTCGGCGAGCACGGCTACGAGCTCGATCTCGAGAACGGAGGTATCTCGCTGCTGCGGACCGACAAGATCGACGACGCGACCTGGAGCGAGATCGAGGACATCGAGCAGCAGATCATCGACGGCAAGATCAAGGTTCCGCTGACCGAGGAGAAGTCCCAGGTCGAGGACCTGATCGCGAAGCAGGGTTAGGGATCACGATAGGCCGCGCCGGCGCTCCGAGACGGGCGCCGGCCCGGCCGCAGGATGTGAAGGTGGCCGCTGGAACCGACACTCAGCCCGGATCGCAGCCCGCGCCGCTCTGCGAGCTGCGCGGGATCAGCAAGGCGTTCCCCGGGGTGGTCGCCAACGACGGCATCGACCTCACGCTTCGCGCGGGCGAGGTCCACGCGCTGCTGGGGGAGAACGGGGCCGGCAAGTCGACCCTGATCAACATCCTCTCCGGGATGTACCGGCCCGATGCGGGGGAGATCCGGTTCGAGGGCCGGCCGGTCGCGATCGACGCGCCCCGGGCCGCGATCGACCTTGGGATCGGCACCGTCTACCAGCACCTGACGCTGGTCCCGACGCTGAGCGTGCTCGAGAACCTGACGCTCGGCTCGCAGGGGGGAACCGGCAGGCTCGACCTCGGGGCCGCCAGCGAGCGCTTCACGCAGCTCGCCGAGTTGCTCGGGGTCGACTTCCCCCCCGGCGCCCGGGCGGGGGGGCTGGCGCTCGGCCAGCAGCAGCAGGTCGAGATCATGAAGGCGCTGTGGCGCCAGGGCTCGCGGGTCCTGATCCTCGACGAGCCGACCTCGATGCTGACCCCGCAGGGCTACGAGGAGCTTCGCCGCGAGCTCAGGCACCTGACCGCGGAGGGGCTTGCGGTGCTCCTTATCACCCACAAGCTCCACGAGGCGCTCGAGCTCGGCGACCGGGTGACGGTCCTGCGCGCCGGGCGCAAGGTCGGCTCGCTCTCGCCCGAGGACCTGCGGGGGCACGGCGAAGCGGAGCTCTCGGCGCGGATCGTCGAGATGATGTTCGGCGAGGAGGCCTCCGAACTCGCGTCCGCGGTCGAGGTCGAGGCGGCGCCGGTGGCCCGCAAGCTGCCCCGACGGGAGCTCGGCCCTGTCGCGCTCGAGGCGCGCGGGCTGGCCCTCGACGGCGACGTCGACGCGGTTGGGGTGCGCGAGGTGGGGCTAGAGGTCCGGTCAGGGGAGATCGTCGGGGTCGCCGGAGTCGACGGCAACGGGCAGCGCGAGGTCGCCGAGCTGATCGCCGGTCAGCGCCGCCCGCGCGCCGGCGAGGTCCTGCTGTTCGGCGAGAACGTGACCCGGCTCGGGGTCCGCGAGCGGGAGCGGCGCGGCCTGCGTTACCTCACGGACGATCGGCTCGGCGAGGGGACCGTGGCCGACCTCGACGTGGCGATGAACGCAGTGCTGAAGCGGATCGGCACGCAGCCCTACTGGCGCGCCGGCGCGGAGCGGCGGGAGGAGATCGACCGCTTCGCACAGCGGCTTGTCGAGCGCTTCAACGTCCATACCCCAAGCGTTCGCAGCCGGGTCGCCACGCTGTCGGGCGGAAACGTCCAGAAGCTGATTCTGGCGCGCGAGTTCGCGGGCGAGCCGCGCGTGGCCGTCTTCAACAAGCCCACCCACGGGCTCGATGTGCGCACCGCGGAGTTCGTCCGCGACCAGATCCGCGAGGCGGCGGCGGGGGGGCTGGCGGTGCTCATGATCTCGACCGAGATCGAGGAGCTGGTCGACCTCTGCGACCGGATCGCCGTCATGTCGCGGGGCGAGTTGACCGGCGAGGTCGAGAACGCCCCCGGCGTCGAGGAGCGAATCGGGGCGCTGATGGTGGCGCGGGCGGGGACTGGCCGGTGAGTGCAGAGCCTCCAGAGGGAGCTGTGATCTCGGGCGAAGCGCGAGCTCCGGGGAAGCTCAAGATGCGGGCCTTCCTGCTCGGAGACGCCGCGCTCACCGCCGCGGTGCCGATCGTGCTCGCGTTCGTCGCCAACGGCATCCTGCTCGTGGCGCTGGGCCGCGATCCGTTCACTTTCTACTCGGACATGTTCGAGCGCGGCCTGTTCGACTGGGAGGGCTTCCAGGAGAGCATCATCCGCAGCGCCCCGCTGCTCTTGATCGCCGCGGGCCTGATCGTCGCCTTCCGCGCCAACCTCTGGAACCTCGGCGCGGACGGACAATTCCTCCTCGGCGCCGCGCTGACCGCCGGCTTCGCACCGTCGCTGCTCGACTCGCTCGGCGTCTGGCCGATGCTGCTGGCGACTATGGCGATCGCGGCGCTCGCGGGCGCCGCCTGGACGATCATCCCGGCGCTGCTGCGTGGCCGCTACGGGGTGAACGAGATCATCACCACGCTGATGATGTCGTTCATCGGCATCGGGGTCGCCAACGTGCTCGTCAAGGGGCCTTTCAAGACCGACATCGGCGGGGTGGCGCGAACCGACGTCGTTCCCTTCGACGAGCGCTTCCCCCTGCTGTTCGGCACCCGCATTCACCTCGGCTTCGCGATCGCGGTGGTCGCAATCCTCGCCATCCACGTGCTGATGACCCGGACCTCGCTCGGGCTCCGGCTGCGAATCCTCGGCGCTAACCCGCGCGCCGCGCTCCACGCCGGCCTCAACCCGGTCCGTCTGACTCTGATCGCCTTCATGCTCAGCGGTGCCCTGATCGGGCTCTCCGGCTCCGTCGAGATCCTCGGCGTGCAGGGCTCGTTCCGAGCCGACTTCAATCCGTCCTATGGCCTCTTGGTGATCCCGCTCGTCTTCCTGGCGCGGCTGAACGCGATCGGCTCACTCGTCCTTGTGATCGCCTTCTCGGTGATCCAGATCGGCGGCGAATCGGCGGCCCGCCAGGCCGAGATCACCACCGACGTGCTGCTCGTCCTGGTCGGGATGATCCTGCTGTTCATGGCGGTGACCGAGTACCTGCGCACCCGTCGCGGGCTAGGGATGCGCTTCGTGCCGCCGGAGGTCGCCGAGCGGCTTCGACCACTGCCCGGTGAGGGCGCAGCCGCCCCGAGCGAGCCCCGCCCAGCGGTCGGGGCCGGGGAGGTGGGCTCGCGATGAGCGATCTGCTCAGCGAGGAGTTCCTCACCGCCCTGATCGCCGGCGGCCTCGTCGCCGCGATGCCGCTGCTCTTGGCGAGCCTCGGCGAGCTGGTCTCCGAGCAGGCCGGGGTGCTCAACGTCGGCCTCGAGGGCTACATGCTGTTCGGCGCCTACCTCGCCTTCGTGATCGCCTACAACACGGACTCGGAGTGGCTCGGCATGCTCGCGGGGGCCGTCGCGGGGGCCGTCGCGTCGCTGCTCATGGTCGTGCTCTGCGTGCGCATGCGCCTCGACCAGATCGTGATCGGGATCGCAATCATCCTCGTCGCCGAGGGGGCGACCAGTCTCCTGTTCGATGCGCAGTACGCCGAGTCGCGGCCGCGGCTCGACAGTCCCTCCGAGCTTCAGATCCCGCTGCTGAAGGAGATCCCGATTCTCGGCGAGAGCGTCTTCAGCCAGCACGCGATCGTCTACGTCGGGGTCGCACTGGCCTTCGTGGTCGGCTGGATGCTGCGCCGCACCTCGGCCGGACTCAGCGTCCGGGCCGCGGGCGAGCAGCCCGAGGCGCTCGACGCCGCCGGGGTCAGCGTGACCGCGACCCGCGCCTGGGCGACGCTGTGGGCGGGGGCGATGGCCGGGCTCGGCGGCGCGTATCTGACGATCGTCGGGGCGGGGAGCTTCACCCCCTTCATCACCCAGGGCGCGGGATTCATCGCGATCGTGATCGCGATGCTGTCGCGCGGCGTCGCGCCCTGGACGATCGTCGGCGCGGTGCTGTTCGGGATGTCGCTTTCGATCGCCACCGCGCTGCAGCTGATTGGGGTCGACATCCAGACCGACTACGTGCAGATGCTGCCGTTCATCGCCGTGATCGTCGTGCTGGTGCTGTTCGCGCGCCGCTCCTATCTGCCGTCGGCGCTGGCGCTGCCCTACGTGCGGGGGGAGAAGTGAGATGAGGATCACCAACGACTTCGAGGTCCCCGCCGCCCCGGCCGAGACCTACGAGCTGCTCGTCGATCTCGAGCGCGTCGCCCCCTGCATCCCCGGCGGCGACGTCGGGCCGGCCGAGGGCGAAGGCTCCCATCCGGCGAGCATCGCGGTGAAGCTCGGGCCGATGCGGATGAACTACTGTGGCAAGGTGCGGATCGAATCGCGGGACGATGCCGCGCAGCGCGCCGTACTAGCCGCCGAGATGCGCGAGGAGCGCGGCCAAGGCACCGCGAAGGCGAAGATGGCGATGGCGGTAGCCGCGCACGACTCCGGCTCGCTGGTAGAGACGGTGACCGACGTCAGGCTCACCGGCCGTGCCGCGCAGATGGGGCGGGGCGTCGTCGACGACGTCGCCGCCCGACTGGTGGCCGAGATGGCGGCATGCATCGCGGGCCGGTTCGCGCCGGCGGACGAGGCCGCGGAGGGGGGCGAGGGGACCGGGGCACCAGGCGGCGCCCTCCGGCCACGGGGCGCGCAGCCGATCGGCGGGTTGCGTCTGATCGTCCGCGTGCTCTGGGAGCGGCTTAAGCGAGCATTTCGACGCACAGGAGGAGAGACCCATGCATGAGCCCGACTTCACACTCAGCGCCGGGCCGACGATGTCGTCGCTCCGGGTCCAGCAGGCCCAGGGGCGGCCGATGATCTTCGACTACGACCCGGTCTTCCAGGAGCGCTTCCGCGAGACCGAGCAGATGGTCGCCGAGCTGTTTCGGACCGAGAAGGACGTCGTCCTGATGCAGGGCGAGGCCGTGCTCGGGATCGAGGCCGCGGCGCGCGGCGTCGTCCGCCCTCGGATGAAGTGCCTCAACCTCGTCTCCGGGGTCTACGCGAAGTGGTTCGGCGACTGGCTTCGCTCGTATGAGGCCGAGGTGGTCGAGCTCGAGGTTCCCTACGACGAGGCGCTCGAGCCCGCGCAGGTGCGCGAGGAGCTCGAGCGACACGGCGACTTCGAGTTCGTCGCGGTGGTGCACTCGGAGACGCCCTCAGGGGTCGAGAACCCGCTCCGCGAGATCGGCCCGATCGCCAAGCAGGCGGGGGCGCTGGTCTTCGCCGACGTCGTCTCCGCGGTCGGCGGCACCGAGCTTCTAACAGACGAGTGGGGCGTCGACATCTGCGTCGGCGGCCCGCAGAAGTGCCTCGCCGGCCCGCCCGGGATGTCGCTCTGTGTCGTCGGCGACGATGCCTGGGCGGCGATCGAGCGCAACCCGAACGCGCCGCGGAACTCGTACCTCTCGCTGCTCGACTGGCGCGAGATCTGGATCGAGGGCGGCCGGGTCAAGTACCCCTACACCCCGTCGGTATCTGACATCAACGGCATCCACGCCGCGGTCGGCGAGTGCCTTGACGACGGCCTCGACGCGGTGATCGCCCGCCACGCGGCCGCGGCCCGCGCGTGCCGTGAGGGCGTCAAGGCGATGGGCCTCGAGCTCTGGCCGCGCAGCGAGGACTATGCGACCACGTGCGTCACCGCGATCCGCTGCCCCGAGGGCGCCGAGGTCAAGCCGGCTCTCGCCCACATCCGCGAGCGGTACGGCGTGATGCTCTCCGGCGGCTACGGGGAGCTCACCGAGCGGCTGTTCCGAATCGGCCACATGGGCGCGGGGTCGCGCTCGCTCTACCCGCTCGTCGCGGTCTCGGCACTGGGTCGCGGGCTGCTCGACCTCGGGGTCGAGGTTGACGTCGCGGCCGGCGCCGAGGCGACCCTGCGCGTGCTCTCCGAGAGCCACGAGGTGGTAGCCGCGTGACGACGCTGCCGCCGTTCGACCGCCACCGGCCGGGCACGGTCGAGGAGGCGACGGAGCTGCTCGAGCGCTACGGCGACGACGCCGTCGTCTACACCGGCGGCACCGAGCTCCTCCTGCTGTTCAAGTTCGGCTTCGCCGAGTACCCGCACGTAATCGACCTGAAGGGAATCGAGGAGCTGCGCGGGATCGAGCGGCGGGACCGGGAGCTGCGGGTCGGAGCCGCGGAGAGCCACCGCGCGATCGAGCGCCACCCGGTAGTGCGCGCGGAGTGGCCGGCGCTCGCCGCGATGGAGCGCGGGGTGGGCAACCTTCGGGTGCGGACGATGGGCTCGATCGGCGGCAACCTCTGCTTTGCCGACCCGCACTCCGACCCGGCGGCGTTCCTGCTCGCAATGGACGGCAGCGTTGAGGCGCGCCGCGGCGGCGGCGGGCCGCGACGGATCGGCCTCGCCGACTTCGTCCGCGGCCCGTTCGAGAACGCGCTCGAGCTCGGCGAGCTCCTGACCGCGGTCCTGGCGCCGACGCTCCTTCCCGGGGCGGCGATCATCCACCGCAAGTTCGTCCTCCGCGAGCGCCCCGCGATCACCGTCACCTGCCACCTGCGGCTCGAGGACGGGCGGCTCGCCGACGTGCGGCTCGCGGTCGGCTCGGCAGGGGTCGTCGCGGCCCGCGCGGGGGCGGCCGAGGAGCTACTGGACGGGGCTGCGGTCGGCGAGCTCGACGGCGCTCTCGAGCGGGCGGGGGCGCTGGCCGCCGACGCCGCGGATCCGGTCGAGGACGCGAACGGCTCGGTCGAGTACAAGCGCCAGCTGGTCGGCGTGCTCACCCGCCAGGTGGCCCAGGAGGCGATCGCCGAGGCGCGGGGCCGACAGGGCGAGGCCGCCGGCGCCTGAGCCGAGCGGACGTAGCCAGACCAATACCGTCGCGGCGGCGATGCCCCCGCGAGCGAAGGAACGGCGAGCGCAGCCGCGCCTCCTTTCCGCCGCGGATTGTCGGCCGGGGGAGGCCGCATGGCCGGACGTCTCGATGCGCTCCGTGCGGCTCCGGCGACGGTCACAAAACGGTTGTATGATCGTCGCCCGGGAGCCCTCGGACCGCGACGGGGTGTCGCGGGAGGGAGAGTCCCTAGCAGAGGAGAAATCGGATGTTCTCCGCCCCCTTCGAATACGCGGCACCGAAGTCACTCGAGGAGGCTCTCTCCTTGCTGGCCGAGCGCGGCGACGAGGCGAAGGTGCTCGCCGGTGGTCAGAGCTTGATCCCGCTGATGAAGCTTCGCTTCGCTGCCCCGGCGTTGCTCGTCGACATCAACCGCATCGACGGTCTCGACTACGTCGAGGAGACCGGCGACGAACTGCGGATCGGGCCACTCGCGCGCAATAACGCGCTCGCCGAGTCGACGGTGCTCAGGGAGCGCTATCCCGTCATGGCCGCCGCGGCTCCGCTGATCTCCGACCCGCTGGTGCGGAACCTGGGGACGCTCGCCGGCTCGCTCGCGCATGCCGATCCGGCCGGCGACTGGGGGTCGGTGATGCTGGCGCTCGGCGCGCGGCTCGTCGCCACGGGGCCATCGGGTGAGCGCGTGATCGACATCGACGAGTTCCTCCAGGGGCCGTTCACCACCGCCCTGGAGCCGACCGAGATCCTCACCGAGGTCCGCGTTCCCCGCCCCACGGGGCGAGCAGGCGGCACCTATCTGAAGCTCGAACGCAAGGTCGGGGACTTCGCCACGGTGGGCGCCGCGGTGACCTTGGAGCTGGACGATGGACGCGTGCAACGCGGGGGGGTGGCGCTCACTGCTGTGGGACCACGGAACCTCAGGGCGAAGGCCGCGGAGGAGTCACTTGCGAGCGCTGAGCCAACCGAGACCACCTTCGAGGAGGCGGCCGGGCTCGCAGCCGAGGCCGCCGAGCCCGCCTCTGATCTGCGGGGCTCCGCAGACTACAAGCGCGAGACAGTGCGGGTGTTCGTAAGGCGCGGCCTCGGGGCAGCGCACGAGATGGCCACGGCAGCCTGAGGAGGTCGAGGATGGAGATAACCGTCATCGTCAACGGCGATCCGCGGCACGCCGACGTCGAGCCGCGCCTGCTGCTCGCCCACTTCCTGCGAGAGGTGGTGGGGCTGACCGGCACGCACGTGGGGTGTGACACGACGAATTGCGGCGTTTGCACCGTGCTGCTCGACGGCGTCCCGATCAAGTCCTGCACGATGTTCGCGGTCCAGGCGGACGGGCGCGAGATCACGACCGTCGAGGGGCTCACGCAAGACGGTGAACTGCACCCCATTCAGGTGGCCTTCAAGGAGGAGCACGGCCTCCAGTGCGGCTTCTGCACTCCGGCGATGATGCTGGTGGGGAAGGCCCTGCTGGAGCGGAACCCGGATCCCCCCGAGAACGAGGTCCGCTGGGCGATCTCGGGGAACATCTGCCGGTGCACCGGCTACACGAACATTGTCAAGGCAATCCAGCGGGCCGGGCACCGGATGAGCGCCTCCGGCGAGGCGTCGGCCGACGTCGCAGCCGGGCCCGCTCGCGAAGAACAGCCCGCGGTGACAACCCCGACGAGCTGAGGAGGCGGAGATGGCGACAGTCGAGACTCCCATCGGAGGCATTGGACACCGTGTCAAGCGCAAGGAGGATGACCGCCTGATCCAGGGGCGGGGCAACTACGTCGACGACATCACGCTCACCGGGATGCTGCACCTCGCGCTGCTCCGCAGCCCCGTCGCCCACGCGCGCATCCGCTCGATCGACGCCGAGGCCGCGGCGGCTGCCGAGGGCGTTGTCGCCGTCGTCACCGGCAAGGACCTCGAGGCCCATGGCCTGGCCTGGATGCCTACGCTCTCTGGCGATACGCAGGCGGTACTCGCCACCGACAAGGTGCGCTTCCAGGGCCAGGAGGTCGCCGCCGTGATCGCTGAGACCGCCCACGCGGCGCAGGATGCGCTCGAGTTGATCGAGGTCGACTACGAGCCCCTGCCCCCGGTCGTGGACCCGAATCGGGCGCTCCAGGACGGGGCGCCGGTGATCCGCGACGACAAGGAGAACCAGTCGGATAATCGCTGCTACGAGTGGGAGGCCGGCGACGCCGAGGCGACGACGCGCGCCCTGGAGAAGGCCGAGGTCGTGGTCGAGCTCGAGACGTTCTATCCGCGCTGCCACCCCGCGCCGCTCGAGACCTGCGGCTGCGTAGCCGACGTCGACCCGGCGACGGGGAAGGCCACGATCTACATGACCTCTCAGGCTCCTCACGCTCACCGCACCCTCTTCGCGATGGTCGCAGGGCTGCCGGAGCAGAACATCCAGATCATCTCCCCCGACATCGGCGGCGGCTTCGGCAACAAAGTGCCGATCTACCCAGGCTACGTGGTGGCGACCGCGGCCTCGCTCTTGATCGGAAGGCCCGTGAAGTGGATCGAGACGCGAAGCGAGAACCTGATCTCAACGGGCTTCGCGCGCGACTACCACATGAAGGGCGAGCTGGCGCTGAACAGCGACGGCAAGATGCTGGGCCTGCGAGTCAGGATGGTCTCGGACAACGGCGCCTTCTTTGCCGACGCCCAGCCGTCGAAGTGCAAGGCTGGACTCTTCGGGATAGTCACCGGCTCCTACGACCTGCCAGCGGCGCACGTGTCCGCGATTGGCGCCTACACCAACAAGGCACCGGGCGGCGTCGCGTACCGCTGTTCTTTCCGGGTGACCGAGGCCTCCTACCTGATCGAGCGCCTCGTGCAGACTGCGGCCTATGAGCTCGGTATCGATCCCGCCGAGCTGCGGCTCAAGAACTTCATCCGCCCCGAGCAATTCCCCTACAAGTCGGCGACAGGATTCGAGTACGACTCCGGCGACTACGAGAGGGCGATGCGGTTGGCGCTGGAGAAGGCGGGCTACGAGGGGCTCCGCCGCGAGCAGGAGGAGCTGCGGCGGGAGGGCAAGCTGCTCGGCATCGGGATCGCGAGCTTCACAGAGGTGGTGGGCGCAGGCAGGGGCAAGGACTACGACATTGCCGGGATCAAGATGTTCGACTCGGCCGAGCTAAGGATCCATCCCACCGGCAAGGCAATCCTCAAGCTCGGGGTGAAGAGCCAGGGACAGGGTCACGAGACGACCTTCGCGCAGATCGTCGCCGAGGAGCTCGGAATCCCGGCGGAGGACGTCACCGTCCGAGAGGGCGATACCGACAACACGCCGTACGGGCTCGGTACCTACGCGTCGCGCAGCACCCCCACCGCCGGGGCAGCCACGGCAGTCATCGCCCGCAAGGTGCGGGAGAAGGGGAAGCAGATCGCGGCGCACCTGCTCGAGGCTGCCCCGGACGACCTCGATTGGGAGACCGACCACTTCTTCGTCAAGGGCTCCCCCGACCGCGCGGTGACGATCCAGGACGTCGCCTTCGCCGCCTACACCAACCCGCCGGAGGGGCTGGAACCCGGCCTCGAGGGCGTCCACTACTACGACCCGCCGAACATGACCTTCCCGTTCGGGACGTACGTGGTCGCCGTGGAGGTCGACCCGGAGATAGGCGAGTGGAAGGTGCGCAGTATGGTCGCGGTCGACGACTGCGGGGTGCGGATCAACCCCATGATCGTCGAGGGCCAGATCCACGGCGGGCTCGCCGAGGGCTACGGCATCGCTGCCATGCAGCTGATCACGTTCGACGAGGAGGGAAACTGCATCGGCTCCAACTTCATGGACTACCTGATACCCACCGCGTGGGAGACGCCGAGGTTCGAGACCTTCGAGACGGTGACGCCGTCGCCGCACCACCCGATCGGGGCAAAGGGGGTGGGTGAGTCGGCGACGGTCGGATCGCCGGCGGCCTACGTGAACGCGGTCATCGATGCCCTCGCGCACATGGGAGTCCGCAACGTCGACATGCCGATCACCTCGGCGAAGGTCTGGGAGGCGATGCGGACGGCCGGCACGCCGGCGCAGTGACCGTCGACGTCCTCAGCCTCGCCCGGGAGTTGTCGGAACGCGAGGAGCCATTCGCGCTCGCCACGGTGGTCTGGCGCCGAGGCCCCTCGTCGGGGCAGCAGGGAGCCAAGGCGGTAATCTCGAAAGAGGGGCGTGTGTCGGGGTGGCTGGGTGGCGCCTGTGCGGAGCCGGCCGTCGTGCGGGAGGCAATGCGCTGCCTCGCCGAGGGCACGCCCCGGCTCATGTTCGTGGGGCCGGCCGACGAGGTCGAGCGCCGCGAGGGCGTGGTCACCGTGCCGATCGCGTGCCAGTCAGAGGGCGCGCTCGAGATCTACCTCGAGCCCGTGCTCCCAAAGCCGGAGCTAGTCGCCGTCGGGCGCTCGCCCGCCGTGCATGCCCTGGTCGCGATCGCGAGCGCGCTGGGCTGGCGGACGGTCGTGGTGGACGAGGGCGGCTCCGCCGCCGACCACCCTGACGCCGACCGCGTCCTGACGTCGATCGAGCGCTTGGAGGGGGAGCTGAGCGAGCGCTCCCTGGTCGTCGTCGCAACCCAGGGAAACTATGACGAGACCGCGCTGGAGCACGCCCTGCGCGCGCGGCCAGCCTACATCGGTCTCGTCGCCTCGCGCCGCCGGGCCCAGTTCGTGCTCGGCTACCTCCGCGAGCGCGGCGTGCCCGAGGGGGACCTGCGCAAGGTGCGCGCGCCGGCGGGCTTGGACCTCGGAAAGGTCGCACACGACGAGATCGCGGTGGCGATCGCGGCGGAGATCGTGCGCTTAAGAGCCGCGGGCGAGATCTCGGGCGGAGCTCGGGTGGCGGACCCAAGCGAGCAGGTCGTGGACCCGGTCTGCGGGATGACCGTCGACTCCGGGTCCAGCCCCCACCGGGTGGAGCACGAGGGCCGAACGTACTGGTTCTGCTCAGCCGGCTGCCTGGAGAGCTTTGTGGCGGAACCGGCCCAGTACGAGCCGGCGGAGCCGCGGCCGAGCAGGAGCTAGACGGTGGAGCTCGAGAACGCATTCGAGGTGCAGGCGCCGCCGGAGCATGTGTGGGACTTCCTGCTCGACCTCGAGCGGGTGACGCCCTGCATGCCGGGGGCCGAGCTGACTGAGCTTCCGGACGACCGCACCTGGAAGGGCAAGGTGACCGTGAAGCTCGGCGCCGTGAGCCTCTCGTACGCGGCCACCGTGGTCATCGACGAGAAGGATGAGCAGGGCCGGAGCGTCGTCATGAAGGCGAGCGGCCGCGAGACGCGCGGCAGGGGCATGGCCTCGGCGACCATCAATTCCAGCGTCGCATCCGCGGGCGATGGTGGCACCCGAGTGGTCCTGGGCACCGACCTTACGATCTCGGGGCCCGCCGCCCAATACGGGCGCGGGATGATCGCCGACGTCTCCAAGCGGCTCACCGACCAGTTCGCGGACTGCCTTCGTGCGCGGATCGCGGGTCCGGTCGAGGCGGCCGGCGAAGAGCGCGCGTCGACCGCGAAGCCGATCGGGGGCATACGCCTGGCCCTGTGGACGATGGCGCGCGCCGTGAGCAGGCTGTTTGTCAGGATCGGCGGGGCGGTCCGCTCGCTCTTCCGAAGGGAGTGATGGCCGGGCGGCGGGCCGATCAGCCGGCCCGCTGCCCCCGCGGTTCGAGAAGCAGGCGGCGCGCCTCGGCGTAGTCCTCCCAGGTATCCACGTCGCGGGGGAGCGGCCGCGCGATCGGCACCTTCCGGATGCGCTCGGGCTCGGTCTCGACGATCCGCCACACGGCCTTGTCGCCGTGCAGGGCGCGCAGCGTCCCGAACGCAGCCGCCGCGAAAGTGAACGGATGTCCGAGCGCGTCCTCGTATCGGGTCACCGCGCCCCAGGGACGATGCTCCTCCCAATCGGCCCGATTCGCCTCGATTACGAATGCGTCCACCCCGGGCATGTCGCCGAGCAGCAGCATCACGGCGTCGCAGGTCCCCGCGGCATCGAGTCCGGCCAGCAGCGAGGAGGCACATCCCGTGCCATACGACTCGTTGTAGGCGACCGTGGCACGCCGCAGCTCGAGTCCAGCAAGCGCCTCGTCCGCGGCGCCGCCGAGAACGAGCACGATCCTGTCGAGCGAGGAGGCCTCGACGTCTCGCATCACCCACCCGAGCAGGCCCACCTCGCCAAACGGCAGGGTCTGCTTCGGCCGTCCCAGGCGCCGGGACGATCCCGCTCCGAGCACGATGCCCACCACGTCGTCCCGCCTCATCTCATCCAGCGCTCACGACCTGCCGGCGAGCGGCGGCCAGATCCGCGTGCGTGTCGACGTCATCGGGCCGGCAGAGATGGCCGCACTCGAGCTCGCGAACGCCTGCCCCCGCGAGGAGATCGCGGGCTCCGCTGTCGCCACGCAGGGCGCGAACAGCGGCGAACAGCTCTCGCTTGATCAGTACCGGATGCCCCGGGCGCCCTGCGTAGGTCGCGCGGGCCGCAGGCCGCTCAGCATCGATCTCGGCGACGATGGCCGCGATCGCCTCTGGGGTGATGAACGGCTGGTCGCCGAGCGTGACGACGATCGCATCGGCCGCGGCGAGCGCCTCCACTCCGGTCCGGAGCGCCGCGGAGATGCCCTCCCGCCAGCGATCGCAGATCACCGTCTCGCCCTCGGCGAGGTTTACGGTCGCCCCCACCTCCTCCGCGTGGGAGCCGAGCACAACGACGATCCGCTCGATCGCCGGCACGGAGACCATCGCACGGATCGCGTGCTCGAGGATCGGGATCCCGTCCAGCTCGGCGGCGAGCTTCGCGCCGCCGAAGCGCCGGCCCTCGCCGGCAGCGAGCACGAGCCCCCCGATCAAGCCCCGACCTCGTGGATCCGACCCGCGGACTCGCGGAGCCGGCCGCCCTCGCGATCGTTGCGCACCGCGACCACCTCGGCCATGATCGAGAGCGCGGTCTCCTCCGGGCTCGTCGCGCCGAGGTCGAGTCCGATTGGCGCGACGAGCCGGCCCAGCTCCTCGTCGCTCATCCCCGCCTCCAGCAGGCGCTCCCGCCTGCGCGCCTGAGCCCGCCTGCTCCCCATGGCGCCGACGTAGGCTGCGTCGGAGCGGAGCGCGATCCGCAGCGCGGCGTCATCGAGCTTGGGATCATGAGTGAGGATCGCGATATAGGTGGCACGGTCGATTCCCAGTCGCGCGAACGCTTCGTCGGGCCAGGCCACGACCACCTCCTCCGCCTCGGGGAAGCGCTCGCGGGTCGCGAAGGCAGCGCGCGGGTCGCACACGTAAGGCCGCCAGCCGGCGGCGCGTGCCAGGCGACATAGCGCCGCGGTGTAATCGACCCCGCCGAGGATCACGAGCCGTGGCGGCGGCGCGACCACGTCGACGAACACCTCCGCCCCGGCGAGCTCACGCAGCTCCGAGCGCTCCGCCCACAAAAGCTCCTCGCACGACTCGCGCGCGGCGGCGTCGAGCGCCGCGTCGCCGAGCCCTCCCGACGTGGAGCCGTCCTCGCGCACGAGCAGCTTGCCGCCGAGCCGCGGATGGCCCGGCGGCCCGACCACGGTGGCGAGCGCCCCGCGGCCGTTCTCGCGCGCGAGCCAGGCCAGCTCCGTCTGCGGGCTCGCGTCCGCGACCGCGCTCAAGGCCGGTATTCCTCGACGAACACGTCGATCTCCCCCCCGCAGGGAAGGCCCACGTCCCACGCCTCCGCGTCGGCGATCCCGAAGTGGAGCATGCGCGGCTCGCCGCTCTCGCGCAGCAGCCCAAGCGCCGCCTCGGCGACCGCGCCCTCCACGCAGCCCCCCGAGACCGCCCCGGCGACCGCGCCTTGCTCATTGATCGCCATCTTCGCCCCCGGCGGGCGCGGGGCCGAGCGCCGCGTGTCGACGACGGTGGCGATCGCGACCCGCTCACCGGCCGCCGTCCATCTCTCCAGCTCGTCGAGCACTTCCCTCATCGCTCCTCCTTGCTCTCGATTCTCATCGTCGCTCCGCGACCCTGCCCGGCGGGTAGATCACCTGCCGTAGAAGGATTTTGCCCCACCCGCCGCTCGCTTCCCCGCCGGAACCCCGCCTCCATCAGCTCCGCTAGCTGCTCCAGCGAAGCGAGCGTGTTGCCGGCGAGGAAATCATCGACGTGGGGCAGCGCGGCGACCAGACCGCGGGTGAGCGGCTCGTAGTCGGGGCTGGCCTTGAGCGGGTTGAGCCACACGAGCCGGT